>Ga0315280_10007576_pt1 | contig 14519 bp, 11 predicted proteins | sample YL17G06_40_MG_FD_203697 | JGI IMG/M metagenome (GOLD analysis project Ga0315280, IMG submission 203697) | Sediment microbial communities from Yellowstone Lake, YNP, Wyoming, USA - YL17G06_40 | ecosystem: Environmental > Aquatic > Freshwater > Lake > Sediment | place: USA: Wyoming | collected...
CGCTGGAGGACGGCGTGCTGCCGGCCACGCCCGAGAACCTGCGCGTGATCGGTGAGGAGGTCGAACGCCTCGGCCGGCTGCTCGGCGAGCTGCGCAGCCTGAACGAGGTCAGCACCGAGGGCTTCGCCGTCGAGCGCGAGCCTCTCGACCTCGCCGCTGTCGCCCGCGCCGCCGCCGCCGCCGCCGAGCCGGGCTACGCCCGCAAGGGCGTGTCGCTCGAGGTCTCGGCGCAGGCGGTCGCGGTCGCCGGCGACCGCGACCGCCTGCGCCAGGTCGTCGCCAACCTGCTCGACAACGCTCTCAAGTTCACGCCGCAGGGCGGGCACGTTTGGCTCGCCGTGGGCTCGGAAGTCGCGCCGGTCGGTCGCTTTGCGACGGTTGTCGGCAACGGGACGGCGGCCGAGGGAGGCTCTCCGACCGACGGCGTGGCGACGCGGACCTCCAGCGCGGCGGCGCGCGCCGGCGCTGTAGCCGGGGGCGCCGGTGTGGCCTTGCTGCGCGTGGCCGACGACGGCTCCGGGATCGCCGTCGACGACCTGCCCTTCGTGTTCGAACGCTTTTACCGTGCCGAGGGGGCCAAGACCTCACCCGGCGCCGGTCTCGGTCTGGCCATCGTGCGCAGTCTCGTCGAGGCGCACGGCGGCGCCGTCGAGGCCGCGCAGCGGCCCGGTGGCGGCGCCGCCTTCACGGTGCGCCTGCCGGTCGTGGCGGGCGCGCAGCTCGAGTAGACGGAGGGGGCGGGGCGCCGCTGGCGCCCAGCCCCCTCCGTCGTGCTGCTTCTGCCGGTGTGCGCGTCACACGAGCTGCGGCAGCTTCTCCATCGACTCCTTGATGGCCTCCTCGGGGTGCTCGTAGTCGATGAGCTCGCCGCCCAGGTAGGACTCGTAGGCCCCCAGATCGAGGAGGCCGTGGCCGGTGAGGTTGAAGAGGATCGTCTTGCTCTCGCCCTTGGCGGCCGCCTCTTGGGCCTCGTCGATGGCGACCAGGATGGCGTGCGCCGATTCGGGCGCCGGCACGATCGCCTCGCTCTGCACGAACAGCCGGGCCGCGTCGAAGACCTTCGTCTGGGGCACGCCGACGGCCTCCATGAGACCGAGGTGATAGGCGTGGCTGATCAGGGGTCCCATGCCGTGGTAGCGCAGCCCGCCGGCGTGGATGCCGGCGGGCACGAAGTCGTGGCCCAGGGTGTACATCTTCAGGAGGGGCGTCATCTGGGCGGTATCGCCGAAGTCGTAGGTGAAGACGCCCTTGGTGAGCGAGGGGCAGGCCGTGGGCTCGACGCCGACGAAGCGCGTCTTGGTCTTGCCGGCGAGGTTGTCGCGCATGAAGGGGAAGGCGAGGCCGGCGAAGCTCGACCCGCCGCCGACGCAGCCGATGACCACGTCGGGATAGGCGTCGGCCGCCGCCACCTGCTCGAGAGCCTCCTCACCGATGACGGTCTGGTGCAGGAGTACGTGGTTGAGCACGCTGCCCAGCGAGTACTTCGAGCCGGGGTGCGTGACGACGTCTTCGATCGCTTCGGAGATGGCGATGCCCAGGCTGCCCACCGAGTCGGGGTGCTCGGCGAGGACCTTGCGCCCATACTCGGTGTGCTCGGTCGGGCTGGGGTACACATCGGCGCCGTAGAGGTGCATCATCACGCCGCGGTAGGGTTTCTGCTCGTAGCTCACCTTGACCATGTACACGGTAAGGTCGATGCCGAACATGCCGCAGGCCATCGACAGCGCGCTGCCCCACTGGCCGGCGCCCGTCTCGGTGGCGATGCGCGTCACACCGGCTTGGCGGTTGAAGTAAGCCTGCGCGACGGCGGTGTTCGACTTGTGCGAGCCCGCCGGGCTCACGCCCTCGTTCTTGTAGAAGATGCGTACCGTGTCGGGCAGGCCGAGCGCCTTCTCGAGGCCGGTGGCGCGGATGAGCGGCGTTGGTCTCCAGATGCGATAGATCTCGCGCACCTCGTCAGGGATGTCGATGAAGCGCTCCATCGAGGCCTCTTGGCGGATGAGCTCCATGGGGAAGATGGCCGCCAGGTCTTCGGGGCCGGCCGGCTGCTTGGTCGCGGGGTGCAGCGGAGGCGCGGGCGGCTCGGGGAAGTCGGGCGCGATGTTGTACCAGCGGCGCGGGATCCTCTCTTCGTCCAACGTGTACTTCTTCGTCATGATGCACCTTCTTTCGAGTCGGCGACCGGTGTCGTCTGGTCTCGTCTCATCTCGGTTGGCAGTGACTTCGTATGATCGGCGCCCGGGGCATCACGCGCTTGATGGAGCGCGAAGCCTTGGGCTCGGGGTCTAGGACGGCTGAGCGACGGCGCGCGTCGCGTGAGCGGGAGGAAGGTATCGGCGCGCTAAGCGCGCCAGAGCCAGCGGCGGCCGGAGAAGCCGAGGCCGCCGTGAAGAGCGCCGGTGTTGTCTAGCGTCATCACAGTGGCGGGAAGCATACCCCGCTCACTGCGCAAACACAACCGTCGGTGTCGGCGGGACGACGGGCAACGGGGGCCAAGGGGGATCGCGGGGTCAGTCGCTTGCCGGGCCGGTCGCGGGCCCCGTCCTCATTGAGGGCTCGCCGACCTGGAGCACGTCGTCGCCCGGCGCGATGTGTTTCTGCAGCGGGTACGGCGATCCCGGGTAGGCGAACAGGAAGCCCTGCCCAAAGGGGATATCGAGTTCGAGCAGCGCCTCGAGCTGCGCCTGCGTTTCGATCCCTTCGGCGACCAGCGTGATGCCGGCGTCGACGGCGAAGTCGCGCAGGGTCTTGATGAGCTTCCGCTTGACGTGCGCGGTCTCGAGGTTACGGATCAACGAGATGTCGAGCTTGATGAAGTCGGGCTCGATCTCGACCATGGTCTTGAGGCACGAGTAGCCGGCGCCGGCGTCGTCGATGGCGATCCTGAAGCCGTGCTCGCGCAGTCGCGCCACGACCTCGCGGAAGTGGGCGAAGTCGTCGATGATGCTCTTCTCGGTGATCTCCATCACCGTCTTGTTGCGCAATGCCTCCGGCGTGGAGTTGACGAACTCCTGGATGAACAGGTCGCTGCGCGCGTGGAAGAAGAGGTTCACCGGCTCGGTGTTGATGAAGCGCAGCACGTTCTCGGGCAGCGTGGCGCCACCGCGCGAGGCCATCGTGCGGCAGAGCAGGTCGAGCTCGTGCACACGTCCCTGGTCGCGGGCGACCTCGAAGAGCATGTCGGGTCGGTGCAGCCGGCTGCGCAGCGGACCACGCGCGAGCACCTCGTAACCCAGCACGCCGAAGTCGTGAAGGTTGACGATCGGCTGGTAGACGCAGGTGATCTGCTCGCCGGAGAGCACCTCGTCGAACTCCTCGACCAACCTGCTGTAGTTCTCCTCGCGCTCGGCTTCGATGCCGCGCGTGGCGTCCTCGATCGCCTGGAGCAGGGCCCGCCTGAAGCGCACCTTCGGCGACTGCGACAGGATCGCGTAACCTACGTACACGTTGATCTTGGCCAGGAGCTTGCCCTCGAGCTCCTCCTCAAGGTGCGCGAGGAGGTTCGTCTCGAGGCGGTCTTTGATCTTACGCAGCGACTCCTCGCCGACCGCGGCCTGCTCGCGTGCCGGCGAGAGGATGATCAGGAAGGCGTTGCCGAGGCTCGAGATCGAGACGAAATCCTCCTCGCGGAGGAAGGCGCCCTTCGCCTCGAGCAGCCTTTGGCCGACGATGCGGAACACGTCGTCGACTACCTCGAAGCCCTGGACCTGCTCGAGGCTGTTGACGCCGTCGAGGCTCACGTAGAGCAGACCGAGCTGGTTGTGGCTGAAGAGCTGACGCTGGGCCTCGACCTGGACGTTGGCCAGTGTCGGCAGCCCCGTGATCTCGTCGTAGTACACCGATGCGTCGCGCAGCACGTCGCGCACCGTTTGCACGAGGTGCTCGACGCGGAACGGTTTGGTGATGAACGCCGAGGCGCCGGAGCGGCTGGCCTCCATCATGTGCGCGAGCTGGGTCTTCGCGGTGAGGAACACGACGGGGATGTCTTTGGTGTAGCCGAACTGCAGCTCGCGGCACACCTGGTAGCCGTCCATGCCCGGCATCATCACGTCGAGCAGGATGAGGTGCGGGTGCTCGGTGTAGGCGACCTCGAGGCCGCGTTCGCCGCTGTTGGCCGTGAGCACCTCATAACCGCGGGATTCGAGCACGTCGCGCACCATGGTGGTGAGGTCGACCTGGTCGTCGATGACGAGGATGCGGAGCTTCTTCTCGGGCGCCTTCTTCTCGGGCGCCTTCTCGTCTGGCGCGTCGCCGCTCGGCGCTTTCTTCTCGCCCACGAGGGTTCCCTTCGTCGCTTCCTGCCTGGCTGTTTGCGGCCCGCTGAGAAGTATCGGCTTGGGGACGCAAAACATTTACGCGATAATCCGACGACCACCGTAAGACGCACGGCGCGGGCAGACCGCGCGCGAGGGTCGCGACGCACCGGCCGGCGAGACGCCGGCCCGGCGGCAAGGAGAGACGGCGTGAAGGGATATGGACCACTCGACTCGTTGGGCTCGCCGCGCCGCGCAGGCGTGGCGACGTTTCTGGGCCTGCCTCAGGTCACCGGCCTCGAGGGCGTCGACGTGGCCTGCGTGGGGTTGCCGTTCGACGCCGCGGTGGGCTTCAGGGTGGGCGCGCGCTTCGGTCCCGCGGCGCTGCGCGAGGCCTCGCGGGCGCTGCGTTCCGGGTACAGCCCCGTCCAGCGCGTCGCCGTCTTCGACCGCCTGTCGGCGGTCGACGCCGGCGACGCGCCCGTGGTCCCCGGCAAGGTCGAGCGCTCGTTGGCGCTCATGGAGGAGATGCTGACACAGGTGCACGAAGCCGGCGCCGTGCCGCTGGGGTTCGGCGGCGATCACAGCGTGCTGCTGGCCGAGCTGCGGGCCGCCGCGCAGCGGCACGGGCAGCTCGGCCTGGTGTCGTTCGACGCCCACTACGACACGTGGACCGAGGAGTCCGACGAGCGCTCCACGCACGGCGCCGTGTTGCGCCGCGCGGTCGCCGAAGGTCTCATCGACCCGAAGCGCTCGAGCCTGCTCGGTATGCGCGGTGCGGTGTCTTCGGCGGCCGACGTCGACGCCGTGCGCGAGCTCGGGTTCCTCGTCGTGCCGTGGCACGACCTCGCGCAGCTCGGCACCGGTATGGTAGAAGCGGCGGTCGAGCGCGCGGGCGGCAAGGCGTTCCTCACCTTCGATGTCGACTTCGTCGACCCGGCCTTCGCGCCGGGAACCGGCACGCCCGCGGTCGGGGGGCCTTCGTCGGCGCAGGCGCTGGCGCTGCTGCAGGGCGCGCGCGGCCTTGAGATCGTGGGCGCCGACGTGGTCGAAGTGCTGCCGTCGTTCGATCAGTCGCAGCTCACCGCCCTGCTGGGGGTGACGGCGGCCTACGAGATCCTCACGCTGATCGCCGCCGGGCGGCCGGTCGCCGGCTGAAACGATGCGCCGGCCTCTTCGGCGAGTCGTTGCCATGCCGGCTCGAGGGTGTGGGGGAAGCGAGGGTGCCGACGCGCGCGCCGCTGGCTACGCAACCGGCGCGCGCCGGCGCCGGTCGAGTACGAAGGCGACGACGATGCCGACGACGAAGCCGACGAGCAGCCCCGCAGCCGCATTCAGGTTGAGCGACGGCCCGGTGGGCGACGACGGCGGCACGGCCTGGTTGAGCAACTTCGGCAGCTCGACACCCCTGGTGACCACAAGCATGAGGCTGTTCAGGCGCTTGTCGTCCTGCAGCGGCTGGCGCTGGCTTGCGGCCGCCTGCGCGATGCCGATGTAGGGCGCGGCGGCCAGGGCCTTGTCGAGCTTCGCGGCGTTGCTCCTCGCGATCGCGTCGAGGGCCGCCTGGGCGGTCTCGCTGCGCGTCTGCAGCCCGGCGAGCTCCTGGTCGTCTTGAGCGATCTGGTCTTGGAGCAGCTTGATCTTCTGCTGCGTGAACACAGAGATGCGGCCGATGAGGATGTCGGCCAGGGCGTTGGCGGCCATCGAGGCGCGGCCGGGCCTGGTGTCGGTCACCGTGATCGTGACGAAGTTGATCGGCGACGAGATGCCCTTGACCGTCTGGGTGGGCGTGTCGACCGTGAGCCCGCGGCGCAGCTTGCGCACCGTCTCGCCCTGCCCGACCCGGTCGACGACCTCGCGCAGGGTCGCCTCGCTGGTGATGATCTGCGTGGCCGCCTTGGCGTTCGACGTGATGCCGGCGATGGGACTACCGTTGGCGTCGGTCGGCTGGCCGAGGTAGACGGAGCTCTGGGCGGCATACACCTTGTTCTGCGTGAAGGTGAGGCCGGCGGCGGCGATGGCGCCGACGGCGGCCAGCGCCAGGATGATCCACCAGTAGCGGGCCAGCACCCGCAGGTACGACCCCAGGTCGATGTCGAACTCGTCGCGTGCCGCCACGGTCGCTCCCGCCTCTACGCGTGTGCCGCGAGCGCCGCGCGCACCTGCGGCGCTTGCCGCTGAAGGCCAATGATACACGCCGCGACGCGCTCGACGTCGCTCTCGCCCATGCGGCCGTAGAGCGGCAACGTGACAACCTCTTCGCAGAGTGCGGTCGTCTCGGGCAGCAGCTCTGCGAAGGCCGTGCCGATGGCGGCGAAGGCGCGCGTGCGATGCACGGGCGGCACGTAGTAGGCGCGTGTGTCGATGCCGTCGGCCTTCAGCGCCGCCGCAAGCTGGTCGCGGCTGAGGCCGAACTCGGCCGCCGAGACACGCATGGAGAAGTCCTTGTACGACGAGCGGTCCTGCGGCCGGATGCGCTGGAAGCGCAGACCCGGCAGCGAGCCGAGGAGCCGGCGGTAGATGGCGGCCAGCTTGTTGCGGCGCCGCGCCTCGCCCTCGAGGAGGTCGAGGCCGGCCAGCCCGATGAGTGCGCTTGCCTCGGGCAAGCGCGCGTTGAGGCCGACGAAGACGGGATCGTAGGTGCCGGGGTTGCCGTATTCGCGACCGACGACGATGCGCTCGGCGAGCGCATCGTCGTCGGTCGCGACGACCCCGCCCTCGCCCGTGATGAGCAGCTTGGTCGGCGAGGTCGAGAACACGTGGGCGAGCCCGGCGCCGCCGACCGGGTGGCCCTCGCGCTGCGCACCGAAGCCGTGAGCGGCGTCGTAGACGACGGCCACCCCGCGGCGGCGCCCGATCTCGGCGAAAGCATCGCTGTCGGGCGGGTTGCCGAACACGTGCACCGGCACGATGACGGCGGTCTCGGCGGTGATGGCCTGCTCGGCTCGTTTCGGGTCGAGGCACCACGTGTCGGGATCGACGTCGCAGAAGACGGGCGTCAGGCCGGCCCAGGCGGCCGCCATCGCGGTCGCCATGAACGTGAAGCTGGGCAAGATCGCTTGGCCGCCGCGGAAGCGGTCGAGGACGAGCATCAACCCCGCAGTGCACGACGAGACGCCCAGCGCGTGCTTCACGCCGAGGTGCGCGGCCAGGCGGCTCTCGAACTCGGCGAGTGCCGGTCCTTTGGTGACCATGCCCGTGGCGAAGGCCCTCTCGAGGCCGGGCTGCAATGCCGCCAATGGCGGTAACGTGGGCCTGAGCAGCGGCAGCCCGTCGGGGAAGGCGGGCGCTCCGCCCAGGATCGCGGGGGTCTCGGCGGTCATAAGACAATCCTATCGCAGGTCCGGTGGCCCGCGGAAGTCGCCGGTGGATGGCTCACGTGCGTGGAAGGCGAGATACTTAGTCGTTCGTGGTGGTCGGTGAACGGCGCGCACGAGATGAAGGAGGGAGGCGGCGATGCCCTGGGCGATCCGGAGCGAGAAGCTGACCAAGTGGTACGGACACGTGCGCGACACCGCGGTGTCGTCGGTCTCGATCTCGACGTGCGTGCCGGCGAGGTCTGCGGCTTTCTGGGGCCCAACGGCGCCGGCAAGGCGACGATCCGCGTGCTGCTCGACCTCATCCGACCCTCGACCGGCCGGGCCCAGGTGCTTGGCCTCGACAGGCGCGCCGAGAGCCTCGCGATCAGGCGCCGCAGCGGGTACCTCCCCGGCGAACTCGCCGTGTACCGGCGGCTCACCGGTGAAGAGACGCTGCGCTTCTTCGCCAACCTGCGCGGCGGTGTCGAGTGGAGCTACGTCCGGGGGTTGGTCGAACGTCTCGCTTTCGACCTCACCAAGAGGGTCGCCGACCTGTCCACCGGCAACAAGCGCAAGCTCGGCCTGATCCAGGCCTTCATGCACAAGCCCGAGCTGCTCATCCTCGACGAGCCCACGGTCGGGCTCGACCCACTGGTGCAGCGTGTGTGCGACCGCGTGGCCTTCATCCGCGAAGGCGAGTTCGTCGCCGTCGAAGACGTCGCGGAGCTCACCGGTCGCGCGGTGCGCGAGGTCGAGGTGGTCTTCGCGACGCCGGTCGAGGCGGCCGGCGTCCCCGGCGTGAGCGGCGTGAGCGGCGTGAACGCCAACGGCCACGGTCTGCGCCTCACCGTGGCCGGCTCCCTCGACGCTCTCGTCAAGAGGCTGGCCCAGTACGAGGTGGTCACCATGACCAGCCGCGCGCCCGACCTCGAAGACGTGTTCCTGGCCCTCTACGGCGAAAGGATCGGCCATGTTGCGTGACGTGTTCTTCAAGAGCCTGCGCGACCAGCGACGCTCTCTGGTGTGGTGGTCGCTCGGCGTTGCCGCCTATGTGGCGTTCCTCGTGCCCTTCTACCCGACGATCAAGAAGAGCGCCGTCGACCTGGGTACGTACCTCGAGAACCTCCCGGAGGTGTTGCGCACGGCCTTCATGGGCTCGGGAGGCGACTACGCCTCGCCCCTGGGCTACCTCAACACCGAGCTCTTCTCGTGGCTCGTGCCGTTGGTGTTCATCGTCTTCGGCGTCGGCGCCGGCGCACGGGCGCTGGCCGGCGAGGAAGAGACGGGTACGCTCAGTCTGCTGCTTTCGTACCCGCTGTCACGGCGTCGCCTCGTGCTGCAGAAGTCGGCCGCCCTGGCCGTCGCCCTGCTCGTGGTCGCCACGGCCTTCTACGTCAGCTTGCTGATCGCCGTTTCGGCCGTCGGCATGGAGGTGAGCGCGGGGACGCTGCTCGAAGGCGTGGCGCTCGGCGGGTTGCTGGGCCTCGCGGTCGGCAGCATCTCACTGACCGTGGCGACAGCGACGGGACGGCACGCCATGGGGATCGCCGTCGCCGCCGCCGTCGGTGTGGCCTCGTACCTGCTGAACACGATCGCTCTGCTCAGCGACGAGGTGCGCCCTTTCCGCGTGCTGTCGTTCTTCCACTACTACGGCGGCGCGACGCCGCTCAGCAGCGGGGTGACGTGGAGCGCCGCGGTGGTGTTCTTGGGGACGATGGCCGTGATGCTGGCCGCGACGCTCGTACTCTTCGAGCGCCGCGGCGTGACGGTCTAGCCGACCGTCCCCCGCGGGGTCGTCTCAGTCGGCGCGCGCCGGGAGGGGCGCGCGATAGGCCGGGAAGAAGCCGCCCGAGGCGGCTTCGCCCTGCCTCTCGCGCGCCTGCACGGCGCGCGCGTAGGTCGGCTCGTCGTGCACGGCCTTGCCGATGCAGAAGCGGCCGCGCAACGGCGAGAAGCCGGCCTTGAAGCGGAAGAGGTCGTCGTCGGGCTCGTAGCCGCCGCCCAGATGCAGCGCCGTGGCGCCCAGACTGCAGCCCCACTGCATGGCTTCGAAGAAGAGCAGGTTGTTGGGGCGCAGAGCGAGGTAATCGGGGTCGGAGCCACCGAGATGGTAGTGGATGAACTCGGGGGAGCGCATGAAGAGGGCTGCGGCGATCGTCGTCTCGTCGCGGTTGATCGTCAGCAGCGCCTGCGCCGGCCCGAGCAACTCACGGAAGCTCGCGAAGTAGCGGTCGTCGAAGAAGTAGTACTCGCGCGCGCCGCGGCGCTCCATCGTCTGGCGGTACAGCTCGGCGAAGCGCGCGTAGGCCTCGTCTGAGCCTTCCACCTTGAACGTCAGGCCGTTCTCGAGCGCCTTGCGCACGTTGCGTCGCGTGGGCGCCTTCAGGTTGGCGAGGCGCTCGGCTGGCGAGCAGTCGAGCCGGCACCACACGGTCGTGTTGGCCGAGACGCACTCCATGTAGTGGTCCATGCCCATCTGCGTGTTCAGCAGCGGGTGGAAGCGGACGAACTCGCTCACCACGTTCTCGTGCGTGCACCAGTGGGTGAAGGCGCGCCGGAAGAGCTCGACCGCGTGCTCGTCGCCCTGTTTGCGGTGGATGAGCGGGCCGCCGTAGCCGTAGGCCGTGGTCACGTCGTGGTAGCCTGCGAACGCGTCGCCCAGGTAGGGCAGCGAGCTCAGCTCACGAAGCAGGAACGGATAGAGGATGACGGTGTCGCCGTGGGTGAAGACCGCGCCCGTAGCCGTGCCGTCGCCGTTGCGCTCCCAGAGCAGGTTGTAGGCGCTCGTGAAGTAGACGTCGCGCATGCGCTTGGGCAGCAGGCCGAGGGCCTCGTCCCAGCGCTGGCGCTCGTCGGCGAGCCTGACTATGTCGAATCCCACCGAGGTCTCCTTCCCCTGGCGGCCTACTCCGCGCTCGCCACGGGCTCGACGTCTTCGAGGAACTCCTCGCTCACGTCGTCGCTGGCGCCGCGTCGCAACAGCACCGCCGGGACGGTCCGCAGGATGATGCGCAGGTCGTTCCTGAAGCTCAGCGTGGCCACGTACTCGTCGTCGTAGGCCAGCATCTGGGAGCGCTTGAGCCGGTTGCGCCCGCGGATGCCGACCAGACTCGTTATCCCCGGTTTCACGCGAAGGATGCGCGCATAGTGCGGCTTGTAGCGCTCGACGATGAAGACCAGGTTGGGCCGTGGCCCGACCAGGCTCATGTCACCGAGCAGCACGTTGAAGAGCTGCGGCAGCTCGTCGAGGCTGGTGGCACGCATCCAGCGGCCGCAAGCGGTGATGCGTGGGTCGCCGTCTTCGAGGTAGTAGCCGCGGCCGTGGTTCACGGCCCCGGGGATCATCGTGCGGAACTTGAAGATGCGAAAGACGCGCCCGTCCTGGCCGACGCGGTCTTGGCGGAAGAAGATCGGCCGGCCGCTGGTGGCGTAGACGACGCCGGCTAGGCCGGCCAGCACCGGCGAGACGAGCAGCGTGCCGACGCCCGCCACGGCAAGGTCGAAGAGCCGTTTGCCGTGGCGGGTGTACAAACCGTTGAGCCGCGCTTCGAGCTCGGCGGGGGTGATGTCGATCGTGCGTGTCATGCGCTTGTTCATCATAGCGTGCGCCGCAGCTGGGTGCAGGCGGCGGAAACGGCGTCTACAGGCGCGAGCGCAGGTAGTTCAGGCTCGCGAGCGCCGGCAGCGGGTCGTCGGCGGCGAAGACGGCGTGCACCTTGCCGCGGCGCAGGTAGTGGCTCGCCAGTTCGCCCAGGCGCAGCTCGCCGCGGCGGGCCATCTGGTAGCTCACCCACACGTCTTTGGCCAGGTACATCCACGACAGCTCGTCGCGGAACAGGCGGCAGGCGAGGGGTGGGTTGCCGGTGAGGTCGTCGTAGGCCAGGCGGGCGATGTCGAAGCGCTCCGTGACGGCGATGCCGACCCACACCGGCGGGCGCGTGTTGACCTCGAGCAGCTTGAAGGTGTCGTCGCGCCGGTCGTGGGCGAACTCGACGTGGGCGATGCCGCGATAGGCGGCCGAGGTCAGCAGGCGCAGCCCCTGCTCGAGCACACGCCTGTCGTAGTTGACCTCGAAGAAGGCGCTCGTGCCGAAGCGCAGAGGGCCCTGACGGACCTTGCGGCCCACCACGCAGGCGAGCGGCTCGCCGTTCTGGGCGATGTAGGCGAGCAGCGAGAAGACGCGCTCGTGCGAGTCGGGGATGAGCTCCTGCACGAGGGTCTCAAAGCCCGCGTCGCGCGCCGCGCGCCACACGGCGCAGGCCTCATCGACCGTCTGCGCGACCGCGGCCTTCTTGCCGAAGTGCAGCGCGAACTCCTGGCCCTCGACGGGCTTCACGAGGAAGGGCGGGCGCAGGCCGGCGCCCGCGACCGTCTCTGCGCAGTCGGCCAGGACGGTCGCGGGCGCCGGGACGCCCGCCCGTGCGGCCTCTTCGGCCAGCCGCTCCTTGCGGCGCAGGCGCAAGACCGCGTCGGGGTCTTGCGGCAGCGGGAAGTCGGCGAGCTCGCGTACCTCGTCCCAGTGATCGAGGATGAAGGCCACGTTCTCATCGCGTTCGGGGAAGAGCACGACGCGGCCGCCGGGGCTCTCTGAAGCGAGGAAGCGCAGCGCGTCGAGCACCCGCGTATCGCGTCCGGGTCCCTCGCGTTCGGTCACGGCGTACCGGTGGCGCAAGAAGCGCGAGCGCAGGCCGAACTCGTGTGCGTGCAGCGACAAACCACTCACGGGGATGCCGGCGCGGCCGAAGCTGCGCGCGAAGGCCAGCCCGGCGTGCAGCATGCCGAAGACGACGACGTGGCGCGGCGGCGTCTCAGGGGCGTTCATCACCGTGCGACCGGGCGCTCGTTGCGGCCGCGTCGGGCGACCGCGTCTGCGAGCGTCTCGAGCAGGCGCGTGGCCAGCAGGTCGCGGTCGTACTCGCGTTCGGCCAGTTCACGGGCGCGACCGCCCATCTCGGCGACGAGCTCGGGCTCGCGCTGGAGCGCCGCCAGAGCGGCGCCGAGCGCGAGCCCGTCGCCCGCCGGCACGTAGAGCCCCGAGCCGCTGCGTTCGACGACGCCGCGTAGCCACCCGCCGACGTTCTCGACCACCGGCCGCCCCGCGGCGAGCGAGTCGAAGAACTTGTCGGGCGAGGTCGTCTCGAAAGCCGGGTTGGGCGCGAACAGCGTGAGCGTGACGTCGGCCGCGCCGACGACGCCGGCGAGTTCGTCTTTGGGCATCGGCGGAAGGAAGAGCAGGTTGTCGAGACCCAGCTCCCGCGCGCGGGTCGCGAGCGCCGGCCGTTGCACGCCGTCGCCGATGGCGACGATGGCGACCCCGTCCTCGCCGGTGGCGCGCAGCTCGGCGGCGGCGTCGACGAGCTGCGCAAGGCCGTTGGCGGGGCCCATGGCGCCGGTGTACAAGGCGACGAACTTGCCCTCGAGGTCGTGACGGGCACGAAAGTCGCGATCGACGTTGTCGGGGCGGAAGAGGTCGCAGTCGCTGGCGTTGGGCACGAGAGCCAGCTTGTCGGCCGGCACGCCGCGTGCCACGAGGTTGTCCCACGAGGCCTGTGAGGCCACGACGACGCGCTCGGCGGCATCGTAGAGCAGCTCCTCGAGCGTCGTCGCGGCGCGGATCAGGGCCGGGTTTCTGAGCGCGCCGATGGCCACCGGCACGTACGGCCACAGATCGCAGATCTCGAACACGAAAGGTGTGCCGTGCAGGCGCGCCGCCAGCAGGCCGGGGATGCCGATGGTCAGAGGCTGGGCCTCGGCGAGCACGACGTCGGGCCTGCCCAGCAGCGGGCCGACGACGGCGGCCTCGAGTGTGAAGCCGGCGAACGAGAGCAGCCGCGCGCTCTTGCCCATGGAGTTCGAGTACGGCATGCGCAGGTAGACCACGTCGATGCCGTCGACCGTCTCGCGGGTCATCAGTCCGCCGAACGCGCCGGTGCCGCCGCGCCTGCCGCGCTCGCGGCCGGCCTCGAGGTGGCGCACGTCGCGCGTGACCACGGTCACCTCGTGCCCCGCGGCGACGAAACGGCGCGCGAACTCGTACGAGCGGGTCGGGTGCGCACGTCGCCGCGTGGCGAAGAACTGGTGGAAGTACAGGATGCGCATCGGCCGGCAGCCTCGCTCAGACTCGCTCAGGCGTCCCAGAACACCTGGTCGTAGTAGCGCACGGTGCGCCGCGACGGCCGCAGCCGCGCCTGCGCGGCCGCGGCCGTCGCGGCGTCGAGCTCGCCGAGCGCGTACTTGATGCCCAGATACGGCAGGATGAAGTCGTCCTGGTAGACGAAGGTGGAGACGCGCGGGTTGACCTCGAGCAGGACGCCGCCCTTGAACTGGATGTTGACGAACCAGTCGAGGCGCAAGCGCCGGCACACCGCGCGGGCGACGGCCAGCAGGTCGGGGCGCTCGACCGTCTTGAACGCCATGGCGAGACCCTTGTCGATCGCCTCGCGCGTCTTGGTCTGGGCGAGGACGATCTCGCCGCCGTCGACCAGCGCGTCGACCGTGTACTCCTCGCCGGCGACGTACTCCATCAGCATGAGCTCGGGGAAGGGCTCGCGAGCGGCCAGGAGCTGCGCGAACTCCTCGAGGCTCATCGTCAGCTCGCCCGGGCGCTCGTTGAGGAGCTGGTCGAGCTTGTCGACGCCGGCGGCCAGCACGCGGAAGCCGCGCGAGCCCTTGCTCACCGGCGGCTTGAAGCACACGGGCCTGTCGGGGTAGCCGAGCTCGCGGGCCCCGTCGATGAACTCATCGAGCGACCGGGGCAGCAGCAGGCGCGGCTGGGGTACGTGCACGGCGGCGTCGTGCGGAGCGGCGTCCTGCAAGGCGGCGTGCATGCGCGCCTTGTCGTTGCACAGGTCGATGGCTTCGGGGCTCGCCACGAGCGGGGCGGCGCCCAGGGCGGCGAAGGCCTGCCGGTGACGGGCGATGGGCCCGACCTCGTGGGACGACTGCACGAAGAGCACGTCGGGCCGCT
>Ga0315280_10007577_pt1 | contig 14519 bp, 14 predicted proteins | sample YL17G06_40_MG_FD_203697 | JGI IMG/M metagenome (GOLD analysis project Ga0315280, IMG submission 203697) | Sediment microbial communities from Yellowstone Lake, YNP, Wyoming, USA - YL17G06_40 | ecosystem: Environmental > Aquatic > Freshwater > Lake > Sediment | place: USA: Wyoming | collected...
TACCGCGCGACGTGACCGTCACGAAGCGAATGCTCCTCGACCTGGGCGAAACATTGCATGGAAGACTCGCAAGCCGTCGGGCGGGTTACCTCTTCGGAGCGATGCTCCTCGAGTCACAGGCCATCTCGCTCCAGCACGCGATCGAGCTCGTTGAAACGCAAGGAATCTCCAGTCTGACGAAGTATCTTTCACGGCTGCCCGAGAGCAAGACTAGGTCCTCCCGCGCCCTCGCGAACGATCCGCGAATTATTGACGCGCTGGAACGGTCTAAGTCTCTTGTGGAGGTGGAGCATCCGAAACAGGCGCGACTGCGAGAACTAATTGCCGAGCAGCTGGACGCCAATCCTGACGCGAAGCTGATCGTCTTCACCCAATTCAGGGACACAGTTGAAAGGATCGTTGAGAGCCTCAACCGTGCTAGCCGGGTCTCGGCTGTCCGCTTCGTAGGCCAAGCCACACGCGACCCCGAGGATGCGGGATTGAAGCAGAGCGAGCAGGTAAGGATACTGGAGGAATTCCGTTCGGGACGCTACAATATCCTCGTGACCACCAGCATCGGAGAGGAAGGCCTACACGTGCCCGACGTAGACCACGTGATCTTCTACGAGGCCGTCCCGTCGGAGATACGCTCCATACAACGTCGAGGCAGAACCGGCAGGACAAGCGTTGGAAAGGTCACGGTGCTGATGGCTGAAGGCACAGTCGACGAGGCATACTACTACAGCAGCAGACGCAAAGAGCAACAGATGCATCACCTCCTCGAGACCGTGAAGCGGAGAGGCCTCAAAAGCCCCAGAAAACGAAAAACCACCCTCCTCGACTACACCGAACCATAAAGTCACGCTGGCAACACGTGAACCGCCTCATTTCGCTATCGCGATGCAGACAATAAGAGAACTATTTTCCGCTTGCTGGGTGCTTGTTCCGATGTCTCACTCGACAAGACTGCCGGACGAAGTCCGGGGCTCAGTCGCAATCATGAACAACACCCCTTTTCTCGTCCCGATAAAAGCACTGAGCACTCAGCAACCAGCGACATCTAACGTAGTCTCTTACCGAGTTCCGTGGACCGCCTTGCTGTTTCATTCCCAAGTTTGATGAACTCACCAAAAGACACCCCGCCATCAGCGTAGAACTCCTTGTATCTCATGCTAGCCAAGTCACCTGAAATCTTCATTCCCTCGTCAACGACATCTTTCTGCAGCAGGGCATTTGAGGATGACAAGATGCCGCGTATCGTATCTCCTATTTGATCGAGTTCAAACCGAAAGTTCGCCAAACCGTCTTCATACTGCATATTAGAGGTGTTCTTGAAGACTTCCCATCCTGACACGAACTTGCCCAGTTCAGAGACAAGCAGTTGCTTGACTTCTTCTAGGTTTTCCTTGCTCCTTGTCGACCGTTCTCGCCAACGCTGATATTCGTAGCTCAATATCGTTGGGGCTACGCCGATAACGATACCCACGACTACCGAGAGCATGTCAAAGAATCAGCAGAGGTCGCCCAACCTGGAACGAACGCGGCTCCTGAGAGCCAAGTCAAGACCCTCAATCGCAGCGAACTGAAACTGGAAGATGCCGACGTTATTATCTGCGCATCGAAGCCGGACGGTGTGAGTTTTCTACTGAAGTATCAGGCATAGGGATTCATACGTATCAATAGAACTCCAAGGTATCTGGCGCTTTATGTCAGTCGTCCCTTTTCGGAAGTTTCAGTACATAGGTGAGATCGACAAGGTACTAGACCACCACCAAGTAAAACGTGCTGATCGAAAAGCCAAACTATTTGTCTGACCTGCGTATCACTCCATGTTTTCTCTTCCCATAGGAACTCGACTCTTCTTCTCTCCTGACTTCCACCAAAGCCAAGACCCATGTCACTCATGGTGTGAACTATTAGGAAGACTCCGGTTTTCTTTCGAGACTGACCCGAAATTGAAATGGGCCAATTCCCTTCCCTTCTTTGATCCGTTGAACGGCATCGAGTATTGACTTTTCATCAAACTGCTCGAGAACTCGCAAACCTGCGTCCCAGATTATCTCGGCGAGGTCAGACATCCTCACTCGCTTCCCGAGTTTTTCTAGACTAAGAGCATCCCATTGTAGCTGCAGTTTGTTTGCCCTGTCAAATGTCGGTTTACTAACGCTGACATTTAATGGAACAGCAAATTTCTTGGCCACTCTACCCATGTCAGTTCACACTGAGAAAATGCTGCTTCATTCATTTGAATTCATCTGAGTCAGCAACTTGATGGGCTCATGCCTTGACGAGTTTCCTGTTCCGGTTCTTTCTTCTTTGGGTGGTTGCTCCCGCGCGCGGCGCGCGACCAGTTCTTGCATTCGATAAATGTCATTCCCTCAGAGTCTGCCCAAACGTGCTCACTATTGCGATTCCCTAACTGGAAGCCCATCAGAGAGAGAGAAACTGAAATTGCAGTTCGAAGGAGAGGTCTTGCTCAAGGAAACCGTTTGGCGGGGGGTGGCTCCACTATCTGAAACGGAATTGAAGAAACAGGCCTATTCGTCACTTCAAGAACTGGAGCTAGCACTCAACACATTGGTTCAGCGTCAGTTGTCCAAGCTTACTTCTGGCTGGTGGAAGCAAACCAAGAACGAAGTACAATCCACTCTGAGGGCGAAGCTCCGAGGACAGAAGGATCGAGATCACAAAAACAGGCGCGTTTTTCGGCACCAATTCGCTGAGCTTGCCATTATCGCACGTGATTTGTGGTCGATATGTACGATATCAGCGCAAAAGAGATTGCTAACCACCAAAGGGCTCGAAAGCTCCGTCAATAGGTGTACTGTTTTTCTAATATAGTGAACCTAATCGACGGTTTTATAAGCCGCTTCCGAACCTTATAGAGCTTCAAGAGAAAGGGTTACTATAATTGAGATATGTGATAGATCTTGACGCCGAGACTGTTGATGCGATCAATCGGTTGATACGTGAAGGCCGATACCGGACTGTCCAGGACTTCTTGTTCACGGCCGCACAGAATCAGCTGTACGATATAGAAAACACACACAATCCGGCCGTTATTCGGGACAGCTCATCAGCTTCATCATCGACAACCGACCGAACCGTTCGATTAACCGCACCAGACCTCGATTTGTCTCCACTCCTGACTGCTCCCGATGCGAACAAACTACAGACAACGCCACCTCCGAAGTCAGAAGAAGTGGCCAGCGAAATCTACGGTCTCTATAACAGATTCTTCCCCACAAAAATCACTGTGCGTGTGCTTGCGAACATGCTGAAGGGGAATGGCCCCAATGTGCCATTGAGCACTCTACAGGAGAACGCTGCTTCAATCGCCCGAGAATACGGCAAGAAGCTCCTGAAGAAGGAACATGGTCTTGGACGCGCACGCTCGGAGATGATTGCGACCGCGCTCCCAACAAAATCAAAGCGATCCATCGATGAATTCAAAGCAAAAGCGCGATTCAAGTCACATTTCGTAGGTTACGTGTCCAAGGAACGGATGGAAGGCGCTCCCGCTGCGCTCAGGTTCGTGAACATACACAAGGGCGATAACGGTCGCGATGTAATTGGATTGACATCGGCAGGTCTGGAGTTCGCTATGCTAGCGAACCCTGTCATCGAGAATGAAGACCTCAACTCGCCGCTCTCAGATAAAGAACGAGAATTCCTCGTCAAGCAGATCCGCGCGGAGCTACCTGAGGAGGCCAGACTTATGCAATCTGTATTGGAAGCGATCAAAGCGGGGGCCACAAATCCGGAGAAAGTCCAAGAAGGGCTAAAGAAACTGAAGCCTGAACTCAAGGAGTCCGAACTATCTACCGTCAGATCTGGGCTTCTTAGCAGGATGAGTGAACTTGGTCTCGTAACACGCGAGCGTGTCGGGCTGTCCGTGCGATATCACATCACATCCGCGGGGCAGGAGTTCCTCAAGGGGAAATCGTGATGGCCATACTCTCTCTGACCGAATGCACGTGTTCCACCGACCCAGTGATATGTGCTGCGTGTGGCGGATTGCTTCGGCAAACGTCAGACCAGGCTGCAGCGGTCTTATCCAATATGGAACATGAGAATGAAGAATGGTTAGTCGAGCTTGACTCCCAAGGCCGCCTGAACTGCACACTTGCCACGTTCAGATCGATTGACAGACAGTACAAGGTTGGAGCGCCCGTTGCAGTCGCCGTCTCTCAAGCTATGAACGAAATAAGCTCTGACATCTCTGGAATCAAGAAGGAAGTTATCAAGGACATCGTGGATCGTTTCAGTCAACTGCAGACACAGAATCAATCCGACGCAGCGCAGTTGCGAGAAGTCATCCGTGAGATAGTAGCTCAACAGTCGCAAGATGTCATGGGCCAAGTCAGACTCTTGCAGGACCAGGGAAAGTCTGTCGCCGAGATCCATGGTCTACTCAAAGAGACCGTGGGATCGATGCAGACCGTCATGACCGCTTTTCAGGTTCCTGCGATAAGAGGCGAGGAGGGAGAAGTATTCTCCATCAAGAGTCTACAAGAAGCATTCTTCGGCGTGCCTGGAGTGAAGGTCGAAATGGTTGGAGGCTCTGACGCGACCGATGGTCTCATCAAGTTCTCGCAAAACGAGGCAGAGATTGGCCGTGCAATTGTCGAAGTGAAGTCACGCAAGACTTGGGCCAACGCCTTTCTAGATCAGGTTCGTTCAGACATGGAGAGATACGACGCGCCCTTGGCCGTCATAGTAGCAGACAAGCTTCCACGGAATGCGAAGGGCAAGGGTTTCGCGATTGATTCGCAAGTCGGACTGATCATCGTGACAACCCAGGACCTTTTGGTTCCTACCGTCAGTATGTTCTATGAAATTCACTTGCTGACCTTCAAGATGCAAAAGAAGACGCTAGACCTCGGCTCTCTGGCTGCAGACAAGGATCTGATCCACTACATCAACGACAACATGAATTGTCTAGACTACTGCAAGCAGATAATTGACAGTGCCAAGGATTCCGCTGCGAAAATCGAAAAGCTAGCCTCGGCGATGTCAACGAGACTGCACACAAACAATCGAAAGATAGCAGAGATCATGGGCAAATTGAACCACGGAGAAATGACCGCGACTTCAGAGATGCATCTTGGCTCCGAGGCTATGGGTGCATAGGGGGAGGCAAGTGATGTCCGACAATACTATAGCTCTGACAACTCTAGAGACCAGAGATGGTGAGGAGAGAGAGACCCCGATTAACTGGCTTAATCTCATTATGCAGATCGTCGACGGGTACAGAACTCAGGGAAGAGGCATTGTCCACGGAGTTCAGAAAGATGCTGTTCAAAACAGCTGGGATGCTCGAATCGATCCCAAGGGGCGTGGCTGGAAAATGCGCTTTGAACTGCTCTCAAACGCCCAGAAGACTCTATTCGCCTTCACCGATGAGGGTACTTGTGGCCTGACAGGCAGAGTGCTTGAAAAGCAGGAAATGGAAGAGGATCTGCCTGAGCAAGAACGCTGGGGGAGATTCGAGAGCCTCGCGTTTACCAAGTCCACCCAAGGCAATATTGTTCCTCTTGGATCGCGTGGACGAGGGAAATTCATCTTCGTTGGAGCGTCAAAGGATCACAGCGTCTTCTATGATACTCTACGGGCCGATGGAACCTACAGATTAGGATCAAGAACCGTGAAGAAAACGAGCTCACCCATTCGAGCTTGGAACAACAGCCAGGCCAAACAGGAACTAGTTCAACTGTCAGCAGGCCTCTTAGAACCGCTGACAAAACCAGGAACGCGCATCGCAATTGAGAATCCCATCAGGGAACTTGTTGATTCCGTCAGATCCGGTGGTTTTGCAGAATCTATCGGCGAGACGTGGTGGGAAATAATCGCAAAGTACGGTGCCAAGATAGTCGTTTCCTTTGATGGAAAGGAGACCGAAGTAAAGGTTCCACGGCATTTCATTCCTCATGAAGAAGACTCCGACCAAGTCAAAGTGTGGATACAGCAGAACGTTAAGTTGTCGTCAGGAGGGAGCGAGTATCTCATAAAGCGATTGCACATAGTCAGCAAGAAGAATGGTGTCGACGAGGCCCTCAGGGGTGTTGCCATTCAACGTGGCAGTATGAAAGTGTGTTCAATAGAGCCTCGCTACATGCCCCAGGAACTCACAGACTCCATATACGGTTTCATAACTTTTGGAAAAGAAGCCGAACTTCAGTTACTCAAGGACGAGAGCCCAGAGCATTATGGTTTCGATTTTCGGATCGGTCTTCCCAAGGCGATCAGACACTATGTCGAGGAAGAGATTGAAAAGTTCGCACACCAGAAACTGGGTTGGCGCACCGACACCCGCGCGATTCGCCGAGAGAAACAGCGAAAGGCCGAACGCGCGGCGCTCCTCGAAATCAACCGAATTGCAAAGGTTCTTGGATTAGGTCATGGGATCGGTCCAGGAAAGCTGAGGAAGAAAGGCGTCAAGAGACCCTGGAAGAAGGTCAGAGTTCAGCTGCCTGAAATGCAGTTTCCCCGCGAAGACGATCTGCGCGTTAATTACGGTGAATCCGTAAAGAACATCTCGGTAAGGGTCGTCAATGATCTCAGACAGGACGTTGCAGTTCGACTGAAACTCTTTCTTAGGCAAGGAGACAAGCCTATGCAGAGTTTCGTCGACGAAGATCTCTCCATTCATGCTCGGGAGAGTTCGAAAAGCTTCGGCCCATTTGGGATCAAATTCACTCGTGAGAAATACCCAACGATCGGCAAAGTAACTTTGGTCGCACGCATAATATCTATCATGCAACAAAACAAAGGCGAAACCCTCGATGAGGAGAGAGTCTCATTCTACCTGGAGGAGGACCCTCCTCCCAGAGGGATCTTCGAAGACTGCATTCCATCCGAATGGGACACTAACGATCCTGATGTTGGGCGACTAATGGGCGACGATGAACCTGGGGAACGGGGAGGAGTCATAGTTCACTATAACCCGCGTCATCCAGCATATGCTGCCGTTGAGGATAGCGACGCTGATGCAGCAGCTTACCTGTTTCGTTTGATGGCGCACATTCTCCTTAGGCTTGATATGCAAGGGGACAAGACGAAACTCTATCGAGAAGAAGACAAGAGAGATAACGAGAGCGTTGCGAGGGCAACTCTGCGCCTAATGAGCGACTTCGCTTTCAGGTATTACGAGAGGCAAATCGATTTTGCCAGTAATAATCCGTGAGGAAATCGTCGTCGGGGGCAAGAAGGTCCCAGCCAAGATCTATCGGTCTGAGAGTCAGCGACCGCTGACGAAATCGGCTAGGGAACAGGCACAGAAGCTGGATGAACTCATTTTACACGAGATGCATGATATTGAGAATGATATGCAAAGGCGCAAGCTCCTTGAACTGAAAGGCCGCCGAGGAGTGCTTAGACTGTGGTATGAGGTTGGTAAGCGCCTTTCCTTCGTGCAGAGGACCGATCTAGTGCCAACAGAAGATCGGAGGTACATCTGGAGAGCACTCTACGATCATGCGGGGAAACTTGCTCCAATCCCTCCCCATCCCGGGTCGGGTACTCCAGAGAATCGCAGAGCCGATGATCTTAGGAATCACTTCAGGTATTGCTACCTGATTGCTGAGAAGTTTTCAGATTTCGATTTTGTCGAGAGTGTAGGAGACTGGTCGTCCTGGATTGATCTCCTTGATTCACCTACGATACAAAACGATGAACGGATTCTCGAGTGGATTGCATCAAAGCAACAATCTTCCTCAGAGGATTCCAGAGTAGATTGGCTTCGGAAAGTAATCAACGGAATACGTCGTGAGTTTCCGGCGTCAGGATCTATGACGGATACGGCAATTCTAAACGACAAGGAACTCCGGCAAAAACTCGAAAGCATGTACCGTAGGACATTCCCGAAAAGACAAGTCAACAAAGGTGGAAGATGATGACACAGATCATCAAAACTGAGTTCAAGCCCAAAGATCTCTGTCTTTTCCTCCTTAGGGCAGATTATGAGGATGAAGTCACCTCCGCCCTATCTGGGGCAGGATTGCTGGATGATGATTCCTGCTGGCGTCCGCTGGGCGGGGTGGAAGGCAATTGGGCGATCGTAGGAAATCAGCAGTCCAAGCCGGTAGATGCGCTTGTTGACAAACTAGTGAACTCCATTGACGCGGTGCTCATGTCCGAATGCAGACGCCGCAGCATCGACCCGGAATCATCTAGTGCGCCCAGTAGCATGGAGGAGGCAGTCAATAGCTTGTTTGGCATCCCTGAGGGAAGGCTCGCCAACGCTTCGCCAGATCGTCGGCAAGAGCTGAGCGACATGATGTTCCTAGTCGCGACAGGCGCCACAAAGGGAGACCCATCCTACACTATCGTGGACAAGGGAGAAGGGCAGACACCGCAACGGATGCCTGCAACGCTTCTCTCACTGCCCTCTTCGGGGAAGCCGTACAAGGCCAAAATCCCATTCGTGCAAGGCGTGTTCAACATGGGCGGCACCGGCGTACTTCCGTTCTGCAGTCCCAAGAGCAACTATCAGCTGATCATCTCTCGCCGCGCACCGCACGCTTGTGATCCGAACGATCCGACAGCTCACTTGTGGGGATTCACACTGGTACGTAGACGGCGTCCATGTCTGTCAACAGGAAGAATGAGTCGCTATGAGTACCTAGCGCCAGGGGGAATAATTCCCACGTTTGAGGCCCTCGCAATTCCTGCTCTGCCCGGCAACTATCCCGAGGCGTATCATGATGGACTTGAGTTTGGCACAGTCATTAAACTGTACGAGTATCAGATTAGACCAGCGGCTCTGCGTTCGCCAATATTGCTTGACCTTTACTATGAACTGAGCCGACATTTCGTGGCGATGGCTATTCCGGTCAGGCTCTGTGAACGAAGAGAAGGCTACACGATGCACTCCTACGAGACCACTCTCTTCGGCATGGATGTCAGGCTGGCCATTGATCGCTCTGAGGTGCTTGAAGACGGGTTTCCAGAGAGCGGCTACCTGAACATCCCTGGCCTGGGCAAGCTTCCCGTGACCGTGTACGCCTTCACGAACAAGGTGTCAAGCGACAGCAAGATCAGGAACAGGTGGAATTCCCAAATGGCCGTTGGATTCACTATAAACGGTCAGGTTCACTACCAGCTGGGCCCATCACTATTCATGAAGAAAGATGTGAACTTGGACTACATAGCCCACAATATCCTTGTGGTTGTGGACTGTACTCCCATCCCGATCGAGAAAAGGGAAGATCTGGTGATGGGCTCTCGCGATCGTCTACGACTCAGCGACGACTGGATGGCCATAGAAGAAGAGCTTGAGCAAGACCTCAAACTCGACGAAGGCTTGCGTGCGCTGAACGAGAAACGCAAGACGGAGGAAATGCAGAAGGCGTTCGGAGACGACAAACCCTTGGAAGAGATTCTCGGAAGGCTTCTCCAGGTCTCGCCTTCTTTGAGCGCAATCTTTGGCCGTGGGTTAAAGCTGCACAAGCCGACTTCATTTGAATGGAGGAAAAGGATGGCTCCTTATTCCGGAAAACGCTTTCCAACTTTCTTCAGGTTGAGGCAAGGATTCCCTACCGAGCTGAAGTGTGCGTACAATGGCGCCCGAATTGTGCACTTCGAGACAGATGCCGAGAACCACTATTTTACCAGACCTAGAGAGATGGGTACTTGCATCGTCACTCCATCAGAAGCATTCATGGCAGCAAAACTATGGAACGGAATTGCGAGACTAACTCTGGTTCCACCGCCTACCGCTTCGCCGGGCGACCGAATTCCCGTAATGGTGACTGTGAGTGACCCATCGCGAACAAGCCCGATTTGCCTCACAGAACTGTCACTCTTGGTTGACAATCCGCACAAAGTAACAATACTGACCCCGCATACGAGCGAACGCGTCAGTCAGCGTATTAGACGCGGTCGGTTCAAACGATTCATCGAAGGTGCTGAGGACGAGTCTGGTATCAGTCTCCCGAAGACGTACCCTGTGGAAAAATCCAACATCGAGTGGACCACCCATTTCTCAGAGGATGCTGATGCGGTAGACGTGAAATTGACCAATGAGCAGATCGATCTCATCTATGTCAATATGAGCAACCCGTACCTCCTTAGTGAGCTTGCGAACAGACCTGGAGAAGAAGTCGCTCTCCAGAATCAGTACAGGATTGGCCTGGCCTTGGCGGCGGTTGCCGTATATCATTCACTCAAGAGCACACCGAAGCAAGCAGATGCTGATTCGAACGGTGTTTCGAATGCCGACGTTGAGATCCTGAAGGAGGATCTACGCAAGGCACTCCGGGGAGTGGCTATGATAATCTTGCCAATGATAAACACACTTGGTGCGACAGTAAAGGCAGTTGCCAGCGAAGTACGCAGCGAAGAACCTTGACCGACAGCTATCGACTTGCAGTCCAGTAAGTCATGGCAGTAATATGCTACCTATGGCATAAGCCGTACCAGCAAACTGGTGCGCCGTTCTGATGTCGTATCTTGTGGGAAGACATCAGCTCAACGATTGACGCCAGTATTCGCGTTCAGTTGTTGAGTCGGTGTTGTCAGCGAGACGTGCATCATCATCATGACTGGGCGCCGGGACGATACGTCGCGTGTCCGAAAGCTCAAGCCCTAAGGAGGATTTGAGCTTTTCCAAATATGAAAACTCCTCAAGACATGCTGCGGGGTCAGTCATCGACTTAACTACTAGGGCGTACTCTTCTGATGGCGAGAAGCTCATCACGTATCCTCTTGCGGCTAGATTCTTCTCGTGGAACTCTCTATCACAAGCAACCTCTACGTTGTTCTTTCCAGAAGTCGAACAGTTGTATCCGAAACGCATGAGGCGCATCTTGAGTTGCGACCTCCCAGGGGTGCACGCCAAGATAGATCCTTCATACCCATAAGGATTTGTCGTCCGTTCAGATCGAATCCTGAAGTTCCACGTCCGGGGCCAAACACGCTTCTTACCTATATCCCCCGGTCAGCTAATGCGAGATTCAGATTTGAACCATCGTCGTCTGGTAATCTGTGTAGGCACCAAGGTGATTCATCATGGTGTGCACACGTCGTTGATTCTCTGCCTAGCCAGTTGAAGGGACTCTTCGTGCTCTCTTTGCTTGTGCCAGTTACCACCTGCCGGGGACGGATGATAGAGCACAATGCAATCGTATCTTTCTTTGTACTTACGGACTTGCCCCATAACGTCCGCGAGCTTTCTGAAGTGGAAGAAATACTCCGCAGCAGACCTCCCTAGGATGAGTACCAGTTTTGGCATGACGACGTCTATTGCCCGACCAAGAAATTTGCTGGAACAATGTTGAAAAGCAGAACGTTTTTCCTCTTTCTCTACTAGACAGTTGGCTCGCTGTATCCAGAAGAGACGACCCTTCCCCCATTTGTCATCCTTATCAAGCCAAACTCGGCAGAGCGTATGCGGAATGCCGCCTTTGAAATTCCTCCTCGTGGCGAACAGTTCTCCCTCTGCCCAGCGTGTGCCGATATCCTGTTCCCACGCTGAGGGTGGTGGAACCTGACTCACGACAAGTACCCTGGGATCATAGCTTTTGTCACCAACACGACCACCATAGACGAATGGCGTTCGCTCTTCTTGTACGGCGCAGTCTCTACACTCACGTACTTCTTTGCAGAAATCTTCAATCTCCAACTAGAGAACGCCCGCCATTCTATTACCAGTGAGAATCTTAGGATATGTGCCTTCTTGACCTTGTCAACGAGTAGACTGGAGGCAGGGGTGCGCCGCAGGCACTGCCGCTGAAATCCGCAAGGCATACAAGCAATTTTATGCTCATGTCACAGAATATTAGGTAAGATCAGACTGCCGCTGATGGTATGACGTTGCTTAGCTGCCTGCTCATTCAACAACCGTACGCCTCTCTCATAGCATTTGGCAGGAAGCGTTGGGAGTTCAGGTCATACGAAATCAAGAAACGTGGGACAATTGGAATAGCTGCGTCTCCGAGCTCAGTATTAAGCACTCTGAGTCCGTCGTTGAATCAGGTCTCTCATCTTTTTCCCCGTGGCTCACTTCTTGCTACAGCCAAGGTTGTCAATTGCTTCTATGCTACCGGTGCAGACCTGAAGAAGGTTATGACTGCATCTGTGACGCTCAGCATTCATGGGCAAGAAGTAACTACCCTCGATTCACCCATCGGAGAGCCCGAGGAAGATGTTGAAGCGGCGGCGAACTCTAGCACATGGGAAAGTTTCGTCTGGGAACTAGAGGATGTGAATCCTGTACCTAGTCCCATTCCGGTTGAGAAGAAATCTCGTTCGACTTGGGTGTCAGTCGATTTTCAGGGCGGTGTGGAAACTTGAGCGATGAGGAATTCAAGCCATTTGAAAAGACGGCTCTAGCCTTTCTAAAGGTTCTCGGTTTCACACCAGTAGGTTACTATCCATACCCACACGCCTCCGACATCTCAGGATACTTGGAGGCTAGGCCGCCGTTCAAAGTTCACGTCAAAGCAATGGCAGAAATAGCCAGAATACCTCCGACACGCGCATCTGTAGAAGGTTTTCACAAGCTCGTCAAAGGGTCGTTGGCTGATCGTGCAATACTGATTGCTCAGACGCCACTTACTCAGCTTGGTTCAGATGCGCAGCTACTTGTAGAAAAGCTGGGTATCGAATTCTTCGATCAAGTAGCCATATCGTCAGAGCTGGAAAAACGGAACGTCAGCAAAGCTGAAGTCCAGACGGCTTCCAAGATATACGATGTTGTTGGGCCTGCTGCTCTTGTCAAATCCCTGCCAGAGATAGCTTTGCAGAAAATCCCGGATGGAATGCGTGAAGCAGTGGAAAGACTTCAGCTGAAGCCGTGGCAGGTTTTTGAACAAGCTGTGTACTCGACCTTTCATTATTGCTACAACCTAAGTGTGAAAGAGCTTGGCGAAGAAGCATTGTTTGAACACGAGCCTGAGGGCCTAGCTATCACCGAAGGGCTTCCATCGACCGCGTTCATTTACGAGTGCAAATCCGCGGGGAAGTCTTACGCTATGACATCAGACCACGAGTTGAGATACATTGACTATATCGTTGACAAGAAAAAGAAAACCGAGGTTCTTGAACGTTCTGAACTGAAGTATTTTGTGATAGTTGCGCCAGACTTCTCCGGCGATATTGAAGAGAGAAGGGAACGAATATTCAAGAGAACTCAGGTGCTGGTGGTATTCATGCGTGCTGAGATCCTGTGCCTGCTTAGCCAATGGGTGTGTCCCCTGCAGAGCAACTTGAAGAGACTCGTGGACTTCGGTGAGGTGTTCAGTTTGGAAGAAGTCGTGGTCTCGAAGGAACGCGTCGAATCATACATCAGGAAATTCGAGAACACGCAGAGGACTAGGTGGTAAGCATGGGTACATCGAGAGCGGCAAAGGCGCCGGCAACAAGAAGGTGGAACGCAGTCATAGGCACTCTGAAAGCGCCCGAAAGAAATGCGAACGCAGTCCTCAATGTTGCCTTCTCAGTCGCCCTGAATACTTTGCCTACAATCAGCCCTGTCAGTGCCCCTATTGTCTTTGGAGTTTCGGAAGGGCTCAGGTTTGCAGTCGATGTAAGAGAAAGAGGCTTGGACTCTGCTGTCAAACGTGAAGCGATTCGAGTTTCCGAACAATACGTCGTTCCAAGCATCTCAAGTGGACTCTGGGACGTTGCGTCTTCAAAGATTGATCCGCAGTACCTGAATTCGCCTTTCGGCCGCCTTGCAGAACTCGCGTTCAAGAAAACGATGAACCAGGTCATGTCGAAAGGGGCCGAGGCGTTGGCCAAGGAGACGGAGTAGCATGACCACGACCAAGGCTGACGCAGAGAAGAATCTGAGGGAATTTCTTGACAGACATGGAAAAGACGGATTCCTGCGACTTCTCCTGACGAACTATCTGTTCGAGCTTGCGATGTACTACCTCCACTCCGAAAAGAATCCTCCTGCTGTGAAAGAAGACACCAGCTACAGGTTCTATGTCGACGGCAAGGAGCGCGTATACAAACCCGAGGCGATTGAGCGTTTCAAGCTGGATTTGCGAAAAGAATGTGAGAAGAAAGCTCTGCTGATTATTGAAAATCTCAAGAAAATGCAACTCATCGAAAAACTTGACACGGATTTCATGGCCGACCCCAAGGTGGCCGAGCTCATCCGAGAGGCCTTCGAGAGTCTGACGTAGAAAACGTAGGTCATTATCATGGAAGACAAGCCCTCAATCAATGTCATCGTTCGGGACAGGTTCACGAAGCAATCCGAGAGCTTGTTTAGACTGGACGATGAATCCCTTGTCCTGTCGTTCCATGGCAAAGGTCGGAATCTGCACAACGACCTTGAAGAGATTGAACAAAGTGTAGGGAAACTTGACCCGATAATCTTAGACCTTTACAACATTGCGCTGGTTGTTTACGTATGGGATATCACCACATATCGATCCGGAACAGCCCCTAGAGATTTTCGATGCCTCATTTCGGTGTCAAACGCGGACAAGTGGAATTTGGTGAAAACGCTCCTGGAGGGAACGCTTCGATTCCTAACGGGGGACACCTTCGCATTCAACTTTGTGCAAGGGCAGAAACCATCGCGT
>Ga0315280_10007579_pt1 | contig 14516 bp, 9 predicted proteins | sample YL17G06_40_MG_FD_203697 | JGI IMG/M metagenome (GOLD analysis project Ga0315280, IMG submission 203697) | Sediment microbial communities from Yellowstone Lake, YNP, Wyoming, USA - YL17G06_40 | ecosystem: Environmental > Aquatic > Freshwater > Lake > Sediment | place: USA: Wyoming | collected...
ACAGTTCCTCTTACTCCTCTCCACACGCCAATCACCATGGCCCGGTCAAGAAAACTTGCGCGGAAGTTGCTATTTACATTAATAGACATGTTTTTGTGTGGCGAAACCCCCGGCAAAACGTTTCGGCTGGCAGAAACGCCTATAGCGGAAAATCTTTCGGCTAGCCCATATTTAAGCAAGATTTGCATTTTTATGTTAAAATTCAAGTGTTTGAAGCCTTTCTGGGGCTGATTTTTGCGGGGCGTATTCGGCGTGCCGAAACGTTTTTGCGGGGGTTAAAGTGATGACTAGATAGCTGCCTTTTATGCTCAGGTCCATGTCTAAGTCTTGTTTTAGGAAGGGTTTGACTTTGTCGTGGAATTTGCGGGGAATATCCAGCGACAAGCGCTCATACTCGTATATTCTTTTGTTTCCAAGATACCGTTTCCTAGAAACTCTACGCTGAATCCTAACCAATTGTGGAGAGCCTCCGTGCAAAAACTGTGCTTTGTCTTTAACTTTATTAAAGCTAGTTGCTGAAACGACACTCTCGCCTAGTGGAGAGAGATGAGTTAAAGTAAAGAGAACCTTCAAAATAGATTTTCCACCCATTTTATGCAAGGCTTATTAAATTTATAAGACTAGTATAAATCGAAGGTAATCAGGAGATAAAGGAATGAAAAAGCTGGAGTCTGTAACACTTGAGAGGGAGCGTATAGCAAAAATATTCAAAACTCACATAGAAAATGCGATTGATGAGTTAGGACCTGGCTACACAGTTGATTTGCAGGGGAATTTTTACGACAGTCCTATCCGCATCGTCATTGAAATTTCGCACATAAAACAGATAGAGAAATAATCACCAACGCGACAGCACCCACTCATTTACTCCGCTACGATTTTCTATTCTTTTGTGCAAGGTTTATTAAAATTTGTAAGCTTATTATAAGTAGTTCGGAAGACGCTACTTGAGAAAGGCTGGAATAGGGGAATGAAGACGCTTAGAATATCGGACGACGTCCACAGAAAACTGACGGCATCTCTTGGAACGCTCATCAAATCATCTCAAATCGTGATTTGTAAATGCTCCATTCGATAAAAAGCTTACCTAAATCAGTCAATGAAACATAACAGCAACAATCATATGGTTCGCCATAACAACAGGAGCCACAGCAGGACTAAGCTACTACAAAGAAAAACAATAGATAGTTGTCGATATGTTAAGCTTTAATGAAGCCTTTGCCTTTCTCGAGTTTTAGAGTGAAGCTATGTTTCCCTTCTTTAGTGTACTCTCTGAAATCTGTGCCGCAGTTACAACAGTAGACTTGAACCGTGAACAGCCCATATTTCCACGTCTTAATGGGTTTACTGACTTCTACTTTGCACTTTGGGCATTTAACCATCGTAATCCCATATCACATTTGGTTATTGGAGCTTAAAACATTTTATGCGTATTCAGAAACGCCTCTTCTATTTTGTTGTTTGTGTTTTTTTCTTGGCCTGTATGTCTGCTGGGATTCCATATTGAGCTAGGCTTTCTTTCACGGCAAGATCAAGGGTGTTTGGTGAGATTCCTTCATCGGATGTTCCTGTGACTTCTACTTTGATCTTTATTGCTGCCCCTGCGTTTATGAGTGGCTGTAAGACTGCATCGTGGAATTCCATCCATTTCTTCCAATCAAGATCGGATGTTACGCTGACAGATTCGTATAGTTCCGGTCCTCCTTTTGGAGGTGCTGTTGGTTCTGGACCTGTTGGCTCTGGTTCGCCTTTCTTGGGCGGTGGAATTGCCCCAAGCAGCTCATAGGCGAATTTTGGTCGCAATAGGTATGTGTCTTCTAAGAATTCTATCATTGACTGGTCAATAGCGACACCAATTTTGATAGAATGAAATTCATTTTTCTCTGCTAAGCCGCGGGCATAGGCAAACTGTCCTTCTGCCACGCCTTGCGCTATGGTTTCCTTTAGGCAATCAGCTGTGGGGATCATTGGGAGATGTGTGAAAGTCAAGAAGGCGTCCTTTAGGTCCTTGGTTGGGATTGCTTTTTTCTCTTCTGGCCACAGTGAGAAATCTTTGCTTGTGATTCGTGTCGGACCTATCCGAGGAGCCAGTCTTTCACGGGCAATAAGAGTTTCCCAAACTACATCTGAAATCTTTTTGTTTTGTCTATGTATTTGAGGCCCCATATCGAAGAACTCCAGTTTGTCTTCCGGTGCTGGAGTTATAATGTGACGATATGATTGCCAGACTGATTGAGCCAAGGCTTTCTCGGCATCTTTAAGCATTTCTTCGAGTTGCGCTTCTTGGGTCTCAGATAATTTCTTGGCTCGCGCGTATAGTCTTTCTACATCTTCCAACGCGACAAACGTTCTGGCTGCTTCCCCAATTCTATGGCCTTCTTCGGGTGCCAAGAAGACTATACAATTTCGATAGGTGCGGTAAGTGCCTCCACCTTTGACTATTTCCAGTATTTTTTGAGCGGTTTCTGTTTTCGTCGTTTTTCCTATCGTATCATCAGGGTTCATTATGACTAGCGTAAGCTGTGCCTGATTTGAAACATCGCGAGGTTCTGTTGGGAACGCAACTATGCGGAATTTGTTTCCAGATACTTGTTCTTCAACAGTTTCCAGAAACTGCTCTGTCACCTTCTCTTTGTCTGCTGCAGTTTCTCTTTCCGCCACGATCATGTTTAGATTTGGAGTCACTGTGAAACGGTAATTGTCACCTTCAGGTTCGAGATAGAAGAGTCCGGTGGAAGTTTTCCTCAGTAGTTGTATTGCGTCTGGGATGAAGGCAGGTTCTAGTCCTGGTTTTAGAACAGCCAGTCGAAGGCTGGGAAGCGAGGCGACTGGTCTTACGGCTGCTCCTCCAAAGGAATATAAGAAGATGGATGTAGCAACACCTTCGGCTATGTGTTCTCGTTGATAGGTCAGGTTTCCTGATTCATCTATTTTTTGCGCTCTTGCACCTGTTCCAGCAATATCCGATTCAATGACCGTGTCGAACTGGCTTTCTGCATGAAGCTGCTGTAATACTTCCGTTCTGAAATCTCTGGCACCAAGCTTTGCTGAGGACACCTGAATCAAAGGGTTTGAATCGGTCTTATAGAGCTCTGCAACTAGTATTGCCAACATCCTAAGTATTGCTCTCGTTCTCTGAAATTGGGGTATCGAGGACCATCTTTCGTTCATGATATCGAGAAATTCTGGATGGAACGGATAGGCTCTTTCTAGTTTCTGAAGGTATGAAGGCGTCGTTGCACTTTGGGGGAATGCTTCTTTGTGTTCACAATAAAAGTCGTAATAGGCGTTGGCGGTTTTGCGGACCTCACGGATATCTCCTGCATCTTCGAAAAGTCTGCGCTTGACAATTTCGTAGATTTCTTCAGCTTCGGCAAGTCTGATAGGCTTGCCGAGACGTTTGAATATTTCAACGATCCTCCAGTGGTCAGGTTCATCTTCCCTTGCCATTTCTATTGTGCTAGCTTGCAACGTCGCAATGAGGGCCGTTCTTGGCGTACTTGTAACTGCCTCGGTAAGTGCTCTAAAGAATTCTAAGGTCTGAGCTGCCAGGCTTGTCTTTTGGCCCTCAGCTCCCAGCTCAATCGCTCTTGACCTAGTGAGAAAACGCAGTGCTTCGTCGATCAGAATCAGGTTTGCATCATTTAACGATAGTACTTCTTCGAGTTTCTTGGCTGAAGGTGCTGAGCTCATTTCGTCATTTTTTCGTACAATTTCATATCCCTTTGTTCCGCCCAGTTGCCAGGCGAGCTCTCCCCACAATGTTCGTCTTTTCGGCTCTCCCTTTCCTCCCTGTTCTCCATGGGCTGGATCAAAATCCTCTCCAGACAATACAACTACTCGAGCCTTTGGAGCGACGCGCAATTCAGCTTCTTTCAATAAGTCGCCTACTCCAACCCAGCTAGAGGCTTCCTTCCCATGGTTTGCTAGGTGATAAAGGCACAGTAATGCATGGCTTTTCCCTCCTCCGAAGGTCGTCATCAGGTCAGTTATTGGTTGTGCGCCTGATGATTCACCATTAAGCCTCCTTAGGACTGACGCGATTAGGCCTCTCAAAGCTTTGGTGAGGTAGGTTTTCGCAAAGAATCTATCTGGATCCTGATAGTCTGGTAGAGCTATACCTCTGTATACTCGATAGATGTTCACGGCAAACAACGAAAGATCAAACTTTCCTTCCATTATGTCCTGATGAGGTTTGGCAACATCTCGCCAAGGACTCAACTTTTTCCTATCTGTCATCTATTTCACCTTCACATTTTCTTAATAAATTCATCAAGAGTTCGTCCTTCAATCTTATTTTCTGACTCGGAGACTCCTCCGGCATGCCGAGCTAACAAACCATCTAACAACTGCTTCTCTCGCGATTGTAGAGGTAACAGGTTAGATAATGCTTGCGCTACTCTCCAGAATGTCTCGTTAGTTGTTGCGCCCGAAGCCCTGAGATATTCATCGAGTTTTCCATGTTCTTGTGTAGCCCACAGGTTTAGCGCCTTATGTATCATATCAACAATCGTCGGCAATGCTCCATCTCGTGAAACCTCTCCCAAACCGTGTATATTCTTGCGTTCATCTGGGCTTAGCAATCGTACATATTCTTTTTCCTGCTCAAGTAGACCTCGTGTTCTAAGTAGAATATCTATCTCGGCCCTGACTGACCTAGCTAACTTGAGGGCATCATCGAAAGGAACAAGGACATGGTTGCCGTTGGGACGTTTGTCTTCTCCCGCACCAACTTCTTCGTTTTCCTCCTTGACTTCTAGGGTTTGAAGTTGAATCCGTGGCTCAAACGTCCATTTCCATAAAACATAGAAGGCGGTTTCCGGATCCAGTTTTCCAAGCTCTTGTTCAGACAGCACTGTAGTCAGAGCATGATGAGCAACGACCTCTCGGACCTTATCCAAGAACTCGGAAACAGAAACTGGTTCTCCAGATACTTTCTCGACTTTCGAGTAGCGTCCATAGACTTCTAGGGCTGGTCCTATGGCCGAGAGAAGGGCATCAGCACCTTTGATGCCTTGAGAGAGAAAATAGTCAAGCCGCTCCTTGATTCGTGTGTCAAGTTCATTCTGAACTGACCGCCACGATCCCACAGATACCAGTCGGCTTCCCTTATGGCAAACCAGCCAAGTGCTTGATGCTAATGCTGCATGCTCCCTCGCCTGCAGACGCGCCATCATTTCAGTATGGACTGGCCAGGACGCAGACACGCAGAAACCTGCCTTCAGCAACGCAGAGATAAGCATCTCCCAAGCGGTAGTAGTTTTATGAGCAAAGATCAAGGCTAGCGTCCCATCAGGTTTGAGAACACGCCTCACTTCATTCAATGCTTCTGTAAGTTTCGATTCAAAGAAGACCTCGTTCTTAATGATTGAGCCATATTTTTCCGAACTATCAATTGCATCAAGACGCCTTAATAGTGTAGTGTTTTGAAGGATTTCTAAGCTCTTCGGAGTTAGCACAGTAGAGAACAGTTCGGGATATAGAAAACCCACACTACGTTTCAACCAAACGTAGAAGAAATCAGATAGATCTGAATACGGTATATTATCGTAGTACGGCGGGTCAGTAATCACAGCATCAAAGAATTCGTCTTCAAAAGGCATCTTTGTTGCCGATGCATGAAACACTTGTCCAGGAACAGTAGATGTTTTAGAGCAATGTTCAATGGCTTTCACTATCCAATCTATGGCGCCTCCCCAATCGCCTGTGGAGCCACTCAGAGGATTTAATTCCACATAACTCCAGCTCATGCCAATCGCAGGTCTGGCTATTGTAGCACTCATTGTTTCTCTACCAACGTGCCAAATGCATACATTAGAATCGTAATCCGCCAAGCGATCCAGTGCGAGTGCAAGGTAGGTCGTTATGGCTTTTGCGTATTCTTTGTCATATCCTTGTTCTACCATTCTGGAGTATGCTTCCTTTACCTTCTTAGCAAAAGTCAGAAGACCGAGCTTTTGGCGAGAATTGAACAGAAGTCCCCAATTAGTGAGTCCATAATTGATTATTTGAAGATGAACAAAAAATGGGTCTTCTCCCTCGCCCTTACTTGGTGGTCTTGGAATGGATTCATTAGGGACCAGTGAGACCCCTTTATGATCGTGAAGAACATCCATCAGTTTACGCTCAGCAGCATGAAACTGTTCTAAGTCAGTTTCATCCGCCAACCGATACTCCTTCCCAGATTTCGCCTTATGTTTGAATATGACGGCAATAAGACGTTCACCCATTCTTCCGGCCATTGCTTCTTCTCGAAGATAACTCCCCTTTGAAGCTTGTTTGCAGACAGGGCACTCGACTGTTCCTTTCTTCATCGTGGCCGCGAAATCACTCGCCCTTAGATTAGAGCCTTCTTTTATCACGAAATTTACTGTTCGTCTTAACTTGTCGGGTTGAAGCAACAGCGCAACTCTTCTCTTCGGTCGCTTGACAAGCCAAGGTTGTTGGAGCAGTGGAATCTCAGCTCCGCAACTCGAATTCTTGCACCTTACTGTACGAGCCCAAACATAAGCTACTGAGACTTTATCCTTTTCAAGGTGGAAGAAGCCTTCAATCTCTTTTGCGGCTTCCCTAATTATCCAATCGCCCCATTTCTTGACGTCATAGGACAGTTGATTGGCTGTCGAGAAATCCTGATTGCCAGAAAGTCCTTTCTGATCGTTTTTCACATGCGAAGTTTTGCCGTATCTCTGCGGGTAAACAACTGTGCATAGATTAAGCAGAACCGCCACCGGGTTTAGTTCAGAAGCATAGACATCGCAGCCGACTCTTAATGCCTCAAGCGGTATAGATCCACCGCCAGCAAAAGGATCTAAAACCTTTGGAGCCTTGCCATCATTGTTTTTCAATACCAAGTCGCGAGCAAGTCTTATTGAACTTGGAACCGTCGATTCTTCCCATGTGCAAACCTTGATGATCGCGTCCATGACGCGTTGTTGCGCCGCGGCATCTGGAGATTGGTTTATAAAAGCCTCCAAAATTGCAGCTCTAGCAGCAACAAGTGGCTTGCGTGCCCACCACAGATGCATCGTACATATGTGCCCATGTCTGATACTCTTCTCACGCGCTGCCTCCACAGATATTTCTCGCAGAGGAAACGTCGTCTCAATCAACCTCTTACTACTCATGGTAATTTGTCGCCTCTACAATCTCTTCAAAGCTCTTGAACTGAGGACGTCTAGCTTTCTGCTCTCTCAGTCTTACTATAACACTCTCAAACTCCTTGAGAGATAGGTCCCCATGATGTCTCCAGATTAACGGATAACACTTAGGACATGGGGGTTCTATACTTTTAGGACCCTCATAACCAAAGACCTTGAAAGAATGATACTTGAGAACCTCTCTCACAGGATTCCATTCACTCAACGACTGCAAACATTTAGGAAAGGCAGTTAGGTTGGCCAAATTTGTGAAATGATTGGGGTCCCATACGCTTTCTTCGTAAATATGACACACGTAGAAATTTGAGACGTTCTTTCTGTCTTTGCCTAAAGCCATCCAAAAAGCATAACTAGCAGGCTGATTATCCCAAAACCGTATTCCATTTACTATCTGGCCTCTTTTCTCTGTAATCCCTTTCTTTCTACGCGTACGAGGATAGACGACTTGTATTTCTCTGTAAACCTTAGTAGAGACCCACCATGAATGTTGAGCCACAAGATCCATAATGACTCTTATGCCTGCATCTTGTAGGTCGTGTTCCAGCAGCTCTTCCAAATCCAGTGCGTTCCTATCCTTGACCATTCATTTCACCTTGTCTGCAATTGCCTCGATCATGTCAGCTGAGACGATATACCTGATGATCTCTTTCTCTTCGACAACTGGCAAACTATTCGCTGGATCCTGGATGCGCCTAAGACTTGGCGACGACTTGGCGTGAAAGACTACGTAAAGCCAATAGTTTTCAGCAAAACGTTGTGCCATCTGCCACTCATTTGGAGTCAACCACACACTTCCGACGGCAGCTCTGCCCTTCACTTCTATATATCGGATCTTTCCATCTCGACTTTGAGACCTAATGTCAAAGCCTAGGTTCTCAGATGCTACATTCATTGGATCATAGCCAGCTCGTCTCTCATACTCCATAACGAATTCCACTGCAGCTGCTTCTACCTCTTCGTCGCGTGCCATTTCAGTACCTTTGACTCCACTTTCCATAGGAAGCAACAACGCCATTCCTGCAAGTTCTGGGCGACCAAGACTCATATTCTTTTCAAGCTCAATTTCCTTCATACGTTTCTGAAGCCGTTCCTCAAGGTCCCTCTTCCTCATTTCTTCCTGTTTCGTGGCAACTGCCATATCTTGTCCCAGACTAAGCTGCCGTTTGTATTTCATAAGCTTGTGTTGCGATTCAGCGATCAATGAGTTCAGTGAAACCTCCACATGCTTCTTGGCAAGGGCCAAATTCCTGTTTCGTCTTGCTTGCATTTCCTGAAGATAGGGATAGAATATACAATCATATCCCCACTGCAATAGAGATGACTCATCGAATTTGACCTTACTACCCAATTCATGACTCATGGCATCACATGGTTTACAATCTAAAAGAAGAGATGGGTTCACTCTTGAGACTTCATTATTTGAATCTACTTCAAGTGCTACAAGTCTCTCACCCGCAATAATGCCCCGGCCATCGTGAATTGGGGTTCGGAAAAAGGTCACAATCGACGGCTTACTTCTATCAGGGTCATAGAAAGCGGCTCCGCTCCTTATGTCCCCTCCATAAAGGTGCAGTACACGATCAATAATAGCTTCAAACAACGGATGGCCAGGCCCCATCAACTCAGCCTCAGCATGTTGCTTGAGGTCTTCCTTGTGAAAAGTCAACATCTTGTACTCTTTGTCAACAGGACCAAACTTTCTCTTCACTTCGGAGGACACCTGCCTGAGCTCGAAGGGAACTCTTTCGATTCTCAAGAGCCCATCTGAACGTTTTTCAACTCTGCCTCCTAGTGCTTGGAATGCTTCGATAAAGAACTTTTCAACGTACTCAGGCATAAGTCGCTGTTCTTTAGCCCTAATTGACTCCGCCTGCAGGCTTGCAAGATCTATGTGTCCTGTTGCAAGCCCGAGACTTGTGGCTTCTTCAAGTGCTTGCTTGACTTTTTCAGGCGAGAAACTCTTGTCAACATAGTCCTTGAGGTCTTCCCAAGTACGCTGCTTTGCCAATGCTTCTCTAAAAAGCTGATCCAGTCTTGCACCAGGAATGATTTCTGAAATAACATCATACACCTTGTCGGTCCCAAGGACCTTCCGTATTTCATCTATCTTCTCGAGAAGGCGCTTCATAACATCGCCCTCTCTTGTTCCTTCTGCCACCATGTTGAATATGACTACATCCTTCGTCTGACCATAACGGTGAATGCGGCCCATCCGCTGCTCTAGCCGATTTGGATTCCACGGCATATCATAGTTAATCATAACCCAGCAAAATTGAAGATTTATGCCCTCTCCAGCTGCCTCAGTTGCTACCATGATTTGCGCGCCCTCAGGATCTTTAAAGTCCTTCTCGGCATAAAGACGCGTACCAGGGCTGACAGCATCGCCCAACTTCATTTGGCCTTGGATCTGAGTTACCATGAAACCCCATTTTGTCAGTTTCTCAACAAGGTAGTCAAGAGTATCGCGATGTTCCGTGAAGATAAGTAGTTTTTTCTTGCGGTCGGAGAAATCTTGCTCTGTAATGAGTTCTTTCAATCTGAGCAGTTTAGTCTCCTCTTCCAATTTTTCCACTTGCTTGGCAATTTCTATGAGCTTGGCCAACTCGCTGCATTCCCACTTAAGTTCCTCTTTGGTCTCTGCTACCGTAAATCTCTCCAATTTCTCCTCAATTTGCCACTGCTCCTCTTCTGGCAGTTCCAAAAAGTCCTCGGGCAATTCCAGTCTCTCACCAAGCTCCTCTAGATGCTCCTGCAGAGTGGACAGGCGCTTATGTCTTCGCTCCAAAGATCGTCTGATGGCTCTTGTACTAGATGCTAACCGTCTCTGAAGCAACGCCAACGTAAAGCCAAGCAACCGCCCTCTTTCTCCTAATGCCGCAGCCCTTTCAGATTGCTTCTCCACATATTCTGTCACGGCATCATAGAGTTCTCTCTCCGTGGAAGAAAGCTGATATGTAGTAGTTTTCACATAGCGACCTAAGAAAAGGGGATGTCCATTAAAATCAACCATATCTTCTTTTATCCGCCTGATGAAAAGCGGCATATCTTTGTTATCCAGAGCAAGCATGAACCCTTGAGGACTATCAAACATCTCCTTATCTAGAAGACGCATCAGTAGCCGAAAATTATTTGGATCCCCTTTGTGAGGAGTAGCTGTCAAGAGCAACAGATGGTCCGCTTTCTCAGAAAGCATGTCACCCAAACGATATCTTCCAGTTTTCTTCACGTCCTCGCCATACACATAAGCTGCCATCTTATGGGCCTCATCGACAATTACAAGGTCCCATCTGGCCTCCTGCATAGTTGGAAGAACTTCCTCCCGCTTTGCAAAATCAATCGAAGTTATACACTGCGAGCTTTCTGCCCAGATGTTTCTGCCGTAGAGTTCTTCTAGAGTTGTCTTTCTAACGACCTGAAAGACCTCATTAAAGCGTTCTTTCATCTCACGACGCCATTGGTCCGTCAGATTTGCGGGCGTTACAATCAGGACACGCTCGACAAGTCCCCTTAACTTCAACTCTTTCAGAAGTAATCCCGCCATTATTGTCTTTCCAGCACCCGGATCATCTGCAAGCAAGAAGCGGATCTTGGGCCTTGGCAACATGTAATGATATACGGCTTCAAGTTGGTGCGGTAATGCATCAATCTGCGAAACTGATACGGCAAAATGAGGATCAAATTCGTGCGCTAAACGTATCCTCATTGCCTCAATTCCTAGTCGAAAGTGTGTTGGGGCTCCAGAAAAGCGAATCCCACTGGGCCTTGTTACTCTTGCTTTCTCGACCAACTCCTGTAAAGGTAAGAGGTTAGAGTACGCTGTTCTCGAACTTACCCCACGGGACTCAATCTGTATTAGATGTCCAAGAAGTTTTGTAGCTATGACTCTCACGGGTTCGGGCCAATAGTTCCCTTCAAGTATGTCTCCTTCGAGAATCGTCACATCTTTATTTTGCTGGGTCAGCCCATTCTCCTCCATTTCTTAATAGCACTCAGCCTTAAATAGCGTTACCATCAATATTGCCTTTGCAGGCTTCTAAATGTGAAAAATGTGGCAAAATCATCGCTCAGCCAAAAGAACTTGTAAAGATCGTAAAGAGTGGTTCTGTTGCGTAGTTGAGGTTTGCGTTGCAAATTAAGCTTTAGTCTTTTCCTTACTGTTGTAAACTGAGAGTTTGGCTTTTTTCAATCTAAGCGAAAGCTATTTCACAGTTCAATTTTCTAAAAGGTCTTATACTTAGTTTAGTCAGAATAGAATCATAAAAGCTATAAATTAATGAGATGAAAGTTATGACCGCCTCTTCTTATGATAAGGGAAATTGGTTTCATTCACGCAGTAGTTCAAGTGAAGATGAACGTGACAAGATCATAAGTTTGGTAAATTCGAGTCACTCTGCAAAGTTTGATAATTTAAGATGGAGCGGAAGCACAAGCGATCCAAATGTAATTAGTTTTGCAAAAGAAATATTTGTAGATCCTTCAACTATGCAAACAAAGATAAGACAGTTTATCAGACTAGGATACTTAAAGGACGACCCATTTATTCCTCTAAAATGGAGCACCCTCGCTCAATATTGGATGATGCTGTCGGAAAGTGGTGCGAGCCTAAAGAAATATGCTGACCCCTTCGAACAATTAATCATAACCTATGGATTAGCATTATATGCCTTCGATTCCAAAGAGTTCAGTTCAAATCCAACGAGGGGATATAGACCGCTCCTAGCCCTACTACAGGAAGTAAATAGCACGGGGCATATTTCCAGAGCAGATTTTGAAAATCTAGTAGGTGAGCGGAATACTACTTATTGGAGATTAGACCTCATAAGAGGAGGCATTCTGGAAGAGACTGCAAATGGTTTTAAACTGACCAGAAATTTCCCTGACTTAATTAATGCAGTTCAGAAGGTGCCACTTCCTTCAAACCTGAATGATGCGGATTGGATTGAGATCCGTGGCGATGCGCTAGATCCGAGAAATCCCTATCGCGATGCCATAATATCAGAGATAGGAAAATTGCTTGAGGATACACTCACCATTGAAGCTATTCTCACAGAGGATCAAAAAGACGTTCTTTCAACTGTTGTCTCCGCAACAGACTCGAAGGAACAGAAGGAAATCGATGTTGGCGATTACAGAGTCAGTGACAGCTATAGTAGGGCTAAAACCAGAAGAAAACAGTCTGCATGGTCAAAAATCGTATGCAGCAATTACAACTATCAATGCTGCATGCCAGCCTGCGATGTAAATGGACCTGATCTTATTTCAGCAGCTCATATAAAACGATATAGCGCAACCGAAACAGGTACAGGACATAGAGCGAACCCAGAAAATGGTTTATGTTTCTGTCCCCTATGTCATACGCTTTTTGACAAGGGATACTTCACACTCACGCAAGATCTGCGTATCGAAGTGTCTCCTCAAATACAATGTCTCAAAAGCAAAATAATTGAAAGTGTCCTAAAAAATAGTGATGGGAAAAAGATAGCTCGACCAACTAAATATGTTCCATCTGCTGAGTTCATTGACTACCACAGAAGAGAAGTATTCAAAGGCTAATCTCTCATGTGACAAGAAGTTGAGGGCAGGACGATGTCAAGTGATCCGCGAAGGAAAATACGTTTTCAGAGAAGGCAAAAGCGGGGATAGGCCTGCTAGTGGGTGGGCAAATCAGTCTGGCATTCCGACCTTTGTTTTAGAGTATGAAGGTAAGCAAATTGGGGCGGCTCACGGTAGTCTCTGTTTCATCATATTGATTCAGGTATTTGATGAAGACAAAGGGCATGGTACAAAGTTTATTGAGCTGTGGGAAAAATACGCAAAAGACCAATGTTCACAGATTGAAGTCTCAGCCGTGGGAAGCGATAAGCTAGAGCATATACTGAAAGACAAAAGGGGTTTTAGCCTGAAAGAGGTAGACGAATTCGGCGATAAGACGTACACCAAGAATGTCTAGCAACAAATAACAATGCAAGTAGATTGCACCTTGGAGACTGTGATTTCAAAAGTCATGTTCTCAACAAGTCTGCTGGCTCTTTAACATTTTTCAGCCCGATGATTACTAATCTTCGCAGAACCTCGGCTTCCTTCAAATCCGACTTCTTTATGAGAGTTTCAATCTCTTTTTCAGTTTTCTTGTCAAGCCGTGTCGACCATGTCTTCCCGCTCAAGACAATCCACTCTTTGGACTTGTGTGTCTTGTCGCATTTATAAATCTTGGTCTGAGCGCCGATATCTGCAATACACCTATGAGGTCCTAATCTTACCTTTGAATTAGAATTGTCTATATATCTGCCATAGGACCTATTTGACATGCCAAGAGCTTTTATAAACGTCCTCAAAAAGGATGCTGACCAGTGAGACACTTGGAGAAAACGCAAGAACACATCGAAGGCTTGTTCAACCGCGCCCTCCTCTTTCTTACCATTCTATCAGCAGCCGAATTGAAGTATGTACTCCGTTTTCGAAAAAAAGCGCCGACTAGACTTACATGCTAAGACTAAAGCAGATGCTTTCCTAGCGCGTGCTTTGAGGTTGGTTAGATAGAAGTTCTTTGCGCATTTTCCAGTAGATGTGGACTGCGTCTCTTACTTCATTTTCAGTTCTAGCCTTAATGTCTTGTCTATCCCCTGCGTCGTACATGTCCCAGACTGACATTCCAGAGGTTTTCACTTTATTAATGCCGAACCTATCAAGAAGTTCATTTGCAGTCTTGGGATAGAGAACTTCATTCTGGGTCTTCTGACTAGAAAAACCTATGCCGACGACATTTAGATCGACTTGCTTTAACTTGAAATAGCATTCAAACAACTCTTCGGGTCTCGCGACTTCCAAAATCAAACTCCGAGTAAACAAAACAGGAATATCAAATTTGGAAATACCCAGACCTACCGCAATCAAGTCCGCCTGCCAGGGGTCTTTATTACCTAGTCGTTTCCATGCTTCTTGAAATAAATCATAGATTTTTGCCAGAACTGCTTTTTCGCCCTCCTTCATTTCCCATGTCCAATAATGTTCGAATTTTGGATTTTCGCTACTTTTCTGGAGAGGAAAAATCTTGCAGAAGACTCCACCTAGCAAGAAGTGGTCTTTTTTGTAAGGATTAGCCAACAAAGATACTCCGGGCTTGTCTCGATCTACTTTAGGAACATAGAACTCCAAATCAAAGAAAATCATCTCCGTTAATTCTGGATCAAATCTAACCATCTCATTTCACCAGATTAAAAGATAATCTTGCAACACCTCTTAAAACTACCTTTTGTTAAATTCGTGAGTTTATCTCCACACAGGGTCTTCTCTTGCCACTGTTTGGTCTGCTCCGTACCGTTTGAAACCCGATATAATGGAAATTTTGATGTGGTA
>Ga0315280_10007581_pt1 | contig 14514 bp, 16 predicted proteins | sample YL17G06_40_MG_FD_203697 | JGI IMG/M metagenome (GOLD analysis project Ga0315280, IMG submission 203697) | Sediment microbial communities from Yellowstone Lake, YNP, Wyoming, USA - YL17G06_40 | ecosystem: Environmental > Aquatic > Freshwater > Lake > Sediment | place: USA: Wyoming | collected...
CTCGACCTAAAGATAAAACTTGACCGGCGTGATACATGTTTGGGGATTCCGTGATGCCGACGCCGTTCTCAAGGTCAGGGGCGTATTACGACGTCATCTACGCAACAAAGAAGAATTACGCGGCAGAGGCTGACCGATTATACAAACTGATACAGCGATACAAGAAGTCCCGCGGGAGGGCGTTGTTGGATGTTGCCTGTGGGACGGGTGTGCACATCTCCTTCTTGCGCCGGAAGTTCGAGGTCGAAGGACTAGATCTGGATCCGAAACTACTGTATATCGCTCGCAAACGGAATCCAAGAGTGAGATTTCTAGGGTGGCTAAAAATTCGTCTGGGACTTGAGTCTTTAGGCGCCTAACCTCTTAAGTCATTAGGCGCCTAATTTTTGGGAAATCGAAGTTTGGGCGTCTCTCCCGTTTTCTCCCGTTGTATCCAACCTTTTCGAGTTCTTCCATTAGTTTTCGTGTTTCTGAGATGCGGTTCTGTGCGGCGTTCCGCATATCATCGGACTGCGGGGTTAGCCACTTGTTGGAGTACTCGACGTACAAGCCCCGCTCTTTGAACGATTGCAGGTTGTTGCTTCTGTCTTCGATGCGCTTCTGTAGCTCGTCGGTGAGTTTCACTCCACGAACTGCGAGTAGCCCGGTCATTGCGACTTTGAACTTGGTCACATGCTGTCTGTTAGCCATATCCTCAGACGACTTGTCTCTTAGAGTGGGATCTCTTTTCATTGCTCTGAAGATAGCCATCTTGGCGTACTCTTCGAATGCGTACATCGCCAGGGCGGCTGCGTGTCCGTAGCTTTTCTGTCTTAGGAGATGTTCGGCGTCTTCCAAGAATTGCCAGGCGTTCCGGCGTGCCAGCTCGGCTCCTTCATCCAGTTTGTCAATGGGAATTCTCATGCCTGCATCTCGTAGGTCTATGCGGTTTGTTGTGTTAGGTTTGACGGTTCTGGGCTAGGGGGTTGGTATTCGGAGGGCTCTGCGGATGAAGTCCGCTGCCTTCTTTGCGTACAGGTTGTTGAGGACGGTAACCATCGAGTCCTCGCCCTAGCAGATCCCAACCGAACAGCGATTCCATCGTATGTAGGGAGAGCCGCCTAGAAAGTCGACGGTTGTATGAGAGCAACTTCCGACCACGTGAGTTCCGTGGAAGCCGCCAATTATGATACGTAGCGCATAGTGCGCTTGCTTTCGGTCTTCTTCATTTGCTCAGCCCGCTTCGGTTGCTCAACAGCATCGTAGGCGTTGTCTTCCCGGGGCCACATGTTGAAGTCATCCTTCAGCCGGGCGAACGCTTCCCTCTCACATTGAAAAGCTCTCACGGGAACAGGGATTGTGACACGAACCTCGTCCATGCCTCTGCCATGTGTGATTTCGAGGAAACCAAACCACTTGCCAATAGTGACCTTCATTCTCGAACGCCTCTCCACGCCCGAACCCTCACTCGTTCTCGAAGCCTCAACCATCAACTCCACCAACCTTACCTAATGCTAGACGGAGACAAACCTCCAACGGGAACCACAGAATCTTCGGCAAACCAAATTTAAGCAGCCGTCAAAAACGGCATCAACCTCAAATCACAAAAGTATCTCGACCCGATGACCGATGCCCAGTGGAACGCAGCCCACTTTGAGTACAGATTTATCTCCGAAAGGCACGGGCTAGGACTTCCCAAGAATGACACGTACATAGTACGCATAAGGCAGGAATACGAGACGGGCAGGCAGTTGGCTAAGAATTCATCTCCAACTGTATAGTGCGGCCCGGCTGGCAACCTTTTTTGAGGTGGCGAAATTTACATCAGTTTACATTTTTTGTAAACTCATGTAAACCCGAAATCACCTTTCGCAATGCCTTGGACGACTATTTTCGTAGGCAGATAGTATTCTCCCGAACTGTCATCTTGTAGAAGAATTTTCTTTCCAACGAGCCTGCGCAGGTGCACTCCAAGGCTTCGTACTCGGGACGCGGATTTCAATGTGGAATAGGGCACTCGTCCACCCAGCTGAGCCACCTTGACCAGTACTTTGCTCTCGGTGGAGCTTGGGGTCGCTGTCCATGACTCCTTGTACCAGTCCCAAACATCTCGAAGCACATTAGGGTAGCCGTTCTTGACATCGTCACTGCTGATTTCCTTGCTTGCGCATTTTTCTTCGGCCCGGTCTCCGAAGAGTTGGACGACGAACGGGTGTCCTTCGCTCTCATCGAAGACCAATTTCGCCGCCTCGTCAGACCAAGTGAAGCCAAGTACTGATCCGGCTATGGTCAGTGCTTCCTTAACTCCCGCAAAATCGAACGGTTTTAGCTTGTGTATGTGACCAATATAGAATCGGCGTATTGGACTCCACTGTCCAGTCAATCTGTTTGTCACATCATCTTTACCGGCGAGAAACACTGCTGCCGGATACGAGTAGCGGCTTCTCACCTCCTCTACAACGTTCTTGAGAAGTGCCAAGACTTCCTTGCTCAAGTGGTCTGCTTCATCTACGAACAGGATAACGGATCTGAACTTGCGGTCACGAAATTTCAGAAGTGTTTGCAAAAGCCCGTTTTCAGGTGTCAGCTCTTGCCGCCTTATCGCTACGCCTATGTCAAGCACTGAAAATTCTTCTACATTCTCGACGAGCGATCTGAGGAGACCTTCGTGCTTGGGCAACTGCTGTTTGTACTCTAAGTTCATTTTCTGAATCGTCGCCTCAACAAACTCTGCAGGCGTTTCCGGCGAGGACAGAGCACGGAAGGAACTGAAGCAGCCCGTGGGGCACTCTTCAACAATTTTGATCAGCAGTGAAGTCTTGCCAAACCCACGTTCTCCGCATACTACCGCATTCTCAATTCTGCCTGTGGTTACACTATCCTGGATTATGCTCCGTAGATCAGCCAATTCGTAGCTTCTATCGGCGAACAGCTTCGGTGGGATGGGTTGTTGAGGGTAGAACGACAGTTTACATCACTTTACAATAATATGTAAACTCGTGTAAATTAAAACACGTAGGCCGCTGGTTTCTGGATGTAGTAGTTTACATAAGTTTACAAAAAATGTAAACTCTTGTAAACTTTTTCGCTCTCTGGTACTCATTTAGGCCTGGGTTCAAGTGTCTCATTTTGGTTGAAATCGTCCGAAATCAGCTTGCCAACTCAAGGTCTGCTGTCAACGCCAAACCGTCTGAATGGCAGAACCGAGGGGCATTGTCGACCCGTGAAAATTCTGAACTCTGTGTTTTTTCTGGTTTAAAGTTCGATTGTCCAGACGTGTCCGGAACGGACGATTCCGGACGAACGGACAATGATTGCAGATCTCAGAAAACTGAACCTGACCGGCAACCCATTCGAAGACTTCGAACTACTTGAGGAAACGCTGGGGAAAGCCGCGCTCGACAGGCACGCCCTGCTCTTCAAGGATCGGAAAGAGATTACTCAGTTGCTTCTTTTTGGAGTAGCCTCTAGCGCTAGCTGCAAGGTGGTTCTTCATGGGGAGGCGGGAGTTGGAAAATCTTCCCTGCTCAATAAGGTTCTCCGCGACCTAAGACAGGGCGGATTTTTCGGAATCAAGTACCGTGTGAACGTTGCGTCGGCGGGCGACGCTACTCTCCTCGAAAGAGAGTTGTTGAGAACTTTTGGAGGTGAGCGTCCCGTTCTTTCTTTCCGTTAAGGTAGGCCTTGAGTTTCTCTTCTTCTTTGTCGGATAGGATCCGGGGATGCACGTCCCAACACGCCTAGTCTCCAGAAATCGCACTTAAGCTGCCGTCCGAGCGCGGTTGCGGATTGTTGTTCAGAGTGAAAAAGAAGCTCGTTTCGTCCCGTGGCCACGAAGCCTAAGAAAGCGCTTTTGCCGCCGCTTTAAATGTCTTCGCATACTAGGTATACTTAGAGGAAAGTTGGGCGACATAACCACCGTCAAGGTTCAAAAGAAGACGCGAGACCGCTTGACAAAGCTCGGAAACAAATCGGAGACCTTCGACGACATCATCAACCGGCTAGTGAATTTCTATGTGAAGAATAGCAAACAAGTTCAGGGTGTGGAACAATGAAGTCGACAACAAAATCTAAGAACGCCAGAGTAGCCAGAACATCAGTTGTGAAAGAGACACCAAACATTTTAGAAGAACAAATCGAGAGCCTTCACCGAATTATTCCCGAAGCCTTCTCCGAAAGCAAGGTTGACTTTGAAAAGCTCCGTGCAATTCTTGGCGAGACCATAGATACAAGACCAGAAAGGTTCACGTTTGCATGGGCTGGAAAACGGAACGCCATCCAAATCCTGCAAATGCCGACCAGAGCCACGCTCATCCCTGCAAGAAATGAGTCTGTGGACTTTGACAACACGAAGAATCTGTTCATTGAAGGAGACAATCTTGAAGTCATGAAGCTCCTGTACAAAGCGTACTTTGGCAAGGTGAAAGTGATCTATATTGATCCTCCCTACAACACCGGGAACGATTTTGTCTACCCCGACAATTATGCCGACCCGTTGCATACTTATTTGAAGATTACAGGCCAAAAAGATACTGAGGGGAATCTGCTGACTAGCAATCCTGAAACTAGCGGCAGATTTCATTCTACATGGCTCTCAATGGTGTATCCGCGCCTCTTCTTGGCACGTCAACTCCTTAGCGATGATGGAAGCGTGTGGATGTCGATTGATGACACCGAGGTTGCAAATCTCAGGGAAATTTGCAATGAGGTATTTGGAGAAGAGAACTTTGTCGCAACATTTCTCTGGGAAAAGCGAACAACCAGAGAGAATCGACGTGTGTTTTCATTCAATACCGATTACATTCTTTGCTACGCCAAGAACAAGGACTTGTTTCAAGCGTCTCGAAAAATGCTTCCACTCTCAAAAGAAGTGCTCGACCGCTACTCAAATCCAGACAATGATCCGAGGGGAGACTGGCAGTCCGTTTCGCTTAACGCTCAAGCAGGTCACGCAACTCCAAATCAATTCTATACGATCAAGACGCCTGGTGGCCGGGCGCTTTCAGCACCGCCGGGACGTTGCTGGTCAGTCACCAAGCCAAGAATGGACGAACTCATCCGTGACAAGCGGGTCTGGTTTGGCAAGAGCGGAAACAACGTTCCGCGATTGAAAGTCTTTCTATCGGAGGCAGAAGAAGGTCTAACCCCTCAGACCCTCTGGACTGCCGAAGAAGTTGGAACCAACGATTCGGCTAAGAAAGCCTTGATTGAACTGTTTTCTGGAAAGGACGTGTATGACACACCGAAGCCAGTAGGCCTGATTAAGCGAATCGTACAAGTTTCAACTGCTTCTTCTCACAAGGACTTGGTTCTAGACTTCTTTGCAGGGTCTTGCCCGACAGCACAGTCAGTCCTGGAACTGAACCGTGACGACGGGGGAAATCGACACTTCATAATGATCCAACTTCAAGAACCCACACCTGAGGATTCGTCGGCTCGGAAAGCCGGATATGAGAACATCGCCGAAATTGGTAAGGAGAGAATCCGCCGTGTTATTGCCCGCATGAAAAGAGAGAAGACAGGAAGACTCGACCCCGAGCAACGCAATAGCAAGGAAGATACAGGGTTCAGAGTTTTCGAACTAGACGTATCCAATTACAAGCCGTGGAAAGGCGTCGGAGACAAAACTGCGGAAGCTTATGCTGCTGAGATGGAAACTCACATTGAGTCGCTAGTTGACGGTTGGAAGAAAGAGAATGTGATTTACGAGGTAGCGATCAAAGAGGGCTTTGGGCTAACGAGCAATATAGAGCAGGAAAAGAAGTATGAGGACAACGAAGTCTGGCGCGTTTCAGACTTTGAGAAGGAGCAGACTTTTCTCATTTGCCTAGATAACAAGATTAAGACTTCGACGATTCGAAGTCTCGGGCTGACAAAAGACAATCTGTTTGTCTGTCGAGACACAGCTCTCGACGATACGGGAGCAGCCAATCTTGCACTCCAATGTAACCTGAAGACAATTTGAGGTGGGAAAGTGGAGCTAAGATTCGACCCTGGACAGGAGTATCAGGTTAGAGCAGTCGAATCTATAGCTCGCCTCTTCGACGGACAGGGAAGAATTGAGGCCAGCATGAGTTACTCACGTGAAGCAGGCTTTCTAGCCTCGCCCAACCGTCTGGATCTCGGCGAGGACGACTTTTTGAGGAATCTTCAGGAAGTCCAAAGGTCTGGAGGAATTCCTCCTAGCCCGAATCTTGAGCATATTGAGCAAGTAATCGACGCCGCGGAAGGAAGGAAGGTAATTCGATTTCCAAACTTCTCAGTCGAAATGGAAACGGGCACTGGCAAGACCTACGTCTACATTAGAACCGCTCTTGAACTGAATAGGCGATACGGATTTCGCCGTTTCATCATCGTCGTCCCTTCAATCGCAATCAAGGAAGGGGTGTTGAAGACGTTTGAGATCACGGAAAAACACTTCCAAGAGCTGTACGGAAACCTGCCGTACAAGTTCTACCCGTACGACTCGGCGAACCTCACGCAGGTGCGACAGTTCTCAGCCTCGCCGAACGTCGAGTTCATGATTATGACGCTTGACTCTTTTAACAAGGCTATGACTGAAGATGGCAAGGGTAACGTTATCCGACGGTCAACTGACCGCCTCCAGGGGGCAACACCAATTCATATCGTGCAGGCTTCTAGACCAATTCTCATTCTTGATGAGCCGCAGAACATGGAGAGCGAGAAGAGTGTCGTCGCCTTGGCTGCTCTGAACCCACTTTTGGCACTTCGTTACAGCGCCACTCACAGGAACCCGTACAATCTGGTCTACCGTCTGACTCCAGCTGAAGCTTATCGTGATGGACTTGTGAAGAAGATTGAAGTCGCTTCTGTGCTTAAGGAGAGTGACGTCAACCTGCCGTACATTCGAGTTAATAGCATCTTGTCGAAGAAGCGCATTCTCACCGCATCTCTCACGGTTAACAAACTGATGAAAGGCGGCACTGTGAGGCAGACCGAAGTTACAGTCAAATCAGGCGACAATCTACGGGCGAAGACGAATCTTCCAGAGTACGAGGAGTTTGCGGTTGACGAAGTCAACCTGAACACGAACAGAGTGATTTTTGGTAATGGAATGGAGATAGTTGTCGGAGGCTCACAGGGTGCCGACAAGGAGGCTCTCTTCGAAGCTCAAATTCGATACACAATTGAGGAACATTTTCGCAAGCAGAGGCGACTACGTGATCGAGGAATCAAAGTCCTGTCGCTGTTCTTCATCGACAGAGTTGATAATTATGCTACCGCCGACGGAATAATTCGCCGTTACTTCACTTCGGCATTTGATGAGCTGAAGAAGAAATACTCGGACTGGCAGAGTCTTAGCGCCGACGACGTACAAGCAAGCTACTTCGCCTTCACTAAGCGAAAAGGAGGACGCATCGAGCTTGAAGACAGCGCCTCCGGAGAATCGAAGAAGGACGAGGCGGCCTACGATCTCATCATGAAAGATAAAGAGCGCCTCCTTTCCTTTGATACCAAAGAAGCTTTCATTTTCTCACATTCGGCGCTGCGTGAGGGCTGGGATAACCCAAACATTTTTCAAATCTGCACCCTCCACCAGACGACTTCCGAGATCAGGAAAAGGCAGGAAGTTGGGCGAGGTGTGAGACTCGCTGTCAGCCAGATAGGCGAACGAACACACGACCCCGAAGTAAACGTGCTGACCGTCGTAGCAAACCAGAGCTACGAAGATTATGTTCGACAACTGCAAGAGGAGATTCATGAAGAATACGGTGAAGGTGTAGAGCTTCCACCTAAACCTCCCAACGCCCGAAAACCGGCAACAGTGCGCTTAAGGAAAGAGTACGTGCTGAAACCGGAATTCAAAGAACTGTGGGACAAGATCAAGGGCCGAACAAGGTACTACGTGAACATTGATACTGAGCAAGTGATCACAGAAGCAGTCGCAGAAGTCGACAAATTGCAAATCAAGACCCCGAGAATTGTCATTTCAAAGGCAGAGTTGAAAATAGACGATGAGGGTGACTTTGAAGCATACCTGTCAAGCACAGCCAAGACGGTTGTTGACTTAGCTGGCCGCTACCCGCTACCAAACCTTGTCGAAATAATGGCATATCTTCTCGAACATACTACGCCACCAGTGCGACTCTCACGGAAAACACTTGTCGAAATCTTCCTGAGAACCAAGAACAAAAAAGCCGCGCTCGACAACCCGTTCGAGTTCGCCTCAGAAGTAGTACGTGTCCTCAAGGAGCAGCTGGCAGACCACCTGGTCAACGGAATGCAGTATGAGAAAATCGACGATTGGTATGAGATGTCCAGACTCGAAGAGTTGATCGTTCCGGCATGGGAAGGCCATGTTGTTCCGGCAGAGCATTCAGTTTACGACAACGTCATATTTGACTCCGAAATTGAGCGGAAATTCGTTGAAGACCTTGAGAAGAGGCGGGAAGTAAAGATGTACATCAAGCTCCCCTCATGGTTCGAGGTGGACACCCCTGTGGGAAAATATAACCCAGATTGGGCGATCGTGTGGGAGTGGACAGACACGCATGGCGAACCGAACGGAAAGCCTCTGCTCTATCTGGTGAGTGAGACAAAAGGGGCAACAATAGACAAGCTGAGATCCGATGAGCGTAGAAAGGTTCAGTGCGGCGAGAAGCATTTTCAGGGCGCCCTTGGAACAAGGTACAGGCTGGTGCAAAATGCCAGCGAGCTCCCATAACATTGAACCAAACCAAATCAGAAAACATCAAGTCCGGCGAACGCCCAATCCGACGAGTAAACCTCTTCGACCAGGCTGTTATGTTCTTCACGAAGGGCGGCTGGTTCGGTCTTAAACCAAAGGAGGCGCCCTACCACATACTTGCAGGGTTCACTCCGGCTGGCATGTCGGTTCATAAGACGATTGAGCGGTCGAACTTGCATGTTCCGCTGACAGAAGTCCCGAACGAGGCGCTGAAGGAAGGGCTTGGCAGGTTCTTCTCGGAGATTCTCAGGAACGAGATTGACCCGACAGCTGACAAGTTTAGGGGCTGGACGGTTCTCATTCCGTGGTCGACTTCGCCGGATACCCCGATTGCCCGAAAGCTGATCGTTGAAGACGGTAGAACAGCTTCTCTGACGCTTGCACCTCTGATAGAGCTGGGGCCGATCCGTTTACTGCATGCGCTCTGTGACGTGATCCCGATGGCTAGGGTCAAGGGGCGGCAGTTCAAGTGGGCGCAGGTATACCCGACACGGAGGATTCGAGAGTTTAACCCGAGAAGTATGCGCTGGCTGCACGAATCTAACGGACGCTACTACATGATCTCAGACCGCAAACGCAACATGCTTCTCAGACCCGTCTTCGGTATGACAAAGAAGCAGCCTTGAAACAGCTCACAATTTCCTGTCTCTACAGAGCGAGTTAAATTGACTTTTCCAAGAAAGCGATCATGTTCTCGACGGCTGACGAGACTTCTGCATCGCTAATCGGTTTTCTCGCACCGGCATGTGCTGCGATATTGCGGTAAGTGTTGCAGACTCCATCGAGTACTTTGTATTCGGTTGGGGTCAGGAGCCGTGCGTCTCGAAGTCCTCGCAGCAGATAGGCATCTGAAACCGTGGTTAGGTCGTCAAACACTTGAATTTCCTTGCGGTCTGATTCAGGCACCTGTTTCTTGATCTGTGCTATTGTCCATTTCGACCGGTATGTGTTGAATATCTTCGCTTCAACAGCACACCATGACAAGACGATACATGCTCGAGGTGATCCGATCTTCCAGCACCGAAACGCTTCCTGCACGATTTCACGAAGCACGTCGTCCTTCAACGAATCTGCCCTTACTTTCAGCCTCGGATAATCTTGCGGAGTTGCCTGAGATTCGACCTTAATCTTGAGCGCCCTGACAGCGGTCGCCGCCTGCTTTATCTGCGATTTTAGGCGAGCCTTGCTTGGGCGTGTTCCCCTCGCCGTCTTCCGTATTGCCTCAAACTTGTCGTCAGCATCAGCACAGAGGTCGGCTAAGCCGAGAGAATCAAGTTCTTGTTTTGCCACGTTCCACAAAGCGTTGAGGTCATCGAACATACCGACTAATTTCTCCTCGTAGACTGTCGCTTTCCTATGCGCCCTCAGGGCTTCCTCGATTTCTGAGGTCTTGTTAGTCAGTTTTGAGAGGATACCTGTGTCGACAGCCATAGGTCATCCAATGAACCTATTTTGGCGCTGAGCCAATGATTCTCTTGACTTCCGCTTCTGCGTCAGAGATGCCTGAGCCTGTTAGGCTTATTTCTCCTTTTTCGATGCGAATCTTTTCTTGGGTCTTCAGTGCGCCCTTTGTCCTTGATCCGAAGGCGGGCGTGAACCCGCTGTCTTTGAAGGCTGTACTGACTTCCTCATCGTTCGGCTTCTTGTCTAAGCCAAATTGATACGCGTATATTAGCACCATTGCGCCTTTCTCGGGTGATCCGAACTTTTCCTTTGCGATTATTATTGGTACACCAGCCTCTACGCGGAGGATTTGTCTCAACTGCTCTGCAGGGGTTCCAATCTTGGCTGCAACCTTATCCACGGGATCCTCCGGAGCTTTCACTCGCACCTCAATCGGCTTGAATTTTGTCAAGTCGATTCCGGTCACTGATTCGGCGAGTTCCCTCTGTTTTTGTTTGATCTCATTCAGAAGGTCAATTATAGCGCTGGATAGCTCTGCCTTTTTCGCCGTTGTGATTACCGAAATCTCAAAAGGGTCAATGACAAATCGGATGGAAACACTCAGCTCTTTATCCGCATTACCTGACAACTGGCTTCATTCTTTACTGCTTCAGATTGGTTATTTGGGTTGCGTTTGGTCACTACAAATAAGATGCCGGACGACTCTCAGTGTTTGATCCTCGTAGGAGGCGGCTACAGGACGAACGAGAACGGATTGCGCTAGTTTTCTTGGCAGGGTTCAGGGCTGATATCCTGTGGATTCGACGAACCTCTTCCAGAGCATTTCGTGAGCTCTGTTCGCCGACCTCTCAAGCTCAGTTCGGGCTGATAGGTATGTGAGAATGTCGTTGTTCTTGCTGTCACGTTCGATTACTCCCTTAACCAGCAGTCGGAGCGAGTCGTGCATCATTGAAGTTATGAGGATGTTGGGGTCGGGTAGGACTGGTGCGAGTCGACCTTTGGCTTGCTCGACGATATTGCTGAGCATGTCGTCGGTCAGCTGGTTGGGGTCTTTGCAGTTCATTAGATCGGTCTGGTAGAGTAGAGTTTCCATTTGTTGGTATGCCCGGTTTTGGGCGTCGGGAGTCATGCCTTTGACGTAGTCGACGAGGTGAAATTGGGTTGACGCTTTGCAGTTGCTTTCGTAGGCTCTCCGTGCGGCAGCGGTGCTTAGTTCGCATTTGTTGAATGCGGTGAAGAAGTTCTCAAGTGCTTCTTTGAGGGCGGGGTCTACGTAGAAGTGTGGGTGATTTCTGATCTTATCCGGAGTCCAATAGTCGCTGTAGTGTAGGTCTTGTCCGTTGCGCAGCTGGTTTCTGACCAACTGCACCTGTTGAAGCAGGGGTTCGAGGAATTTCGTGCGGTAGTCGGTGAGGAACTCGTGGGTGCGGCGTTTTCTCAATTCCAAGTACTCCCTTGTTGATTGTGAGAGGAAGTTTTGGATTCTCTCGTCGATCTTGTTTCGGAGGTCTTCGTCTGTTGTAAACTTCTCTCTGACAACCTCTTTTTCTGCGAGCTCGATGAGGTGTTGGATTTGTTGGTCTCGGTGGTTTGCTTCTTTGATGAAGACCCAGCGTTCGAATCCGGTTGTCACGGCTTCCCGGTACTCGTCCTCGGTGCCTGGGGAGTCCTTTTCGCCGAATATGCCGATGTAGAGCTGGCATGTTTCCAGGTGCTGTAGGTAGAACTCTTTGGGTGTGAGTCCGGAGGGCTTCTCAAGCATCTTCCAATAGATCGGTTTCACATGTCGGATTCTGAGGGTCTCAGCAATCTTTATCCTCGCTTCCCTGAATTCGTCGGTTTCCGAGCTTATGAAAGCTCGAAGCCACTCCTCAGCAGCGTCCACGCTCGCAGACGACTCAATCTTCTCAACTACTTTCACTCAACCACGTTCCTGATAGTTGCGTCAGGTCGAAGCACGAGCAAAGTCAATCCTTCGACTATAACGTTTCGTCACGCGTCGTCAGGATTCCTCGTTCCTCGAACTTCAGTCAGTTTAGAGTCCAGTTGCGTGAGCAGCTGGTTGAGTTTTGCGACTTGTAGTCCAACTTCGTCGAGTAGCCAGACGACCTCCGGAGGGATGTTGGCTACTGCCTGCTCGCTACGAACCATTCGGATGGAGAATTTTCTTTCGCATTCGTTGCAGAAGTAGATGCGGCTTATTCCTCGGGTGTTGTACCGGAAACCGCACTTCTTGATATCCGGCGAACCACAGTACTTGCACTTCAATGAAGCTTCGTCGATCGGCTCCAGTTCTTCTTGGAAGCTTCGGTTTGCTTTCTTTGCGAGTTGAGCAGCGTAGATGTGCTCACAGAAATCTTCGGTCTTTGCAGTCAGGCAGTCGCAACTCCACTTGCCATCCTTGAGCTCAACAATCCAGTACCCTTCCAACCCGGTCTTGACGGCGGACAGGTTCGGGCTGAGTCGGCGGACTGTGCCGTCCGTGCAGTAGAGGTCGAAGCCACGCTTCCTAATCTCTTGGCTAGCCGTGCTCATGTCATTCACCTGCGGCAGGTTTTTCAACCGAACAACCACATGGATTTGCACGTGAAACTTGCATGGTGCTGAAAGCTCGGACTCGCATCCTCCAAAGCCGCAACTCGAAAACACAGTACGTCACGATACCGTCGGCAATGGTCAACGATTCCCAGTACCCATTCAAGGGTGACGAAGAAGTAGACTTAGAGATAGTTGGGAAGAAGCTCATTATCCAGCCTGCCTCGAAGAAGACGTAGTCTCTTTGATGTTGAGTTCGCTGAAAATTATCTCCACGGCTTTCGCTACGGTCGGGTAGAGTTTTCTCAGGAAGCGTGCAAGGTCGGCGTCGAACTCTTCAGGCTTCATGCAGATCAGTTCTCTGTCAGGTTTCTTGGCATACTTGTTGAACGGGCACGATGTTACCGGGCATTGTCGACATTCGTAGCCGGGGACTAGAATCGGGCGACTGTCGAGAAGCCTCTGCGCCTTCCCTGCAAGATCCTTCACTGATTCTCTGAGGAAAGCTGTGTATTCGTCCGGGTTGAGGATGGTTACCTGTCTGGTCATTATTCTGACTAGGAGTACGGGTTCACCGCCGAGTAGATATCGTTTCGATCTGCGCCATGTCCAGTCCGAGACTTGCCTTAATCTCTACGACTACTGTTCGGTGTCCACCCTGAATCGTCAGCTTCTTCCCGTCTGTGATTATCACAACGTCATATCGTCCGAGCGTTCCGTTCTCCTCTGTTAAGAGTTGGAACTCCACGCCCGCCACGGCAAGTGCGGATTTGAGGCGGTCGATGAGTTTGAGTTTGGCACCTTCATGCTTCATTAAATAGTACGGGTCGAATCTTGTATCTGTCCGAGAGACCTTGTTTTCTAGTAAGTGGGTAGCGAATGTTTCGCAACTCGTCGTCGCCAGAACTGCAGAAACCTTCGCCTTCGACGAGCCCGTCTTCACCGTCAGTTCGTCGAGAAACCTATTGTACGGCAGGTACTCCGCGGTCAACTGATCCGAGATCATAAGATCCCGGCCGGGACGAAACCAGTTAAAGGTGTGGAGACTTGAGCTGTTAGGCGCCTAAACCCTCAAGCCCTTAGGTTTCGAGGAGAAGTTGAATTTATGCACAAAACCACGAATTTTTAGACACCCTAATTTCATCAGGGAGACATGACGAGATTTGATCTCGGGAAGCAATTCGATGTCATAACTTGCCTATTTAGTGCCATAGGGTACGTGAAGACCTTGCAGCGGCTTCGTCGAACGATTGGGTGCATGGCTCGGCACCTTAAGCCCGGAGGTGTGCTAATTGTCGAGCCGTGGCTCACTCCCGAGAAGTTCAAGCCGGGTCTCATCGGTGCGTTGCATGTGGATCAGCCTAGACTGAAAATTTCTAGGATGAACAGAACAGTCGTTAAGGGTCGGTTGTCTTTCATAGATTTCCATTACCTCATAGGCACACCCGAGCGAATAGAGTACTCCACTGAATACCACACACTCGGCCTCTTCACTCATAACGAATACTTGAAGGCATTTCAAGATTCTGAACTTGATGTCATCTATGATTCCAAAGGTCTAATGGGACGCGGACTTTACATCGGGTTGAAATCACTAGCATAGACTGCAAATCCCAATCTGAGAGAGGACGTCAAAGCTAGAATGAGTGGATAGCTGTGACTGGCAACTTCGACTTAGAGTCGCTACGGAAGCGGCTCTTACCAGAGAACTCTGTGTTGGAAGCGGAGAAATCGGAGCCGCCAATCGCAGCAGTCGCCATAGTAATCAACGCCAACGACCGGGGCGGTTCAATTCTGCTAATCAAGAGAACGGAACGTCAAGGTGATCCTTGGTCGGGGCAAATGGCCTTCCCAGGAGGACATAGGTCACCGACTGATCAGACATT
>Ga0315280_10007584_pt1 | contig 14511 bp, 10 predicted proteins | sample YL17G06_40_MG_FD_203697 | JGI IMG/M metagenome (GOLD analysis project Ga0315280, IMG submission 203697) | Sediment microbial communities from Yellowstone Lake, YNP, Wyoming, USA - YL17G06_40 | ecosystem: Environmental > Aquatic > Freshwater > Lake > Sediment | place: USA: Wyoming | collected...
GAGGTGCCAAAGAATTCTTTGGCAGTCTCGTGTGCTTTTTCACAGTCGAACTGCATTCTTACAAAGTCTGAAAGCAGATCATCGTAAAGAGTCTTCAACGATGAAAAACGCTGTTCATAGTCTAGAACCTGGGTCGAAGCGCCTAGCTTTAGCACTTCACTGGTTCTTTTTATTGCGTCACTTAACGATGACATGCTCGCGGGTTCTCTCCTGGGTGTGATAGTAGCCTTCTTACGGTAAAAAGCGTTGTCAACTGTTACGTTTTCGCGTGTCGAACTGCAACGTCTTGCTTTGCTGCTTCTGCGGAGCGCGTGATATTGTTTACATAGAAGCTAGGCCTTCGGTCTGGACTGTTCAACATGGTTTTTGGTTGAAAAACAGCCAAAAATGACCTACCCCCTCCCCCCTAGGTTTTCAGCACACACGGTACCGCAGTCTGGTCTTCTTGAGGTATGATTATGGTATCGTCCTTGCCGTTCGCGCAGTTTTCATGTTGAAATCTCAAGAGTGCGTGCATTTGGTCTTGGTGAGCCTTGGCGCATTAGACTTTTCTTGCTGGAATATCGCTCTGCTCTCTTCCACTGCTTATCTGTCGGTTTCGATGTCAAGCTCTCCATTGTTCTCTCGCCACAATATCTCTTCTGCTGCTCTGCAAATGGGCTTGCCTTCGTAGGCAAGAACAAGGAAGTAATGGACATTTTGTCTTTCTCCATTGCTGGCTACCCAAGAGCTTCTTTTGATGAGTTTTAGTTTCTTGACTTCGGCGTTCAACTCTTCCTTCATTTCTCTCATTAGAGCGCTATCTTTGGTTTCTTTAGGTTCGACATGTCCTTCGAGCCGACAGACTATTTCTGAATCTATTCTTTCATTTGCCTTCCTTTTCTCGGCCAAGAACTTGCCTTTGTCCAAGATGACCGCGTCTACAACGTCCACCGTTCCCAGACTGGTACTCTCCTGAACCATGTCACACTAAGGGCGACTATTCTACTAGTAGGAAAGCGTATCTGTTCATAGTCTCCGAATAATCGCGCAAAACCTCGATGGGGTAACCAAGCTGCTTAACAGTTGAGAAAACGTCAACGGCCATTGCCTCTGGAGTCGGACGCGCGAACCTCTTGTTATTGCAGTTGACCCTGTCTTCCGCACAATTCTTGCAAAGGTTACAGGAATCCATGTAGAGCAGGAACGCTTTTGGATGACCTGCCAAGAACACCTCACGTTCCAATTTTAGAAGCCTTTCATTAATGCCCTTCGTCCATTCATGTCGATCCTCTGGCTTCTCAACTTCCTTTTCAAAATGAAAGACAACACATTCACCGTATTCCTGAAAGAAACTTTTGCACTCATCAACGGACGGTGTATTCGGTGGACAGCACGCGTTTTTTCCATATTCTCTGCAGCCAAACGTGCATTTCATTCTTACCCATTGAGAGACCACAATGTTCTGCGGCTTGATCCATCTAAAATCTGTGAACCGGTGCTTTTGAAACAGTTCTTCTAGCTGCTTTCGGTTGCTCATGTCGCTCAGCTCCTAGGTCACAAACATTATAGCTATGCTTGCGCTGTTCAAATAATTTTGCGTGCCCTAGTCTACGCGATTTTCAACCAGAGTCTTGCTCACGTATCATGAATCGCTAAGTGGGGCGACTGCCTAGTGCTCGTTGCCGTCGTACCAAGCTTTCCTTGTGGTCTATGTCTGTTGGAGGTGAGATCCTTGTCTCTTACTCTGGCTTCGCAAGTGTATGAGGGTAATATTTCCTAGTGTGAAGTTCGTATCCGTTTTGGACTTTCTTGATTTGTAGGCAAAGCCACTTTTCTCTTCCAAGTTTCTTGTATTCGCTTGCAGTCTTGACCATTCTTTCGTTTCCTTTCACCTTGTCACATGGAAATTGTGAGCATTCAAAGCATAGGTCAAGTTTGCGTTCCATGCAGCAGTTGCGGATTTCGCATTCTGGGTTTAGCGCTAAGGTCAGCGGTTGGTACTCCCTCGCTTTGAACACGTACCAGAAGGCGTAACCTGCGAAGGCGAACCAGATGATTCCTGCCACTATCTCGGACATTTTCCAGGCCTCCTTTATTTTGTATTTCTGTTGTACAGGTGTACAATGTGTCCGTTTGAGGACACGTGTCAAATATCGATATATCGAGTATTACGATATAAGTTTTACCCACGATTCCGACTCCGAATTGAATCCGCAAAAAGCTCGGTGCAAGTAGTTGAGTCGAAGTCTGAGCTGAGCTTGTTCTGAATCCGAGTTTGAAGCATCTAACTTTCATAAACAATATAATTCGCTAAATGCAATCCAATTTCTGCTCTCGAAGGGACGCATAATTTCCGCCCTGTGTCCTCATAGCAGTTGTCACCAACTCGTTGTCCAAGCGTTCCCCGAGAGAGCACTTATCGACTAACCGGCACCTTGACTCAAATGAAGCTCTGCGCGCCCCACAATCTGCGAATGATTATGGAGGCGGCGGTGGAGGCAGAGGCATCTCGGCTGGCATCTGAGGCTGCTTTCTTTTTCGGAGAACGAAGAAAACGGCGACGAGCACTGCAACTATGACAACCGCGACAACCACCATTATGAGCGGGTCAACGCCTGCTCCGCCGGCTTGTCCATGTGCAGTGATCTGTACTATGAGGTGAACGTCAGAAACCCCCTGGTATGTGGTTACGAAGAAGTCGAAGGTGTCGTTGTAAGGCGCTGTCCAATCTTCAAGCAGTGATGTTATGTTCTCTTTGCCGTAGATGACCTCTGTGCTGCTGTTAAAAATACCGAAGCTTATCTTACTGCCGACAGTTGTGATGTTGATTGAAATCTTGTCTCCAGCAGTCAGGCTGCGGCCAAAGCTTCTGCCATAATCCGTGTCAGACACGCTGAAGCTTTCATCCAGAAGAGGCTCAGCGCAAGCCGCCAGATTGATTAGCATAAAGGACAACAAAACAGTAACTACAGCAATCAAAGCCTGTTTCTGCGTCATGTTACATCATCCCAATATTTTCTTCCAGTTCAGTTTTTATCAGTTTTGTAACGAACATCTACAACGGCATGGGAGAGCAGGCAAGTCAGTTTTGGATGAGCACAAAAGACAAAAATAACCCGTCACATAGATTGCTTGAAAGCATTCGACAGGTGCGGGGTTGCCCTAGCTCCACGGCTGATGTTGATATCCTCATTTAGTCACGCTTTCCGGCCCATTTTTTTCTTTAGCCTATTCTATAGAAGATGTTTCCATAAGCATTATTTCCAAGGTGTAACCAAATAGATACAGGGGAGAGGGCAGGATTTTGAGGAAAGCCGCTTCAGCGGTAATGTTTGTGTTCCTGTTACTCGGCTTCTCGGCTTCGGCTTTGGTTTCTGTAAGCGTTTATGTTGATGTGAGCGTTTCGCAGGCTAAACAGATGATAGACTCTAACCCTGACCTTGTTATTCTGGACGTTAGAACTCAGTCAGAATATGATGCTGGACACATACAAAACGCTACTTTGATCCCAGTCTCAGAACTGGGTGGCAGGCTAGGCGAGCTGGATAAAAACAAGGAGATTCTTGTATACTGTGCGTCTGGTGGAAGAAGCGCCACGGCAAGTCAGACCCTGGCAGATAATGGCTTCTCAAAAGTGTATAACATGCTTGGAGGAATAACAGCCTGGAAAAGTGCAGGGTACTGGATAGAAATAATCCACAAAGGAGACCTGATCGTTAATGGGACGCAGACTTTTGCCATTGAAAACTGCACGTACATTCAAACAGGCAACATCTATGTTCTGGATCAGGCAAGATTGAACGTTAGAAATGCAAACTTGACACTTAATCAGACTTACCATGATCAGTACGGCATCTTCATCAGGCAGTTTGGTCAACTCGAAATGCATAACGTTGAAGCAATTTCGCCAAAAGTGTTCCCCATTAGTCTGCAGGACCTTGCAGAAGCAGAGATTGAGACCATTTCAACCAATGGACGTTTGGAATGTGCCGGAAATTCCTCAACTCAAATATCAGATTCATTAACCTATGCAGCTCTGCATATTGGAGACTACGCCCAAGTCACACTCCTGAACTCAACACACTTAGAACCATACATTGCCTTCGACTTTCGGAGATTCACAGAACGGTCCATCTCAATAAGCGGATTGAGGTCTGGCTTCTTCGAATATTGGAACACATATGAAAACACCTCGACACAAAACATTTTCAACCTGACGATCTGTAATTCCTACGTCGGAAATTGGCAATGTTGGTTTCCATCCAACGTCGGGAGAGCTGAAGTGGTTAATTGCACGCTAAGTTGTCTAGCGCTGGATTTCTCAGAGCAAGAAATAAGTGTCAACAATCTAAAAAACGGGTTCTACGGCTTCTGGAACCTAGGAAACATATATGTTGTAAATTCATCGGTAACTGAAAATTGGGCTTTCATACTGTGGAGCGTCAATGCGACCTTCTCAAATTGTATTGTCCACTTACATCTTAATGGTGCCAACAAGATTTCAGTCGAAAATTCAACTGTCAAAACGCTGATTCTGGATTCAGGTAATACAACCATTAACTTTAACGAAACGACTCTTTACGGTGGCTTGTTCTTCGGCAATTCCAACCTTTACTTTTCTGGTGGCATTGTGCTAGAAGGAGTTGATTTCGGACGGTTCGTTTCGAGTCAGGTTACAAGGAACTACAACCTCGTCGCCACCGACACAACTGGTCAAACACTGGAGAATGCAGAGTTGACTCTGCTTGACAAAAACACCAAAGTCATCTGGAACGGAATTACTGATAGCATCGGGGAGGCGAACTTCAACTTGACCTACACAGACAGCAATTACATGGACACTTTGAGGCTTGAAGCGAGTAAGGGAGAATTGTCAGCTGCAAAAGATATAGCGTTTCTCTCGGATACGCCTGTAACTCTCGTCATGAATATCACGGTGACCGCAGACATAAATAATGACGGGTCGGTTGACATTTACGATGCCATACTGCTGGCAAACTCGTTCAATTCTATCCCAACCAGTCCAAACTGGAACTCGAAAGCCGATCTCAACAGCGACAATATTGTTGACATCTACGATGCAATAATACTGGCAAACAACTATGGAAAACCGACTGTCAGTTCCCAAGTTTAAAACATTCATTTATTCATAAGTCGAGTGTCCGTGTGAACGCAGATGCATGAAGGGAAAACACGAGATCGAAAAGACAGAAGCGCTGACCATAGGTCAGCGTTCCTCACTATGATTCCGGTCTCCTTGTGTGCGAGTCAAACGGATGCTTTCTCCTGTAGACTATGCCTACCAACAATAGCGTCATTACCAACAACAGAAGGAGAAATGATTGGGGAAACTCGGGGATTAAGGTGACTTGTGGGACCGTTGCCGCGGATATTGTGTAACTTGTTACGTCGTCTTTTGATATCGTTCCGGTGGAGTTCCAGATCGTTGTGATGACTCCTGTTTGATTCTGCCATTGTACCTCCAAGCCAAAAAACCCTTCTCCAGTACCTACGACGAGAAGAGTGTAATCACCCGAAGGGTTAAGGATTCTTATGGTTTGGATATCTTCGGAAAACAGGCAGAGGGAATCTGGAATCTGCTGGTCAATTACCCCGGTAGTGAGGTTATATCCGAGATGGTTTCCTTGCGAATCAAATAGACTCAGGTTAGCAGGGCAATGAAGGAACACAGAAATCGCGTTTGGCGGATTTGGCACGTACGATGGAGATGGAACTGAAGGTGGAGAAGCAATGGCTTTTTCATAGTCTGCGCCGAATGAGAGTCCTTGATCGGTCCATCCAGCAGAATATTGGAACAGGCCGTTTGCGTTCCATTGCATTCCTGCTGAATTCTCTGTGGTACTTGCGTGTGCCGGAGGTCTAATGACTGTGTTAGAACCATGTAACCATGTACCTGGGCTAATGCCTATCCTTACGTAAGTATCCACGTACCCATTTGTGGGATATTCAAATGTGACACTTGGCTTGACAGGATTTCCTGCCACCACTATTTCTGGTGAGGAAATATCTAGATGATAGTCGGAGGAAAGCAAACGGTCCCAAACGTATTTTGTGAAGTCGTTTTCCATGACTAAATGGCCACTATCTATAGAGGAGCGGAGCGTCACTGAATCCTTCAGCGAGCTAGACGGAATGCTAATCGTAAACTGCCAAAACACGATTTTGTTCAGTGGCGGCGGAAGGCTGCCTTGAGATTGATCGTAGATTTCAAAGGCTCCAGACATTTTGCTTGTCAGTGGCCAAACAACTATTATGTTCTGTGCCCAGTAGGTATTCGACAGACCATAAATCCTAAGGTTTTGCTGAATTGAAAAAGGGTCAAATCCGCTAGTCTTTGCTTCATTCAGTCTAATAACGCTTTCAATTCCCTTGATGCTTTCTGTGGATGAACACTTGGCTTCATTTGAAGCTGGGCTTTCACCCGCGGAGTTTACAGCTGTTGCATAGTAGTAGTAGAGATCGTCGGAAGAGACCGTCCGATCTGTAAATTCTAATGTGGATCCATCTACTGAGTCCATGAATGCTTCCATGCCGGCAGAAATGCCCCGGTAGATTCTGTACTCTTGAATTGATGAACCATCAGCATCGCTTGGAGGGTTCCAACTCAGATAGACAGCTGAAGGGAAGGATGATGCTTGCAGGTTTTGGGGCGCGGAGAGAATTTTCTTCTCGATCACTTTGACCGTACAAGATATCGTGTTAATGATCAGAGCGTAGACTGTCACATTGAAGACTAACATAATCACTAGGAAAGCTAGGAATACCTTCCTTTCCGCCATTTGGACCGCTTGCTCTTATCTTACTTCGAGAGAAATTGTCCAACTAAAACTCTGAGTCGGACAGTCGACGGCGATGTTGATTCCATATGTTCTCGGTGCAACTATACCTGGAGCAATTGTCGTTCCTGTCGTCGTCCAATAGTACTCATTAGGGGGAGTACCGTATTTCATGAAGTCGCTAATTTTGCCACCTGACACCGTAGAAAGCGTGGATACCCAGAAGATAGTTACCGTGCCCGTTCCTTCGTTCTTAATCCAGATTTCCCTCGTCGAGCTCGACGCTTGTTGCAAGTTTCCAAAGTCTATGCTCGTTACTTCTTGTGTGCAAGCTGCATCCGAGTAGACTTTGACTGTGTCGAGAGGTGATGTAACTATCACACTGACACTTGTGGACCAAATCGTTGTGGCCGCATAAGCAATCGAAAAAACCAAAGCAAAGGACAAGCAGACCATCACTATTCTAGATTTCATAGAAATCCCCTCAAGTCATCACTGATAAAGCGGCTAGATAAGAGTTGTAGGGGCATGCCAAATCATTTTTTTGTTGCGCATCGACCTATGCGACGCCATAATACTCATAGGCAACTTCGGAAAAACAGAATAGGCACTCTTTTGTTCTGTGATCCACATCTCGAGATTACTAAGAAATTCCGAAAATGATAACAAATTTGATTAAAGATGAATTGGAATGTGCGATGCAACGCAATAGAAGATTTATCCACAAGTAATATTTGCTGATTAAACTGAATGACTCTTGAGGGCGGATTTGTTTGCGAAGAGAATCAGTTAGTGTGATTCTGATAGGATTGCTTTTTGTGACAGTCGTGGCTGGAGCGTTAAAGATTCAATCAATTAGGGCAGAACTGCCGCCCACAAGACTTGACAACCTCATAATAACGGCTTCGGATCTTGAGGCTGCTGCTACACGACTAGCACAGTGGAAGAACTCATGCGGCATTCCGAGCAAGGTTCTGAACGTGTCATGGATCTATTCCCATTATGGCGGAGTAGATGAACCTGAGAAAATAAGAAACTGCATAAAAGACTACCATTCGAACTTTAAAACGAAATATGTAACCATTTTTGGCGATACGGACAAGGTTCCAATCCGATATGTTTATGTTCCCGACACTATCGAAACCAAAATACCGACCGACCTGTACTATGCCGACCTAAACTACAGTTGGGATGACAACCGAGATGGTGTGTACGGGGACCTAGGCAATGATACCATGGACGGCGTGCCCGATGTTTATGTCGGTAGGATACCTGCAAGTTTCAACAATACCGCGGAAGATGTAGTAACAAAGATCATTCAATACAAGGAAAACTTCAATCCCACGGATGACTGGGTTAAGAGAATTGTACTGGCTGCAGGAGAATCCGAAGGAAACATGACGAGCGATTTTAGCGACTTTGTCGCAGAGTACATATCACATACAATTTTGGACAAGAACATAGTAAAACTGTATCAGTCGTTCGGGAATTTGACAACTGGTGCTTTGGCTTCTCAAATAGATGAAGGCTCCTTTTTCTTGAATTTTGCAGGGCATTCTGGAAATGGGTTAATTGAAGAACTCTTAGGAATAGTCCCAGAAGCGTGGATCTTCTATTGGCGTTTGTTCCCCCTTATCTACGAGGGATTTGGCTGGCACGATGCACTAGATAGAACAAACAGTCTAAAACTGCCCGTAGTTGTCACAATGTCGTGTTCATCAGCCAAAGTAGACTGGACAAGCAGTTTGGGAGACCTGGTGAGAGGCGAATGTTTGGGAGAATATTTTGTAATGAATCCGCACGGTGGGGCGATTGCATATTTCGGATCGACTGGAATAGCTTGGGCTCCAGATCAATCACCACAGTATGAACTGATGACAGCTATGAATTTGTGGGTATACAGAGTGTTCCACTATGGTTACACAAATTTGGGAGCAATGTGGGGCGAAAGCATATCCAGATATGTTAAGGAACACCAGTTAAATGAGATTTTCTATAATAATTCGACACCGATCGGTTACCTCAACGAAAAGACGGTCATGGAGTTTATCTTGTTGGGCGACCCTACTCTCAGGATATACAATGGGCCGCAAACATTGAAAGTGCCTGGAGACTACCCGACGATACAAAGTGCCATAAATGACGCTTACGAAGGAGAAGCGATTGAAATCGCTCCTGGAGAATACCATGAAAACATAACCATAGACAAGTCTGTGTCACTTTTGGGAGAGGACAAGGCAACGACGATTCTGGACTCATGTAGAGTGGATGTAGTTGCTTACGGAGCTAGAATCTCAAACCTTACCATTAGAAATGGCTACTATGACTGCATATCTCTCTCTAAAGCCCGCAGCTGTGATATATCCGAAAACATCATCGATACCAGCTACGTGGGGATACTGCTTTCAAATTCTAGCTTCAATCGAGTTACTGGCAACTCGGTGACAAATTGCTCTTACGGAATCTTATCGGATCAATTCTCTAGCTACAATACGTTATCTAGCAACGAAATTTCAAAAAACGGCGACGGTATTCTCCTCTTTGACTGGGGCTACGGCAATATCATCTCAAATAACACCATCGGAAACAATTACGGCTACGGACTATGGATAGGTAGTTCGACCCACTACAACCAGATTCTCGATAACCATTTCATAAGAAACAGGGATACAGCGTTGTTTCTCTTAGGAACATTTTCAAACTGCATAACTAAAAACTACATAGAATACTCCGATAATGGCGGCATAGTATTACAAGGCTCAAGCAACAACACGATAACAGACAATACAATAGCCGAAAATGCGATTGGCCTTTTGGTGAATTTATCTTCTAATAATGCAATTCATCATAACAATTTCACGTACAACACTCGGCAAGCAATCATTCAGCCGAATAGTTCCTCCGCGAATGTCTGGGATAATGGGTATCCTTCTTCCGGGAACTATTGGAGTGACTACGGTGGCACGGATCTGTGTAACGGCATATATCAGAATGAAACAGGAAGCGATGGGATAGGTGACACCCCATATGTTATCGACGGAAAAAACCTGGACAGGTGGCCATTCATTAGTCCTTATCATCCTCGAGATGTGGCTATAACAAATGTCACGCCAATGAGTACTACCATATCTCCATCCTGCGCTGAGTACATAAGTGTGAGCGTTGAGAATAGAGGCGAACATAATGAAACAATCTGTGTTGACGTTTATGCAAACAATACATGCATTGGAAACAGTTCAATTATGGTTCCCGCATTGGCCAACGGATCTTCTACGATAATCTGGAACACGGTAGGATTTGCAGGATCATATAGAATTACTGCTTATGCCGAACTCCTATTGGGTGAAGACGACATTTCTAACAATGGATACTCAGATGGGGTCGTTAGCGTTGTGAGCTCGGGATATTTCATCATCGTGGCAGGAAACAGGAGAGATAATGATCTACTTTCGGGAATAAACTACGGGTGCAATCAAGTTTACAGAATCCTAAAGGATTCAGGATTTAGCTCCGACAACATCTACTACATGAACCAGCCGGAGTGCGGGTACCAGGACGTAGACGGCGATGGGAAGAACGATATAGATGCGTGGGCATCAAGCTCCAACCTTCAATGGGTCATCGAAACATGGGCAGCCAGCAGAGTCGGCCCGGCTCAACCATTGTTTCTTTACCTGTTTGATCACGGAGGTTCAGACGTGTTCGCCATTGACGACCCTGACTTGCTTTACTCTAGTCAATTGGCCACTTGGCTTGACAACCTTGAAACAGCCACTGGAGCTCCAATATGCGTAATCTACGCAGCTTGCCATAGCGGCAGCTTCATTGACGACCTCTCAAGAACTGGAAGAGTCGTAGTGACTTCATGCAGACTTGACGAATTCTCATTCACCCTTTCCGGTGGAGTTTGGGAGGCTTTCTCGATGCCTTTCTGGAATTATATCAAGTCCGGTCATTCAGTTGGTTCATCCTTCAACTATGCTTATTCGATAGTGGCTCCGAAATGGTTTTGGCAATACTGGTGGCCCTGGAGCGCGCGCGCACAAACTCCTCTTCTAGACGACAATGGAGATGGAATAGGGCACGGCGGTCCGATTCCCAATGGAGGAGACGGCTACCTGGCAAACAACCTTCATATCGCAACTTACGAATGGCCTTACCCATGGATAAGCCACACGATGCCTAGGCTGCATTTCGGTTGGCCTCCGCCGTCGAACATTACCTTGTGGGCCGAGGTGGAAAACAAGACTCGCCTCGTGAATGTAACCGCCTGGATGCTTCCTCCTGATTGGACGCCTCCGAATTCAACTGATAGCCTAATCTCAATGGATCTTGAGCACTATGAGATGAGTGATTTGGACAAAGACGGGAATTGGACAGTAACGCTTTCGGATGTCAACTTCACAAACCATTCAACTGGACCAGGCAACTTCACTTTCTTTATCACCGCGGTGGAAGAAAATGGAAATCAGGCAACGCCAGTCATAGCCACAGTTCAATTCACGGAATCTTCTGAACCTTTGAACGACACCATTTCGCCGATCGTTTGCATAGAACGCCCTCTGGAAGGACAATCAGTCTTTGGCAGGATAACAGTAAATGGAACAGCCCTAGACGATGTTTGTCTGGACAGGGTCGAAATCTACGTCGATGGTAACCTGAGTGGAACAATTGAACTATTGCCGTCGTCCAATTCTTTTTTTGAGTTCAGCCTTGACACCACCGCTTTCGAGAATGGAAACAGGAGTATAATGGCAAAGGTTTTCGACAAATCTGGCAACAGCGGGAATCAAACACTTTCCCTTGTGGTAAACAACTTCATTCATGACGTGGCTGCAACGAACCTTGCAGTTGCCAGAACGATCGCATACCGCGGAACTTGCCTGGAACTAAATGTCACTATAGCCAACCACGGCTCTTATGCAGAGAGCTTCAACTGTACAGTGAATGCCAATTCGACTGTCCTGGCATCACAGCAGGTTATCCTGTCCGTCGGAAACTACTCAACCCTTTGCTACCGTTGCAATACAACTAGTTTGGTTTGTGGCAAACTGACAATAATTGCTTTTGCGGAGTGCGTTTCGGGTGAAACAAACACAGGTGACAATGCTATTACGACATCAATCATGCTGACAATCGCAGGAGACATAAAGGGTGACTTTGTCGTTGACATCTACGACGCCATATTACTCGCGAATGCTTTCAATTCGAGGCCCAGCAGTCCAAACTGGAATCTCAATGCAGACATAAATGGAGACAACATGGTAGACATCTACGACGCCATAATCCTGGCAAACCACTTCAACGAACACTACCCATGACTTCAGACCAGTTACATTTATTTATTCAGTTGCCGACTGCGTGCAAACACCCACCGAAGAAGAATAAGAGTCAACTGAACAATTCAACATTGACTAATGGTTCTTTAATAGACCTTAGCGTACCTACTAAATACAATGAACTGGTTTGAAAGTGAAGTTGATTGGCGAAAACTTGAGGAATTGCATAATCAAATAAACTATGGGTGAGGTTATTGGTGAGGAAAATATCGATTATGGCCACTAGAGTCAAGGGGCCTCCAACGCCGAATTTTGGAAAATTCTCTCACATATTGGAAGGTGACACAAGCCTTGCCATAGTGTTTGACAGAGAAAAACTAAGAGACCAGCATGGGGGTATTGGTATCAAAATGGCTTTTGTCTGCGATGTCCTAGAAACCATCGAACAACTTGATAAGCATGAAAACAAAGTCTTCCATAAGGATATGGACGTGTTCCTAAATCAAGACATCTTTTTTGCCATGGTTCTCAACCTTGACGTGTTTCTCTTTGAGTTGTATTCCATACTCGATTACCTAGCTGTTGAGCTGGCAGAGATTTTTGGACTCAAGGTTCGAAAGAGAGGGGAACTAAAGGATGTTGACTCCTTTGTAGAATTGAAAAAAGCAGAAAACTTGCATGCTGACCTAAGACAAATGGTAGACGCTCTGATGGGTCAAGCCTGGTTTGATTATTTTCATCGGCTCCGGAATAGAATCACTCATAGGACTTCTATCAATCTGGCAGCACATGCCAAGTATGAAAATGGCAAAATCACGAAGGTTGAATTTCCTTTTCTTCCTGACAACCCTGATGAGATCGTGCCAACGTTCACATCAGAACTAAGTCTTGTGAGCGAACCTAAGAAATGGTTAGAGGGTATTTTTGCCTTTGTTGACAATATATGTGGGGTGCTCATAACACGGGTGAAGAGTTCGTGAGTGACTCAATGCAAACGCAACATTATGAAAAACATGATTCGGCTCACAATGAAGACGAGATGATTCAGAAACTACATGAAGGTTACAAGCTTGTTCAAAGCTTGAACCATGACAAATATCTGCTTCAGCTACAATAGAACGAAGAAAATTAGTTTAGTCAGCAAGATTATCGTTTCCAGCACCGATTTTGTTTAGCCAGATGCTCTTTATGAATCATCACTCAGATGTTCTATGTTGATCTTGTAGGCTTTTCTTTGCTTGGATCTTCTCCAAAGCCTTTGCGGCCTCCTGCCTAACGTCCGGGTATACGTTCTTTAGAGCCTGAGTGAGAGGTTCAACGGCTCTAGCATCACCTATCTTGCCAAGAGCCTCTACGGCTCTTGTTTGAAGCATCTGTCCTCCCATTTCTCCTTTGCGACTCTCTTTCATTAGAATCTGGGTAAGCGGTTGAACGGCCATTGAATCACCTATCTCACCGAGAGCCTTTGCGACGTCCCATTGAGTAGTGTTTTCGTGTATGGATTCCAGAGTTTCAATGAGAGGTTTTACTGCGGGTTCGCCCACGTTGACCAAGTCATCCCAACTATTGCTTGCCATTAAGTAATATGCTTTCTCTTCATCATTCTTGGGCTGGAAGCCCAGTTCATCAAGAGCGTATGCTGCTGAGCTTCGCGCACGGATGTGTCCATTCCGCTTCATAGCCTGAATGAGAGGTTCAACAGCTCTGACATCACCTATCTTGCCAAGAGCTTTTGCGGCGTCAGCCCGAATACTCCAAGTACCATCCCAATCATTACCAGCGGTCAAGGCTTTTATCAAAGCGTCAACGTCTCTCTTTTTCACCATTTCTTCCACATTCGGCTGGAAAAAATCAAATCTGCCCATATCTACACACTCTGAAACTTATAACGCTCATTGCTACTCTGAGTGATATTTCCGACAATGAGCAAATAAATCTTATGTAGAAATAGTTTCAGACCAGAAGTGGGGCCAAAACAGAAGAAGAAACGTAATCAATGCATACACGCTGTTCCTGAAATTCAACGGAGCAACCTGGACAAAGCCAAAATGCAAAGTCACACGCAAATTCCCGTTCATACCAACAGAACAAGAACTCGACGCCCTAATTGCAGGATCCCACAAGAAAAACGCAGCCTTCGCACAAGTCCTGAAGGAAACAGCCATGCGTTCAGGAGAAGCCAAAAGACTACAGTGGATAGACATAGACCGCGAAAAACGAATAATAACACTGAACACGCCTGAAAAAGGCTCCAACCCAAGAATGTGGAGAGTCAGCAGCGGACTGATGGAAATGCTAAACGCGCTACCAAAGAAGAACGAACTCATCTTCCCCGGTTCTCTAAAATCTATGAAAGGAACATTCCTAGACACCCGCAAAAGACTCGCAGACACACTGCAAAACCCAAGACTCCTCAGAATAAGCTTCCACACCTTCCGACACTGGAAAGCCAC
>Ga0315280_10007585_pt1 | contig 14508 bp, 23 predicted proteins | sample YL17G06_40_MG_FD_203697 | JGI IMG/M metagenome (GOLD analysis project Ga0315280, IMG submission 203697) | Sediment microbial communities from Yellowstone Lake, YNP, Wyoming, USA - YL17G06_40 | ecosystem: Environmental > Aquatic > Freshwater > Lake > Sediment | place: USA: Wyoming | collected...
CCGCCTAGAAACAATCGGGCTTCCAAACCCACACGGCGAAGCATAACCCGCATCACACTTCCTCCGACACCAAACCCTATCACCCTCTTCCCCACCCAAACGTCTAGCCTCCCTAAACCTTGTAACCACACCACTCGCTATTTAAACCACAGAACCAATCAAAATACTCCTCTCCCTCACAACCCAAGACAACATCCAAATCACCATAAACCACCACCAAAAACCAAACCCCAATACGCAGAGGTAAGAAACATAGCTTGGAAACACAACCTCCGCTTCGAGGACGGAAACCAAACACGCGATTTCATCCACGTGCATGCATGCACCATGGCAACAACCTCACCACCAAAGCCAATCGAAGAAACACAGCCTGAAGAAAACACGCGCTTTTCTGAAAAGTGACAGGATACGTTTCATTAAAAAGAAAACGCGGAGGAATCCTCTTTTTAACTCCGTTTATGCCCTCTTTTCTGCGAAACGATGCTAAAGTTCTCATAAAGCCTTGCTTTAGAGCCACTAGAGAACATCATGGGCTATGAGATAGTGCTTGTATGTAGTTTGGTTCCACGCCTGGAAGCTTTATAAGTCTTGTATTACAACATGTAATACGGTGCTTCAGATGAGTGTTATCACCATTAGAGTTGCAAGGGAGATCAAGGAAAAGTTGGAAAAATACAATGTTAACGTCAGCGAAACAGTTAGAAAACTGCTTGATAAATATCTTGTGGAGTTGGAATTGAAGAATCTTGCGGAAAGACTCGAGTTGTTAAGAGAACGCCTGAGCAACAAAATAGATCCAAAATTGGTAGCCAAGCTTGTGCGCGAGGACAGGGAAATACGGTGAAGTATCTTCTTGACGCATCAGCACTCTTACCACTAGTCACTAGACGCGGCAAACAGCTAATAGTTGAAGCCTCCCGTGAAAATTTAGTCACAACAGACCTCGCGATATATGAAGCCTGCAACAGCCTCTGGAAACTTGCAACACTATTGAAAACCATATCTCTAGAAGACGCTGTGGATGTTGCCACCACACTTAAAGACTTAGCCATGAGAGGCGTGATTCAACCAATAAACTTCGCTAAACTAGATTTTTCCCACGCGCTTAAGAGAGCCTATAAAGAACGTCTAACATTTTACGACGCCTCATACATCACAACCGCCGAGAGCACAGAGGCCATCCTAGTAACAGAAGATGAAAAGCTACGGAAAGCAGCAAGCAAGTTCGTGAAGACGATAACTTACACCGACCTTGAAAGCAGACTAGCTCAAAGATAACCATTGGAAACTAACAACGTCGCCTTTTAACTAAATTTGTGCTTTTCCTCGAAACCACGTCATAGTTGAATGCCTGAAAAACGCAGACTGCTGCATCCTCGTAACAGAATGGGAAGAATTTAAAAAACTCAAGCCAGAAGACTTTACACAAAACATGAGACTCCCAATGAAGCATTCATAAAATGAGTAAGAATGCAAAATCTTATTTAGAGTCCTTTTTCTATAGACATTTAGGTGATGAAGGTGGACGTAACGGTTACTGAAAGCCAATTAAGGTTGGTACTGGATAGATTAGACATGGTTAGGCTCGAACTATTGAGGCTTAGAGCCATGCTTCTGCCAGAGGAAGAGTTGAGTGAAAAAGAGAAGAAGGAGCTTGAAGATGCTCGAAAGGAAATAGCGGAAGGCTCAGGCGTAAACCTTAAAGACCTAATTAAAGAGCTTGGCTGACCCTATTGTTTCAAGTCATCACATCTCAGAAAGCTAGAAAATCTATTCTCTGGTTTTGCTTTGTTCCTTCACATTTTCTTTTATGAGAGCTCGTCAGAAACATAATTATAGGCATATTTACGTCACCGCGAAGAATTTTTGAACACTTATGCGCGCCTTTTGCAGAATAGAAGTGGTGAAAGCCAAATTCTATGGGAAGGAAATAAGAGGGATAAGAAGACATTACGCTTGGTTGAGAAGACGGCTCCAGGAAAGAGGTCTAACCAAAGTTGTAAAAAGAATTGGCAAGAAGGAAAAGCGTTCCGTGAATCCTATTCTTCACAGGGTCAGTAAAGGAATAGTCAGCCTCGCTGATTCTGCCGACTCTTACATAGTCTTGGGCGACCTCACAGGAATCAGAGAGAAGAAGAGAGGAAAACGCTTCAACCGCATAGTCAGCAACATCAGAGAATATGAAAAAGCCAAGGAAAAAGGAAATCTAAGGCTCGTATCAATCGAAGACCTCGAGAAGAGGAAATAATTGCTTGCAAAAATATCACATTTTCCTTGAAAAGAAAGCCTCTAAATACCTCCAAAAACTACACGCAACAGAATAACTACATGTCCCAAAATTTTAGGTGGACACACCCCCCACTGCTCATTTACCTACGCAGCGACTCCAAGCCATCCAATCCCACCCAATAATAATTCCGATAGATAGGAGGAACGTGGGAATACTTAAATAAGTGGGAATAACTATATTTAGTGGGTTAAAGCTCATGGAAATTGCTAAAGTCGACGAGAAAGGCAGGGTAGTAATTCCAAAGAGACTCCGAGACAAGGCTGAGGTGAAGGAAGGAAGCTACGTTAAAGTAAAGGCAAATGGAAAAAACATTATCATCGAACCTCTAGAACCGATCGCCAACAAGTACTTTGGAGCCTTTAAAATAGTAAAATGGCCAGAAGACCTAGACGAATTTGCGGTTAAGGTAATGAGAAAATGGTGGACCCAGAAACCTACGTAGACATCAACATCTTCATATATTGGCTCGGCAACCACCCCACCTTCGGCAAACCAGCCTACAAGTGGGTAAAGAAAATTGAGGGTGCCCCACGAGGAAAATACGTAACCTCCAGCCTAACACTCTACCAAACGCTAGTAATCATAGCTGGCTTAACAGGCAGAAACCTAAAAGATAAACCCTTAGTTGAACAAATCGTAAACTCCATAACAAGCCTCCCAGGCTTAGTAATAACCCCACTAACCACAGAAGACATCGCTAAAGCAGTTAGCTTAATGAAAGAGTACGACCTAGACTACGAGGACGCCCTACACCTGACCACCGCACTAAGAAATAACGTGAAAGAAATAATATCAAACGACCAAGATTTCGATAAAACACCACTAAGAAGAACATTCCTTTAAGAACAATGTAGTCAAATGAACTCTTTTTCAGTTAACGCTTTGATTTCAACTATTCTTTTAAAGTCTGCATCGTCACTTATTATGATTGACCCTTCAAAATATGCAGCGGCTGCTATGAAGGCAACCTCCTCATATACTTCCTCGAAAATATTGAGCCTTACGCCAGCAGGGTGGAAACCCTCCTAAACTCCTTTATGAAAGGAGAAAATCAAGGAATAATCTCGACAATAAACATCGCTGAAGTTCTGACCGGTTTCTACGTTGCAGGGGATGAAAAAAGAGCAGCAAAAGCGAAAAGCCTCCTCCAAGACCTAACTCACAACGGCTTCGAAATAGTTCCAGTCACCCTCCCAATCGCCGATTTAGCCGTCCGCCTAAGAGCGAAGAGGAGAGGAAAATTGCCGGACGCCCTAATCGTAGCAACAGCCATCAACAAAGGGGCCGACCTCATTTACTCCCAAGATGAAAACATCCAACGATTCGGTGAAGACGTCAAAATCCCAAAAATAGAATAGCGCACAGCTTTTCACCTAAAATAAAAAGGGGCAAAAATCGGCCAGTTAAAACGTTTTGGACGCCGGGTCACACGATGGTAAACCTTTTAACTTTGTCGGCGGGAAGTCCCCATTCCTTCAGGTTGGGGATGAAAGCCGAAAAGCACATATATTTTTTCTAACTAACTTACTTAGTGATGAAGACTATAAATGTTACTTTTGAAGACGAAGAATATCAGAGGTTGAAGAAAAAGAAGGGTAAACTGTCGTGGCATGACTTCATAATGGCGTTGACGAGGGAAGATGATGGAGGCAACAAGAGTTCTAATAGGTAAAGTTGGTAGTAAACTGGTTTTTGCCACAGACTTTTCAGAAGTAGACCATCAATACGGTGATACCAGAAAAATCTGTTTCCATAAGCCTAAAATGGAGCTCAAAGAGGGGTACATAGTCAGCATCAAATATAAAAGGGAGAAACAAATCAAGAATCTGCCGTTAATGCTTGTCGGTATTAAGGAATTCGATGTGCTCAGTAGGAAACCAGATGTTGACTTTTTGCTGGATTTGTGATGAGGAATGCAGCTGACTCAGAAAATTAGGATTTTTCCAACAGCAGAACAACAAGAGGTACTTTGGAAGCTTTCAGTAAGGTGTAGGCTCCTCTACAACTTTGCCTTAGCAGAGAGGAGAAAGACATGGGAAAAAACAGGTAAGTCTGTATCATATACTAAACAACAGAACGACCTTCCTGAAAACAAGGAGAAGTATCCAGCGTACAGATGGGTTTACAGCAAGGTTTTACAAATGGTTCTTAAACAGCTAGATGCTGACTATAAGTCTTTTTTTGCTTTATGGAAAAAAGGAGACAAAAACGCTAGACCGCCAAAATTCAAAGGACGAAAATACTTTACCACGATGACGTATAACGAGAGCGGTTTCAAGGTAGAGAAAGGGAGAGTCGCATTCGCCCATTTCTACAATGATGTACCCTTAGAGTTTCAGATTCCAGGAAAATTCGAGTTTGACAAGGTGTATCAGGTAAGCATCTTCAAGAACGGCGATGACTTCTACATCTCAATAACCTATGAAAAAACTGAGAAACCATATATTGACAACGGACTCTACCAAGCCATAGACCTCGGAATCACAAAGATTATAACAGCAGTGAATATACATGGAAAATTCTTAGAAGTGAAGAATCCGAGACCAGACAAATATTGGCAACCAAAAATCGAGCAAGTTCAATCACGAAGAGACCACTGCAAGAAAGGAAGTAATCGATGGACATGCTATCATAAAAAACTTACGAAAATGCAGAACAAATGCTCCAACCAAATCAGAGACTTTCAACACAAACTAAGTAAGAAGCTTATTGAAAACACCAGAGCAAACACAATAATCATCGGAAACCTAAACGTGAAACAAATGGCTGAATCAAACGGAAACGACAAGAAGAAGGATAGAAGCCTCCACAGAGCAGTACAGAACAACGGCTACCTATCCTGCTTCGCTAGATTTCTAACCTACAAGGCTAGGCTTGCAGGTAAGAGAGTAATAGAAATCAGCGAAAAAGACACGACTAAGACGTGCTGTGTTTGCGGAAAGAAGCACGACATGAAGATGCAGGATAGGATTATGGGGTGTGATTGTGGAAACGAACTGGATAGAGACAGAAACTCAGCTGTCAACATTATGATGCGTTTCCTATCACAGAACGCCTCAGTGGACAGGCTACTCTCTTTCAAGGAGAGTATTCTGCGACAAACAGGGCTGGCGACAGCCAGCTACTCGCAGGAAGCCCTCACCCTTCAGGGTAGGGTAGTTCACGGAACTTGTGCGGTTGTATTGGTCAGGTATGTGCTGGCATATCTTATAAGCTTCTATGTAGCTTAAGGGATAATTTGTATGAAATACACGAAGCATGGAAGACTTAGAGTTGCTGACAGAGGTATAAGCGAAGATATGATTCTGAAAGCCATAGCAGAGCCCACTTTTTCTTTTTATGACTTGAGTTCAGGTGCTACTGCTGTTTTTAAGAAACTTGATGGGAAACACTTGCTTGTGCTCTATTCTAGGGAGGAGGACGAGATTAGGATTATAACAACGTTTATAACATCATCTGCTGAAGAACTTATTGACAGAAAGCTGAAGGGCAACGTGTGGGTGAAGATCAAATGAAGGTTGAATACGATAGAGAGGCTGATATCCTGTACATCAAACTCAGGGATTCGAAGATAGTGGATACGCGGATGTTAGGCGAAGATGTGTACGTGGATATTGGTGAGGATGAAAACTTCGTGGGAATAGAGATTTGGAGGGCTTCTCAAAACGCGATACAGCCTATATCTAAAGACATCGCTGAAGAAGTGAAAGCAATCCTAGAGAAAGCTGCTTGAAAAAAGAGAAATTTTAATAAACATCAACGCTCAAACCCCAAAAAACCTAGGGGGATAGGGGCCTAGAAAGATTAGAGTCAGACTAGTTTCTGATGAAGCCCTGCAAGTCCTTCGTAAGTGAGAATGAAAGAATATAAATGTCGTAGACCAATGTTTATTCAGGGAAGGCAAAATGAATACCCGAGTGACGCTTGAAATGATTTACGATGAAGTTAAAAGAGTAAACGAGCGACTGAGACTCATCGAAGACATTATTGAAGAAGTTATCACAAAGGGGCTTCCTGAAGCAGAACTCAACAAAGAGAAAATAAAGGAAATAGAATGCTCAATCCAAGAGATGAAGAAAGGAAGCTACGTAACACTCGAGGAACTCAAGAGTGCCTAAATATAAAGTTATAGCCCATCGAAGAGTTGCCTCCTCACCGCCTTTGCTCGGAGGGCGTTTCGTGGAATTTTCGGTTCCTGCTTCACCAACCAGACTCGGTTCCTGCTCCGAAGAGCGGGTTACGGAGGTCTTGATCTCCACGGGCGTATATTCGGGGTAGCTCCTCCCTACTTGACCGCATTTTTTGCCACGATGGAACATATGTTTTTCGGCTCTCATTCCCACCCTGAAGGAATGGGGGCTTCCCCCCGACAGAGTTAAACCTAACCTTCTTCTTACAAAGAAGTTGCGGTATGCATCCTTGTGAAGAAAAAGGGATGAAATCGGAAAAGCACCACCATAACTTTTATTAAATCGGAAATGTCTTCTTTATTCGGTGAATTCGATAAATGCAAAAAAGTCGAGTTGGCTCGAAGGGCGAACTGTTTCCTCCCAAAGAAATTAGAGAAAAACTGGGTCTTCGGGCTCATGCAAGGGTCATCTACAAAATCGAAGACGGTAGACTTGTGGTTGAACCTGTTCCAAGCCTTGAAGAAGTATTAAAGGAAACCCCATCTGTTGAAATAACCCTTGAAGAATTCCACAAGCACAGAAAGGAACTGTCTCGGAAGGCTGAGTCTTGAAACTACTGTTAGACACCACGTACCTTCTACCAGCCATAGGCATCTCTATAAAGGAACTTCCAAAAGATGCGCCTATCAAATTGATACAGAAAGGAAACCGAATCTCCATCTGCGATATAAGCATCTTTGAACTGTCAGCCAAAGGAGCCAAACATATTAGTGCAGGAACACTCCCCGCTGAAAGGGTAACCAGAGGCATAAGAGCAATTGTCTACAATGAGGCAATAGAAACGATTCCAATGTATGAGAGCACACTCTTGCTCACAGCCTTTAAACTTAGAAGTATGCTTAACGACTTCATAGACTGCCTCATCCTCTCAGCCGCCATAAACCGATGCGACATCCTACTAACCGAAGACAAGGACATCCAAGACTTAAAGAAAAACAAAGAATTCAACGAACTCCGCATGACAATAAACCCAAAATTCAAGATTCAATTACTAACCGAAACCCTTTAACTTCAACGTTAAATGCTACCAAAAACAAATCCTACCTACACATAAACGACCGCATAGAAGCCATGCTACTAGGCCTAGAAAAACACGAAACCAAGTCGAAACCTACAACATAAACTCAGAAAACCAAATAACACTCACAGAAATAGCCCAAACAATCACCCAAGAAATGGGACTTAAAGATGTCGAGTTCAAGTTTACAGGCGGCGTGGACGGCGGAAGAGGCTGGAAAGGCGACGACAAAAACATGCTACTAGACACAAGCAAACTCAAGTCCCATGGATGCAAACCCAAACACAACACCCAACAAGCCATAAAAAAGCCATCAAATACCTATTAACTGAAGGATAATACCTCAAGCTCAAAAAATTCAAATACGAAGAAGAAAAACAATAAACAGCACAACTTAACAATACTGATATGTGTTTTCACATGAAAGGAATCATACTTCACGGCGGCTATGGCACTCGACTTAGACATTTCACTCACACAAGTCCAAAGCAACTTATTCCTGTAGCTAATAAACCAATTTTACAACACGTTCTAAAAAAGTTTAGAGCATTTGCAAATGTTTATAGGTTTCTCATACCCCTTAAAAAATAGGTGAATTAGTTGTCTGAGGATGTCGCCATAGCTCTCACAGACTTCAATAAGGATTTCCAGTGGTTCCTCCGAAGCCGAGAGGAGCTTCTGCTAAAATACGAGGACAAGTGGGTAGCGATTTATAGCAAGAAGGTTTTAGACACAGACGAAAATTTAACAACACTCATTAAGAGACTGAAAGCTAAGGGCCTTCAACCGGAACAGACACTCATACAATTCCTCCCCAAGGAACCTATTGAGGCAATATTGTGAAGATACCTGGCTACATAAACTACGGTTACCGCCCTCCAGCCCCCTTCGTGGCCGCAGCAATTCTCCTTCGCCAATTAAATATGAGAGCAAGACTCCCTCTCCTGCTAGATACTGGCGCATCAAACACTATGATCCTTTGGGGAGATGTTGAGCGCCTCGGAATAGACATTTCTAAGATGAAACCTGAAAGGGAGTTTTCAGGGCTTGGAGGATTAATCGGAGCTAAACCAACAGCGAGCACAATAAGCCTCAGGTCCGACAAAGGAGAACCTATTGGAGAGAACGTTGAAGTCCATATCGTTACAAGCACTTGCCCGCATCCAAAGCTAAAACTTCTCCCAAGCATACTGGGGCGCGACATCATCAACAAGTATATATTAAACTACAGCTACGATGCTGGGAAAGTATACCTAGAAAAATAAGTTACCCAATGGGCATGCTCCCACCATTGATTCTCATCCTTGCCGTAAAACTTCAAATTCTATTGAGCAACCTATAATCTTAACTGGTTTAACAACAACATAGAAGACAAAGCTCGCGCTGATTAACGCTGTCCCAAGCACCATAATAAGATGAAAGTTAATTGGTTGCCGAAAATATAGAGGGGGGTATAATCTATTGGTTAAGATTTCCGTCAATAGATACGTCACACGGCGCATCGCGACAACGAGAAAGGAAGTGGAGGTTTCTACTCAGAAACTTCGGACGAAGACACTCAAGAACCTTGAAGAGATCTTCAAAGCAGCAACCAAGATCGCCAGAGGCGAAATAAAACACCAAAGAATCAACGGAAAAATGGTTCCCATAAGCCTCAAACAAAAACGAAAGTGGGTACGCGTCGCCGCCTGCGTTGCACAAACTATGAACAAAATCGCCTCCAACATTGACGAACAAGAAATCAATGCCCAACTCAACGAATTAGACAGATTAGTCAAAGAAGATTCTCAGAAGGCCAAATCTCCGTAACTGAAATAGCCAAAATAATCACCCAAGAAGTGGGCATGAAAAACGTAAAATTCACCTACACAGGAGGCGTGGACGATGAAGGAAGGGGCTGGAAAGGCGACGTCAAAACATGCTCCTCAACATTACCAAGCTAAAATCTCAAGGATGGAAACCAAAATTCAATAGCAAACAAGCCATAACAGAAACCATAAAAGAATTAACACGGCAACAAGTCTAGAAACTTTGGGAAAACCCACTTCAAAGTAAGAAAAGCTTAGGAGCGTAGAATTAACGTGTGGTGTGCCATCTCGTTTTAAGATCCTGTATTTGTTTGAAGTGGGGATCATCTGAGACCAGAGGGCATCCATGAATTTGAGCCGTAGCTGCGATTACGCTGTCAGCCATCGGTATCCGATGTTTACTCCTCAGCTCCGCACTTCTCACCGCCGTCTCATAGTCCACGTCAACAACGTTAAAGTCTCCACGTATAGTCTTGCTCCTCAAGGTTGCAACATCCCTTCCCTCCCTCTCCAGATTGATACGATGTATCTCATGAACCGTCAAAGCAGAAACCATCCTCTCTCTTACCGCCCTGAGATCTTCCTTAAGCCTTCTCAGAAGCTCTGCGTCGCCTGAATAAAAGTACTCGACGAAGAATCGGGTGTCATACAGGCTCCTTTCAGGCATCCTCCTCCCTCATCTGGTCCAGCATTCTCTTTAACTCCCCAACATCACCCTTTCCAGCGCCGCCTCCAGCAAGGTCAAATATGCTCGGACGCTTCCTTATCACAATCATGCCCTCCTCCTCCAAAACCTCAACCCTAGAGCCCTCCTCTATGCCGAACTTCCTCCTTATTTCCACAGGTATGGTTATCTGCCCCTTTCTAGTAACTAAAACCTCAGTCATACTTTATCACAAGTAGAACTTTAGAAAAGTACTACTTAAACCTTTCACCCTTCCCCAACGACCCACCACCCAAAACATCCTAGAACACCATAAAAAAACCAGAAAAAACCCATCTCAATTTATGGCGTGTCTAAGCTTGCCTGTGAAGCCCTCATAACAGCCTACGTCTACACCTACAACTTCAAAGCCATAATCTACCGCCTAGCCAACATCGTAGGCCCAAGCTGAAAGCAAAAGGGTGGAAGCCAAAACACAGTAGTGCCCAAGCCATAAAAATCGCCACCCAATTCATTCTTGAAGAAGTTTTAGCAGATGCTGGTTAACTAACTTAAATTACTTGTAAACAGAAATATTTAAATTAAAGCATTTTGTTTACTAGTAACTCTGAGGGGAGCCTGTTGAAGGCTGAAGGACACCTGCTAAAGGCGAGGCATGAAGAAAAGAGCACAGAGAAGCTAGATCCAGAAGAGGACGCCGAGTTGATTATAGAGGGCATATACGGAGCCGCCCACCACTACATCGCCTACTTTCTGCAAGTGAAACACAGCGAACACTCGGACAAACACGACAAGGATTTCCTATACCTCAGAAAACACGGATACAGAGACATAATGTCAAAGTTTCAAACCCTCGACAGCCTGAGAACCGGAGACTTCTACGGAACAAGAACCGACGGCGAAAGGGTTGCCGAGGCTAGGAGACTGCTGGCTGAAATAAAAGATCACATAGAGGTTTGACAAACGACATCAGAATCCATACTCCCCCTAATCTCAGAAATCATACCAAAGCTAACAAAAATACCAAAGCTGACAACAGCCATCTTATACGGCTCAGCCGCACGAGGAGAACTTACAGAAACATCCGACATAGACCTCATGTTAATCTTCGATGTGCCCCACAATCCTGAAGTAGGCGGCGAACTAGAGGCTGCCCACAGAATACTCAGCGAAACAAAGACAGAGAGAAAGCTTCAAATCGTAGCAACAAACCTCCAACAAGCTCTGGAACCCGACTTCCTAGACAACATAAGCCGAGAAGGCATAATAATCTACGGAAAACCCATAATCCTCACCACCGAAAACCTACAACTAAAACCCTACGTCATCTACACCTACTCAGTAGCCAACGTTCCACAAATAAAAAAGACAATGCTCCAAAGAGCCCTAAAAGGCTACAAAACCACGAGAAAAACAAAGGGAAAAGTGTACAAAAGTGAAAAAAACGGGCTACTCAAGATACTCGAAGCAAAAAAACTCGGAAAAGGCGTAATCTTGGTTCCCCAAAAGAACTCGAAAGAAATAGAAAAACTATTCACCCAACACAATATAGAATACACAAAAATGAAAGCCTGGTGCTAACCTCAACACCATTCTGTATATCAGTAAACAACAACACTCGAAAACGAGCCCTTCTGCTTTCTAGTACCACCAACCTCTCACATCAAACTCACTATATGGCGCATCCAAACTGGCCTGCGAAGTCCTCATCTCCGCCTACGCATACACATACGGCTTCAAAGCACTCATCCAAACACCGCCCTAACCAACCTTCCTCCTAACCCAACCACCCTCAGACCTCTTCAAAACCTCCACCAAAGCCAAACGAACATAATCCCCATCCTCAACCCCAAACAACTCCCTCAAACGCTTAGGAACCGTAACCTTACCACCCTTAAAAACCCTAACCACAAACTCCTCCATAACAACCACAAACAACAAAAAACAACAAAAAATATTTAAAAGTTACCAATTTCAATCACAAGCTCACCACCGAACAAGACAGACGAAATGAGAGAAGCACGGGCGATACCGATAATAAACCAACTGCATGCATACATGCGACAACAGCAAATCCGGCAAAGAGACGCTAAACTGAAAACCAGCGATTTTCTCTGCTAGCATAATAACCAACGCGAAAATTCCAACTTTGCCGGCCGGCAAACCCCCTGCCGTTCTTCTCACAAACCCTCTTTTCACGCCAAACATTTCAATGATTTCTTCAAGTAAGTCACTTCCACGATATTCTATCTTAAAACTTTATATTGCCAAATGGTTCTGGGAAGAAGGAATAGTATATCTACAAACAGAGAACCGCGGAGTTACAGACATCGTACTGAACATAGACTACCCAACATTAGACCCAACACACCCAACGGTGAGCATAGAAGAACGCCTAGGCACAATCAGCGAAAAACCACAACATGACTGCTAAGTAGCCAAAGCCCCTTCTCTCTTTTTTTCCCATTTTTTAACGAAGACAGGGAATAGCACCGATACCAGAAGAGACTATGTCCAACCCATATAGGCAAACCGTCTAAACCGCTCACACCACAACAATCACGCAAACAACTTTCCACACACGCAGAAACAACACACCCACACAAACTCACCACAAACACCCAAATGTGCAAGACAAACCATCCTTAAAAACACACGAAACTGAAACACCTTATTCTTGAAAATCCGCCCGAGAATGCTATAAAAAGAACGACATTGAAAAAACGAGAAAGACGCTCAGAATAGAAGCCTAAGAAAAACACGCACCCAAGAAACCGAAATAGTAGCTTTTTCCAAATACATCCTATGGGAACAACTCTTCGAAAGAGAACATTAACAGTACACACATGCCTATGTAATTATTTCCCATTAACAAGAAGGAAAAATCTCTGAACAAACTAGCGTGATCCAATAAACTTTTCTACCCCCAAACACTGTAACACAACAACAAAACGAAAGGATAAAGCGCTATGAGCGAAATACCAAGCGGAACAGCTGAAGCACCCTTCGTCCAAGCCGATTTTGAACGAATAACTACATTAGTGTCCACAGAATTTCAAATAGAAGAAGCATTACTAGAACATAACATCCCAACCTACTACCTAAAACAACCGCAAGAAACAAAACATGCTTTTCTCAGACTATTAAAAAAATTGGAAGAGATGAATTTTATAGCAATTCTGCGTAGACATGATGCTAGAATTGTCCTAAAAATTATTCCCAAGCCTCCAACAAAACCAAGTAATATTCTGATTAACTGGCTGCTGTTTTTTGCAACTATTGGAACAACCTTCGCTACAGGATACTTGCTATCCATAGACTTGACCGATCCTATAATCGGCGGAGCTACGTTCACAATAGCGATAATGGCTGTGTTTGGCCTACATGAGATGGGTCATAAGTTAACTGCAAACAAGAACAGAATAGAAGCCACACCACCATATTTTATTCCAGGTCCACCACCAACATTCGGTGGATTCGGAACCTTCGGCGCTGTTATATTTCAAAAGTCGCTTCCAGCGAACAAAGACGTATTATTCGATATCGGATCAAGCGGTCCGATCTTGGGTTTTATTATAGCAACCATAGTTACCGCGGTGGGAATGACAATGGCAATTCTTCCTGCAGTTCCTCCTTCTCCCGGAGAGTATACGACTTTACCAATGCCGTTACTTACGATTCTAATTACTGAATTATTGCTGAATTTCAGAATGATACCTTCCTATCGTCAAGGGCAACTTTTGTTTATGCATCCTGTTGAACTTGCTGGGTGGGTCGGTATGCTTGTTACGATGCTTAATCTGTTGCCTGCTGCAATGCTTGATGGCGGACATGTTGCCAGATCTTTAGCTGGCGAAAAAACAAGAACTGTTTTGATGGTACTTTCGATTGTGTTGCTGATTATAAGCGGCTTCTGGCTGATGGCGGTCTTGGTTCTTTTTATGGGTATGCAGAGGCACCCTGGCCCATTAGACGATGTTTCCAACCTGTCAACCAACAGAAAACTTTTGACAATTCTGTTAGTAGCCATTTTTGTGCTGGTTTTTCCATTTTTCTAAAGCGTCTAAGTTTTGTATTTATGTTGAACGCATAGACAACAATGTTTATTAAATATTGCGATATTAGATGTCTGACAGATAAGTATACCAAAAACAAAACAAACACTATTTCAGGTGAATTCGCACGAGGGGAGCAATAATCTTGATAGTCTTCTTTCTAATGTTTACATTTGCATCTCTGCTTATTCCTTCGCCAATGTTTCCTGGAACCTTTTTCTGCTCGCTGATTGGAAGAGCGATAAGCGAATATACGGAATATTTGAGCGCTGTTTTTAATGGTCTTTTTTATGGCTTCATCTTGTGGATAGTTTTTACTATTATAAGTAGGAGACTTGAAGTGGAAAAGTAGCTCAAGACGATTTTTCGACGATTTAGGTTTTGTCTTCTGGTTGTGATAGAAAACCTACAAGCTTAATGGTGATTCCACACTTGTTACACGTCAACATTAATTCTGCTAGTTCGTCGTTCTTAACTTTTGTT
>Ga0315280_10007586_pt1 | contig 14506 bp, 10 predicted proteins | sample YL17G06_40_MG_FD_203697 | JGI IMG/M metagenome (GOLD analysis project Ga0315280, IMG submission 203697) | Sediment microbial communities from Yellowstone Lake, YNP, Wyoming, USA - YL17G06_40 | ecosystem: Environmental > Aquatic > Freshwater > Lake > Sediment | place: USA: Wyoming | collected...
GTCTCCGTGAGACGCGTTAACGAACTCGATTATTACTCTCTCGGACTCAGGGACCTGGCAGAGAAGATCGCCCTGAACCAAGCCCGCACGCTCGCCCTCGTTTCTCACCTAAATCTCCAGTCGAGCACCGAGTACTTCAAGGCAGTTCAAATCGGGAAGTCGATCTTCAAGCGATACAGCCAGAAGGCTCTCACCGCACTTCAGGAGGCGCTGAAGACAGTTGATATGGACAAGGTGTGGCAACTGAATAAGCCATCTGGCAAAGCGGCAGGCTCGAAGACACTTGCAATGAACGGCGCGGTCTAACTCGTAGGCTGCCGGGGACTTTCAGCTGTGCGCGGCACCGCCGGGAGCAAGTCGTGCTTGGAGAGGATGTCGCAGCGACTGCAGCGTGGAAAAGCCGAGGCCCGCGGACTATATTTGCCACAAACCTGGGCTGAGGTAAACAGGATGTGGTCCACACCTGTGCCCCCTGTGCTCTGCTCGCTCTTTCTTGTGAAGGAATCGGCGAATACTTCCCATGACAACGCCTGGATTTGGGCAGTGGTGCCCTTCTTGGCGTTGGTCGCGGTATTTGTACTCTATCAACAGCGGCAAAGCGGCTGGACATGCCGCGAGTTCGCTGAGGGAATGTTCGCACTTCTGTTTAAGGCACTGGTTTTTGGGGTCACGATGTGTGCAGCGCATCCGCACTTTCCGTCTGACGACTAGCGACCAGATTGGCAGCGTTCAGGCGCGCCCGATGACGAGCGTCAGGCAAGTAGCGCAACTCCCGCTCTCTGGAATTGCGGTTTTTCCAGCGGGTAGCCACGATGAATCGGCGGTTTGATTCGTCGTGGGCTGGTCGTCGCGGAAACCCAAAGACCCACGACGAGGAAGAGCGCTCGTCGTGGCTACCTGCTTGGATCCACTCCAACCTTGTGACAAGGCAGGTTTCGAGGAATCTCAGCGACCGGCTTTGAACGTTTCATCGAGCGTGTGCTTTGTCTCCGCGCTCCAGGGTGCGACGACGAACTTGCCTTGTATGAACAGGAACTCGATCTGATAAGTCTTCCCGGGCGGGGGAGAGAAATCTCCTGCGCAGACTCCCTGCGGGCCCGAAGCCTTTTCCTCAATCACAGTGGCGTAGATACTCACGTCAGGCATCCCGTCGCGGTCTAGGTCGCCCAGTTCGACTTTGTCAATGGACCCGACAATGGCCGTAGAGCAGCACGCCACCCAAGCAAGGTAGCGCAGACTTGTTTTGTAACTCTGCGGCTTTCTCTTCAAATCCTGGCCGTTTCATCCGCCGGAATTCTCACCCGGTCGATTCCCAACGCCGGCTCGTGCTGGGGTCCGCCATCTTCTCCAATCCGTATTCATGCACGCTCGACCACTTCCACCCCGTTCCAACTCTTTGGGATACTCTTCCTGTGCCGAAGTGCTTGCCTAGTTGGAACGGGGTCCACTCCTCCGGCCTGACCAGCAGGCCGCGCCGCACCGGGTTCCAGCGGATGTACTCGGCCGTCTCATTGTATTCCTTCACCGTTCGCAACGCCCGGTCGAAAAACCGCCCTTGCCACAGCCAGCCGGAGTGAAACAAAAGCCCACGGCACACGAACCATGCCGTGGCTACCCGACTGCGTCTAGTGCTTCGCTCTCAGCACGCGCGAGACACCCAAGCCTTCGAGCGCCCGCTGGGCGGCGGCCCTGCCGGTGCGAACGCAGTCGGATATCCCAATCCCTGAATAAGCGTTGCCCGCCAGAGACAAACGAGGATACCTTTCAAGTTGGACTTGAATTCTTTGCACCCGCTCGGCGTGTCCCACCGCATACTGGGCCATCGAGGAAGGCCAACGACAGACTCGGTAGAACAAAGGCTCCCGCGTGAAGTTCAAAATCTCGATCAATTCCCGCTGGACCATCGAAACGACTTCGTCGTCATTTAGGTTCAAAACCTCAGGGTCGCGCGACCCGCCCAGGAAGCAGCGCAAGAGGGCTTTCCCCTCCGGAGCGCGGTGATGGAATTTGCCATGCACAAATGTACAGGCAAGCATTCGCCATCTCTCTTTTTGCGGCACAAGGAAACCGAAGCCCGGTGGCAGCTCACCTCTGGTGCCTGCGCCGTAGCCCAGCGAGACCGTCATCGAAGAACTGTAGGGGATGGCCCCCAGTAATTCGCCCAGGCTGGGGTCGAAAGGCGCAAGGAGTCGGCTGCATTCGTAGGCGGGCATGGCCAGGACAATCGCGTCCACGTGGTACGTGGTGTTCCATTCGCATCGGATTCTGTATGTATCGGCCGCCGGACCGGTCGCCCCTACTGACGCTGGAGGCGCAGGCTCGATGGCCATCACCCGCTGTCCCAGGCGTACCCGAGATTCTTCCAGGCACTCGGCCAACTTCTCCGTCAACTGCTGGAGCCCGCCTTTCAAGGTCATGAAAAGCGGCTGGCCGCGTAAGGATGAGGCCCCTGTCCCAGCGGAGTCGGGACATCCCGTGTCCACGGTGTTTTGGTCGGCTCTGCGGCGTTGTCTCATCGCCCGGAGGGTGGCCCGAGTCAGGCTGCCGTATTTTCTTTCCATCTCCCAGAAACGGGGCAGCACCGACCGAACGCTCAAGGCGACCGAATCGCCACCATAGACTCCGGCTAGCAGTGGATCGGCGATGTTCTCAAGCATCGCGTCCCCGAAATGCCTGCGGACAAAACTGGAGACTGATTCATCGGCGGTTTGATTCTCGGGTGGGGAGGCAAACCATTCGATTGCCATCGCCAGTTTGCTGCGTAGAGGAAGCAACCGCGTGGTCACCATCGGCCAAATGCGAGTAGGCACCAGCAACATTAGCCCATCGGGAAGCGAAACCAGACGACCGCGGTGGAGAATATAGGTCCGGCGCTCGCGGTCGTTCGACCCCAGGAGCGAATCGCCCAGACCCAACTCGCGGCAAAGGGCAGCAGCCTCGGGTTTCTCCGCGAGGAAACTGTCGGGACCGGCCTCGCTGACAAACCCCTCCACCTGCTCGGTCCAAATCACGCCGCCCAGTCGATCTCTTGCTTCGATCAGCAACTCCTCGATCGGCGCTCCAGCCCGCCGTGCCTTGGCCAGCACATAGGCAGCGGTGAGGCCGGAGATACCGCCACCTAGTACGGCAATGCGCCGGCGAGGTGTTACTGGATTCGTCAACGTGTTTCCCCCGAATGGGCAGGTCGCGCAGATGCCTTAATGCGGGCCGTAACAATCGAGGCCAAGGCCTGGACGAAGAGAGGACTATCATTCAGAGATTCCGAGCGGCGCACGATCACGCCCTTGGCCTTTCCGTAATCGCGGAAAACCACGTCAATATCATAGAGAGTTTCGACGTGGTCTGAGACGAACCCTACCGGCGCCAACAGGACGTATCGACGGCCGGCCTCCGCCAGCCGATCGATTTGGGATTCCACCGTGGGCCCGATCCACGGCTCAGCCGTCATCCCCTGACTTTGAAAGGCCACGCGACACTCCATTAGCCCCATCGCATTCGCCACCAGCGCGGCGGTTTCCCTCACTTGCTGCTCGTAGGGGTCGCCGTCCGCGATGGTCTTCTCCGGAACGCTGTGCGCCGTGAAAATCACGAGGACGGGCCCGCCCGCCTCGGCCTCCACCTGGGCAAGCGCCGAAGCAACTTTCTCTCGAAAGGCAGCAATCAGTAAGGGGTGGTCGTGCCAGCTCTCGACAAAATCCACGTGCAGGTTGGGCGCGACCTTCTCAATAGCTTCTGCAAGCTGTTGTTTGTAAAGGCCAATGCTAGTCCGGGAATTGTGAGGGGCGAGGCACAAGGCTACAACTCGGTCTACTCCGTCGTCACTCAGCCGGAGAATCGTATCGGCGATGAAGGGCTTCCAATTCCGCATACCCACATAGACGGGCTGGGCAATGGACTTGGCCAGTCCTTCGGCTTGACGGTTCGTCAGTGTGAGCAGAGGTGAACCGCCTCCGATCAGACTGTATCGCCGAATGATCTCCTGAACTACCGCGTCCGGAAGCTTCCGCCCGCCGCGCACATTGAGGAGAAACTCGGGAATATCTTCGACCCTATCCGGCGCCCCGTGCGCCAGCAGCAATACTCCCCAGCGATTCCCGCGATCACCCGAAGGTTTTCGGTTATCCATCATCTGTGCGAATGTGACGGGTTTCGTGCCCCAACGCGTTCGCCACTGGGGAAAGTCGCTGCCGACTTCCCTCTTGCTTCCGCCCCGGCTTGCGTGATAGCAACTTCGCTCCTACCGCCTTCCGCCTTTCGGTTTCTGACTACCGCTTAACTCATGCACCATCGCAACCAAGGCGACCGCGTTATCGTAAGGCGTATCGGGCAAAAGGCCGTGGCCGAGGTTAAAGATATGGCCAGGGCGACCGTGGGCCTGGGCTATGATTCGCTGGACGCGCTTGCGGATGAACGGCGGGTCCGCGTAGAGAACCGCCGGATCCAGGTTCCCTTGGACACCGACCCCCTCACCCAACCGCGACCAAGCCTTATCCAGCTCCACGCGCGAATCGAGTCCGATGATATCCCCACCGGCATCGCGCATCTCTTCAAGGAGCGTAGCCGTCCCAGTTCCGAAGTGGATAACGGGCGTCCCAGGAGTAATTCCTTGTATCAGCATGCGCGAATAAGGGAGAACGAACTCGCGGTAATCGGCAGGTCCCAGGCAGCCGACCCAGGTGTCGAAAATCTGCACAGCCTGGACCCCCGCGGCGATCTGGGCGTTCACGTACTTGATCAAGTTTCGGGCCAGGTGTTCCATCAAAGCGTGCCACGCTCCGGGGTCACGGTACATGAAGCTCTTAGTGTGCCGATAGTTTCTCGATCCGCCTCCCTCGATGATGTAAGAGGCCATCGTGAAAGGTGCACCGGCAAATCCGATCAACGGGATCCGGGGGTCAAGATCCGCGCGCGTCCGGCGGATGGCCTCATAGAGGTAACTGAGGGAATGCTCCGGCTCCACCTCGCGCAGGCGATTCACGTCGGCCGCTTGCCGAAGCACCGGCTTGATGACGGGTCCCTGGCCCTTGCCGTATTCGAGCCCGAAGCCTAACGGTTCGACGATGAGGAGAAGGTCAGCAAAGATGATGGCGGCATCCACCCCAAGCTTGGTGGCCGCGGTGACGGTCACTTCGGACACCAGACCGGGATTCTTGCAGAGCTCCAAGAAAGGTACTTTGGCTCGTAAATCCCGATACTCCTTCATGTACCGGCCCGCCTGGCGCATCAGCCACACTGGGGTGGCGTCAACCACTTCCAGCCGGCAGGCCTTCATGAAACGCAAGTCCTGCCATGGCTCCGACTGTTTCGACTCGCCCAAGGTCACCTCCACGATCCCCTCATGCCATCGGAACTTGACCCAACATCTCTCCAGAAAGCCAAAAGCCCGCTGACGTCGGCCAGCGGGCTGGCGAGACCTGCGTTCGGCGTCTTATAAGAACTCCCCACTACACCTTTGTGCACCTGAAACAAAGTGCCAATCCACCCCGTCACAATATGTCCAACCCACCGTTTCCCGTCAACGTTTAATACCTGACCCTAACCGGCAATTCGTCGATCCCGCAAGCCGTCTCCGCAGGTAACAGAAGTAGGCGAAAGATTCTTCGCGGACTTCAACCTAGGGACCTACAAAAATCTTCGCGTCACGGTACACGCCCTCCCCGAGTGGAATCACTCGCCAACTCACCTAGAGACGCTCAGCTTTCCTATTCCGTCCCGACGAGCCGACGATAGACGCACCGCACTTGTTGTTGAGTTTCGCGAAGGCGCTGGGTGAGGTTCTCCTGTTCACTGATCAGTCCCCACCGCCGGGCCAGGGTCTCCACTGCCTCGGCGTGCCCGACGTGTTCCGGCAGCCCCTGCGCCGCCTTCCCTGTGACTAAGCGGATGGCGTGGTCCACTGAGCGGAGGAATCCCGCGCTTGCTGTCAGCACTTCCGCATCCGCATCGCTGAGCCTGCCCGCTGAGCGGAGCGCAGCGATCTGTTCGGCCATATTCGCTCCGGCAGGCGTCGTGATTCGACCTCGCAGGCGGTGGAGGGATACTGCGAAATCCACATCGTAGTAACCCCCGGGCGCTGTCTTGGCGCTGCTGGGAGAAACCGTTACTTCCTTTTCAAGCCTGCCTCGCATCTGATGGAGCTCCCCTTCGAGATTGGGGTACGGGCCGAAGCGATCGAGCACCGCAGCGACTAACCGTGCAACCGTTTGCCGGCTGAGTTCGCGGTTCCCCGCCACCGGGCAGGCTTTGAGATATGTCAACCCTTCCCAGACCTGGGCGCTCTCGGCCACATAGCTCAACAAGGCGCCCTGCGTCACGACCAGTTCGCCTTCCTGACCGCACGGTCGCAGGCGCGTGTCTACGGCGAACAGAGTGCCCTCGCGGGTGTAACTCGACAGGACCTCGATGGTCTTCTCCGCCAGACGAGTCCAGAAGCTCAGCTCATCCCGCCCCACGTCGGAGCTGACTACAAAAATCAAGTCTGCATCCGAAGCGAGGTCAAACTCGCTCAATCCCAGGCGCCCCAGTGCCAGTACGACGAATGGCCAACCGGCCTGTTCCGTACCGGTAGTTCCCTTCAGCGCTGCCTGGGCAATCGCCATGGCGCTCGCAACCGAACGCGCGGCCGTTGTTGACCAGCGCTTTAGGACTGAAAAAGGCGCGCCTCCCGCGGCCAGATCTGCCGCGGCCAGCTCCAGGACTCTCAGCCGGTAGTTCCGTCGGAGGAGAGCCATCTTCTCCCGCATGTCGAGACTCGTCTCCGAAGCCCAGGCATAAGGCTCAAGTTCCCCGCAGCTTTCAAGGCCTATCTCCATCTGCCTGGTCACCGCTTCGGTCGGGAGAGCTGTCTCCGAGGGGTCGAGAACCGCAAGATCTTCGGGATGGTGGATGAGCAGTTCCGCCAAATACGCGCTCGCTCCCGTCACCTCCAGTGCCCGCCGCAGAAACCTCGGGTTTCGGCGTACCAGAGCGAAGCGCTCCGAAGATGCCAGAAGCGCCGCAAACAATCGTGTCACGTTTTTTCGCGACCGCTCAGGAACCGCAGCCTCTCGAACCACGCGAGCCAAATCCGGAGCCTGTACGTCCAGATAACTCAACACGAAATCGAAAGAATGAAATCCCAGCTCGGGCGCCGTAACAGAGAGAGGTTCCAGTTCAAACGTGGCGCCCGGCGCAGTCACGCCGCGCGGATGAATGACGCGCTGGTAAATCTCGTCCACGCCGGCAAATCCCTCGCGCAATCGGCGCAGGAGGGCTGCCCCTGGCGTCTCGTATGCGCCTGCCTCGACCCCAACGCGCCGCGCCAGGCGGTCGAGCGCGCGAGCGCCCGTGGGCAGGCGGTGCGTCTGCTGGCCCAGTTCGAGCTGGATGCGGTGCTCCACCTTGCGGAGGAGTTCGTAGGTGGTCGTTAAGCAGGCATAGTCGCGGTCGGAAAGCCAGCCCTTGTCGTTGAGCTTGCGCAGAGCGAAAAGTGTTCCACCCGAGCGCACCCAGGGGTCACGGCCCCCGTGCAAGCGCTGGAGACACTGGACCAGAAACTCAATGTCCCGGATGCCGCCCCGGTGGCGCTTGACGTCGATGGCTTGCCCGCGACTCTCGCGCATTTTCTTCGAGATTTTTTCGCGCGTCCCGAGCACACTTTCCACTGCTTCAAAATCCCCGGGCGCGCGGTACATTTCAGGCTCTACGCTGCGCAAGAAATCCCGCGTCAGCCTGGCATCGCCGGCCGAGTGGCGAGCCTTGATCAGCATCTGCAGTTCCCAGTCCCGCGCCCGATGCTCGTAGTATTCCCGCGCCGACTTCAGCGAAATCGCCAGATCCCCCTGGTCACCTTCCGGCCGTAGGCGCAAGTCCACACGGAACACCTGACCTTGCGGAGTGGTCTGCGTGATGGTGCGCGTGATAGCGTGAGCGAGGCGAACAAAATACTCCTTGTTCGTGATCACTGAATCGCGCTCGCTGCCGCCTGCAGTTTCTCCGTCGTGCGAGTAAAGGAAGAGCAGGTCGATATCCGAACTGTAGTTCAGTTCGCTGCCGCCCAGCTTGCCCAGCGCAATAATGCTGAACCCGCTGCGCACGATGCGTCCCTGTTCGTCGCGGTACTGCGGCTGGCCGTAGCGCTTCTCCAATTCGCGGTCGCAGTAGAGCACGGCATTGGTCAGAATCACGTCCGCCAAGGCTGAAAGCTCCAGGGTCGTCTCACCCAGCGTCGAAATCCCCAGGACGTCTTTCAAGACAATGCGCAGATAGTTGCGCCGCTTGAACCGCGCCAGCTCCGCCGCGAGCCAGGGATCAGGGCTAGTGGTGGCAAAGCGCGCGTAGTCCTGCATCAACTCTTCTTTGGATTTCAGTTTGGTGAAATTGCGGTCGCGAGCGAACTGGATGACGAGTCCCGGCTCCGCCAGAAGAGTTTCCGCCAGGAAGGCGCTGTACCCGAATATGGCCACCAAGTAAGACAACGCGGTGGGGTAACGCGCGAGTTCACCCAGGACGTCCGGCGGCGCGCCCTGCACGTAGCGCTCGAGAAGGTTCAGCGCACCATCGGGGTCTGGGGACTGGGCCAGCAACGAGGCCAGCGGCCCCATCAACGTGGGGGCCAGTTGCTGCTCCAGGCAGGCTAGGTTGCCTTCCGCTTTGTCAGGGTCCTCAAAAGGGACTGCCGAGAACTCGGGTCTCATTGGCTCGATTATACGCTGGGCGTTGAGAAACCGTGGCGGCGAGTGAGGTAGATTTAAATCGCCCGCGAGTCCATAAAAAAGACCAAGGAAGCCGCAGGGCTTCCCTGGCCGAAGTTCTGCCTCCAGTTTCCATTCCTGCGCCCGACAAATCAGATGTCGTAGTACAGCGCGAACTCGTACGGGTGAGGTCGCATGTTGACGGCTTGCACCTCGTTCTTCATCTTGTAATCGATCCAGGTCTCAAGCAGTTCCTCGCTGAAGACATCGCCCTTCAGCAAGAAGTCGTGGTCTTTCTCCAGGGCGTGCAGGGACTCTTCCAGCGAGCCGGGGAGTGAAGGAACGTTCTTCAGCTCCTCCGGACCCAGGTCGTAGATATCCTTGTCCAGAGGCTCGCCCGGGTCGATTTTGTTCTCAACCCCGTCGAGGCCCGCCAGCAACATAGCGGCGAAGGCCAAATACGGGTTGCACGACGGGTCCGGCGGGCGGAACTCAATCCGCTTCGCCTTGGGGCTCGCCGAGTACATCGGGATACGCACCGCGGCGCTCCGGTTCCGGCGCGAGTATGCCAAGTTGACTGGCGCCTCAAAGCCCGGTACCAACCGCTTGTAAGAATTGGTGGAGGGAGCAATGAGCGCCGCGAGAGCCGGCGCGTGTCTCAGCAGTCCGCCGATGTACCACAGCGCCATCTGACTCAATCCCGCGTACTTGTCTCCCGCGAAGAGCGGTTTCTCACCCTTCCAGAGGCTCTGGTGTGTGTGCATGCCCGAACCGTTATCCTGAAAGATCGGTTTGGGCATGAAGGTAACAGTCTTACCGTACTGGTAGGCGACATTCCGGATGACATACTTATACAACATCATGCCATCCGCAGACTTCACCAAAGAATTGAACCGCTGGTCGATTTCGCACTGACCGCCCGTGGCCACCTCGTGGTGATGGCACTCGATTTGCAGTCCCGATTTCTCCATCACGATCACCATCTCGGTGCGCAGGTCCTGATAGTGGTCCGTGGGGGGAACGGGGAAGTAACCTTCCTTGTAGCGCGGCCGGTAACCCAGGTTGTCCTTCTCCCGGCCCGAATTCCATCGGCCTTCCTCGGCGTCGATGAAATAGTACCCGTGCTGCTGCGCCTGATCGAATCGGACATTGTCAAAAATGAAGAACTCGGCTTCCGCGCCAAAACACGCCGTGTCGGCAATACGCGTATAAGCCAGGTAGGTCTCTGCTTTCTTGGCGATGTGCCGCGGGTCTTTCAGGTAGTGTTGCTTCGTCACGGGGTCGATGATGTCCCCTACCATGACCAGTGTGGGAACATCTGTGAATGGATCGAGCATGTACCAGCTCGCATCGGGGACCAAAAGCATGTCGCTTTCATGAATGGCAGCCCAGCCGCGGATGCTGGACCCGTCCATGCCGAAGCCTTCTTCGAAGGATGTTTCCTCAAGCTCATGGATGGGGAACGAAACGTGGTGCCACAACCCCGGAAGGTCGGTAAAACGGATGTCTACAACCTTCACGTTATTCGCCGCAGCGAATTCGAGTACGGCTTTAGGGTTCATTGAACCTCCATAAAGGATTTTTTGCCCCCGATTAAAGATTCGAATAGTGTGAGGATTCGGTCCAGGTCAGCAACATATCGTGCAGCCCGACTTGTGTCAAGCCCCGTCCGAGGCGCATTTTTTCAGCGTCAACAAGGAAACCACACTGAGCCCACCAAGCATAAATGCGTGTGTCTTCACCGGCCCGGGGGCGTTACGCCGGGCGACCATTCACATCGCCCGTACGGTCCCCCCACGGGTGGCCGGACCGCGCGACTGGCGGGGTCGTCCAAGTCGAGAAATTCATTGACACTTTTCTGCGCTTTTTGTTACGGTACGGACCTTCCGTTGGATTGTGGAGAAAGCTATTCCCGAGGTCCGACTGCGGCAGCCAATGCTCTCGGTTCTCTAAGCACAGGGCCCGGGCGAGGAAGCGCGAAGCGGCATGTTTGTAGCCAAGCGGATGTTCCTGACGAAGGGCGTTGGGAAGCACCGGGAGAAGCTGACCAGCTTCGAGTTGGCTTTGCGCTCGGCAGGCATCGCCACCTGCAACCTGGTCCGCGTTTCCAGCATCTTTCCCCCGCGCTGCAAGCTCGTCTCCCGGTCGGAAGGCGTGAAAGAATTAAAACCGGGGCAAGTCACGTTCTGCGTGATGAGCGAGAACTCCACGCGCGAGCCTCATCGTCTGATTGCCGCCTCGGTAGGCATTGCCATCCCCACCGATCGCAACATGTTCGGCTACCTCTCGGAGCATCACTCGTTCGGGGAGACGGAAGAGGTGGCGGGGGAATATGCAGAGGAGCTGGCCGCCGAAATGCTGGCCACTACGTTGGGCGTCGAGTTTGATCCGGACCGAAGCTGGGATGAGAAAAAGGAGATTTACCGGATCTCCAACAAGATTGTCCGGACCATGCATATCACCCAATCGGCCATTGGCGACAAGCGGGGCCTCTGGACCACAGTGCTATCTGCAGCCATCTTGTTGGGCATTGACGAGTAAGCTGGCTGGAGAGCCGCAGGCCCGTTAATTCTCCCAACCCTGTCCCGCCTGGCGTCCAATCTCCAGCAAAAGTCTGATACCGATCCCGTGCGAGAAGGGGGAGAACATGCGGAAACACGAGATTCTGTCCAGGCCCACTCGGCCGCTGGCCATTGACGGCCGAAAGAGCGCTGCTGCCTTGCTCGAGAAAATGCGAGGCATTTCCTTCCAAGGGCGCAACTTGGCCACCGCTTATCAAGTCTGGAAAAGAATGCTCGGGGACCGCGTGATGATTATGATGGGCATGGCCGGGGCCATGGTGCCTGCCGGCATGCGGCGCCTGGTGGTCTACCTAATTAAGAGCCAGTTGATCGATTGCCTGGTCTCCACCGGCGCCAACTTCTTCCACGACATCCACGAAACCCTGGGCCGGCTGCATTACCAGTGGTCCCCCTATGTGGACGATGTCGCCCTGCAGAAGAACTTGATCGACCGCATGTACGACACCCTCGCCGACGAAGAGGAATTCCGCGAAGCCGACGCCATGATCGGCCGCTTCGCCGCCACACTCGACCAGTCCCGACCCTACACCACGCGCGAATTCCTCTATCTACTCGGGAAGGAAATCTCCAAGCGTGCGAAAGAGGACGGCATTGTGACCTCGGCTTACAAAGCCGGCATCCCGCTGTACTGTCCTGCGGTCGCCGACTCTTCCATCGGCATCGGAATAGCCGAGAACCGCCACCTGGGTAAGAACCGCTTCACCTTCGACGTCATCGGCGATGTGCTCGAGACAGCTCACTTGGCCGGTGATTCCCCGACCAGCGGAGTGATTTACTTCGGGGGAGGCACGCCCAAGAATTTCGTTCAACAAAGCGAAGTGACCGCCACCTTCATGCGCAACTCAGCCGAAGGACACAAGTATGCCGTGCAGGTGGTCACCGATGCTCCTCACTGGGGAGGGCTTTCCGGTTGCACCCTCGAGGAAGCTCAGAGCTGGGGCAAGATCGCCCACGACGCGAGCATGGTCACCGTCCACTGCGACTCGACGATCGCCATGCCCATCCTCGTCACCGCGCTCTCGGAAAACCCTGCGTTGATCCGCAAGCGTAAGAGGCCGACATTCGAAATGGGGCGCGAACTGAAGTTCAAGTTCCCGAAATAGCGAAGGGCCTTACCCGCCTGCGGAAGACCCCACGAGCTTTCCTGCCACAAAAAGGCAAAGCCTGCCTTGCCCCCGGAAAGTAAGGCCCTGGAGCTCGTAGCAAAGCGCGAACGGCATCACCCAAGGGTCCGTCAGCAATCCGCTCACGTGTCTTGACTATGAAAATTCGATGGCTCAGTCGCAATTCCCCGCGATAGTAATGGCAGACGTGCCCGATCGTTCCTAGGCCGAGAGCGGCTCATGTATGCGCTCCGCCCCTGGGCCTTAACCGGACCTCCCAAGTCAAGCTTCGTGACGCGACGCCTCCTACGGTTAGGGTTTGCATGGCATGCTGGGCAAGCGGACCAAAGTGGAATCGAACACTCAAAGGGCCTCACCGAAGGAAATGGCAGACTAGGTGCTGATATAATGCTTGCCGACGCGTGGGGAATCCGTGGCTGGAAGTACAGGACCTCTCGCTGCCCGATGTGTATGCCAGACCAGGCCGAGAACAGACCAGATGAGGGAAAGTTCACGGAGGAAGTGGCCCGCCTCATCCAGGACTTCGAAGAGCGGACGCTGAATGAGATGAGCGGCCACTTCAGCCGGCTCATCTACCTAGCCTCGTTACGGGACTACAATACCGGCCGATACCACCATTACGGGCTGGAGACTCGTTACTCCAGCAACGCCGTCGATCAAGGTCTACGCCAGTGTCACGTGAAGGTTTTCGAGGAACTCGTCGCGCTACGCCTGAAAGAGCAGACCGAAGACCTCATCAATTTTTTCGAGTCCCTCAAAGAAGAGAGGGGACGGTTGGTGGAGGCCTGGCAACGCCTGCGCTCTTATCAGATCCTCCCGCCCGAGAACTGCCATCCCCTGGCACGCGAGCTCTTTGATAGAAATATCGAGATCATGCTGAGGATACTGAGGGAAACCGAACTGTGGCCGCTACTGCACGATCCGCATAGCGACGCCGACGACCTGCCCTAGTACCTCGCCATCGTCGGGGACGCGAATGGTGCGCGGGCCGCACGGCGAAAGCGGGGAGGGGACCAAGGTGACTTCCCTCCCTCGTTGGTAACACCAGCAGCACTCATAGCTATAGCGGAGCTCCAAAAAGTAAATCGGCCGGTCGAATTCTGTCAGCCACCCGGAGTTCACGATCCGCCGCCGGGAATCGTCCACCTGCACGATGGAGCCGGGCCGCAGCAGCGGCACCATCATGCGGTCGTCCAGGCCAATGTACCCGTAACGGTATTTCCTCAGGTCGAGCCTGGCAAGTAGCCCCACCGGGACCTCTCCCCATAACTCGATCACACGTGACAAGAAGGTCGTCTTCTCGGGCTGGAACCCCGGATCAAAGCGGACTGGGAAATGAATGGGCCGGGCGGGGTCTCCCACTTCGATGCTGAAGAGGTGAGTTCTCGTCTGGCGCGTCACCAGACGATGTTCCTCCATTTTACTCAGGTTGATCCCGTAAATACCCAACATGGCCTCGATACTCAGTCTGTAAATCACGGCCAAGCTGTACAGCTTGTAGATGCTGGGCAAGGAACCATCGTTCTCAATCTGGTTCAGCCGCGCTGTGGAGACGACGTATTCGGAGTGCCGCTCAGCGTCCGCAATTTCCAGGCTAGCTTCCTCCACTTGGCGCAGGGTCAGGCTCAGCCGCTCGCGTATCTGCTTCAACTTGAGCCCCGCTCGCGCGGCTACAGCTGCACTGGTTACCTGCGGAAGTGAAGTAAGCTGTTCATCCATACCTCGGGAAATCCTGTAAGAGAAGGTCTCTCCGCCCCACGCTCCGCAGCGGCGGAATCAGCACTACGCAGGGAGCCTGCGCCGGTGCGCTAGACAACTGGGCGGCTTCTCTATTGTACTATAAGGCAACCCGCCGGTCTCTTGGGCAAGGCGCTCCTTTATCACAAGGCCAGACACGGCAACCCGCTGCCCCCGCCTCGCTCCGCCCCGGTCCTCAACAAACAAAAGGCGGAGCGACCTCCCTGCTCGCTCCGCCTGGGTTGTCGAAGCTGTCCTGTTATTTGCGGAAGTCGTCCACCTTTTCCTTCTCCGATGGGGGTTCGGCGCGGCCCCCAAGGTACTTCGCCAGGAAAGATTCAGCAGCCGCATTGAACCGCAGCCGGTGCTCTGGCCGGGCAAAGCCGTGGCC
>Ga0315280_10007587_pt1 | contig 14506 bp, 11 predicted proteins | sample YL17G06_40_MG_FD_203697 | JGI IMG/M metagenome (GOLD analysis project Ga0315280, IMG submission 203697) | Sediment microbial communities from Yellowstone Lake, YNP, Wyoming, USA - YL17G06_40 | ecosystem: Environmental > Aquatic > Freshwater > Lake > Sediment | place: USA: Wyoming | collected...
TGCAGTCGAAATCCCAAGAAGGCGAAGACCGTATGTCGTCATCTACATGCCAAGGCGAGGCCGGAAGACAGTGTCCAAGATGTTGACGTGGTAGTTGCGTCGGTGCCCATTGAGAAAACAGTCTCGATATGTAAACGGCTCTTGAAGAAAATGAAGCCTCAATCACTCCTAGTTGATGTAACATCGGTCAAGAAAGGGATCGTCAATAACATCATGACCAGTCTCCCAGAGAATATTGAATACCTGAGCCTCCACCCACTTTTTGGTCCTGACACGGAAAATTTCGAAGGAGAAAACGTTCTAGCGATCAATCCCAGAACAGGACCGCTATCAAGGTCGATATTGAATTTTCTCTCCAAGAGTGGTCTAAAAACGATGCGTGTAACGGTTGACGAACATGATCGAAAGACAGCGGTGACACAGGCACTCCACCACTTCGCCTACGCATCATTAGCCACATGCATGATCAAACTAATGAAAAAGCAAGATGTCCAGAAATTCTCAACAAAATCGCTAAGAGAAACCATCGAGTTGATACAGTCATTCTCGGACAATATTGATACGATCCTAGAAATCCAGAGAAAAAATCCATATGCAGCAAGCGCGAGAAGAGCTTTTGCACGAACTGTCTCTACCCTTTCACATATGGAAGACGGGACAAGCCGCCAAATCACTGATAAGATGAGAATGTTTCGAAGCATGAAAGTTCTGATGCATAGACGAAGCTAAGCTTTTGCTCTCTTGTCGAATACAATCCATCAGCTAAAGTTGAGCCTCACCGAATTGTATTCTAACGTGAGTGTTCTCATCGAGACGAGTAGATCTGCAATGTCAAACGTCGCTACCTAGACATTCGTCTACCCATCTTAGCTAGACTCTTGCCAACTTTGTGTCTTGCTTTCTTAGCCCTTTTACGGAGCCCTCGTTTCACTCGAGTTTTTAGTTTGTATTTTCTCTTCGCCTTTCGCGTCTTCCTAGGTTTCCTGCGGTTTGTCATGAGCCTAGAATTTGTCCATTCAGATCATAAAACTTTCGATTATTAAATCTGGAGCCTTCATCGCCATCGACAAAAAGGTTGCGAAGAAGTAATTGCAGGAAAGAAGAAAACTAGACGAATAATCCAGAATCCAACATGTGCCAAGATTTGTGTATGTTCATTATTGATTCACTGTTCAACCGAGACAGAGTTCTCTAGAGTTCCGATTCCTTCTATCGTAACTTCAACTATGTCTCCGGATCTCAGGTATATTGGTGGTGTGCGAGTGAAACCTACACCCTCAGGAGTTCCAGTCATGATCACGGTTCCCGGTAGAAGCGTCATACAATGCGACAAGTATGATACCAAGGTTTCAACAGGGAAGATCATGTTTTCAATGCTAGAATCCTGCAATAGACGCTTGTTGACCCTGGTTTGAATTCTTGTCTCTGAAAGGTTAAGATCGGTCTCCATCCAGGGTCCCAAGGGGCAAAACGTGTCAAAGGATTTCCCTCTCGCCCATTGTCCATCTTTCCGTAGTTGACAGTCTCTGGCGCTAACATCATTCCCACACGTCCAGCCCAAGATGTAATCCAAAGCCTCATTCTCAGCAACATTCTTGGCATTTCTTCCTATGATGATGGCAAGCTCTCCTTCATAGTCAACCTCACTTGGAGCCATTCTTGGCAGAACAATATTGTCTCTGTGACCAACGACACTGGTGGTAGCTTTAAGGAATAATACAGGTTCCTTGGGTACGGACCATTTTCCCTCGTTTGCATGAGAATAGTAGTTGACGCCCAAAGCAAGGATATTCGGAGGAGATACAGGAGGCAAATACTTGCTAATCATTGAGAGAGGAATAATCTCATCAGTTTGAGATAGCTCCCATAAAGTCTCTCCTCTGCATATCTTGACATTCTCGCCTTCCAAAAATCCATACAGGGAGGCCTTCGTCTTAGGGTGCACAAAACGGACATACTTCAAACTTCATACTCCTCTTTCGTTCTATTATAGTGACCTCTGCTCCATTCTTACTTCGTCCATACTCATGCGCATCATTTCATTCCAGTGATGACCCGATGCCACAAGCGTCTCGGAGCATTCGATACTCTGATATAAATACATAATCAATAATTTCTGTAAGGGATCGATTTGGCAGCGGCTAGGAACGAGCTAGTTCAGACTCTTCTAGGACTTGGAGAGAATAGCCCTGACTTCAAGATAGTGCCTTCCAACGAATCAGACCTACTATTGGAGCAACGGATCGTTGACGCAAAATATTATGGCATTACGAGCGAAGAGAAACTTCAGAAAATCTATCGCGCAAAGATATGGCTCGACGAGGCAAGAAAGGAAGTTAAATACCAAGAAATTCTCACAGATCAAAGCAGAAGCGTTGGCGTCTTTCCAACCCCAAAACTAGAACTCGAGAAAAGCATCATCAAGGGAAAAGTTCTCTTCAAGAAGGAGAAAGGTGTAGCCTTAGGATTCAAGAAACCGTTTGCTCCCGGTTCACTTGGAAAAGTCTATGATTATTCGTTTGACATTGAAAAGATCCGTCGTCCGGTAAGACAAGCCGTTGAGGCTGCTGGCTGGAGATTCAATCAAGTCATCATTGGCCAGTGAATAATGGTTTGCGGGTCGATACGTGGAACTTATCGCGCCGCGCTATGAAGCCCCATAAATCTCACAATCTAACAAAGTGCAGGTTGCGCAAGGTCAGCCGAATGTCGGTTTCAAACTAATGGTCGTGCCCCCTGTGTTCCATATCCTTCTTCCACTTTTCGAGATCAATCTTCTTCCCCCAAAGGGGAGAAAACGACCTTAGCCTAGTAACAACTTCCGGAAGAACTTGCACAACATACTCTACTTCTTCTTCCGTATTCTCACGTCCAAGTGTTAACAATAGTGAGCCATGGGCTTCAACTTCATTGAGTCTTATTCCCATGAGTACATGTGATGGTTCCAAGGTTTTTGATGAGCAGGCAGAACCTGTAGCTGCAGAGATCCCTTTCTCATCTAGGTTGAGTAGTAGTGATTCTCCTTCAACCCCGCTGAACCTTAAGTGAACGTTGTTCGGCAACCTAGATCTTGGATGACCGTTCAGATAAGATTCCGGAACATTGGCCAAGACTCCTTTGATCATCTTGTCCCTCAAACTGGTTAGGCGAGTCGAGTCATCGCTTATTCTCTCTCGGGCAAGCTCCGCCGCTTTCCCAAATCCCGCTATTTCGGGTATGTTCTCGGATCCTGATCTCAGGCCCATCTCCTGTCCGCCTCCCTGAATTATCGGCTCGATTTTTGTTCCTTGCTTGACGTAGAGGGCGCCCATGCCCCTTGGACCATACATGTCGTTTGAGGAGATCGATAGCAGGTCGATGTTCTCGTCTTGAACGTTTATTGGAACTTGATGAACAGATGGAACGCCGTCAACATGCAGCAAGACATTATGTTCCCTAGCAATCTTTCCAATCTCTCCGATCGGTTGAATAGTTCCGATCTCTCCATTCGCGTAAGCCAAGGTTATGAGAATCGTATTCTTGTTTATCTCAGCCTCAACCTTCGTCGGATCAACCATTCCGTATTTGTCCACGGGAAGATGACTGATCTTGAAACCGTCCTTCGTGAGATCCTTGCAGATATTTACGATCGAGATATGCTCTATACCTGTGGTTATGATATGGTCGCCTTTCTCTCTGTTTCTGTAGGCTACACCTTTGATAGCAAGGTTGTTGCTTTCGGTTCCGCCTGAGGTGAAGTACATCTCCGTATTCTTGGCTGCTACAAGCTTTGCAACATTCTCTCGAGCTTCATTGAGAGCCTTCCGAGGATCTGATCCCGTCGAGTGGAGAGATGAAGGATTTCCAAACTTGTCTCTGAAGTATGGTAGCATTGCATCAATAACCTGCGGGTCTAGAGGCGTGGCTGCAGCGTAGTCCATGTATACCTTGGAAACCATAGCCGAACGCATCCTCAACTACAGTTAGAACCACATCACGCCGTCCGCGTCTAGAACCAGGTCATTTAGTGTGGCAGCTCCAACAATCTTGGCATGCTCAACAAAGTCGCCACGTTTCAGATTCAATAATTGAGTGCTCTGTTCACAGACCATCAATTTGACACCTGCCTTAACAGCTTGGTCCATTACGTCTCTTAGCTTCGGAAAAGCTCCAACCTGAACCTTCTCCGCCTCGCCCTTCTTGACTACCGTTATTCCCATACCCAGAAAATATATTGTCGAGTCTATATCCATCGCAGCAGCTGTCTGAGCGAGCACGAAAGGAGAATAGAGCCGCTCTGGCGTGTCTACGCCACTGGTCTGCACATACAATATCTTCTTCTTTTCACTCACCAAAATACTCTCCTGAACGACATGAAATAGAGAAGTTCCCAACTATTGACTGTTTCGCGTTTATCAAAGTCATCCGACCTAATGAAGTAAGCTTCGTCTCGCGACGTAAGATTTCGAAACAGAAGTTCAGATTTCTTGAAGCGTAATCTTATTTCAGGATAGTTTGTCGAGGATCACGCCACATAAACCAGTTCGGCACATCAAAGAGTGACTCCTCACGCATTGTTGAGAAACCATAGCGCTCGTAGAAACGGACATTTGTTGTCTTATTCGTTTCGAGATATTCCGCTTCACCGAAGTGATCTACATAATTGCAGATGTACTCGAGTAAGCGAGCGCCCAGTCCCTTTCTCTGCAATTCTGGATCAACGGCGAACGGTCCCAAGTGCCAATGCTTCTCCTTTGGGTCAAACTTTTCCAGGAATGATAAATATGTCAGCACACGAGGCAACGTGGTCAGTCACCATCAATAATCGGGGCATCGCTCGAAGTATCATTTTTCCGGATGGCTGACATTGCTCCGGCTTAACCACACGCATGACGGCAATGATTCTCGCACCATCCTTGATGCATATGCTCTCACCCGGCAGAACCCCCAGCATCAATCTGAAAACTCCTGCTAGGCGTTTACACGCTTTTCGGGGATTTCTCCGAAGAGCGCTACGCTCATTGGATCTGTTAGAAGAGATCGGCTTAGTAACTCAGCAGCGTCAGGTACCTCAGAAGGCAGCATTCGCTCTATCATAGCTTCTGATAACTTCATTTGAGGAGCAGCAGAGCATTCGATCGCAAATTGTCTCTAAGAAAGAATCTAGGAACTATTTTACTTTCTTTAAGAGGAACCGTAGTCTCGACCCGTCTTTGTTTATCTCGAGGATTTCCTGTCCAATCCTTTTCGTAAGCCTAGGAATATCTTCCTCAGCCGCCGGATCGTCAGCCCAAACTTCCAGCACCTGTCCGACAGACAGCTTGTCCAATTCCTCTCTTACCTTCAGAATGGGAATGGGACAGTACAATCCTATGCAGTCTAATACTCGATCGGGTTTGGGACCCAAGTACCTACGCCACCAAGACCAAAGTTAACTCCGTAATCCAGTTCAATGCCGAATCACCGTATGTTAATCTGATTCTAGGGAGAGCTGGTGGCTAGTAGAGACGGTTGCCCACAAAATCTGCCAGATCCAAGAGAGACGTCTTCGCGTCTGATTCTTGAAGATTTTCAAGAGATCTTTTCCCCTCAGCAATGAGTTTCTGAGCTAATTCATATGTCATTTGCCGTGCCCTCGTTCCCTCAAGAAGTTTCAAAGCGGACTTGAGCAAAGAGGTGCTTACTTTTTCAGTTCTTAGTATACTAAGAAGGTGGTTTCTAGCCTCGCGATCTAACGCTTTCAGTGCGAATATGATTACGGCATTTCCAAGTTTGTGTTCTATAATGTCTTTTCCCCTCTGTTTTCCAGTCTTCTCGCCAAAAATGTCTAGGTAATCGTCCACGACTTGAAAGGCGAGTCCAACCTTCCAACCGTATCCGGCTAGCGATTCCTGAAGGATCTGCGGGGCGTCGGCTGCTAGGGCACCCGCAAGGCAAGCCGCCCTTATCAACGTGGCTGTCTTTTTCCCTATCATATCAAAATAAGATTCGATCGAGACGTTCTTGCTGCGGTGTTTAGTGAAGTATGAGCCTTCTCTTCCGGATTGTTCGAAGAGTATGTCGAGGCGTTCCCCCTCTATAGTCTTCTTGACGGCATCGATCAAAAGTGCACGCATCTCATCTGGATGAGAACAATCGTTGACAACTTCATCGAGAACCTCTCTGTGATGCATTCCTGCAAGTAGAGCCATCGTCTCGCCATACTTCGCTAGGACAGTAGGCTTTCCTCGTCTCACTTCACCCCTGTCAATTATGTCGTCCATTATCAGAGAATAGTTGTGAATCAGCTCGATCATGGCGGCGGGTAGTAGAGCTCTGGATCGCTCGGCTCCAGAAGCCTCGCAACTCAGTAGCGTCAGCGCAGATCGAACTCTCTTTCCGCCAACTCCAATCTGATACTTCGCAACTGGAGCAAAGTCTCTATGTGCATCTCTTTCGAGGTACCTCTCCATAACGGAATCGACTTCATGGCCCAACGTCATCAGTCGGTCTGCAATATCCAAACGTTCTCCTCCAACCTTGGCTGTGCGATGAACCTCGCCACGACAGATAAGTCAATCGGATGAGTTCAAGCCTAGCCAGCGCTGATTTGCGTACAATTCAATTTTTCGCTATTCAACACTCTAGTAAGGTTTCCACGTTTCGCAAGATTGAATATAGTAACGGTTGTCCGCTCATCAGCCAGCTTTGCGCTTTCCACAAGCTTGCCGCGCATTCCACCTGTTACATCTGTGCCTGTGGAACCGCCGACTTTGGTGATCCAGTTGCTAAGCTCCGAGAACTTGATTTGTTGAACGAGTTTAGCGTCACGATCATGTCTTGGATCTGATGTGAAGACTCCGTCAACATCACATCCGAAGATTACTGTTCTGGCTTTCAAATCTTTGGCAAGTTGAACTGCCATCTGGTCTCCGGAGACTACGGAAATTCCCCAAGCAGAATCAACTATCAAATCTCCATGAAGAACTGGAACGTATCCAGTTTCTAAGAGTTTCTTTAGGGGTTCGATCCCCATGGATGTTAAACGACCTTCTTCAGCGGTCATGAAGCTTGATGGCATGAATGGAACAGATGGGATTCGGCGACTCTTCAACGATCGAACTACGATCGAATTCAGCTCCATCAATGCAAGTTTGGTTTCGGATACTCCAACTCTTCGAAAGTCTCCATGCCCTAGCCCTATTCCGTACTTCTTCACGATTGGGTGACCGAATGAACCGGCGCCGTGAATTATCACTAATTCATCTTTGAAGTTTGATAATTCACTACTAATTCTGTCGATAACTCTGAGTCGCGCGGATAACTCATGTTTCTTCTCGGTTATGACTGAACCGCCTAGTTTCAGAATTACCGGACCAGAATGAGACAAGTTTCTCTACCTAGCGCATTTGAAAGAAGCAAATGAGTTGATCTTGCTATATGACAGTTATCCTCCGAACGATTACCTTAGGTCGGTCCGGTTTGTGAAGCTGCTCGCCACAGGTGCCGCAGTAGAAATCTCTAGAAGCTACAGGCGAACCGCAGGAAGAACATTTGGAACCCTTATCATCCTCCTGATCTAAACGCTCAAGCATCCGAGTCATCTCAGAGATGATTTTCTCATCTTCTGACAACGTTTTCATTCTTGGCAGCCTCGATTATCTGAGAACCTTTTGGCCTACCTTCCACCAGTTCCAGCTCATAAAGAGTTTGCCCACGAATCTTGCAGGTTCCAGTACAGTTTCGAAGATTCCCACTCAGTTTGACTTTAAACGATTAATTGACCTGTTTCTTGCACAACGTTGATTCCGAGGGCTCTCCGTTCCAGTTCTTCCTTGAACTCCCTAGACTTTAGGGTTTCTAGAAACAGTCTAACGGATTCTTTCTGTAGGCGAGACTTTAGAGCTAGAAAATCATAGTGTTCGTCTGCGATTGGGATGAAATCCAGCGGTTGATCTTTTGTGACTGCTCTGATGGCGACTCCGACATCTGCCTTGCCCTGTATCACGGCCGTCGCCACTGCGGAATGCGACTTGGCTTCCACTCTGTAACCTTTGATTGATAGCATTACGTCTTCAAATCGCTGAGATTTTCTTTCAGCAATCTTTCGGATATTCAGATCAGTAAGAATCCTTGTTCCTGACCCAAGGTTCCGATTCACAAATGTTACATCTTTCCTAGCGAGGTCTTCAAATCCAGTTATCGATTTTGGATTGCCTTCTGCAATTACAAGACCCTGTTCTCGATTGTAGCCTCTGAATAGGTTCACCTTTTCGGCTACGCCAAGTCTTTTGACATATGATATGTTGAATTCACCTGAGGCTTCATCGATTAGGTGAATCCCAGCTAGATCCGCTTCGCCTCGAGCAACAGCGTTAAGGCCACCCATCGATCCCACATTAACTATCTTTGCGGAAAACTCTGGATGAGTTCTTCTAATCACGCTTAGAAGGATGTCGATTCCAATACAGTGGCTTCCAATGACGGTCAGGTCGGCGGGTCTAAGCTCTGGGTTGAGTAAGGTTACTGTGACGGTTTCACCTTCGTCCAATAGTTTTCGATCGATCGGAATGTCAATGAACCCATCAGCCATCGCATATGATGTGATCGCTCCGGAACCGCCGGTCACTGGATACGCAATGTACTTTCCTGATTCGCCCACAATGACGTGAACCGGCATGAACTCTCTTCTGCCACCAGCGGAGAAGACCTTCAGGGCCAAGACAGCTTGAAGCCGGTTTCCAGCTTGCGTTTCATTTAGGCCAGTCATTCTTAGCAGAAGGGGTTTCACGAGGATCTGAAAGATTATCATCGCTGAGGTAGGATATCCGGGCAAAGCGAAGACCGGTATGCCTTTCACCACAGCAACTACAGCAGGTTTTCCAGGTTTCACAGAGAGACCGTGTATGATTACACCTGGCTGGCCGAAGTCATTCAGGATTCGGTAGAGTTTGTCGCCAACCCCTGCTGACGTGCTCCCGGACGTGATTACAAGATCTGATGACTTTAACGCCTTTACGATTTTTTCAAGCATATCATTGGAATCATCTTTGGCTATTCCAACGTAGAATGGTTCGCATCCAGATTCGATTACTGCACCTACAAGCGAATTCGCGTTGATGTCGAATATCTTTCCGTATTGAGGTTGCTCTCCAAGTTTGAGAATCTCGTTTCCAGTTGATATTATGGCGACTTTTGGTTTTCGATAGATCTTGACTGCTTCCACGCCTAGAGCGGCGATCACTCCCATCTCCCTAGATGTGATTCTTTCACCTTTCCTCAGAACAAGTTCACCAGCCATGATGTCAGATCCAGCTGCCATCACGTTTTCGCCGGGAGTGACTGCCCTCCTTACTTCTATTGATCCATCTTTTTCGTTCGTGTATTCAACCATAACCACAGAGTTAGCGCCTTTTGGCATTGGCGCCCCCGTCGCGATTTCAACAGCTTTTCGTGAAATTACTTCGACATTTGGTTTCTCTCCAGCTTCAACCCTTCCCATTACCTGTAATACTATTGATTGATCCTCCTCTGCCCCAAACGTATCCTCAGCGATGACCGCGTATCCATCCATCGCTGCACGATCGAAACTTGGAACGTCTATACCGGAGATGATGTCGTCACTGAGAACTCTTCCAAGCGACTTCTCGACAGATACCCTTTCCTCTCCAATGGGCTGCGGATTGAAGAATTCTAGCAACCTTTCGTTGGCTTCTTCAAGGGATATGAGCGTTCTGAAGATCTTTCGTTCACTCATCATTACTATCCTTCTCGATCGGGCGGAAAAGATTCACTTCCACTATCTCACCTTTCTCGATTCCTTCCCTTTCTTCCGGGATAACCACTATGCCATTGGATTTTGTCATCGTTGAGAGGATGCTGGATCCAGAGGTTCTGACAGGTTCGGCAAAATATCCCTCCGACGATTGTTTGACTAGAACTCTCGCAAAAGTTCGCATTCCAAGCGATGATGGGATTCGACGAGTCAACCTCGCTCTGATAACGATTCTGAAGTCTTGGATGGCACCGAGCATTAGACGTATCAAAGGCAAGGCGAAAACGTTGAAGCTCACAATTGCGGCTACTGGATGACCTGGCAAAGATATAATCGCCTTATTATCCACAACGGCTAATCCCGCCGGCATACCAGGCCTCATAGAAATCCCGTGAACAAGCATCCCAGGTTTTCCAAGCGAGCTTATGGCCTCAGGTACGAGGTCAGCTTTTCCGACCGACGTCCCAGCGCTGACCAAGACAAAGTCGCATTTTTCGAGGCCTTCACGAATTAGGTGAGTTATGTCCTCCAAATGGTCGTGAGCGATTCCAAGATCAATTGGCAATCCACCGTATTCTTTGACAAAGTTGGAAAGAATTGGTCTGTTCACGTCTACTGTTTTTCCTAGTCCGCCTTCTCTCGCGGTTGAAACGAGTTCTTCGCCTGTGGAGAGGACCCCAACTTTTGGCTTCTTCGCTACGGTCACACTCTCAAAGCCGAGTGCCAGTAGCATCCCAACATCTTGAGGTTCTATCCTTACTCCCCGTCTCAACGCAACTGATCCTTTCTTAACGTCATCTCCCGCTTTGATCACGTTCTCGGATGGAGCTATCGGAGAGTAAACGTGTAAGGTATCGATATTGATCTTCTTCGTCTGTTCTACCATAACAACGGCGTTGGCACCATTTGGAACATGAGCTCCTGTCGCAACTTGGACAGCCTCGTTTCTTCCAATACGCATAGATGAAGACGACCCAGCTGCGACCTCTCCAGTAGCCCTCAGTTCTACAGGGTTTGTCTGTGAAGATCCAAAGGTGTCTTCAGCAACTACAGCGTAGCCGTCTACAGCTGATTTATCATAAGAAGGAACATCAAAAGGAGAAATAGCATCTTCACCTAAAATGCGACCCAATGAACTGTCAGTAGGAACAGTCTCTAAGGACGGTCTCACATTTCCAAGTGCTTTCAACATTTTATCAAGTGCATCTTCGATCTTCGTTGTGTGTTTGAACCCGCCGATTCGAGACATTGTCATCTCTTGTACCCGTGAAGAATCGAGGACGATGCGATGCTTATCTGTGTTGCTGAGGCAGGACTCAATTCATTGCTATCGATAGTGATCTCCGCATTCTGGACAGTCAGGGTTACGTTTCACCAGTACCTCTCTCATTTCCATGTAAACTCCATCGATCACGATCAACTTGTCAGTTGCGGGTTTCCCAATACCGGTAATCAACTTGAATACCTCCATAGTTTGGAGACCTGCAATTGTCGCTGGCGTTGGACCGGCGACTGGAAACTTTACAGTCTTGCGGGGGACGTTGCCATATAGACAGAATAGGCAAGGCGATTTTTTCGGTATGATCGTCATCATATGTCCGTGAAAGCCTTCCACGGACCCGTGAATAAAGGGGATACGGTTTCTAATGGCCGCGCGATTGAGGACGAACCTTGTTTCAAGGTTGTCCATTCCATCAACTATGATGTCACACCCTCTGACAAGTGTGTCCACGTTACTGTCTGAAATCGTTTCTTTACTTGTCTCAACCATCACGTCTCGATTAAGAATAAACAGTTTCTCCTTTGCAGAGTCAACCTTGAATTTTCCAATGTCGCCCTCCAAGTGTAATATTTGCCGGTTAAGGTTACTCAGCTCCACCTTCTCATTGTCAACAAGTTTCAAGACGCCCACTCCAGCCGCTGCAAGATAAAGGGCTGCAGGGCAACCCAACCCTCCGATACCAGCTATCATTACCCGCGCTGACTTCAGCTTCATCTGTCCCTCAGCAGACCATCCGCTAATCCTGATCTGTCTGTCGTAGCGTTCAAGTTCATTTGTCGAAAGTTGAGTCATTTGCGAAACCTTTTCAGAGCGGGCTCAGAATGAAAAAATGATCCACGCATTCAGGTATTCCAGTCGACCCAAGAAAATTTTCGTTGCAGCGTCTTAGAGTAGAAGAGCTTCCAGTCGAAGTCTACCTTACTGAACCATTCGCTATACACTCGCGGGTCGATGTAACTCTTTAAGGAGGTGCTGAGGTTGTAATCTCGGGTTGCCTTGATAGTGTCAATCTTGACATGAAGATCCTTAACCCTCTCCTTCGACTTCTTTGTCTTCATCGATCTAAGTTTCTTCAGTCTCTCCATCTTCTTTGCTAAGGATTCGTGCCATTTCTTTGGAAGTTTTCTCTTGTGATTGCAAATCTTTGCAGCCTCGAGGTTGGCCATAGTCGCAACATGCTTCTTCAGGTATACAGGATCATTCTTCGTAACCTTCGCCTTTTCCAGATACTCTCTTACAACTTTGGTTGCATGATATGTTCTGAACACTTTAGCTGTAAGGCCGGGCGTGACCTCGCTCAGGAATTCCCCAACGTTATCAGATCTAACACCTTTGAAGAGGTGGGATCTTGCCGACTTCTTAAGTTCCAATATGTTTCTGACAACAGGTTCGGGTAACACAATCTCCTTGTAGAATCTAACCGAATCCTTTCCCAAGAAATCAAAGGTTACCAAACCGTTCGCTTTAATCTTGATATGCTCTGGTCTGAGTGTAGTTGCGCCTACCGTGTCGGTTTCGTCCTTATCCTTCTCATCGCCCACACGAAACTTCAATGCATCGATAAGGTAACATACGGTCGCGACCGTCCGTCTCTTGGGATCCCCACATTCAAGATTCGACTCTATGTGGGTTCGAATCTTATTCATCATCTTCTCAAGTTCTACTGCCTTGTCAAATTTCTCGATCTCACGTTCCTGTTTCGGAGTTGAAGAGTCGCTTAGCCAAATGTACTTCTCGTCTCCACGGAGTTTGTCGTCCCATTTAGCCACCCACATCGAGTCTGGCTGCCAAACTCTTCCCTTCCATTTCCCTTCAGGGGTTGGCGCATCCGGCGACAGATTCAGTATCACGTCGTTCTCTGTTGCGCCTTCCTTCCATCTTCCTCGAAGAGGATGTTTCCCTCTGCCCATGAAGATGCTTGGTGGTTCAACCAAGTAATTGCCAAGTTCAACCTTTACACCATCCACTTCCGCGTAACCATACTTCGCTTTGTTCGCTTCACGCAAAACCTTGCGTTCCGCCGCAAGCCTCTTCTTCTCTTCCTTGGACATACTCAACTTTGAAGACTTCTCATCAGCGACAAACCTAATGATCTCTGAGAAGTCAAAATCATCTGATCCAAGGTCTTTCTTCAGCCCGAGAGCATTGCAAAAGTCTTTGAAAAAGTTTCGAACAAAAACTGGATCCTTAACATACTCGGTTTCCAGTTTCTTGACCCATGCAACCGCCATCTCCTCCTGCTTCGGAGTCAAGGCTACCTTTTGTTCCTTCACATTGATATGGAAGCCTTTCGGCTCGTATGCCTTAGGGATTAATACGCCTCTGTGAACGAGCCTTCTCATAATCTTCCTCTCTAGTCAAACGTCCCAGAATCGAAGTTCTTGAAGATACCATACATTGGTTTGTAGTGCCACAGGAATGATTCATTTTAAGGTTTCGGGCTATCATGTCTTTGTTCATAATTTACGCTCGGTCATCCATTACGGCGCCGGTTACGCAGGAACGATGTCAACTATACATTGGGCAACTTAGTATTCGTTGCTAGGAGTCTTTTGACAAGGCCTGTGACATAACAGCGAAAAGAACGTTAGGAGTCCGCCTGGCATAGCAGGAAACACGAAAATCTGTTTTGGAGTCACCCATCTTAGCGTCATTTCAATTATAGTAAAACTTAAATCTCATCTTATGACGGTTCTGTCCCGGTAAGGTGAATCAGAATGTCCAATTTGACAGGTCAACCTGTTTTAATTCTAAAAGAGGGCGCTTCCAGGAACAGAGGCAGGGACGCCCAAAGATCGAATATGATGGCCGCAAGAGTCGTTGGAGATGTTGTGAAGAGCACTTTGGGTCCGCGTGGAATGGACAAGATGCTTGTCGACTCTCTTGGCGATGTTACCGTAACCAACGATGGAGCCACGGTTCTCGATGAGATCGATGTCCAGAACCCCTCAGCAAAGATGATGGTCGAAGTTGCCAAAACATTGGACAAAGAGGTCGGTGATGGAACAACTACCGCCGTTATTCTCGCTGGTGAACTTTTGAAGCGAGCTGAGGAACTCTTGGATCAAGAGATCCACCCCACAACTATTGTTTCAGGGTACAAGAAGGCTGCTAAGAAAGCGCTTGAAGCATTAGGTGAGATAGCAACGACCGTCAGTCTTGACGATAGAGCTACTCTCAAGAAAGTTGCCATAACGTCGATGCTTGGGAAGGATCTTGGCGGAGCTAGAGAACACTTTGCGGACATCGCCATAGACGCTGTACGACTGATTACAGAGAAACGTGGCGCGTCATCGTCCGCCGACATAGATAACATTCAACTCATCAAGAAAGAGGGCAAGAGCCTTCTCGACACGAGCCTGATCAAAGGAATAATCGTTGATAAGGAAGTTGTTCATTCGGGAATGCCGAAGAATGTAAAGAGTCCAAAGATCGCTTTGATCGACTGTGCGCTTGAGATAGAGAAAACGGAGATGAGCGCCGAGATCAGA
>Ga0315280_10007588_pt1 | contig 14505 bp, 17 predicted proteins | sample YL17G06_40_MG_FD_203697 | JGI IMG/M metagenome (GOLD analysis project Ga0315280, IMG submission 203697) | Sediment microbial communities from Yellowstone Lake, YNP, Wyoming, USA - YL17G06_40 | ecosystem: Environmental > Aquatic > Freshwater > Lake > Sediment | place: USA: Wyoming | collected...
CACGCCCAGCTCTGCCTGCTCATCATGCTCTTCACAGCCCAAGCAGCCATAAACACTCACAAACCAAGCAAAGCACGAAGCATAAGATACTTCGCAAACTAATTTAGGAACACACATGCGCGCTATCAATCAAGAGGAGAACAAAGAAGAGTCTGATAATAATCATCTTTAAGATCTTAAGATATCACTATTGCGTAACTCCTGCGGGAATACATGCGAAAAGTCTAACGTGGAGACATTAGTACCTTTCAAACAATTGCCCAAATCCGTTTATGCGCTCGTTTACTCCTGCTCTTCTTAACGCATTCCACATAGTAGCTTGATTGCTCGTAATAACTGGCACTTCCAAGTCACGTTCCAAAGGTTCTATGATATCAAGGGCTTGTAGAGCTGTGCAACTTATGACGATGGAATCGGTGCCTGGCTTGAATACGCTCTTCGAAAGACTGTAGATTACGCTTGTCGGCTGTTTTGACATACCTGTAGTAAGATCCAGTCCTTTAATCTCTTTTACTCTGAATCCCTGTTTCTCAAAGAAATCCTTCGCTACCTTATTAATTTCACGAGTATAAGGTGTAGCGATGGAAATGTTCTTTGCTTCGAATTTCTTTAGTGCTTCAACAATCGCAGTAGTGGTGGTGGTTGCGACGCTACAAGGAACTTTCCTCTCTATGCGTTTCATGATTTCTCGGTCGTACCCTATGCCCCCTATGAAACTTCCAGAAGTGCAACAAAAAGCCACAACGTTAGGTTCTAGAAGCCTTAATAATTCGGCTGCGTTTTCGACTTCATTACTCAACTTTTTGAGCGTTTCAATAGTAACTTCCCCCTTTTCTCTCATGCGCGAGAAGTGGAGCGAGATCCCTTCTGGTGCCATCTTATAAAGGTCACATTCTGGGACAGGATCTGAAGCTAACACCAATACCCCAATTCTTGCTCTCCAGCCATACAATCAACATCACCGTCGCCTTCTATATATTAATAATAGACTTTTAAATCTATTTAGCTTCTGATAGTGACAGAGGCTAATAGAATGGCATCATACGCTGTAAAGTTTTGTTGTAGAACAACATGCGCGGCGTGCGCCACAACTTTTTTGATATAATAACCCAATGGTGCAAAATCAAACTCGTCCTTCAGCGAAGGACTCAACACTAACCCGGTGCCTTCCCTATCGATTCTGCTTGGCGTGCAGTTCATACTAACTTACAGTTGAAGGCAAGCCGTAATTGCAGAGATGTCACTTGGAGATGGAAGCGAAACTGAGAAGACGGAGATGCCCGCATCGATGGCCGTCACATTGGAGATAAATAGACCGCCAAGAATACATGTCTCGTATGATGATATTGAAGTCTTCGAAAAGGGAAATAGCGTGGGTCTTAAAGACCTAGGGCTTTCATCTACTAGGTTTGCTTGTCGACAGGTTGATTCATATTATTTTCTGCGTGATTACGTTTTCAAAAGCTTGAAACAGCGTTGTCAGATGGCATCCAATGGTTCTAGAAGAGTTGAGTTCATAAAGCCTTCAGCAATCCGTCGAATGCTTGAGCTTTCATGAAGAATTAAGAATGCGATTCATGTGGAGCTGAGTGAGTTGGATTTCGTAACCTCATGGCAAATATTGAATGAAAAGGAGAGCCTAGATTGTCAATTGTTTCTGACCTTGACTTTTCAAGTCGAGGCAACCTTGGAAATGGATCTCATTAAATCACATCCAAGGAAAAAGCAATTCCGATGGACGAGATTATTGTAACACTAACCAATGATATCGAAAAATCTTCGCAATGTCGCAAAAAATGGCATAACAACAAGAAACGAGCCTTAGGTACAATAGTTGAAGAAGCTTTGAAAAGAATATTCTACTATTAATGCCCAGACTCGTTCGGGCGCGCACACGCAAAGGAAAAACATAAGAATCAGAAGGGTCACCTCATAATCGGAAGGCCTATGTGATATGAGGGTTCCCCTGCGTTACATACTTCTGAGGATTTTAATGGGGGTACTGATGCTGCTGATCCTATTAACGGTTGTGTTTTTTTTGCTTCACATCTTGCCAGGTGATCCGGCAAGAGAAATGTTAGGAGAGCACGCGCTGCCGTCACAAGTTGATGAACTGAGACATTATCTCGGTTTAGATAAACCGCTGTACGTCCAATACGTCGATTTCATGACAAACATGTTTCATGGAAATCTTGGGTCTTCCTTTTATTCTGGTGAAACAACCGTCAATGAACTCCTTTATGCGCTGCCTTGCACGATGGAACTGAGTATATCAGCGTTGGTTTTGTCAGTAATCATAGGTCTGCCCCTTGGAATGGCTGGTGCACTGAAAAAGGGCAAGGTACCAGACTTTGTCATTAGGATTTTTTCATTAGGAAGCTTTTCAATTCCCATTTTTTGGTTGGCAGTAATGCTGCAGGTGTACGTAGCGTTACACACGGGCATTCTGCCAATACAAGGGCGTAACTCCTTCATGCTAGCGCCCCCAAGGATAACAGGTTTTGTCACCTTGGATTCCATTTTAACCGGGAAATGGTCTTCATTGATAGACAGTCTAGCTCACTTACTTCTTCCGTCTGTGGCAATATCATTCTTCTATTCAGCAATCATAAGCAGAGTAAGTAGAGCAAACATGATAGAGACGCTCCGTGAGGATTATATATTAGCGGCAAGAGCCAAGGGTTTAACTGAGAATAAAATTGTCTACAAACATGCGTTCCGGAATGCCATGTTGCCAGTTTTCACAATTATTGGCATGCAATTGGCTGAGCTAATTGGAGGCGCTATTGTAACAGAAACCGTCTTTAACCTACCCGGCATGGGTTCGCTGCTCATGCAATCCATTTTTAGACGTGACTACCCTGTAATACAGGGTTGCGTGGCTGCATACGCCATATCAATTGTAGTTGTGACCACGATCGTCGATTGCATTTATGGCTTCCTTGATCCTAGGGTGTCGATATAGTTGTCTATATTTAAAAGACAGTTAACGAAACTCTTGCATGAATATTCAAAATCAACTGCGTTTTCAATCCTTATCGGAGCTATAATCGTTATTGGCCTATTTTCCATGATGATTTTCGGTCCATTCATCTTAAGTTACGGTCCCTTAGAAATTGGTGGAAATGCGTTAGCACCACCGAGTTTAAATCACTTAATGGGCACAGACTCAGTGGGTAGAGATGTCCTCAGTAGAATAATGTGGGGAGGAAGATACTCATTTCTTATTGCAATGATTGCGGTAGGAATGTCATCACTCATTGGCACTTTTTCTGGAATAGCCTCGGGATACGTTGGAGGAAAAATTGATCGGTTATTGACTCTCCTAGTGGATTGTTTGTATGCCTTTCCTATTTATATAATGGCAGTGACGGTTGCTGCGATATTGGGACCAACCGTTGTTAATCTCGCCTTTTCTGTTGGAATCGCCTATATTCCACGGTATTTTAAGGTTATGCGAAGCATTGCTTTGTCCGTCAAGGAAAAAATGTTTATCGAGGCTGAGAAGTGCCTAGGTGCAGGGTCATTTTATATTATTTACCATCACATTTTACCATATATAATATCTTCGACCATCGTTCTGATATCTATGGGCGTCGCTCAGTCCATACTAATGGTTTCGGGCCTTGGTTTTCTTGGGATCGGTATCCAAGCACCCACGCCTGAATGGGGCACGGATTTGAGTTCGGGGCGAAATTATTTCTTCAACGGCGCTTGGTGGGTAGTCTTTTTCCCTGGATTGATGATATTTTTGGCGGTTTTGGGTTTTAACTTGTTGGGTGAAGGCCTAAACGCGATTTTTCAAGAACGGGGCGTTGAAACATATGGCACTTAAGGTGAATAATTTAAGGACATATTACTTCACGTTTCGCGGCGTTGTCAAAGCAGTAGATGGAATCAGTTTTGAACTCCAAGAGGGCAGCATTTTAGGGCTAGCAGGAGAATCTGCATGCGGTAAATCTACAACCGCTTTTTCATTGATGAAACTTGTCAGCCCTCCGGGCAGAGTAGTTAGCGGGGAAGCGCTCTTTGAGGGAGATAACATCATCGGTATGAAAGAATCTGAGATTAGAAAGATTAGATGGAAGAAGATTTCGATGGTTTTCCAGAGTTCTATGAATGCTCTTGATCCGGTGTTTAGAATCAAAGATCAGATCTCCGAGGCGATTTTGACGCATGAGGGCATAGACAAGTTGGAAGCGGAAGAGAGAGCCAAAGAGTTCTTGGAAAGGGTAGGAATAGAGCGATCTAGGGCTAATGACTACCCTCATGAATTCAGCGGAGGAATGAAGCAAAGGGTGATGATAGCTATGGCCCTAGCCACCTATCCAAGCATCGTAATTCTGGATGAACCCACATCGGCACTGGATGTCATTGTACAGGCACAAATATTGAAATTGATAAAAAACTTGCAAGAGGAGAAAAGACTGTCAATAATCTTGATAACACATGATCTTTCAGTGATAAGTGCAGTATGTGATAGAGTCGCAATCATGTATGCAGGAAAAATAGTAGAAAATTCGAGCGCACGCACTTTATTTAAACATCCCCAGCACCCTTATTCAGAGGGATTAATAGGATCTTTTCCGAGATTGTCGCAACCACGTCACAGCCGACTGATTTCTATTTCAGGCGCTCCACCAGATCTCATTGATCCCCCAAAAGGCTGCAGGTTTCACCCTAGGTGTCCTCGCGCTATGGAGATCTGCAAGAGGGAAGAACCTGTTTTCACAGAAACAGACGAGAACCATATGGTTGCGTGTCACCTCTACACGTAGACTAAAGGAGACAAAGAGGAGATGAAGGAGGATCTATTGAAAGTAGTTGGTATACGGAAATGGTTCCCCATCACAAAGGGTGTAATCGGTGGACTGTTTGGAGAGGTTATCGCAAAACAAAAATACGTAAGAGCTGTCGATGGAATCAGTTTTGAAGTACGCAAAGGAGAAATCTTTGGTCTTGTTGGAGAAAGTGGATGTGGTAAGACTACTCTTGCTAGAGTGATACTTAGGCTTACGAAGCCAACCGACGGAAAAGTGTATTTTGAAAACAGGGATATCTTTTCACTTAGGGGGAGAAAGGCGCTACTGAAATTCCGCCGAGAGGCTCAGATGGTATTTCAAGACCCATATGCATCTCTTAATCTTAAACTAACCGTTCAAGATCTAATTTTTGAACCTCTTAAGATCCATAAGATCACCGTTAACAAAGTTCAGGATTTAGAGAATGTAGAAAAAGCCTTAGAAATGGTAGGTCTACACTGGACGAAAGATTTCATGGATAAACGTCCACCCCAACTGAGCGGAGGCGAAAAGCAGAGATTGGCCCTAGCTAGAGTACTTCTACTTCATCCCAAATTTTTGGTTTTGGATGAACCTGTATCCATGTTGGATGCATCGCTGAAAAGTGTCATATTAAACTTGCTGGTGGATATCAGAGAAAAACTAGGTGTAACATGCATACTAATAACCCACGATTTAACAACAGCGTGGCATATGTGTCAACGTATGGGAATATTGTATTTGGGAAAGATGGTGGAAAGCGGACCTGTAGAAAACATCATTAAGAGTCCCTTACATCCTTACACGAAAGCTCTCATCTCAGCAGTGCCTACAGTAGATCTCTTGACAAAAGGCTACAAAATAATCGATCAGACAATCACAGGACAGGTCCCAACCGCCATTGATCCCCCAAAAGGCTGCAGGTTTCACCCTAGGTGTCCTCGCGCTATGGAGATCTGCAAGAGGGAAGAACCTGTTTTCACAGAAACAGACGAGAACCATATGGTTGCGTGTCACCTCTACACATAAACTAAAGGAGACAAAAAGGCGAGATGTGGTGCTAGTGTCCAAACGAAATCAAGATTATCCAAACCATTCATTGATTCGCTAATGTTGCGGGCTTAGACTGTTAGGTTGTGAGGGGTTATAAGAGAGAGAGAAAGTGTTCGGAGCAGGTATTACAGAATCATACCTGACTTGATGTTTTCGTTCAGCTTGTAGCGGGGGGCAGACAACTATTATTGCGCTATTCATGAATGATGCTAATCGACGACTTCGAAAGTTGGGGATTTTATGCAGGAGATGTCTGGAAACATGACACAATTTGGGGTGACTAGCGATGTCACGGATAAGCGAATGCTCGAAATGAACCTAGCGAAGCAAGAAAAAAGGCTCGTGGCCACGTCAGATGAAAAATTCATCAGCAAACCTTATCGAAGCGCCTGCCTCCCTGACTTGTCGCAGATCTATCGAAAAACTAATATAATGGTTGACGTCATACTCGCCTTTGGGGAAAGTGGAAGGAACGGGTTTAAATGAGCAAATCTGAAAAAAGCAGAGAAAGCTCGGATGATCAACTTACCACGAAAGGAAAGAAAAGACGGAGCTATCTAAAGACTGCAGCGGCCTTGGTGTTGATGTTTGTCGTAGGCGGGGCTGTCGGTTGGGTCTCAAGATCTAGTATGTTTAGTACATCACCGACGGTAGGGGGACAAACGCTCATAGTAGGTACTACGCATGATGTTGCTGACCTTCGAATAGGAATGGACGACAGCTGGGCTGCCTGTATTGTTTACCGATTATGTTATGACACTATGCTTTCTTGGCAGCCGCCAGATTATGTTGAAGCAAGTGTGCCATGGGTTGCGAAGAATCTTTCAGTTTCTGCCGACGGTTTGGCGTGGGATGTTTATTTGTTTGAAGATGGGAAGTTTGCGGACGGCACCCCGATCGACGCTGCTGCCGTCAAGTACGACTTTGACTGGTTCAAAAGACCAGAGGTTCTTCATTCATGGATCTTTGGAAGCGTTAACAGCACTGAAGTAATAGGCAAGTATCAAATAAGAGTTCATCTTAATTCACCAGACTATGTCCTCTTCCCAAAGGCTGTGCTAGCTTACGGTGCTCGCGTATTCAGCCCTACAATGGCACAAAGATATCCTGATGAGTGGGGTAGAACAAGCGAAGCATGGGCAGGTTCAGGGCCATACAAACTCACTGAGTGGATCAAGGGTGACCAGATAGTAATAGAAAGAGACGACAATTGGTGGGGGATTTCACACTGGGAAAAGCCGACACTGCAAAAGATCATTATAAAGCTCTTTAAGGATCCGCTTACAATGCGACTGGCCTTGGAAAAGGGTGAGATCGATGTATTCACCAGAGAGCCAAATGCTGAGGACATCTCCTTTATTGAGCAAGACCCTGACATCAAAACTTTCAGGCAGCCTATGGGCTGGACGCGATTTCTGACTTTCAATTGCAAGATTAAACCATTCGACGACAAGCGGGTTAGACAGGCCATAGCCTACGGCATAAACAAGACCAGATTACTGGAATTAGGCTTTAAAGGGATGGGCAAGCCAGCCTATAGCTTCATAAATGACTGGCTTGTACCGTACTATAAGGCGGTTTTCCAGAAATACGATTACAACCCCGACACGGCGAAGGCATTACTTGCAGATGCAGGCTACCCCGATGGATTCACGATGGACTTAACGTGGACCCCCGCACATTACGGTGCACAGGAAAGTGACGTAGCGGCGCTTATAGCGGATGACCTAGCCAAAATTGGAGTTCAAGTTAATCTACACATGGAAGAGTTTGGGACCATGCGATCTAAGCTCAAGGAGGGTACTGTTCCGGCGTGGCTGTATGGATGGTACATGGATTACCCTGACCCTGATAATGTTTTAACGCAGATTATCCATCCTCAGTTAGGGGCCGCTGGCATCTACGCGCACTGGACAGGAGTAGCAGCAGACAATTTCAGTAAATTAGGGTACGACGGCAGGACTACAGCTGATGTGAATGAAAGAAAGCAGATATATGATGCGATGCAAGATATAGTGGCAGAAGATGTACCTGCATATCCTCTCTGTATACAGGATGAGTATCGCTTTGTCCAACAATGGGTCAATAACTACAACTTCTATCCTAATACCTACGTGGAATATTTCCCGACCTACCTAAATATCACCGTCAGCGCGCATTAACCTTTTTTTTGAAAAAAAACGCGTGCAAGTACATCTTGCAGACGCGACGAGTATTTGGAAAGATCTTATGAAGACATGTCGAGAGCACTCGAATTGTTTGACTGCCATTTGGATTTGTCCAGTAATTTTCAAGAAATTCGAAGTAGCCGAAAATCTGAAGAAAGTGGGAGCCATGAAAACAGCAAACCTAATAGTACGGTCTAGAAGTGCCAAAGCTTCCTTACATTCTATGAGCTTGAGAAACAAGCTGTCAAACTCCTTCTTCCCTTTCTTTGTGCCTTTCAACTAAAAATCTATTCATCGGTTGGTTTTCTTAACAAAGCTTTTATATAGCGTTTATTCAGAACGGGAATCTGTGGTTTATTTGACCAAGATAACGATTAGGGATCTAGAAGTTGAGGAAGGAAGCAAAGTCTTTGGCTTCATAGATATCGAAAAGAGTTCAACAACGATGTACAGAATTCCTCTAGCTATATTCAATGGTTCCAGTCCTGGTCCAGCTTTGTGCGTTTTGGGCGGCATACATGGCCTAGAGTACAGTAGCATAGAAGCTGTATTAAGGGTGATAGAGGAAGTTGACCCAAAGAAGTTGAGTGGCGTACTTCTAGCAGTCCCTGTAGCAAATCAAGCTAGTTTTGAGGCAAGGAGTGCTTTCATAAGTCCTCTTGATGGCTTGAATCAGAACAGGTGTTTCCCTGGCGACCCTCACGGTACGATGAGCTACAGAGTTGCTCATGCAATCTTTAAGGAGATTATCTCTAAAGCGGGTTACTTGATAGATTGCCACGGTGGCGACTTAAACGAGGATATGTGTGACCAAGTCATCATATACGACAGCAATAGGGAGAAAACAAATAAGGCTATGATGGAGATGGCCTGTTGCTTTGACGCGAAATATGTGGAAGTGAAGGCTACGAATACTAGAAGTGAGGCGAGAATTGCCACTGGAATGACTACTCAGACGTCCACAAAAATCTACGGCATACCGTCAATAACAACTGAGTCGGGTATAGGAGGTCAAGTATGCGAGTCATCTGTAAAGTTCACCTATCATGGAATAATGAATGTCATGAAATACCTCGGAATGATTGATGGAAAACCAGCTAGGTACAAGTGCCTGATAAATCCAGAGGTCTACAAGTTTACAGCTGAGAAAGGAGGTATATTTCGCTTAAAGGCGAAGGTAGGGGAAATAGTATCCACTCGAGATGTTGTGGCCGAAGTGGTGGATCTATTCGGAAGACCTGTTCAAAAAGTAAGGGCACCAGCTAATTCCATGGTAGCATACACAAGGGTCTTCTACGCCGTCAATCCTGGGGAACTGCTTGCATGGTTGATAAAACTAGAATAGGTCCTTTCAAAGCCTAAATGTGTCTTACGAGGAAGCTGATCTGTTTGCCTTATTCACTCGAGAATTTTTCCCTAAAATTCGCTAATGGAGCACCGAAAGTATGTCCATTTCTTGCTTTTGACTATCGATCGAGAAGCGCGTTGGCTTGACGCAGAGGCCACGATACAAGTCATGCCTAGGATAGTCAAAAAATGGGTAGCGCGCAACCTACGGAAAAGGGTTCTGTTACCTTGTCGTCGGATTTTCGTCTGTTACTTTTCGTCGGATAGGTGAATATTGCATGATTTTAGGTGTATCCGCCTCGATTTCAGCAACCAATGCTTTTGCCCTAGACAGTAATGAACAAAGAGTCTCAGCGTTAGGTATTGAGATGTTATGTTCCAACAACCAACCGCAAGATATGTTCAGTTGCTCTAGCAATTCTAGGTTAAGTTGATGCAGACGTTTCAACTCTGAAAGAGTGCTAATGATTTCTGTCAGCGAGTCAGATGGCAAGGTCGTTTTTCTCCTCTTTCTTTTTATAGTCTTCGATGTCTTTGGTCATTTGTTGAACAAAGTTGCTTACGGTAACCATGGCAGACGAGTTTAACGTGGCTTTCAACTGTTCCATTTCAGCCTTTACGTTCGGTAGGTCAACAACGAGTTGTCGTGCGATCTCATCCACGATTTTTTCGAGGGTAGCTAGTCTTTCCTGAACATCCTGCATTGCATGAGCCGAGAGGTATATCCACTTGAGGTTCTCGTTAATCGCATATGCAAGATTTCTTATATATCGAAATGCTTTCTTGTCACTAAAAAGTGACTGAGAGTCTCTTCTGATAAACATTGACAGTTCTGCGAAGTTTTCGTCCGTTTCTTTCCAATATTTGTATACTTTTTCTGTTCTTTCAGGCGGGAGGAACAATTCAAAAGGTGTGTATTTTTTGGTGCTTACTTCTTTTTCTCCATCTGTTGTTTTATCCAACAGTTCATCGCCTCCTCCATGGCTTCGGTTAAATTGCCTTTATGCATTCCTTTTGTTTCAAACACGGCTTTTCTGAATTTCTCATCTAACTGATCATCTATGAGAATAGTCCATTTCTTTGGCATCTAATCACCTGTAATCCTTATGTACCGTTTACCATATTTAAGGTTTGCTGTGAAACCGTAAGAGTTAAATAGTATGCTGTATATACGGTTATGTGGCGCGCGCGCTAAGACGATGAGAGGATTAAAGAAAGATGATACAGCCATTCTCACAGGTTATCAGATTTTTCATAATTACATTAGGGTTCATGAAGGGCTCGAAGGTAAAACACCTGCGGAAGCTTGCGGAATCAAGGTAGAAGGAAAAAACAAGTGGATAACTCTAATCCAAAACGCAAGTAAAAAAAGGTAGATTAGACCTCTTTTGAGGTCTTGTTTCTGCCGATTCTATTCTCGATTTTGTCAATGTCTCTATGAATGTCTTGTTTCATTGCATCGATTGTCTTGTTTAGGTCGGTCTTGAGGTCATTTATCTTCTCTTTGAAATCAGCTTTCATGTCACGCTCAATTTTGTAGAGAAAGCCATAGAAAGATAAGAAAATGCTGAGGTATTCGATTAATGTCCATAAGTCAGTTGGGATTCCTTCAATGGGGTCATTCAGAACAAATATCGCAAAGAATGTTGTAACCATGCCAGCAACATAGAGCAGATTGCTGCATAATCTCCATTTCTTAGGATGTTGTCTAGTCGCTATCAAGCCAGCGAGTATCAGAACTAAGCCAGCAATGAAGTAATACAGTCTAATCACCAAAGGCTGATTCTCCTATTCTTCCCAAAAACTTTTCCTGAATTCTGTTAGGACTGCCAGCAAAAGAGTCATGTGAGCTTGTCGGTCGGACTTCTTGTTCCGATTCACTAGGGTTCTTTTCTAGTGCCTGTTTCCTGTTACCCTTCTTCTTTCCTGTCTCTTCTGATACTTCGTGTATTTTATTTGATACGGTATGTCTATATTCACCAAAAGAAAAATTGCTTTCGGAGTCGTTTAACAACTTGCAAGAACTGTCTGAGGGCTCTTATGGGCTCGTTTTCACCGAAGGCTTGACAGAACCCGTTTGTTTTCGTTTGCGCGTGCGCGCTCGTTTGGTAGCCATGAGTTGAACAATTGATGGCTCTTGTTCATTTTTGTGCGAGTTGTTTTTTGCAAGAGTAGCTTTCATATCTTGCTCATTCTTACAAACTATTACGGTAATAACACCGAGGTCAGCCATATCCTCAATGTTTCGTGGTGCTTTATAATACTCCTTAGTAACTGTGTTTTCAACATAATAGAAGCTGGCTTTTAGAACTGAAAATGTATAAACTTTCAGATGTGAAAGTTTCTCAGCAGCGTCCATAAGATTGACCATTTCCTCTTCGCGACCACGACGACCTTGTCCGAGAAAATAATAAAGGAAAACACCAATTCCCACTTCAGTCACCGTGACCGACACAATCGTTCTTAAATCCAAAAGCCCCGATTGGCCTGCCAATACAATCAAATAGAAGAGACCAATTTCTACAAAGCCAGCAAGAAGAAGAGGACGAACATATTTCCAGAAAGCTTCCAAATAGCGTCTTGTAACCATCACGATTCCCCCGCTCTTGGCACTCATGGTTATAGTTGCCATGACAAATAAGTTTACAGTGTCCCACGCTAGGGCTCTTTTTGGCATCCGACGAAAAGTAACACGATGAAGAATCAGTCAAAGAGGTAACAGCTCCCGGAAAAGCAGAATATTTATATACGTGTATGCGGCGACTTAGACGCAAAGTAAAGGGGAGGATAGGATGTTTTATTTTGCCTATTGCACTTGGTTGGATGAATCGGAGCTGAGACGATATTCACAGAGTGCTAGATTTATGACACAAGCTAAGGCAGTTAACCACAAAGTAGAGTTTCGCGCCGTCAAGAACAGAAATGATCGCGGTTGGTGCCATCTCAACAATGCTGGGGACGCACTTGGAGAGGTGGTTTACGGCACAGTGTATGCATTATCAGAGGAAGAATCGATGGCTGATTATGACGACTTTGAAAGATGTTATCTGACAGTTCATGGTGATGACGGAAATATCTACGATTGCTTCACCTATAGACTGATTGAACCAGGCGTAGCGATGCGCCCTCCCAACTATTATTGGCAACATATTCCCAAAGGTGCTGCAGCTTGGAACTTTCCCTCAGAATACCAAGCCAAGTTGCGTAAAACGTACGAAGGAGCGTTACCTTGCCCAGACGCTGATCGACCAATGCCGAAAGGAAAACCCGGTAAGTCAACGGAGACCAGATAGATGTGGTAACGGATTCTTAACCGGAACATGATCTTTGCATAGGAGAAAAAATAAGGTCTCGATTAAGAAACTGTGATCTCCAATTTTCTATTGCAATATTAAGGATCGGTCTTTTTTCTTATATTGATTTTTTCTCTTCCACATTCGCGAATTCTTGCTGCGACATTTCCTAGATCTTCTAAACTTCCTTCAACGATTTTTGCAAAATGGTTTGCAGGTATCAAACCGCAGACGTCTTGGACCAAAGCTTCCCCGTAAACAATCGCTATTTCATTATGTGTGTCTCTTCCATAGAATGGTGTAAGGTAGGTAATATCTCCAGGAAGGAAACCAAACGATCTTGCATTCTCCAGTTCTTCCAATTTCGTATCAACCACAAGATACATCATTTTACCGGAAAAAATCGCGTGGCCTACCTTACCATCCAAAGGTAGATTATCCCATACCACTTTGCAGGTTTTAGGTGCTTTGTCTTCCAGCAAACTTGCAATGAAGACCCCTCCTTTCTCAAATTCAATTTCGATTTTCTTATTCATCTTGTTAGTCTTCCAATTAAATCAAATTCTACAATACTGTTCTTAAAAAGCTTTTCTTTTGCATGATCATAGGCAACTTAAGGAACATTTTGTTCCACATCTACTATACTCGGTGTACGCATGTATGTAGAAGGTTTTGGTGCGCGCGCTAGTTAGAAAACTGCTTGAGACAGGCATTGAATACACCTGCACCCATAAGGACGAAATTCTTCAGAAAACGCAAGTAGGTTTCTAAGCGCGCGTCGCGGCAGAAACCAAACTCCTAAGCGAAGGATTACTGAGAATTGGAAGTAAGATACAACTGTGAGACTTTACGAGACTCGTTTGTCTAGAGTTTTAGCTATGTTTAAGAGTTGGGCGCATTGAAGATTGAAACGTGTTCTTTATGTCTCCGACCGTGTCGAAGGAGTTCAGGCAGCTCACTCTCGATGCAGTAGATGACGGATTAGCTGTTCTAGGAGACGAATCTGTAATTCAGGCTTTTTACGATTGCCTGCAAAAAAGACGGCAAATTAAAAGAGACTAAGTTTTCGATGACTTGAAAATCCTTCATGAGTTCATGGAATACATGTTCCAAGGAGGAGCGAGGATACTTGAGAAACGGATGGCAAAAAGTCTCTACCGCAAAGTTGGTTTGCTTTTTGCAGCTCATGCAGATTGGACCTTGATACAGTATGTTGAAGAAGACCGCGCGGCATGTCAGATTAGGGAAGAAACAGGTGAGGATAGGTAGTTTGTCAAAGCGAGAAGCCATGAAATTTGAGATCGAAATGTTTGAAACGGAAATTCTTTACTTGAAAGGCGAAAACCGAGAGAAAGCAATGAAGTCTTATCGCAGACTTGTGAAGTTTCAGGATAAGCCAATCTTCCTGAGGAGAAATGACGAATAAAAGCGTGCTGAGGTATTGTAACAATTGTTGATTTTGCCCATCCTTCTGCCTATGCAGAAAGCAGGGTAAAGTGTAACAAGTTGTTTAGCGCGCGTTGGTTCAAGATTTGATGAACTGAGTTGTTTTAATTCCGAAGTGTTCGAAACTCTCTTCAGTTGTTTATAGGCTGAGCGTTAAGAAGCAGTTTTTGAAAGATTGAAAAGAGAAATTGACGGGCAATCATAGATTCAAGCGGTGAAGTCGTGAAGAACCAATATTTAGGTGATACTAGAGATCTCTTGACCCAACAATAGGTGCGAGCACTACCTCTTATCCACTTCCGCTTTGCTTTCTGAATTGAGGAATAACCGATTTTGCAAAAAGCTTCAAGCCGTTTAGAGAGGGGAAATCGTAGAATCCTACGACGATTTTTTGGGCCCCGGCTTTCTGATATTGCT
>Ga0315280_10007589_pt1 | contig 14505 bp, 14 predicted proteins | sample YL17G06_40_MG_FD_203697 | JGI IMG/M metagenome (GOLD analysis project Ga0315280, IMG submission 203697) | Sediment microbial communities from Yellowstone Lake, YNP, Wyoming, USA - YL17G06_40 | ecosystem: Environmental > Aquatic > Freshwater > Lake > Sediment | place: USA: Wyoming | collected...
GTGATGTTCCGAATCTCGAACCCCTACGGGACAGGAGCCTTTGGACGAAGTCTGTGACTTCTCAGTCCTGCGCTTTCAAGGGCGCTTTCGAGGCCCACTTTGACCTGGCTGGGCGACCCCCGCATCAGGCGGTCATGGTGATTCGCGATGATTTAATGATTGCCAAAGACCCTGCAAGTTTACCGTTCCTCGTGGGTCGCCGCGCAGTATTGCAGGCCTAGATCCCGCCCAGGACACTCTCAACAATTTGCAGAAACTCCTCTTCTGTAAGCACGCGTCTTCTTTCTTCGGAGGTCGTCTTCACTTTCTCAAGCACAACGTCAACAGTGACCTCAGGAATTCTAAGCCCGAGCTTCTTTCCCATGTAAAGTATGGAGTCCCTCCCGCTTTTCTTTCCCAGAAGGATTCCTATGGATTCGTGACCTACGAGTCCTGGCAGAAATGGGAATATTTCTAGAGGCATATTCTGCGGCTCGAGCCTCGACCACCATCCGGCTATTATTCCTGACTCGGTCTTGAAGATGTTGTCCCCAACGATCGGCGCATTTATCGGTACTTTCTGACCGGATACCTCCTCCACAAGCTTCGACAGAGATCTTAATCTCTCCAGTTTGATTCCAGATTCCACGCCATAAAGGAGTTTCAATGACATTGCGGTTTGTTCCAGCGAGGCATTGCCCATTCGCTCCCCCAAGCCGTTCACAGTAGTGTGGACCACCTCTGCTCCTTGGGCGGCACCGGCGATAGTGTTTGCTACTGCAAGTCCAAAATCATTGTGGCAATGTATTTCGAGCGAGCGCTTAACACGTTTCCTTATCATCTGGACCAAGTGAGCAAATCCTGGTGGAGAGCATACACCGAAAGTATCGACGATCGTTAGGGAATCCATGTGTCCCATGCTTGCGACCGCATTTATAAGCTTCCAGCATTTTCTGAAGCCCGCACGCGACGAGTCTATCGTAAAGAAACTCACATACAATCCGTGGTCGTGTGCGTAAGAAGTTGCCTCGACTGAGAGGTCGATGGCCTTTTGCTCGGGCCAGCCGTACGCATATTTGATAATGTGGTCACTGGACGGGACTTCCATAACCAGTCCGTCAACGTCTGCTTTCAGACCGAGATCAACGTCGCTCTTTGCGCAGCGAGCGAATGCGAATATCTTCGAGCTGAGGCCCTCATGAGCGATCGCCTTGACTGCTTCAGCATCCTCCTTTGAGACGGCCGGCATCCCCGCCTCAATCCTGTCAACTCCTGCCTCACTCAGTGCACGGGCAACACGAATCTTATCGGGCTTTCTGATGACGACGCCTGCTTGTTGTTCGCCATCTCGCAGAGTGATGTCATGAAACTGAATCCGCTTTGGGAACTTCAGACCCCTCCTCGCCTCAGAGCTGTAGTTGTAGTGGCTGACGAACCACTGAGATGTCTTCCACGGTGTTGTCCGATTCATCGGCCTGAATCACCTTCCCCGCGTGCTTTCTCGTCCAGCTCAACTATCGCGTTCGCGACCCTCTCGAGGCCCTCTCTGAGGTTCGTCATGGATGTCGCATATGAGATCCGCAAGTATCCCTCTCCTTCCTTGCCGAACGAGTTCCCCGGGACTGTCGAGACCCTGCCTTTCTCCAAGAGATGCATGCAACAGTCAAAGGAACTGAGGGGCAGGTTGCTGATGTTCGGGAAAACATAGAAGGCACCCTTGGGTTCTGTGCAGGAAATGCCGGGAATCTGCCTCAGTCGCTCGAGAACGTATCTCCTTCGTCGGTCGTACTCTTGGGCCATCTCTGCCACGCAATCTTGCGGCCCCCTGATGGCAGCGATCCCAGCAGCTTGGGAAATGGAGTTCGCACAGGTGTTTGCGTAGAGATTCAGCTTAACCATTTCAGAGATTACGTCTGGAGGACCGACGGCATATCCAAGACGCCATCCGGTCATTGCATAGGTCTTTGAAAACGCATTGATTGTCAAGGTTCGGTCTTGCATTCCGCTGATGGCTGCGAAGCTGTGATGAGCTGCTCCGTCATAGACGAACTTCTCGTAGACTTCATCAGAGATGACGATAAGATCGTGCTGTTCCGCCAAGTTCGCGATCTCTTTTAGGGCGGATAAATCGGTCACTGAACCTGTCGGGTTGTTCGGAGAATTCACAAGCAAGACTCTGGTCTTGGGTGCTATCAATTTCTGTATGATCTCGGGGTTGGGAGCGAACCCGTCTTCTTCTCTCATCGGATAATGAACCACGGAAGCCTCTGCGAGACGCGCACAAGGCTCATAGTGAGGCCATGCAGGGTCGGGAAGAAGCACTTCATCGCCCGGGTTCACCAATGCAAGCATCGCAAGATTAACTGCGCAGCAAGCCCCTGCGGTCACGACTATTTGGCTATCTGGACTCGCAGTTATTCCGTTGTCATGTTCGAGCTTTCTTGCCAGTTCGTTTCGTAGTTCGGGCATCCCTTGACTTGATGTGTAGTGGGTAAGTCCATTGTCGAGGGCCCTTTTTGCTGCATCCTTGATGTGGCTCGGGGTCTCAAAGTCCGGCTCTCCAAGTTCGAGCCTTATCAGACCAAGAGTCTTCTGTGCTTTCTCAAACATGACTCTAATCCCCGACACACCAATCCCTTTGGACCGTGTCGATACCACCCTGCAACCCCACCCTTCCCTCATCCTACCCACACTGCCCACTTGCCACGACCCCGGAACTTGCTAAAATGCCTTACCAAAGGTAAGGCAGGCCACGGATACGCTTGTCGAATGAAAACGGCGCGCCACAAACGTTTTACAACGGTCAGTAGACCAGCTTTGACCAAGCGTCCTCACTGTGTACTCGCTACCGTGGAACACATTGTGAGGAGATAGAACTTCGATCTTCGAATCCCGTTTGTGGCCGCAGAGTATCTCCTGTTCCAAGATCGCTCTACAAGCGTCAGAGCGGCAAGGAGCAAATGGAGCGCATCCGCAGTTCAACTTATCTATCTGTTGTCACTAGGACCATCCAATCCGCATTTGCATCTCGGTCATGGCGATCTGAACCATGAATGGCCCTAAGATTCTCAAATCCACGCTCAGTAGCAGAGGGAGCAGAACTGCCGAGAAACAAAATAGATGACATTGATCGAAAGATCTTAAGAGCTCTTCAGGAGAACGGTCGAGCATCTACGAGAGAAATTGCTGAGAAGCTCGGAAAACTTAGCAAGGTTGCAGTATCATATAGGATTCGACGGCTGAAGCGGTGTGGAGTGCTGGAAGGCTTCTACGCCAAGGTCAACAGCCAGAAGTTGGGCCGCGGATTCCTGTTCGTCACGAGTCTAGTGCTCGTCAATAAGGGACCGGCGAGCACAAGAACCATCCAAAAGATTGCTGCCTTGAAAGGTGTGCAATCCATCTATCTCACTTTCGGCGACTTCGATGCAGTTGTCATAGCTAGGACTAGTGACGCTATCGCAGCACGAGACCTCGTCTACAGGATGTTTCGGACCGGAGGTGTGCAGAGTTCCAGAACTCTGATTGTGCACACGCTGGTCAAGGAGAGCCTTGAAGTAGACATCTAGTCATGCAGGTTGCTGCGGCTTCTCAGAGAGCCTTGCTTTTTAACACCAGCAATACTCGAACTGACCCTCTTACAGAAGATGACGCAATTCCTTGTGGCAGACGAGAATGCTGAAGTGTCAGGCAAGCCACGGCAGGAGATTCAAGAGATCAGAGAAAGACGGCGGGACCCGCTGGACTTGGTCAAGCGGCTCAGCTCTTTCGTGTGCAAGATGACAAGGCGTCATCCAAGATACCCACCGCTGTGTCGATTTGCTCCTTCTTAATGTTCAGAGGAGGAAACATACGCACAACCTGCGAATATACCCCCCATTGGGCAACTATCAGCCCTCTCAGAAATGCTTGTTCGCAGATTGACCTAGCGAGTTCTGGGGCAGGGATATTTTTCTTGCCGTCCTGCACTAGTTCTATCCCCGTCATGAGACCCATTCCGCGTATGTCGCCGATTACTGGATGCCTATCCTTCAGCTCTTCAAGTCGAGCTCTAAGGTGCCTTCCTAATCTGTCAGCGTTCTCGAGCAAATTCTCCTTCTCCACAAGAGCAATTCCCGCTAGGCTGGCCTCGCAAGCTGCAGGACTGCCGCCAAAACTGCTCAGCATCCCTCCGGGCGATCCAGGCGGATGTTTCTCCATGAGTTCTCTTTGACCGACATACGCCGCAATGGGCATCCCCCAAGCGATGGATTTTGCCATGCAAATCATGTCCGGTTCTGTCTCCCAATGTTCTATCGCGAACCACTTTCCCGTCCGTCCGAAGCCGGTGACAATCTCATCGTCTATCATCAGTATGTCATGATCGCTGCAAAGCTTCTTGATTTCTTTCCAATACTCAACAGGAGGCACAATGACACCACCGGCACCCTGTATTGGTTCGAAGACAAGTGCAGCCACATCTGCATCGTTCACGACAGTGTCCAAGATCCATCTCACGTAGTCAACGCATTTAAGGCCACATTGTGGGTAGGCCTGACCCAGGGGGCATCTGAAGCAGTATGGATAGGGAACGTGAACCGCTTCGCCGATTACAGGGACCAACCGCTTTCTCAAAAAGGATGATTTTGTGGTGATCTGCATAGTGCCGGGCGTCATACCGTGGAAACCGCCTTGGTATGCGAGCACAACACTTCTGCCCGTAGCGTATCTTGCCACTCTCATTGCATATTCGACACACTCGCTGCCCGACACACAAGAGGCCACTTTTCCTTGCTTCAGTTTGCCAGGTACGATCTGCCTGATCTTCTCTGCCCATCGGACGTAGCTCTCCCATGTGCCCACAACTCCGACGAACAACATGAGCTTCTGAAGTTGACCTGTTGCGGCTTCGACTACCTGTCTCGGACAATGTCCGAGGTTGTAATCAAAGCCCACAAAATCGAGATATCGATTCCCGTCAACATCCTCTACTATTGCTCCCCGACCATTCGAGACGACGAGCGGGAGCAACCGCATTCTTTCAGGAAGGAATTCCGAATGGAAGAGCGCTCTTTCTCTTTCCAGTATCATCCGCGCCTTTCGACCCGGAGGAGACTCAACGATCACAGGAAGATCGTCCGTTCCATCCAACGAAACTACTTCCCTACAATCCTATTCCCGGTACTGTGATCGTAGGTACGGGATTATCTTTGATCCAAGGATTCCGTAGGAACCCTCAGGATCGGTGCTGACGTTTTCGATGACCAGATGTCTTGCTCCGGCTTCGATGAACTCCTCCATTTTCTCAATGCAATCGTCAGGCGATCCGAACGCAGCAATTTGCTCAACATATTCTGATGGTATGGCGCTCGATACTTCAAGCATCCTCTGGGACTGTTCCTTGTCAAGAATCATTCGTTGCACTGTGAAATCCTTGCCCACAGGCGGCTGATATCCCAGTGATTCGAGGACATGCCTCTCGGCCAAGAGGTAGACTTTGGCCCTTGTCTCGACAGCCTTGCGGGCCTCATCTCTATCTGTAGAGATCGCCGTAAGCACAGGGGTGGTGGTGTCTATTTCATCAATTGTTCTTCCGACTCTTTCAGCTCCTCTACAAACATCTTCCAGCGCGCGTGCGTAAGTGCTAGGGGTATTGATCCACGGATACCAGCCGTCGCCCAATTCTCCGGTTATCTCCCTCATTCGCTTTCCGAGTGAACCGATGTAGATCGGAATATTTTCTCTGATGGGCCGGATCTCCATGAAGGCGCCGTTCAACCGGTGGTATCTTCCCTCGAAGTTTGCGGGTTCATCCATAGAAGATCTCCATAGCATCCTGATCACGGAAATCGCCTCTTGCAGCCTTTGGACTGGGTTGTCCCAGACTATCCCGTAAGGATCGAGATTCATGGCTTCGCCTGCTCCGACCCCGAGAATGACTCGACCTTGAAGCAGTCTATCCAGCGACGCCACGATCTGCGCAACAGTTGCAGGGTGCCTTCGAAGGCAGTCTGTGACACCGGGTGCGACAACTATTTTCTTTGTTGAGAGACCTATTGAAGTGAGATTGGTCCACAACTCAGGATACATGTCGCCGCCTGACGCCAAGCCACGCGCGACAGCGCTCCTTATGTGATCTGGCACCCAAACGTAATCGAATCCGGACTTCTCGGCAATCGCGGCTATTCTAGGGCTCTCGGCCACAGTGTTGTGGGCGCCGGAAAGTTCTGTCCCAAATCTCAACTCCACCGGCATTTCGAACTACTTCCGGCCAGTGTTCCAAGACCCGCCGAGTTGATCGAGATCTCCTACGACTTGTTTCCTTTCTCGAAGAAAATCATTTCGCACACTTCGTCGCCGTTACAGAGCTGCTTGGGAAAGTCGACATCGAATCTCTTGTCGAGACCAAACTTTGCCAAAGTGAGTCTGAACGCGGTTGTGTTGCATGAGTACTGGACCTTCGCATTGAAATCGTCCGCCGTCTCTCTCCCAATTGTGTTCCATGCAATTTCTTGGTAGGGGCACCTCAGCATCTGCGCGACGGCTCGCTTCTCGCTGCACTCCACCACTCTCATCGGCACGACAAAAGTCATCTCGAAATAGTCCTTGATGGTGTTGATGACCTCGCGAAGACCTAGTTCGCTGACGCCAAGTTTCTTCCTTATGGCGTCTAGGTCCTCTGTATGCGTTCTCTGTTTCTCAAAAGCGATCCGGTTGTACATCTCGAGCGCTTTCTCAGTTCCGAACTCCTTCTCCATTGTAATGAACCCCAGCATGTCTCTCATGACATACTTGTAGTAGAGCTCGTTAGCGAGACGCTCCCAAGTCAGTTCGGGGTGTTCCCTTTGAAGATGCTTTAGACTCTCACCGACTGGATCCTTCTTGTCAAGTTCCCCGTAGAGCTTCTTCCACTCCTCCCCGTACCTTCCTTTGTACTCCACTTTCCCCTTGTAGAATTCCATCCTGCAATCTACCACAGTCTCGCCCAAGCTGTATATAAGCATAACTTCTGCGTGTGCAATGATCAATTCGTTATGTAGAAACAGGCCTATTTGAGCTATTGTTAAGCAGCCTCAAGATACTCGTTTCACGTGGGCATCGCGTCGATGCTGAAACGATACAGTCGTACGGACAGCGCTAAATAGCAGCTGACTGCGCATACCCACGGTTTTGAGGAAACGCGATTTGGCGACCGAGCCGGTTGGTGCAGTGCGAACGGAGACACACGGCCTACTATTCGGTTCGAGCGAGCTAGCAGTCTGCGCTCTACCCCGGAACAGATCGACAAGGATCCTCAGAGTCTTGGCATTACCTCTGCTTGTGCTCGCAATTCTCTTGCCCCTTCATCTATCACTTGTGCTCCTGATCGCCCTTGCTTCCATTTGGATTCTCGGTTGGATCTTCGCTCAAGAAGGCATACCATTCGACGATTTGACGAGACTCCCCAGAAACGTCGCGGTAAGTTCAAGCAAGAAGAACTTCACCTTAAAGTATGAACAGATTGCGCGACTTGAAATCGGCAAAGAAAAGATCAGAGTCCACACAAAGGACGGCAGAGTCCATAGCTTTCACGCATGTCAAGAAGAACTCGTCAACTGTGCAAGATTGACACGCTCAAGAATCCCAGATACATCCGTGTTCCAATGTAGATGATGTGGCCTTGCATTGCCCGTCGGATCGCGAACTTGTAGCAGGTGTCGAACGCCAACCTACTTGGCCGGAGATCTGACGCGCACATAGTGGTCCGAAAACCGGACACTGGCTGTCACTTCTATGTTGGTATGGACTTTATCAGGTCATAGGTGAAAGTTGATCCCCAGCCAAAGGTTATCGCAGCGATCGTGACAAAGAGAAGAATGAGGTATATTGTGCAGAAAACATAGTCACTAGTTCTGAACTTTGATGACAAGTAGTATGTTCTCCTTGAAATATCGTGACCGAATCCCTTCGACTCAATCGCGGCGGCCAACGCTGTTGCCCTCTCGACCGACATCATGATCGTCGGAACAAGAGTAGGAACCAGAGCACGCGCTCTCTTGATTGGATTGCGATGCGCAAACTGCCATCCGCGGGCACGCTGCGCATCCATAATCCCTCTGATGGCGGAGATCAGTACCGGGATGTAGCTGAATCCTATCGTCAGCGCGACCCCATATTCCTTAGGCATCCGAAACTTCACGAAGCCCAACACAAGCTCTGACGGAGAAGTGCAGAGAGTCAAGACACGTACCGCTGAAAGTATTATCAAGAAGGCCATCATTCCTCGAATACCGAAAAGCAGACCCTCCAACGTAACAACGTAGTTGCCCCATAACAGGGAAGCATATACGGTAGGCCCTCTGTTGTACCAGACATTCATGAGGACGTACAGAGCGGCCGGGATTGCGATTCCTGCGTAGAAAGGCTTCATCTTCCTCCAAGGTATCTTTGCAACAATGATAATGACCGCCACTGTGAGAAAGAACAAAGTCGCGATTATCGCGTCCGGGTAAACGCCGGGGCCGAGCATGTATGTGAATGCCCAGATGAGCTTGGATCTAGGGTCCAACCTATGGAAGAAGCTATCTCTGAAGTAGTAATCCATGCCCATTCGGCTACAGCCTCTCTTCTAGGATGGAAAACATGTCATCCACTGTAAGCACATTAGACGGGATACCAAACTCTCCGAGTTTGCGTCCCAAGATGACCATCTCGGGCGACACTATGTAGGTCTCGGATAGTTTCTCGCTTTGTGAGAATACTTCTCTTCGGGTCCCGTCCAAGAATATCTCTCCATCCTTCATCGCAATCACTCTTTGGGCGTACTCGGAAATGAGTTCCATGTCATGAGAGATCACGATCACGGTGCCGCCCTCTTCATGAAGGCTCTTCGCCATGTTCATGATGTGGCGACCTCGTATGAAGTCCTGACCCGTCGTCGGCTCATCAATTATCCATAGGTCCGGCCGCATACTAAGAACGGAAGCGACGTTGACCCTTTGCTTCTCTCCCCTACTCAGGCGGAAGGGATTCTTTTCGACCAAGTCTGCACAGTCCGCCCTCTTCAGGGCTTCTTCAACTCTTCTCGATATCTCTTCAGTTGACAATCCGAGGTTCTTCGGTCCGAAGCTCACCTCATCTCTGACAACGGTGCTGAATATCTGCTGGTCCGGATTCTGAAAGACAAACCCCACCCTTCTAGCGAGTCGCGCAACATCCGCTGTCTGCGTATCTTGGCCGAAAACGGAGACCCTGCCGCGCGTTGGTTTGAGCAATCCATTGAAGTGTTTGACTAGGGTGGTCTTGCCTGATCCGTTTTGTCCAATGAGGCCCACGAATTCTCCCCCTCTAATCTGAAGTGTGATGCCTCTGAGGGCGAGATGAGGGGCATCAGGGTAGTTGAAGGACAGGTCTTCCACGTCTACAATGACCTCTCCCTTGCCGGCTAGGGGATCCTCAAAGGGCTTACCTAGAACACGTTTCAATTTCCTAGAAAGCATCGAGTATGCTTCATCAACCGTCATCGGCACGTAGTCAAACACCTTCTTGGATTCCAGACGTTTTGCCAATCGGCTTACTTGAGGGGGCTTCAGACCCATACGCTCGAGAACATCAGCGCTGCCCAACACCTTCCGCGGCTCATCATCCATGTACACATGCCCTCGGTCAAGGACGATGCATCTGTCAACGAACATTGCGAGCTCCGCAAACTTGTGTTCGGCGATGATCATCGTCTTGGACTCCCTTTTGACCAGCTCGTGTATGGCGCGGAACGTCATCGAACTGCCGATCGGGTCCAGATTGGAGGTGGGTTCGTCAAGCACGTATATGCTGGGTCTCATGCACATTATTGCCCCCAATGCGCATGCTTGCTGCTCGCCACCCGAAAGCGAATAGGGCGTGCTACCTTTGTATTTCTGAAGCCTGAGAAACTTCAACAACTCCTCCACGCGTGCGTGCATCTCCTCCCTAGGGATACCGTAGTTCTCTGCCCCGAAAGCAATTTCCTCCTCCACAGTGGGACTGACCAGCTGAACAGTAGGATCTTGAAACATCAGTCCGGCGAATCTCGAAAGGTAGGAGATGCTCGCAATACGTGTGTTGATCCCCTTGACGACTACCTTTCCCTTCATCTCTCCATCGTAGAAGTGAGGCACTAAGCCGTTTATGCAGCAGCAGAGTGTGGTCTTCCCGGCTCCTGCCGGGCCTGTGATCATCACATGCTCACCTTTCGCTATCTTCAGGTTCACGTTCTCAAGAGCAGGTTCCGACGCGCCCGCGTATGTGAAGGTGAGGTCCTCTACGATGATTTCGTATTGTGCAGACAAGGCTGGGCCATACCTAATTCGTTAGGGTTATAAGCCTTTGTTTGACAATTCGTTAAGCACTGCGACAGTTTTTTATACCTAGTCATCGTTCACTCTGAGCACGGAACATTGGCTGCCGCAAAGGTGCTTTGAAATGGCATCTGGTCGAACAATTGCTACGGGGACACTCATTGTCGCCGTAGTCTTGGGAGCCACATATTTCTACATCAGTGAGAATCTGCATCTGTTCAAGCGCGGGACAAAGTTCATGGCCGGTTGGTCCACAACACCGATCGGGACTATCTTTGTGATCTCGCTCGTTGTGGTCGTTTTGGCAGCAACAGTGTACATGGCAAGAAGAGGTGCTAAATAATGATGAGTAAGTCTTCTGAACCCGGCAAAGCGATCAGACCTTCCTTACTGACATCAAAACAGGCAACTGCAGCCGCGATCTACGGTGGGTTAGGGTTTGCAACTAGGGCGCTCGGGCTTGTGATACCGATCGTGCCGCCACTCCTCTTTGATACTAGGGCAATCTGGTTACCGATTGGAGCAATGATAGCAGGGCCGTGGGGACTTCCCATAATTTGCCTTCTTCACGACATTCCTTCAGGTGTCTTTCTGCCCGGCATAGCATTTTCTCTGGCGCGAGGATACTTCTTCGTTGCCTTCTACAAGCCGATCTACCACATGCGATCCTACACGATACAGTGTCTGGCACTGATCCCGGTATGGGCCATAGCAAACTTCCTGGGCGACATAATGATTGTAGGCGGAATGGCGCTCTACGGCATAGTGCCCTTCTGGCCGTTCCTTACCTTGTGGTATGCAGGTGGCGGCTCCGAGGCATATGGCATAGCCTCCTACCTAACAACCATACTGATGCTGAAGTACGCCAAAGACTACGTCAAGCCTGCGTGGACATGGCGTCCCTGGCGAGCTCAAGCGTAGAGAGCTCGCATCTCCCTTTTTGTGGCTTTCTCAACCTCAAGTTTAGTTGCGCCAATATACCCGGATACTTCCGAAAATCGAAGCGGCCCTCTAGTCTAGGATTCTTCCCCCTTTGGCATAGTTGCCTCGAGGTACGTCATAGAAGAGTATCTCCACGAAATCCCTTGGCACTCCAAGAGTCCTCTCGACGACATCCGTTATTTCCTTTGCCAATTGCTCCTTCTGAGTCCTCGTTCTTCCTTCCAATAACTCAATTGTTATGATGGGCACTGTCATTCACGGTCTGCAATGGGAACAGAAATCATCTTTAATGCTTTCCCTAGCAATTCTCTCCCGCACTATTCAGATTCTTGGATTCCTCGGGACAAGATCCGGGACTCCTACGAGTCCGTGACATTCGCTCCCCGAAGTGACAAGCTGGAGTTCATCGGTTCAGTTGCTGTCGTCACAGCCGGTTCAGAACGAAACTGATTCTACTCTGGACAGCATCCATGATACGGCCTAAGGATTGAAAATGAGATTCAAAGCCACTAGATTTTTCGCGTCGTGACCGGCAAAAGCATTAGCATGCGTCTCTCGCTGACGGACGTGTTCGTCTCATACAGAATCGAACGAACGTTCTCCAAGTGCTGGTCTATAGGGCTCATCGAGTCTGCTCGACCCATGAGAACTTGCTTTGCAGTGTCTTGGTGGTGGAAGGTCCCAAGCTCCAGCAAAGCTATCTCTCCGGTCTTGATGTCACCAATCATCCAGTCGTTCGCGTAGCCACAGTTGTTCCTGTCTATCATTGTTGAAATCCATTAGTCCATGTCTGTTGAGTACTGGATTGCTTTCCTAGCCCTCGTGAAATAGGGCGTGCCATCGGGGTTGAATGTTGTGGCTCCCGTAATTGTTGTCTCAGTTACGACTAGCCCCGATGAGTTCACGTACCAGTCGGTCGCGCTGGTCAACAATCCGGGCATTATCTGCATTAGTAGTTGGTTGCCTCTCTCAGGAGACGTATGAATCATCGTATTCCAAGTTGAACCGATCAGATACACCCACCAAGAGTTGTGAGCCATCACTATCTCCCTATTACCGGTGTAGGTCCCAGTTGCCATGAAGGCGCTGCATCCACCCGGCTGAGGAATGGGTTGAGGCGAAACCTTACCGCTTTTCGATTTGAGCCAGTAGTGCATGGTCAACGTATCCAGCCACCCGTTGAGAGCGACTATATCGAGGGAGTCAAAGCTTAAGCCTCTAGCTTGAAGCCCCTCCACTATACCGTCAATCTCGCTCTTCTGTTCCTCGGGTGTCTTCGAAAGATACAGGTTCTGAGCTGTTTGTCGGAAAAACGTCCAATCCCTCTTGAGAGCTCCGTTTGCCCAGAACCGGACCCTCTCAATTCCGCCTTTGATTTTCTCTGCAAGAAGGTAGCCATGCTGGAAGCCAATCTCCTCCGGACCTCCTTCAATGTGCAGAAAGGTCCAGCCATTTAGATCTAGCAGATGTCTGACAGCAGGTTATTCCGTAAACAGATTGTACCTAACAGTTCTCTTTGCGGGCTTCAGATCATCCTCTCACACCTTTGGCCGAGGATCGGATCACGCAGGCATGATTAGTCACGTTGATCCAATGCTTGCCGATAGCATTTCACAAGCATCTTTGGCTCGGCTCGAAGAGATATAACCAGAGAGAAGCCTCAAGCTAAGGTAGGCGTTGTCGCATGCTCCTCCTGGGAAAAGTTGCCCTCGTGACCGGGGCTTCAAGAGGAATGGGAAAGGCAATCGCGCTCGAGATGGCGCGAGAAGGCGCTGAAGTCATTATCAACTATAGCCTCTCGGAGGAAAAGGCCAACAAGGTTGCTCGCAGCATCAAGGCACTCGGCCGGCGGTCCTTGGTCGTGAAGGCAGATGTCTCGGAGCTCGGGCAGGTTGAAGATATGCGCAAACAGGCCCTCAAGCAGTTCGGTGGCGTCGACATACTAGTCAACAATGCTGGAGTACACCATCACGTGAAGATCTGGGACATGGACGAGGCTGAGTGGAGGCGGGTCCTCGGCGTAAACCTCGACGGCATATTCTTCTGCAGCAAAGCCTTCAGCTCTGAGATGAGAAGGAAAAAGTGGGGTCGCATCATCAACATCTCATCAAGTGTAGCATTCACGGGAACCGACCACGAAGTCCACTACGGAGCATCCAAAGCCGCCGTGACTGGGCTGACTAAATCACTCGCGTTGGAACTAGCGTGCTACAACGTCACCGTGAATGCAATCGCGCCGGGAGAGATTGAGACGGACATGACAGCGAGCGAGACTGTCGAAGAGAGAAAGAAAGCGCTTGAACTGATTCCGCTCGGAAGGATTGGCCAGCCGGAGGACGTGGCCAATGCAGCGGTATTTCTTGCGTCAGATCGAGCCAGCTTCATCACAGGACAAACCATACACGTCAACGGCGGCGAAGCCATGTTCTAGCTTTTGCACGACCTGACTTTGAGCCTGGAAGCAGACAGCTGAGTATTCACTAGCTCTTCTCAACCCAAGAGAACTTGCGCTGCAATGTCTTTGAGTAGTAGAGTTTCCAGTCGAAATCTACTTTCCTTCCCCAACTGTAGTAGAGACGGGGATCGATGTAGCTCTTGAGAGATGTACCTAAGTTGTAGTCCCTTGTCGCTTTCATCGTCCTTATCTTGACCTTCAAGGCTTTCACAGCCTCTCCCTTCTTGGTTTTCTTTGTCTGTAGCACTTTGAGACGCTCCACCTTCTTCTCGAGTGTTTTCTCCCAGTTCTTCGGCAGCCTGCGCTTATGATTACAGACGATTGCAGCCTCGAGGTTCGCCAATGTGGCGACGTTCTTCTTCACGTACTCAGGGTCTTCTCTGCCTATCTTGGCGGCCTTCAGATACTCGCCGACGACCTTCGAGGCGTGGTATGTTCTGAATGTCTTTGCGGAAAGGCTTGGAACGACTTCGCTCAGGAAGTCTCTGACTTTGTCCGATCTTACTCCCTCGAAGATGGATGAGTTCGCGGTGGTCATGAATTCCTTGATGTTGTCGATCACTTGTGGTGGCAGCTCTACTTCCTTGCACCAGCGTACAGAATCCTTTCCGAGAAAGTCGAAGAGGACGCTCTCGCCTTCGTGGATCTTGATGTGTTCGGGTCGTAGTGTTGTGGCTCCGACTGTGTCAGCTTCGTCTTTGTCCTTCTCGTCACCAACCCTGAGTTTGAGGGCATCGATCAGGTAGCTGACCGTTGCGATCTTACGCCGTTTCAGGTCGGTGGCTGACAGATTGGCGAAGATGTGGGCTCTCAAATCATTGATCTTGCGGTCAAGCG
>Ga0315280_10007590_pt1 | contig 14504 bp, 19 predicted proteins | sample YL17G06_40_MG_FD_203697 | JGI IMG/M metagenome (GOLD analysis project Ga0315280, IMG submission 203697) | Sediment microbial communities from Yellowstone Lake, YNP, Wyoming, USA - YL17G06_40 | ecosystem: Environmental > Aquatic > Freshwater > Lake > Sediment | place: USA: Wyoming | collected...
CCTTCCCAAGACCACATCGAGAAGCTGGATCATCCGCATCTTCAACTTCATCTTCGCATGCTTAATCTACAACGCATGGGTCATCCTCAACGCCAATGCCCAAGAGCCAATAACAACAATCACCATGAAACTCAACTACATCTGGCATTCCTCAACGCTCTACCAGATGGAGATAGAGGCTTCACCGGGATGAAAAAAGACAAATTCGCATCTACTGCCTTCAGACCGATTTTCTAAACCGCCAGAGGTCTAGCGTCTCAATCGCACCTTCCATAGGGACTAAGCGGGCTTCTCTAGCATCGTTTAACGGAAAAATAAAATTCTGGGACCGATAGAACCGCAGGGCCCTGTTTTTCGCAAAAGCACAAACTCGCGCTTGTGCGAAGGAGTTATAGGCGCATCATTGTATCCGATCGAAGAAAGAAGAATATCGAAAGTACCCCTGCGTATATCTTCTTGACAAAGGGACCTATTCAGTTCGCTCCTCGATGACTTTCGCCCCGATCTGGTTCAAAGTCTCCTTGATTGTGAGATTCAGAGTGTTCCTGCTTATTCCCTTCTCCGCTCTGGCTTGAATGTCTAGGTCCAAGGTGATTTCGGCTCCTTCCCTGTTCAGCGGAACAAGCACCCCTCTTACTAGGTCAGAGAGTTTGTCCCAAGGAACCCTCAACTTCAACTCGACCACCTTTATCACGGCTGGCTTCTCCATGGCTTTCTCTTCGGGGCGCAGCTTTGGCTCAACTTCTGGTAGCGTAACTTCGCCTTTCTCTATTTCTACAAGTCTCGATTTGGCAACCTCTGGTCTAAGAACTGTTGATTCGTACAGCTCGGAAGGCAGCTCCTGTCCTCCGAAGAATATCTTCTCGCCAAGCTGTAACCCTAAGCCAGCTCGAATGCCGTTCTTTAGAACGTGCTCGTCTCCCAAGATTGGAAGGTGTGTGTACCTCAGGGAAGCCTCCCAGACGTCGCTGTAAGGTTTCTCGGTTTCGTCTTTCTCGAATACCTTATCCAAAATGACTTTTGGAGAGACCCTTTCAGTGAGGAGCAGTTCTTGGTCCTTAAGGTAGCTTTTGACTCTTAGGCTGAGGTTGGGCTTCTCTCCGATCGTGGGAATTCCCATGTCGAATACTTTAATGCCGCTGTTGAATCCTTTGACGACGTATCGATATGCCATTATCGTTTTCACCGAGACCGCTGAATCTGCATCATCGAGCTTCGTCCTTAGCGTTCTCGCGTCCTCTTCTGAGAAGCTCTTCATCAGGTCTGGTGACCCTTTGATCGCGGTTAGGGCTAGAAGTCTTCTGAACTTCAAACTCGGAGCCTGCGATCTTCTGAATTCTGTTCCTGATCTCTTCCTCGTCTTCTCCTCTTTGATGGCTTCTTCCTTGTCGATTATGATCCTGTTCAGGTTAGGACTGCTGAGGAAGTAGTATAGCGATTTGTCGGAGTGTAGGAAGTACAATTCATCGTCAAGTCGCTTAACAGCATCTCCGACTATTGGGAACGGTATACCTTCTCTCAGGAAGGCGATTCGAAGCCTTTGGACAGTTATCCCTTTTCTCTCGGCGGCCCCGCTAAAGGAATAGAAGAATATAGCTGTGGCTAACCCTAAGGCTACTTTGAATTTGGAGTACTCGCTACCCATCTCCTTGTCAATTCTAGGCGCGTTAGCGTTCGGTCCAGTGATGTCAGATGCGATAACTCCTTCAAACTGGTTTCCGATATGTTTGACAAGCTCCGTCCTGATAGAGGAGTTAGCCAAATTGATTTGGTCTACGGGATAAAAGAGCAGATTAAGAGACCTCAACCGGTCGAGATAATTGCGGATGAACAGAAGAAGCTGGATGAGGTCCCCGAATCCATAAAGGATTATGATGTGGTTGCAAAGGCTATGTATGGAATTCTGAGAAATAGATCAAACGAATGGGTTGACCCAACGGATCTCGCTCAGGAAATAAAAAATAATTTCCCAAAGACGTTCAACGATAAGACAGTTGGCCAAATCGCGTGGGGCTTCCCATTCGTAGGACACTGGCTACAAAAGAAGGGGCTCATCGAAATTAAAAGAGATGAAGATGGAAGACGATCATACAAATTCAAGGCGATGTGAATGTCAACTCGCCTTCGCTCGGGCCCATTTCCTTTAGGTAGGTTAGACGTTGCCTAGCGTTAGAGAGTGATAACCTTGTATTCGATCTCCTGATATTTCTCGCGGAGCACCCCTCCTCTTTAAGGGTCCAAGCCCTCTCATTCCTAGCCATACTCATTCATCTCTAAACCCAGAATGAATGATTCCTTCTCGGCTCCGAAGCGATGAAGAATCTCATGTAGGATTGTGCTCTCGAGGAGAACGGTGAATATTGCGTCAATGTCAAGTTGAGGGTTCTTCCTCCAAACGTCAGCAGCCTTCCTCAATAATTCATCAAGGTAGATCTGTGTAGGCCGCCCTTTCACATGAAGCCCTAAAACAAGTCGAGTACGATGTGAGAAGAGAGTGAACTCTATCAGGTCAGACATCCATCTCAACCTCAACTTCAGCTCGGCTTACTCTCCCATGGTCTTTTTTGTCTTCAAGAAAGCAAACGACTACAAAACATTCTTTATGCCTCCTTTTCGAGGGTTGGCTATGAGAGTAAGAGAATTTTCATACTGTCAGAGCCGGAATAGGTAGACAACCAAGACTCGGTCGAACGAAGCGCTTTTCTGATTTAACTCAAAAACGTTATCGAACAGTATTATCGGCAGTTGCATAATTTCTATCTGTTTCAATCACTCCTGTTTGCTGTTTGCTCCACTGAATAGCCATAGTAGAAGTCAGTCCCACAGCCTTTTGCAGAGTACTTGAAAGCTAGGGCGGTTTTCATCTGTGTGAAACTTCCTCCTGTAGTTGAGTATCAGTTATTTGCCCCCTTAAGGAACGGAAAGGCTTACCTGCTTGGGAAGATGTTCGAGAATTAAATTTCGATGTCGACCTGGTTTACTTCGCAGACAAGCGCATGGTTCAATTAGGAATGGAATGGTACCTAGTCATTCTAAGTCATCATGGACATAACGTAGTGAATATCGACGCCTACCTAGAGTACCATAAAGTCGGTTTTCTTTAGAAGCGTATGAGCTGATATCATCTCGAGCTTTGCGCGGCGGAGTCAGGCGTATACTGGAGCGTCTGGAAAGCATTAGGTCTCGATGTTAAGCAAGCTTCAGATAAGATCTGGGCAGAGAAAGCTCAGAAAGTCCGAGAAACCTTTCTAATGCCAAAAATCAATTGATCACAATGCTCTAGGCAAGAATCGGCCTCTGGTTGATAATCCACTAATATTCCTAGGTTAAGCCCAGCTTCTCTAATGCACTTGAAATTGCCAACGCGAATCTGGACGTCAGAGTTGGAGAAAGGCCGATGTCGTCAAGAGGGGCATCAGAGAACACCTGTTCTTCGGGGTTCAAGGTGGCGATCAATACGAATTTTGATCTTATTATCATGTGGATATTCCCACTATGTACCGAGCAGGTTCCGTTACTCATCAACTCATACATGAATTCCGCGTCTCTAGCTGGCACTTTGTCAAACTCGTCTGCCAGCACAATCATGTTGTCAGCGTCCGCAATCGCTCCTTTTTCTCCAGTTGCGTAATTTATAACCAATCCCGCTCGAGTTACATTCGCACCTATGGTCTGAACCTCAGAAAAGTTCTGAGCAATGATGTCTCTAGCTAGCGTTTTCGCCGATGCCGGGGCCCCTATAACAGCAAGATGAACGGGTTCATCAAAAGTTGAGAAAAGCGCAGCCGTAAGCGCCTCCTTCATCGATTCAGCTCCTTTGATGTCAGCAAAGACCTCCTTCCAAAAACCGTCAAATCCGTTCTTGTGGGCAAAGTCTCTGATTTCAGAAACGTTAAGAGTGATACCCTTGTCCTTGAGTGTTTGGTTCGTTGATGATTCTATTCGGAATTTCCATTTCTGCAACTGAGGCAGAATCCAAGCTTTCCATGACGCTTCATGCCCCTCTCGCGGCCAAACCTGAATAAGGTTCCCCTTTACTTCAATCTCATTATAGTATTCTTCAAGGTTCAGAACAGACTTTACTGACTTTTCAGCGACCTGATCGAACTGCTTGCACCTCACTTCGGCCCCTCTTTCGGAGATAATCACTTTTTCAATGGCCCGAGCCGCAACGATGCTCCTAGCTGTCTGTACAAGGCTGGCGGACTTCTGTTTGCCGAAGGGTAATTCATCGGGGTCGCTTAGAGCCAATGCCTCAACGGACTTTACGCCTGAACTCTTCAATACCTCTCTTTCTTTAATACCTAATTTTAGAATTTCTAGATCCAATTCAGCCTCATCATGAAATATTGAGAGCTACCTAAATAAGTCAATTTCTAGGAATGCCTCTCCCAACGTTAAAAATCGTGTCAATAAAACATGTATTGGGGATGATATCCTGTAAACGGAAATTGAGAAAGTCTGGGAAAAGAAAAACCAGGTGTTTGAGACATCTGCTATCTGCTACGACCTTCCATATCTCTGGACGGAAGACAGCTTCTCTCTTATCGCTTCTATGATGAATTCCGCTCTGCTTCTGTAGCCCAAAACCTTCCTGTCTACCAGTTTGTCTATCTCTCTGGCCAGCTCCTCTGGAACCTTGACGTTGACGTATCTCTTAACCAAATGTAAATGCCTCAAGAATGAGCTTTCAAAGCTCCAGAATGCATATTCTTGATGGAGCACTCATAATCCATATATGGATACACAGCGAAATACAGTATCGAGCTCGATGATCATGCCATTCTGCTACAGATATGGAACTCAATTGCCAGGTGATGTGCCCTAGCCAACCATCGGTGCATGAGGTGTTACTTATGGAGAAGCTTGGTGAAGAATACCTCGCAATTCTCGAAGAACTAAAGCAAGGGGCCAAGACCGGCTCAGATCTTTCTGCCAAGTTGAGCCTGTCAAAGGCTGTTGTTGCTGGTCGTCTTGCTCCATGCCCTTAATCGTGCTACTGGTCTCTGCGCTGCTGCTGTTCTGGGCTTCGGCTGGTGCCTCCGTGCTACTGGATCCTAATATAGTTGAGCCGGCCGGAAGATGGGTTGGGCTTCCGATGCTCCTCGTATTCGGCGGACTGTTTCTAGCCAGTCTAGTAACATTATTCAACTATAGAATCAGGGTGGATCATGATGAGGTAACGCTTTTGCTCCCGTATGGAGGAAGCGTCAGCTATGGACGAGATGAGATGGATGTGTCCATCAAGCGTAGGATCGTCAGGTTAAGACCGGTAGGTGGGGCGAAGTTGGGTTGGAGAAGACTCTTTATCCCCCAAAGGTGGACCAACACCTACCTGATAATAAAGCGGAAAGAATTCGAAGAATTCGAATGCCAAGTTTTGTTATGGATTTCTGTTTGTTCAGGATGCTTCCATCGGTAGTTCGCGCCATTCCATAGAATTCTTCTCAAGGAGCGCTCTCAGCTTCTCCGATATTGTGGGGCACACGAGAATACAGCGGGGAACCACTCCGGCCGCGCGAGCTTTCTGATCTTCCCTATATTTTAGGAGTTGCCCGACAACACTGCTTGTTGCTACCGGAAACTTCAATTCGATGCAAACATCTTGGCCCTTGATGTCTCTACAGAAAATATCGACTTTTCCTGAAGGCAATTCGAACTGCTCTGAAACGACAACCAATCCTTGCTCGACACGCTCCAGATTTTGACGAATGGACTTCTGATACTCAGACTCTTTCTCGATCAAGCCCTCTAGCCTTTCCTTGAGCCATTCAGGCTCCCTCGTGTAGGCCATCACCCAAGAATATTCAGGAGCCAACCAATAGGATTGAACCCGCTTAGATGCCACAATTCGCAGTTCTTCGAGAGATTTGACAAATCGCTTGCCTGCTGCAAGAGGAATCCCAGAAGCAAGCATGGCGTCTTCTTCAGCTTCCGGTGCAAGGCCTCCTTCTAGGAGATGAATCAGCTTACATTGCCATGTCAACACCCGGATATCAGCTGTATCCAGAATCTTGGCAAGAAGCTCGATTCTCTCCGCTTCCTCCTCCTTGCCCCCTAACCTAACGACCATCTCTCGCAACCTCTCAAACTCATCTCTGGTTATCGTGACTTCCTTGACGTGATTCACAGCAGCATCAACGCTTCTTTGTTCGGCCAATTGAACAATGTCTTCACGAATCCTCTGAACCTCCTCTGATGAAAGGCGTTTAAGAGACTCGATTCGAGTAACGATATCTTCGCCGAATTTCTGAAACTGTCCCGAGAACTCCTGTCGTAGGGTTGCTGTATCAGTGGTACGAAGCCAGTCTGTCCATTGTTTCACGGAAGTGCTGACGGCCTCAAGCTTGAATTGGACGGTTTTCATTCGGCCCGCCAACAGAAGATAAATCGCAACCCCTACACCGGCGGCAATGACAAGGAGAAGGCCAACGTCCTCGACAGAAACCATGTATTGGATTTCACCAAGGCTGAAGATTTAGGACTTTCGGAACTGACCTGCGGATATTCTTCTCCGCTACCTCCTCTAATTTCTCGCTGGAGCTCCGGCTCCAACAAAATATTGTAGACGCTTCTTTGTAATGAGATTTTCGCGTTCACCGTAAGCTATCTTCGTTGATCATCAGCCTGTTCCTAGCGTTCTATCCGGGTTCTGTTAAATAACCCGCGTATTTGATATTTCTTGGAGATGAGTGAGGGAAGTGGGATGCGGTGGAGAAGAGTTCTCGGCTTCGCGACTGTCTATTTCTTCATCTATGCCATTTCAATTGTCTACTTTACAATTAGGTCGCTTCCCCCTACCCCTGAATACTCATGGTATTTTCGAGATCTTTGGATTGCTCTCCGCACAATAGTTAGTTATGCTTTATTTGAGGTGCCTCGGAGTCCTCTCATGATGCTTTCACTTTTTATCATAATGGCAAAATCATTATTTCTTGGTTTCGTAACTGATTGGGGGTTACGGATTCTTGAAAGACGAAGAGAAAGAAGGGTTTTAGCTCACAATAGTTTAAGGAGATGAAATGAGATGAGAAGGAAACTTATAGTCGCTTTAATCCTAGCGATTCTAGCTGTTTCAGTTTTCCTCTACGCGTTCTTTGAAGTACCCTTGATTCGAGGTGTAAAGTATAGGTCGCTCTCAAGCTCAAGCGGATTCGGCTACTGTGTAACATATTATGATCCTGTCGATCCAGGCATATCTTTCTGGAGAGTATTCAAGCAAGGCGAAAAGATCAACGTCTCCGAGTGGACTTGGCATAATGGAGGACAAGCCCAAGCCCCCGCGCAGACTGGAAAGGTCTTGACTCAGGAAGACGTCGAAAGATTCAAAGACTTTCTCAAGAATGATCTCAAAGTCATAGTCACAGAGTTCTATGTAGTCTTGATCGCCGAGAACGTCTGGATCAAAGTCGGATATGAGAGCTCCCTCTCATACCACTTCTTCGGAGTCGGTTACTATCGAGAGTGGGAGGAAAGCTTCGTTGGGCAGGGACCGTTCCCTCCAAGCTGAGATGATCACGCATCAAGGAGGATGAGATAATGAGAAGAAAACTCTTAATCGCCCTAGTCGTCGTAGTTCTAGCTGTTTCAGTCTTCCTCTATGTATTCTTTGAAGTGCCGTTGGTGAAAGGCGTTAGACGGGAGTCTGTGGGCTTATGTTCCTCAGGCTTCGCTTGGTATGTAACCTATCATGATGAAGGCATTCTCCATAATGAAGTGTTCATCTCTGGACAGAACATGACAGTCGGCGTGCGCGGAACCTTGATGAGTATAACGGTTCCTAGATGGGTTCCTCTCCACAAAGTCCCTGACGAAGGCGACTTCAAAGCTTTTGAACGGTTTCTCAGAGAAGAGCTTAAGATCGAGCCCGAAGAGATAGACATCGTACTCTTCGAATCAGGAACCTACCTATACTATGAGTATGAATGCTCATTGAGCTACCAGTACCTGGGCATAGGCTATTACCGCGAATGGAAGCTGTACCAGTTTTTCCAATAGGGCGGTATTGAGATGAGTTTCACAAGAAGGGGTAGGGAAGTCATTATCACGCTACCGCGGAGACGAGCGGTGATCAAGGCTATATTGGTAGTTGCGTTAATCATTCTGGGAGTGGGTGGTACCGTCGCCTACCTCACCCATACCGTTGAGGTTTTCAGAGAAATAAGAACGCCCTTCGAGATAGATTTCACAGAGAACATTCAGGAAATCTCCTTGGTTTACGAAAATGGCACACTGATAAAACCGACGAGAATCAGCGGCCATGGTGGCGAGGCGCCTATGCGAGCCTATTTCGATGCGCCCGTGCTGTTCCATTTTCACGCCTACGCCCCGTTCTACAATCAATCAGCAATCTATAATGCTTGGAAGACTGTGGGAGTCAATACGATAAGATTCCAGATCACCTTTGACGATCAAACAACGATTATGTATGAGCACTTTGTGGAGGAGGGGTGTGCGTACACACCGCTCCCATATGCTGGACCCTACTATTTCCACGTAAAGCCAGGGATAATCCTCTAGAAACTTGCAGTTATTGTCTTCTTCTGATTGTAACTACGACTGCGATGAGTAGGATCCAAAGCGCTAAGAATACGCTCAAGGAGCTTATCGGAGTTCTAGGCTTGTAGAGGTTGAATGATAGTCCATAACTTCCGTAGAACGGCTCTGAATATCTTACCAACTTATGGCCATCAGTGATCTCAACTTGGTAGTTGGCTTCATCAGTCCTCGTGTACTCGGCTGGATAAGAGAATGTCACCTTAAGATCTGTCTCGCTCGGTAACCCTGGGCCTACATATTCTGCTGCTGGCCATATCGAGAAGCTGACATAGTCCTAGATGTGTTTCTTTCAGATCTTTTTCAAAGTCAATGTTGATCTCAAATGCGTTCTTAAACAGATGAAATATTCTATCGAGTTCACTCCGGACTCTCTCCTGCTTCAGCAGAAATTCGAGAGATATGTTTTTGCACTCAAAGTAGATCAGTGGATAGGTGCTCAACCTGAAGTCTGCCCCAATGTTCTTTTCCGGAACCCTCGGTTCAAGCTCAACCTCATACCCTTTCTCTTTGTAGCGCCCGGCAAATTCGACCTCGAGAATTGAATTCTCGAACTCTTTAGGGTCAATTAGCTTACTTTTGAATTTCTCGATACCCATGTCCTCCTGCAATAATGAAAGCCATTTGACGATATGTTTCCAAAAATCGTGAACATATAAGGCATCGTTTACTAGGCACCAAATAAGCGTCTGTATAGTCTGAATCTATCATTGACTATGTCATCGATTGCCTTCTCGTCGAAGATTTCTTTCAATAGCGAATGTTTTTCAAGAGTGGCCTTAATCTGAGAGTATATGACTTTCTGATCTAGGTCTAGCAATTCCATTTCAGAAAGATCCAACATACTCACAACTGATGATGTTGCTGAATATCATTTAACATCTCTACAAACATAAGAGAATGTCTTTGTCTCAATAATATGTTCGACTAAAGGGGTCGGAATACATACATTGCCATTAGTATATGGCTACTGACTACGCTAGTGCCGAACCTAGTAATAGCGTGGAAAAAAGGAGGTTGGTATTGGCGACCCAGTGGCCGGTATGTCAGGCGTGACTATGCGGCAGTCGGATGGTTTGTATGGATTCTCACAGCGAACTTCATTCTTTATCCAATAATAGAAACGATAATATCATCGCTCTATGCGTATGCCGGAGAAGCAAATGCTCTATTCCTTTTCGTCGTCACCGTTGGGATCTGGGTCTATGCCTTAATCTGGGCGGAGAGAGAAAATCAGAAGTCTGTTATCTGACTCGCACGCTTTGTGCTCAGGTAGCTAGGGGCCTTCTGATGACGATCTTTCCGATGCTGAGTTCTTTGACTAGGTCCCAGCCTTCATCCAGATAGCCAGTAAGCTCATCTTCGCTTGTGATTCGGCTCTCGAAGGGCCCGCCCCAGTCTCCAGATGCCATCAGAGACCAGAAACCCACGTAGTCTATGCCTGTTTTCCAGTAATTAGGAGCTCAGATCTGTGTTGTATAGATCTCGTAGCCCTATTGTGTGACCGAACTCGTGCGTGAACGCGCCGAAGGCCAACCCGCCACCATTCACAACCTCGGAGGACCATCCTCCGCTGTCGAACGTCCTGCCACCATATATTACATTAAGCCCAGCCCAGAATGTATGCGGCCAGATCAGGTTTGTGTTGTTAACGTCCGAGTCTTGGCCGCGACCTGCGAAGACTACCATTATGTCTTGATACTGTTTGCATGAGACTTCACGCCAATACTTGTTCATCTGCACGAAGACTAGGCTGTGAAGCTCATCGCGAGGTTTTTCGTGTTTGATATCAGTGAACTCAACCAGCATCACAATTAGCCTGGTCGCCGCTCAGTTTCTTGATATTGACGGACCCCTCAGAGGCGAATGTCGCCTAGTTGCGGTCCGCCATAGCAGTACCTTTCGCCGCCTCTCCGCCAACCGGAAAAAAAACATCCAGTTGACAGAAGCTGTTAGCGGTTAGCTGGTCGGGCGAAGAATAGCACTTCGCGGAGGACTAGCCAATCTTTTCGTATCCAACTCTCGACCTCCTTTCCAGTATCCGTCTTCCGGTAATACGCCTTTGGGCGCTCGGCTTTGCTAGGGACCGGCTCTATTAGTCGATGCTTTATGAGCAAGTCTATCCAATGATCGTTCAAAGTGTCGTTACCTTTAGCTGCGAACTTATAGAGTTCCGTCCATGTGGCTAGGATGGCGCATGGATGGTCAATCTTCCAGAGATAGCGCCAGAGAATTTGGACTCTGCGCTGGGCTTCTCCGAGTTCGGTTGCTGCAAGGATAATCTGGTCTCTAACCTCTTCGAACTCTTCTAATGCTTTTTGATAGCTTTCACTCGGTTCCTCTTGTTTCAATAGCGCTCGTCCTCTCCAGCAGAGGTTTATACTTGCGCTTGAGGAATCTGTATCTGCCGAGCAGCCTCGCGGATCTGTAAATCCAAAACAGACCTATGCACAGTGCTAGAAGCACAACGAGTAGCTGCAGTCGGTTTAGTGTGTAGAACGGGTAGGCCAGAGAGATCACCATGAGGATAAGGAGGCCTGCGATCCCAAGCCCTTCAACGGCGGAGACGCCTACCATCTCTATACCATAATTCAGGTCTTTGACAAAATCGACCACATCCTTACGCCACAGCTCAAAAATCGCGCTCAGCTCGTCCTCTTCGCCTTCATTTTGATTCAACTTGCACACGCCCTATTTCCAGGAAAATAGGTCTCACGTGGGCGATAAACCTGTTTCTGTGCCAGCGTTTCTCAGAAAAAGCCTTACTGTTACGATCAGACGACTGGACATTGAAAGCGATCGCGATGGGACGAGAAACAAACAAACAACGAGCAACAAGAGCACGTGAGCTTCGTATTCGACTCCCTGCGGAAAAGTGGGAGTGGCTAGACAGCTGGATCAGCCGTGGAATCGCCCGCACCTACAGCGACCTCATACTACTTGCGATTGACTGCTTCGCTGACAAACTGCTCCAGCGTGAGTTGCAACAAGCAAGACTCAGCCAGCTCAACACATCAGTGGACGGGACAGAGCAATGATACAGCAATCGAAGCGGGAGTATGCCCCGTTAGAATTCTTCTTTGAAGCTCGCCAAGCGCCAGTCGCTCCAGACGAGACTGTCTCGTCGGCCGTACCACATGCCGATTCCAAAGGGCCTTGTTCCCTAGAAGAACGACTGCCGTGGGAGTCGACTCCTCCTTTGGAGGAATTTCCACACGAATATGGCACGCAAGCCCATTCGCTGACGACACCTCGCGGCTTTGTTTTCTCACCTTTGCCAAGTCCCGCTTGGGCACCTGGACCCCCGCTTGATGTTCTTGACTCTCCAGTGGTCAGGAGACTGTTGTATGACCCGAACCTAACATGCCCCCTCGGGCACCCCACAGTAGATCCACATTCGGGAGGTACGTATGAGACCGAATTCGGGGTTGTTCGACGCTACAAGTGTTTGACATGCAAGAACACCTACAGCGAGCTGATCAAGCCGAAGCACAGGGTCGACGCCGCAATCTTGGTACTGCACTATTTCGGGCATGTTAGCGCCCGCCGTTCTCCGGTTGTCTTGACGCATGTCGCGAAGGCCCTTAACGCCTTCCCGGGTTCGAAGGAGACGCCCGTCAAGATTAAAGTCAATAACACAAAGACACCAAAGCTACTCGTGAGCCGTTCTACCATAAACAGACGAATAGCCTATTATGCCAAGATCGCCGCTAATGTCAGCCCGGACGCGGTCACGAAACTCTTCCGACCGAAGTTCTCAGGTTTCTTCGGACTCGACGCGAAGTATGTCCCCATCAGGGGCGTTGATTGTGCTTACTTCATTGCGCACGACCTCTTCAAAAACGATGTCCCAAGCGCACTTCTGACAGACCCCGGCGAGCCGAAGGAGACCTTGATGAATTGGCGCATGTTCATGAAACAGTTTCGACAGACTGTGGAAGGAACTGGTAACACGATTAGGCAGGTGGTGCTTGATGACAAGAGGGAGGCTTGGGAGGCAGAGAGGTTGGAGCTTCCCAAGAAAACGGTCGCCACCTTGGATGTTCAGCATGTCTTGCGGGATATAGAAGAAAAGAAACATGCAGAACGACATAGGTCAGCAAAAGGCTGGGGGCTCATCGCGGAGCTTGAATACGCGCTGCGATATTCGCGTTCAAAGACGGAAGAGATTGCAATATTGCAGCATGTCCGAGAAGCCCGCGATTACTGGCTACTGGGCGGAAGCCAAAAAGCACAAAAAGGCATTACTGCTGCGCTCGGGAAGTTAACCGATGGCAACATCAGAAGGCTGGCCTCCCATTGGGATTTGGTCACGGCTGGAAACGCATTACACCCGCGGACGACGAATCCTACAGAGGGGGCACCTATCGGCTTACTTAACGATACGCTTGACAGCATCAGTTCCTTTCAATCCCCCGAATTGGCACCCGGCCAAATGAATCTAATCTTTCTGATTTACAGACTGATGCCAAGCTCAAAAACGGGTAGGTCGACACTGCAGAATTGCGGCGTGAACAAAACGTTAGACAGCCTTATGAACATCCTGCTAGCCTTCGACACGTCCTCGCCCATACAGTAGTTCGTTCTGCGCTAACAGGATTTGATACGTCCACGCAAGCAACAACTAACCTTCCAAGCAGAAACGAACCATTCACCTGAGCACGAAAGTGACTGTCAATTTCCAGCATAATCGAACCGACATTGCTGCCTACAGTCCCGTAGCAGAATCTGAACCCACCGCCATTTCGGAGGTGGTATCAGAGTATGCTCATGCACATTCTTGGAATAGTGTGGTTCATTTATGCTGTTGCATGGCTAATTCGTTAGTGCAAGAGGTGGTGTTTCGTTTTTGCTTTGAGAAGCGAATGGTATCATTTTGTGTGGAACTAGCACCTGGCTTATTCACTGCGCTTCTTGCAACTAGCTGTATTCTGCCCTTGTAGGATGACAGTTGCTCTCTCCACTTTCTCCTCAGTTGAATGCGCCAGACTGTGGATAAGTTCATGCAGGTATACGTGCGTGAGGAATTTGGCTGTTGCTCCGAAGCCGGAGCCGCGTGCCGTTTTCACCGCTTGCAGAACGTTGATGAATATGGTTCGCGTGGCCTTGTCAAACGATCCGTCTCCCCTTTCCCCGACAAGAAGAACTAGCTTCGGCTCCACTTCGTCGTATATCGCTACTGGATAGCCGTTGAAGACGTGATCGTAAATCCACCCTCTATCTCCCGCCAGCTTCGGGTCTAAACAGTCGGGTAAGAACTTTGCGGAGTGTTTTGCAAGCCACTCTGGACCCCAGATGCCAGACACCATTCTCTCATAGTTCTTATGACTCTGCAATTGTTCGAATGCCCCCAATCAAAAGCTCCCTTGGACAGCAGGGAAGAGGTCCTGTTACCTCCGCCGTGGACTATCAAACCGTTTCGAGTTCTGGCTGTCTCTAATCAAGGAGCGCCACCTATTACTTTCCTTTGGTTTCCAGACTCCTGCCACTTCACCTGGCGTTCTTCCGGCTAACGCAAAGTGCGGTCGAATGTAGTTGTAGAACGATCTGAACCCGTCTGCGAAGTCCCGAGATGAGCGGTTGTTCTTTAGACCAGCCATGGTTTTTAGTCTTCCTCTGACTGTTCCGTTGAACCTTTCGAGCCTGTTGTTGCTGTCTCTCTTTACCAGGCCTCTGTCGGCGATATGTGTTAGACGAAAACGTTTGTGATGCTCATTGATTTTTCTGATCGCCGTCTGGTACGAGGGCAGTCCATCTGAGACTATCCTAACTTTGTCCTGTTTAGCCAGTCTCAGCCCCTTGTTGAGTAGCCGCTGGGCTTCTGTAGATCTTTTCCTTGAAGTGACTTGAACCGCCACTAGGTAGCGACTACGATGATCCATAAGGTTCCATAGGTTCCGCAAGTCGCCGCCTACTTTAATCCTCATCTCATCCACATGCCATTTTCT
>Ga0315280_10007595_pt1 | contig 14499 bp, 12 predicted proteins | sample YL17G06_40_MG_FD_203697 | JGI IMG/M metagenome (GOLD analysis project Ga0315280, IMG submission 203697) | Sediment microbial communities from Yellowstone Lake, YNP, Wyoming, USA - YL17G06_40 | ecosystem: Environmental > Aquatic > Freshwater > Lake > Sediment | place: USA: Wyoming | collected...
AGGCGCTCGATACCGCCAAGCTGTCGAAGCTGGCGGCGGGCGAGTGCAAGGCCGCGGTGGCCCGCGTGCATCCGTTCCTGTGCAGTCCCGAAGGCGTGGAGCAGATCCGCCAGGACTTCGCCGCCGGGACCGTTGATTCGGTCGTGATCGCCGCCTGTTCGCCGCGCGTCAAGCAGGAAGCGTTCCGGCTCGACGGCCAGGCCATCATCGAGCGCGTCAACATCCGCGAGCATGTGGCCTGGTGTCAGAAACCCAACGACGAAGACACCCAGATGATGGCGGAGGACTATCTCCGCATGGGTGTCGTCAGGGCCCGGAAGACGGAGCCGCCCGAGCCCCTGGCCGAGCCTGTTTCCAGGACCCTGCTGGTTGTGGGCGGCGGCATGACCGGCATCACCGTCGCGCTGGAAGCGGCGGAGGCCGGCTACGAAGTGGTGCTGATCGAGAAGGAAGCGCAACTGGGCGGCTTTGTCGCCACGCTGAAGAAGCGCTTCCCGGTCCTGGCCCCGTACACCGAGCCGGCTTCCGGCGGCATCGCGGAAAAGATCAGCGCCGTCACAGCTCACCCGCGCATTCGCGTGTTCACTTCCGCCAGGATCGTCAAGATTGAGGGCCAGCCGGGCATGTTCGACGCCACGGTAGCAAACGGCGCCGGCCCGGTTTCGTTCCGCGCGGGCGCCATCGTTCTGGCGACCGGCTGGAAGCCGTACGACGCCGCGCGGCTTGGTCATCTCGGTTACGGCCTGACACCGGACGTGGTCACCAACGTTGAACTGGAGCGCATGGCCGCCGCCGGCGCCATCACGCGCCCATCCGACGGCCGCCCGGTGGAAAGCGTGCTGTTTGTGCAGTGCGCCGGGTCGCGCGACAAAGACCATCTGCCGTATTGCTCCTCGGTCTGCTGCATGGCCACGCTCAAGCAGGCCACCTATATCCGCGAGCAGAACCCCGAGGCCAGGGTTTACATCATCTATAAGGACCTGCGCACGCCGGGGCAGTATGAGAAGTTTTATCGCGCCGCCCAGGATCATCCCCTCAACTTCCTCACCAAGGGCGAAGTCGCCGGCGTGGAAAAAGGCCCGGACGGGCAACTGGCTGTTACCGTGACCGGCAGCCTGCTGGGCGAGAAGATCCAACTCAACGTTGACCTCGTGGTGTTGGCGGCGGGGATGGTTCCCAACTCCGCCGACGGGGAGGCCATCCGCGCGCTGGAAGAGGCCACCCTGCGGTCGGTGAAGGCCGAGACCGCCGAGCAGCGCGCCGACGCCGCCCGCGAGGCGGAGCAGTTGAAGCACCACGCCGGCACCCAGATCCTGAACCTCACCTACCGCCAGGGGCCGGACCTGCCCGTGCTGCGCTACGGGTTCCCCGATTCGCACTTCATTTGCTTCCCATACGAGACGCGCCGCACCGGCATCTATGCCGCCGGGGCGGTGCGGGCGCCGATGGACGCGTCCGCGGCGCAGGAGGATGCGCTGGGCGCGGCATTGAAGGCCATCCAGGCGGTGGAGCTGGCGGCGCGAGGCCGCGCCGTGCACCCCCGCGCCGGCGATATCACCTATCCCGCCTTTTTCCTCCAGCGCTGCACCCAGTGCAAGCGCTGCACCGAGGAGTGCCCGTTCGGCACGCTGGACGAAGACGAGAAGGGGACGCCGAAGCCTAATCCCTACCGTTGCCGCCGCTGCGGCATCTGCCTGGGGGCCTGCCCGGAGCGCATCGTCTCGTTCAAAAACTATTCGGTGGACATGATCGCCTCCATGATCAAGGCCATCGAGGTGCCCGAAGAAGACGAAGAGAAGCCGCGCGCCCTGGTCTTCATGTGCGAGAACGACGCCTACCCGGCGCTGGATATCGCGGGCATGAACCGCCTGCGTTACGATGCCGGTGTGCGGGTGATCCCGCTGCGGTGCCTGGGCTCGCTGAACATCGTGTGGATCGCCGATGCCCTGTCGCGCGGCATCGACGGCGTGCTGCTGGTCGGCTGCAAGTACGGCGACGACTACCAGTGTCACTATATGCGGGGCAGCGAGCTGGCCAACCAGCGGCTGGAAAACGTGAAGGAGACGCTCGAGCGCCTGCAGCTTGAACCGGAGCGGCTGCAGTTGACGCAGTTGGCGATCGACGAAGCGGCCAAGTTGCCGGCGTTGATCGAGGGGTTCATGGACCGCCTCCGCAAGGCCGGCCCGAACCCGTACAAAGGCTTTTAGTGACAAGTGACGAGTGACACGTGACAAGCGGCCGCGTCTGACTCGTCACTGGTCACTGGTTTTGCCATGGCGGACGCAGTGCTGGTACAACCCGACACCTCCTTTATCAAGGACGTGATGGCCTCGGGCGGCGGTGATCTGAAGAAGTGCTTCCAGTGCGGCACCTGCACGGCGGTGTGCGCCCTGGCGGCCGACGATCAGACTTTTCCGCGCCGGCAGATGATCGCGGCGCAGTGGGGGCAGAAGGACCGCCTGGTTGCGGACCCGGCCATATGGCTGTGCTACGATTGCGGCGACTGCACGGCGCAGTGCCCGCGCGGGGCGCGCCCCAGCGATGTCTGCGGCGCCATCCGCCGCGTCGCCATCAAGCACTTTGCCTTCCCCGCCTTTCTCGGCAGCCTCGTCGCCAATCCCAAGGCTCTGCCGCTGCTGTTCCTGCTCCCGGCCTTGATCTTTCTGGCCATCGCGTTCTGGGCGCCCAGGGGAGCGGCCACGCCGGAAGCGGAATTCGCCAACGTGTTCCCGATTCCGGTGCTGGAAGCGTTATTCTTTGCCGTGAGCGGGTTTGTTCTGTTAGCCTTTGTGGTCGGTATCGCGCGCCTCGCCAAGGCGTTGCGGGCGGGGGGCGGCGGGGGGCTGGTTGCCGCGGCCCTGGTGGCCGCTGTGGTGGAAATCGCCACGCACCGGCGCTTCGCCGAGTGCGGTGCCGAGAGGCAACGGCGCCTCGGCCACCTGCTCACGCTGTACGGATTCCTCGGGCTGGCAATGATGGGCACGGTGGTGGGCGTGGGCACCATGCTGGGCGTGATGCGCACGCCGCTGGCGCTCACCAACCCGTTAAAATTGGTTGCGAATGCTTGCGCAGCCGTTATCCTGGCCGGCGTGCTTCTGCTGCTGGCCGAGCGGCTCGTGGACCCGGCCAAACGCGCGGCCAGCACCTATTTCGACTGGTTCTTCCTGGTGGTGCTGGCCGGCGTTGTCATCACCGGGATTGTGTCGGAAGTGCTGCGGCTGGCACAGGCGACCGTGGTGATGTACGCGGTTTATTTCATTCACCTGGTGCTGATCTTTGCCCTGTTTCTGTACGCCCCGTATTCCAAGTTCGCGCACCTGGCGTACAGGACGGTGGCGATGGCAATCGCAGGTTCCAGGTTCAAGGTTCCAGGTTCCAAGTTGTTTTGAAGCCTGAAACCTGGAACCTGGAACTTCGAACGAGAAGTTCGATAGGAGAATTCATATGGCCGATGATCAAAAGCCAAAAACCAAACTGCTGGACGAACTGGAGACGGGGCCCTGGCCCAGCTTCGTCAAGGAAATCAAGCGGGCCGGGGAGAAAAACCCGGTCTGCGACGACCTGCTGGGCCAGCTCGAGCTGTCCTACGAGGAGAAGCAGGGCCACTGGAAGCACGGGGGCATCGTAGGGGTGCTGGGTTACGGCGGGGGCGTGATCGGCCGCTACAGCAACCTGGCGGACAAGTTTCCCCGCGTGGCCCACTTCCATACCATGCGCATCAACCACCCGTCCGGCTGGTTCTACACCAGCGAGGCGATCCGGACGCTGTGCGACATCTGGGAGCGCCACGGCTCGGGCCTTACCAACATGCACGGCTCGACCGGCGACATCATCTTTCTCGGGACCAGAACCGACGAGCTGGAGCCCACGTTCAAGGAGTTGACCGAGGCCGGCTTCGACCTGGGCGGCTCCGGCTCGTGCATGCGGACGCCCTCTTGCTGCGTGGGGCCGGCGCGTTGCGAATGGGCCTGCTACGATACGCTGGCGACCTGCGACAACCTTACCCGCCAATACCAGGACGAGATGCACCGCCCGCCCTTCCCCTACAAGTTCAAGATCAAGTGCTCGGGCTGCCCGAACGACTGCGTGGCGGCCATTGCCCGCGCCGACCTGTCGGTCATCGGCACCTGGAAGGACGACATCCAGCAGGATGACGCGGCCGTGGCCCAGTACGCCAGGGACGGCGTCAACATTCAGAAGGACGTCTGCGACCACTGTCCCACCCGCTGCATGGAGTGGGACGGCCAGAAGCTGGCCATCAACAACCGCGAGTGCGTGCACTGCATGCATTGCATCAACGTGATGCCCAAGGCGCTGCGGCCGGGCCAGGAAAAGGGGGCCACCCTTCTGATCGGTTCCAAGGCACCGATCGTGCAGGGCGCGCTGCTCTCTTCGGTGCTGGTGCCGTTCGTTCCCGAGAACGAGTTGCTCGACACGGTGAAAGAGTTGGTCCGCCGCATCTGGGAGTTCTGGGGCGAGTACGGCATGAACCGCGAACGGGTCGGAGAGCTGATCCAGCGCGTAGGGATGGCCAACTTCCTGGATGCCATCGGGCTGGATCCGGCGCCGGAAATGGTGACGGCGCCGCGCGACAACCCCTACATCTTCTTCCAGAAGGAAGAAGCCGCTGCGGAGCCGGAATCGGCGGGCGCGTAGGGCCAACAGAGCCGCGACCGCAACAGAGCCGCGACCGTAAGGGAGCGGCCAGTGGAAGCGAAGAGTTTGAGGAGAAACGATGAGCGCACAAGCTGCCAAGAGAATCACCGATATCGGGCCGCCTCACTATGAGAAGTTCCTGCACCCGGTGATCAAGAAGAACTACGGCAAGTGGGTCTACCACGAGTCGCTGGCGCCGGGCGTGCTGTGCCACGTGGCCGAATCGGGCGACAGAATCTATACCGTGCGGGCCGGCTCGCCGCGCCTGCTCAGCGTGCAGACGCTGCGCAGGTTCGCCGACCTGGCCGACAAGTACTGCGGCGGGCACCTCCGTTTCACCAGCCGCAACAACGTCGAGTTCCTGCTCGACAACAAAGAGAAGATCGAGGCGCTGAAGAAGGAGCTGATCGAGCTGGGCTTCCCGGTGGGCGGGACGAACAACGCCATCAGCAACATCGTCCACACCCAGGGCTGGGTGCACTGCCACTCCTCGGCCACCGACGCCTCGGGGATCGTCAAGGCGGTGATGGACGCGCTGTACGACCGCTTCACGCACGAGAACCTGCCGGCCAAGCTGCGGGTGGCGCTGGCCTGCTGCCTGAACATGTGCGGCGCGGTCCACTGCTCCGACATCGCCATCCTGGGCATCCACCGGCGCCCGCCCAAGATCCTGCACGACGTGTTGTCCAAGGTCTGCGAGCTGCCGACGCTGATTGCTTCCTGCCCCACCGGCGCTATCCGCACCAAGACGGTGGACAGCAGGCAGTCGGTCGAGGTGCTGGAAGAGCAGTGCATGTATTGCGGCAACTGCTACACGGTCTGCCCGGCCATGCCCATGAACGACCCGGAGAACGACGGCGTTTCCATCTGGGTGGGCGGGAAGGTCAGCAACGCGCGTTCGGCGCCCAAGTTCTCCAAGCTGGCTATCCCCTATTTGCCCAACAACCCGCCGCGCTGGCCCGAGGTGGTGCGGGCGGTGGTGAACATTGTCGATGTGTACGCCAAGAACGCCAAGAAATTCGAGCGCCTGGGCGAGTGGATCGACCGCATCGGCTGGCCGAGGTTCTTCGAGCTGACCGGCATCCCGTTCAGCCGCTATCACATTGATGACTTCAAGCACGCGGGCCTGAGCTATGCCCGCTCGGCGCATATTCGGTTTTAATGTACTGCTGGCGTCCCGCCGGCCGGCCCTGCCCGTCGCGCCGGTGCACGGGAGTGGACTGGCAGGGGCCGGCCGGCGGGACGCCAGCGGTACAAGGGGGAAGTATGGCGGACGTTAACCAAGTGGCGGAAGAGATGTACAAGCTGGTGGCCGAGTCCTTCGGCAAGAAGAACCTGAAGGCCGGGGACCTGACCAAGGCCATGATCGAGAAATTCGGCGCAGACTGCACCAAGGACGACTGCAAGCTGGCCATCCGCCAGCTCATGGAGTCGGGCCGGTGCGTCTACAGCTACTTCGGGGGTAGCTACATCACGCTGCCGCACAAGGAAGGCGCCGCCCCGGAATAGTCCGGAGGCAGTAGGCAGTAAACAGTAGGCAGCCGCGAATGATACTGCCTACTGCCCACTGCCTACTGCTTACTGCCGACTACAACTGGAGACCCGGCATGGTGGTGTTCAAGGCGGTCAAGAAGCCGATCATCAAGACCTCGGTGGCGGGCGCGGAGATCAGCCCGCTGCGCCCGCGATACGCGCCCAAGACGCCTCCCTGCATCGGCACCTGCCCCAGCGGCGTCGATATCCGGGGCTGGCTGATCACCATCGCCCAGGCCGAGGCTTACGGCCGCACCAACGAGCAGGCCTTCGAAATCGCCTGGCGGAAGATCACCGAGCGCAATCCGTTCCCTGCCGTGTGCGGCCGCGTGTGCCCGCACCCTTGTGAAGACGCCTGCAACCGCACGGAGAAGGAAGGCGGGGTCGCGATCAACGCCCTGGAGCGTTTCGTCGGCGATTTCGGCATCGAGAAAGGGCTGAAACTTTCCCGCCTCAGTGAGGAGCAGCGCAGCGAGAAAGTGGCGGTGATCGGCGCCGGGCCGGCCGGGCTTTCCTGCGCCTATCAGCTTGCCCGCCGCGGCTACCCGGTCACGGTGTTCGAGGCCTTCAGCAAGCCGGGCGGCATGCTGCGCTACGGCATCCCCGCCTACCGCCAGCCGCGCGCGGTGCTGGACGCGGAAATCCAGCGCATCCTCGATCTCGGTGTGGAACTGAAGTGCGGCTGCGTGGTCGGCAAGGACATCTCGCTGGAGCAGTTGCGCCGGGAGTACCGCGCGGTATTCACCGGAATCGGCGCGCACAAGGGGTTGAAGCTGGGCGTGCCGGGCGAGGACGCGCCCAACGTGTTCACCGGGACCGAATTCCTGAACAAGGTCAACTCCGGCGAACCCGTCGATCTCGGCAACAAGGTGATCGTGATCGGCGGCGGCGACACGGCCATCGACGCCGCCCGGGTGAGCAAGCGCCTGGGCGCCGAGGTGACCATCCTGTACCGCCGCACGCGGGCCGAAATGCCGGCCATTAAACCCGAAATCGAGGGCGCCCTGGAGGAAGGCGTGGCCATTGAGTTTTTGGCCGCGCCGGTGGAAGTGCTGCGGGAAAACGGCCTCGCCATCGGGCTGCGCTCCATCCGCATGGAACTGGGCGAGCCGGACAAGAGCGGGCGTCCGCGGCCGGTTCCCAAGCCCGGCACCGAGTTCGATGTGCCCGCCACAGCCATCATCGCCGCCATCAGCCAGGAGCCCGATTTCGGGCCGCTGCCGGAGCTGCACCAGGGCAAGGACTGGATCAACGCCGACCGCTGGGGAGCCACGAAGATGGACGGCGTCTTCGCCGGCGGCGACGATATCGAGCTGGGCCTGGTCAGCATCGCCATTGCCCAGGGGCGTTTCGCCGCCGAGGCTATCGACGCCCACCTGCGGGGCGTGCCGCTGGAGATGCCACAAGCGCCGCCGCCCATCAAGACCGAAAAGATGAAGCTCGGTTGGTACAAGCCGGCCGACCGCCACGAGCGGCCCCACCTGCCCGTCGAGCAGCGGGGCATGGACACGGAGATCGAGCAGGGGCTCTCGCAGGAAGATGTGATCGCCGAGGCCAAGCGCTGCATGTCCTGCGGCATGTGCGCGGACTGCGAAACCTGCTGGATGTACTGCAGCAACAATTGCTTCGTGCGGCTGCCCAAGGGCGAGCACTACAAAGTCAAACTGGAGTTGTGCAACGGCTGCAAGAAGTGCGCGGAAGAGTGCCCTTGTGGCTACATCGACTTGATATGAAGGGTCCAAGGTCCAAAGTCCAAGGTCCAAGGTCAACCCAGGTGCCGACCTTGGACCTTAGACCTTGGACCTTGGACGAATTTGGGAGGAATGGATGCCGACGTTTGAAATGGGTGGCAGATCATACCCGGTGGATGAGGACGGCTTTCTGCAGGATCCGCAAATCTGGAACGAGGCGGTGGCCTGCGACTTTGCGAGCACCGAGGGAGTCACCGACCTGACCGAAGAGCACTGGAAGGTGATCAACTACCTGCGGAACTATTACCTGCAGTTCGGGATCGCGCCGATGATCCGCAAGCTGTGCAAGGAGACGGGATTCCCGTTGAAGCACATTTACGAGCTGTTCCCGTCGGGTCCGGCGAAGGGCGCCTGCAAGCTGGCGGGCCTGCCCAAGCCCACCGGCTGCGTGTAGAAGACAGTGACGAGTGACAAGTGACGAGTGACCAGAAGCCGGTCAGTTGTCACTCGTCACTTGTCACTCGTCACTTTTTTATGCCGCTTGCGGAAAAGCGCGATGCCATTGTGGCCGAGTGGGTGGCGCGGACCCTCGCCTCCTATCCGGAGCAGACCGCCCGCTTCCTGCTCCAGGAAAAGGACCGGTTCCGCAACCCGGCCGGCTACCTGTTCCGGGAGGGCCTGCCCGCGCTGTTCGATGAACTGAACGGCGAGGGGAGGCGGCAGCGTGTGGAAGAAATCCTGGAGCCGCTCATCCGCTTGCGCGCCGTGCAGGATTTCACGGCCGGCCAGGCGGTGGGCTTCATCTTTCTGCTCAAGCAGGTCCTGCGGGAGCATGGGGTGGCGGCCGGGGAGCAAGTGTTCGAGCGCATTGACCAACTGGCATTGGTAGCGTTTGACCTGTTCATGAAGTGCCGCGAAGAGGCCTACGAGATTCGGGCGCGCGAGGCCCAGCGCCGGTCAGGTGTCAGGTGCTAGGTGTCAGACTCTAGGCGACCTAGAACCTAACACCTGGCACCCACTTGATATGAAGCTGCTCTACGCGATCGTTGCGGTTCTGGCGCTGGCCGGCGTGGCCGTCGGCGGATGGGCCGTGCCGGCCCTGCGGCCGCTGGCCGCCATCGCCGTTCCTTACGCCGCCATGGTGGCCTTCCTGGCCGGCGTTTCCTGGCGCGTGGTCCGCTGGTCGGCGTCGCCGGTGCCCTTCCGCATCCCGACCACCTCGGGACAGCAGCGGTCGCTCCCCTGGATTCCCAGCAACCGGCTCGACAATCCCCACAGCACCGCCGGCGTAATCGGGCGGATGCTGCTGGAGGTGCTGCTGTTTCGCTCGCTGTTCCGCAACAGCAAGGCGGAGCTGCGGCCCGGCCCGCGACTGATCTACGGTGAAGAGAAGTATTTGTGGCTGGCCGCCATCGCTTTTCACTGGTCGTTCCTGTTCATCTTCCTGCGGCACCTGCGCTTTTTCATGACCCCGGTGCCGGCGTTCGTGACGCTGCTCCACAAGGTGGATGGCTTTTTCGATGTGGGCGCCCCGGTGCTCTACGCAACCGACGTGGTGATCCTGGCCGCCCTCGCTTACCTGCTGTGGCGCAGGATCGGGCAGCCGCAGGTCCGCTACATCTCGTTGTTTACCGACTATTTCGCCCTGTGCCTGCTGCTCGGCCTGGCCATTTCCGGCGTGCTGATGCGCTACTTTACCAAGGTGGACATCGTGCCCATCAAGCAACTGGCCATGGGGCTGGTGACGTTTTCACCGGTGGCGCCGGAGGGCTTGGGCGCGCTGTTCTTCGTGCACCTGTTCTTGCTGAGCGCGCTGCTGGCGTATTTCCCCTTCAGCAAGCTGATGCACATGGGCGGCGTGTTCCTGAGCCCCACGCGAAATTTGGCAAACAACAACCGCCGCAAGCGGCACCTGAACCCCTGGGATTATCCGGTGAAGGTGCACACCTACGAAGAGTGGGAGGAGGAGTTTCGGGACAAGATGAAAGCGGCAGGCTTGCCGCTGGAGAAGGCCTAGCCGCAGATTGCGCAGATTCCGCAGAGATCCAGGCGCCGAAATCGGCGTGAATCTGCGGAATCTGCGGCTAAGGCTTAAGGAACAGCTCATGGTTGAGCAGGCCCCCCAAGCCGAACAGCTCGTCCAGATCGATTACCGGCCGCCGCGGCGCGACTGGACCGATCCCCACGTGGAGTTTCGGAAGGGGACTTTCTGCTACAGCGCCCTGCCGAGAAACGTCGCCTATCTGGGCCTGCCCAACCCGCGCGAATGGCAGCCGTTCGACGCCGACTGGAAACTGCCGGCGGACTGGAAGCGGATCATCCTGGAAGGCATGAAAGACCGGCTGGAGAAATACCGCTCCTTCCGGCTGTTCATGGACATCTGCGTGCGCTGCGGGGCCTGCGCCGACAAGTGCCACTTCTACCTCGGCTCGGGCGACCCGAAGAACATGCCGGTGCTGCGCGCCGAGTTGCTGCGCTCGATTTACCGGCGCTACTTCACCGCCGCGGGGCGCGCCTTTGGCGCGTTGGCCGGGGGCAGGGAACTGACCGAGGAGGTCCTGAAGGAGTGGTTCTATTATTTCTACCAGTGCACCGAGTGCCGGCGCTGCTCGGTCTACTGTCCTTTCGGCATCGACACGGCCGAGATTACGATAATCGGCCGCGAGCTGCTGAACCTGGTGGGCTGCAACATCAACTGGGTGCTGGAGCCGGCCGCCAACTGCTTCCGCACCGGCAATCACCTGGGCGTCCAGCCGCACGGCTTCAAGGACAGCATCGATTTCGCGGTCGATGAGCTGGAGGAAATCACCGGAATCCGCGTCCAGGCGCCCATCAACCGCAAAGGCGCCGAGGTGCTGTTCGTGGTGCCCTCGGCCGACTATTTCGCCACCCCGCACTACTACACGCTGCTGGGCTACCTGCTGCTGCTCCACAAGATCGGCCTCGATTACACGCTGAGCGCCTTCGCCTCCGAGGGCGGCAACTTCGGCCTGTTCTCCTCTCACGAAATGATGAAGCGGCTGAACGCCAAGGTCTACGCCGAGGCCCGGCGGCTGGGCGTGAAGTGGATTTTGGGCGGCGAATGCGGGCACATGTGGCGCGTGGTGCACCAGTACATGGACACCATGAACGGCCCGGCCGATTTTCTGGAGACGCCGGTCTCGCCGGCCACCGGGACGCGCTTCGAGCACGCCGCCTCCAGCAAGGTCGTTCATATCTGCGAATTCACCGCCGACCTGATCCGCAACGGCAAGCTGAAACTGGACCCCTCGCGCAACGACCACCGCGTCGTCACCTTCCACGACTCCTGCAATACGGCGCGGGCCATGGGGCTGCTGGAAGAGCCGCGCTACATCCTCCGCAGCGTCTGCAACCGGTTCTACGAGATGCCGGAGAACACCATCCGCGAGCAGACCTTCTGCTGCGGCAGCGGCTCCGGGCTGGGAACCGACGAGAATTTCGAGATGCGGATGCGCGGCGGTCTGCCCCGGGCCAACGCCGTCAAGTACGTGAAGGAGCAGCACGGGGTCAACCTGCTGACCTGCATCTGCGCCATCGACAAGGCCACCCTGCCCGCGCTGATGGAGTACTGGGTGGGGGGCGTGGAGGTGGCCGGGATCCACGAACTGCTCGGCAACGCCCTGGTGCTGGAGGGCGAGAAGGAGCGGGACACCGACCTGCGCGGCGACCCGATGAGGCCAAAGGAGGCGGCCGCCCATGCGTGATCGACCGTTGATTCTCGGCGGGCTGATCGTGTTCCTGGCGCTGGTCACCTTTCCCGTCTGGTACAACGCCGCGGCGGGGACCTCGTCGCGGCCGCCGCAGCTCAAGCTCCCGGCGGGCCAAAAGGAGTGCGTGGCGCCGGTGGCCTTCATGAAGACCTCGCACATGCAGTTGCTGATCGACTGGCGCGAGGGCGCCGTGCGGAACAACGTCCGCACTTTCACCGCGTACAACGGAAAGACCTACAACGTCAGCCTGACCAACACCTGCCTGGACTGCCACGGGGTCCAGGCGCGCGCCGGCCAGGCCGATTTCTGCGGGCGTTGCCACGACTACGCGGGAGTGACCCCGAAGTGCTGGAATTGCCACAACGACCGCGCGCCGGAAAGCAGTAAGCAGTAAGCAGCAGGCAGCAGGCAGTAGGCGGGGATCCACTTATGCGGATCACGAGAAACCGATTCCTGCGCATCACCGGCATTTCGGCGCTGGCCGTGGCCGGGCGCAAGCTGGCGCGCCTGTTCGGAGGGCCGGATGGGGCGGCAGCCGCCTCCCCGCCCGTGCGCTGGGCCATGGTCATCGACACCCAGAAGTGCCTGAAAAAAGCGGGGTGCGTCGACTGCATCGCCGCCTGCCACAAGGTTCACAATGTCCCGGAGATCAAGGACCGCGCGCACGAGATCAAGTGGGTGTGGAAAGAGCCGTTCAAGCAGGCCTTCCCGGCGCAGGAGACCGCTTACACCGAAGAGGCATACAAGGGTAAGCCCTTCCCGGTGCTGTGCAACCACTGTGACAACCCGCCTTGCGTCCGCGTGTGTCCCACCAAGGCCACATGGAAGCGCGAGGACGGCCTGGTGATGATGGACTGGCACCGCTGCATCGGCTGCCGCTACTGCATGGCCGCCTGCCCTTACGGCTCGCGCAGCTTCAACTGGGTGGACCCGCGGCCGCACCTGCGCGGCATCGACATCGAGTTTCCCACGCGCACCAAGGGCGTGGTGGAGAAATGCACATTTTGCGCCGAGCGGCTGGCGCGCGGCCAGGCGCCCGCCTGCGTCCAGGCCTGCAAGGAACAGAAGGCGCTGGTGTTCGGCAACCTGGCCGACCCCGATTCCGACGTGTCGCGGCTGGTGCGCTCGCGGTTCACCCTGCGGCGCAAGCCGGGACTGGGAACGAACCCGGAGGTGTATTACATCGTCGGCTGACGGCTATCGGCTCTTGGCTTTCGGTCTTCCGACAGCCGAAAGCCGATAGCCGAAAGCCTATTGGTGGTCTTCATGTTCATGTTCGAACAAGCGGTGGTGGGCAGCCGGCGCTACTGGGTGTGGGTGCTGTGCCTGTTCGCCGTCATTGGCCTCGGCTTCCTGCTCTATCTCCGGCAACTCAGCTACGGGCTGGGAATCACGGGGATGAGCCGTGATGTCACTTGGGGCCTGTACATCGCCCAGTTCACCTTTTTGGTGGGCGTGGCGGCCTCGGCGGTGATGGTGGTGCTGCCCTATTACCTGCACGATTACAAGGCCTTCGGCCGGATCACCATCCTGGGCGAGTTCCTGGCGATTTCGGCGGTCACCATGTGCATGCTGTTCGTTTTCGTGGACATGGGCCAGCCGGCGCGGGCCCTGAACATTCTGCTGTATCCCACGCCGAATTCGATCATGTTCTGGGATTTCGTGTCGCTCGGCGGCTACCTGGTGTTGAACGCGGTGATCGCGCTGGTCACGCTGAGCGCCGAGCGCAAGCGCGTGGCCCCGCCGGCCTGGATCAAGCCGGTGATTCTGCTGTCGATTCCCTGGGCCATCAGCATTCACACGGTGACCGCGTTCCTGTACAGCGGATTGCCGGGCCGCTCGTTCTGGCTGACGGCCATTCTGGCGCCGCGCTTCCTGGCTTCGGCCTTCGCCGCGGGCCCCGCGCTGCTGATCCTGCTGTGCATGATCATGCGGCGGATGAAAACGTTTGATCCCGGCCCCGAGGCTGTCCGGAAGCTGGCCGTCATCGTGACCTACGCGATGATCCTCAACGTGTTCTTCCTGCTGATGGAATTGTTCACCGCGTTTTACAGCCAGATTCCGGAGCATACGGAGCACTTCCGGTACGTGTTCGTGGGCCTGGAAGGCCGCCGGGCGCTGGTCGGCTGGGGATGGGCGTCGGCGCTGCTGGCGCTTGTCTCGCTGGTGCTGCTGATCGTTCCCCAACTGCGGCGGAACGAGAAAGTCCTGGCCGCGGCCTGCGTGGTGACGTTTTTGTCGCTGTGGATCGACAAGGGCATCTGCCTGGTGGTGGCCGGCTTCATCCCCTCGCCGGTCGGCGCGGTGACCGAGTATGCGCCCACGCTGCCGGAGATGGGCGTTACGCTGGCCATCTGGGCAATCGGCTGCCTGATGGTTACGGTCTTTTACAAGATCGCCCTGTCGGTCCGCGAGAGTCTGGCTTAATACGGGGGTCCCATATGGCTACAAGAGCCGCGCAACCGACGCCTGGGCGTGCGCCGGCGCCGCGCTTCACCGAAGACTGGCTGGCCCTAGCCATCGGCCTTTTCATCTTTTTTCTGTCGCTCGCCGCGCTGCTTCGGGTGGACCTGCTGGGTTGGGCGGTCACCACGTCGGTCTGGACGAAGCTCCCTGGAGCGCTGAAGCCGGTGTCGAAAGCCTATGCCGGCCTGCCGGGGCCTGTGTACGTGCTGTTCACGTTCCTGTTCCTGCTGGGCGTGATGACGGCCGGGGCCAAAGCTCTGGGCGCCGACCTCAAGCGCTTCATCCGAGGCTTCAGGGCGGTGTTCGCGGTCAGCTACCTGTGCTGGATCGCCGGCAGTTGGGCCTACATCGCGGCCACGCCCGACAAGTTGAAGTCGTTCGGCATCGGCTGGTCGCTCAACCTGACCTCGGAGGCGGGATTC
>Ga0315280_10007596_pt1 | contig 14499 bp, 15 predicted proteins | sample YL17G06_40_MG_FD_203697 | JGI IMG/M metagenome (GOLD analysis project Ga0315280, IMG submission 203697) | Sediment microbial communities from Yellowstone Lake, YNP, Wyoming, USA - YL17G06_40 | ecosystem: Environmental > Aquatic > Freshwater > Lake > Sediment | place: USA: Wyoming | collected...
CAAAACTTCATCAGCCTCTCCCGCGTTCCAAGGGAAACCCGAGGCTGAAGCACAAGAAACGCTGAAAAGCGAGTCACAGAAAAAATCTGCTAAAGCAGAAAGGAATTATTTAACTCGCCTGCGCGCGACCCATAGCAAAACAAGCTAGTTCTCAGAACGACCTAATCGCGTGCGGAGCTACTGCACCACTAGAAAAGAACAGGAGTAACGAAGTCGCCTAATAGTGGTTCGTTAGTCTTCTGCAAGATCAAGATGCCCCGTTTGCTGTTTTCAACCTCATGGCCTGGTTGCAGTTTCTACATCTGACAAGTCTACCATTGTCTCTCTCTTCATCATAATTGAACTGAGCTCCACATTTAGGGCATTTTCCGTAGTATTTGCCGTCGATTATGACTTCTACCTCTTGTTCTTGAGCTAGGTTTGGTGTAGCCTCTGTTTTTTTCGGTTCTTGGTCTGCTAGAGCTCCCTCAATCCTAGTCAGTTCCACATCGAAATTTTCCCAAACAGGATCATCGTAAATCCCCTGCTGCTTCAATATCTCCGTTGATTCTTGCTCCTTCTTTTTAAATCGCTCTTTTGCGTCAGAACCGAGCCACTTCTCTATAGCGTTCCTGAAAATCTGCTCTGCTGCCCTCAACGTCTCATCACTTTTGAAAAGTGAGTTCGCTTCACATTTCTTATGTCCGAACAGCCTACCATATTCGTCGAGACTTGGACCGGGACGGGGTTCTCTGCCTGAACTTGTCTTGAGGTTGTCTATCCATGTTAGATCATACTTCTCAATGTCTTCTTTGTTTAGGCCAATTCTTTCGATTATCAGCTTGTCAGGATTCCAGTGAGTCCCTCTCTCCATATCTTTTAGGTTCTTCCTGAATTTGTTCGTGATTTTCCATCCAGTAAAGTCGAGGTCGTAGAACAAAAACAACACTGGAATCAAGCCTTGCGATTCAGCCCACTTACATAGTTTCGCTATGTTATTGCGAACATGAAGGGTCGCCCATCCTTTGCTACTGGCGCTTGGGAGATGGTATTCTCGGTTCACTTGATCAGCTAGGTTCAATATTTCGTATTTCTCAACTACCATGATGAGGAAGTATTTTTCGCCCTTCCAATAATAGGTCATTTTCGACGGTAGCAAGCGACGCATCTCAGCGACATCTTCCCTCATTTGTCTCAAACATTCTATCGGGTTTGAGGCCCTGTGGATCCCCCTAAAGTGTCGCGTCTCATCCTGATCTTCAGCCACAAAGTCCATAGATAAAAGTCCAATCTTTCGGCAATCATTAATCGCCTTTTGACAAGCATCAAATTCTCCCTTGTCTATCTTGCCATGCTCTTCGATCAGATAGCACCATCCCCGCGAACCTGGCTTGATTGGATAGGTCCTCTGGCTGTCTATCACTTTGAGTTCAGCAGCGAATGCCTGAAGCCGACTTTCGTAAAGGGGATCCCCCAGCTTCCCATGCGGGATCCAAGATAATGGTCGTGGAGGCGGAGGCGGAATATATTCTCTGGGACTTTCCGGAATCGGCAACAGTTTATCGAAGGCTTGTTCTATCAGGTCACAGGTGTCGATATTGCCTAAGCTGGTTTTCCCATAGTTCAGCCAAGGTAACACTGGACTCACAATATGAACTATAATGGTAATTGGGGTTGAATCGCTGATACGAACAAGACCAAGGTGATGTCTGACGTTGAAAGTCTCAGAGAGAACCTCACGTGTAGACGCCATAAAATTCACGCATTGGAAAACTTGGAGACCTTCACCGTCGTCTTTTCTGTCGAAAACTGTAAGCTCGACCAAGTAGGGAGATTGAACATAGTCGATGTTCCCAGGCCATCCTGATGTTCTGAGCCCTTTCAACAAGATGTATGGACGCTTGCGCGGTAGCCATCCGTGTTCTTCCTGTATTTTTTTAAATGCAGTCTCTCCAACACAACCTAGTACACTGGGGATACTTCTTTTTTCAATAAGTTTCGACTTAGTTTTCATAACCGAAAACAGGTGCTTAACAGCTTGATCCGAGAAGGCTTTCAACGGTGTGGTTGGTAAAAACTGTATTTCAACGGTTCGTGAATCGACATTGACGCTGTAGTTTTTCCTAGCTTCGTTCAAAACCTCTAGGATCGCCTTACGTCCACTGAAGCCTCGAAACATAGCTATAAAACCCTTCAACTGGGCACCTGGCACAGCTCGGACAAAGTCTTGAAACAACTCAATGAATTGTTTTGATGTATACCACAGAGCTGATGTTTCTTGTCGAATTTCCTTGCCTTCCTTACCTGTTCCTGTTGCGTCTGTGTTGCCATAGAGGTTGAAACAGAGTTTGCGTGATGGGTTCACCATGCTTGTAGCAAAAATAATCAGCCGTAACGCTTTCGTACATTTGGAGATCTCGCGGTCTCTCTCTACCGGAAAGCCAACTTTGATCAGAGTGAACCCGTCATCATTTCTCTCTGTTTGAGTAATTTCCGACTCGATGACCTGGCCTATCTTGTCTGGCTTGAGACGAATTTGGTACTCAAACGCTCCGCTTGAGACTGTTATAGGTAATGCGGTGAGTCCCCTTAATTCTGCAAGTGCATAGGAATATCCGAAAAGGCACTTCAGGGCGTTGCCCAAGTAACCTCTTGAAATTTGCAGAAACCATCTTTTGGATGATGCCTTGTTCTCAAAGTCAACAATCAACTCTAGATCTGATCGTTCAAATTTCTTTTTCCCATTATCAGAAACGGTAAGAACATCGAACTCACCGACAGTTTGCACGTCTACATTGATTTCCGTTGCGTCATGCTTGTCCAAGGCGTTGCACAGCAGTTCAGACAATCCAAACGAAAGTACGTCCTTAGCTTCAATCCCGGTTCTTCTGTTCAGTTCATCTAAAACTACGAAATCCAAGCCCCGGCTTGGTCCAGGCCTCACAACATCTTTCAATGAGTGATTTTCTGACTTCATATTTCTAACCTCTTGTGACAGAGCCCTATGCTAGAAAAAAGGAAAATCTGTACATATGCCCAAGTTAGACTTGTTAGGTTTTTGAGTCTAGACACTGTTTCACTTTTTCCCAAAAAGCTATTAGGTGTAGTGGGATATAGTGTTACACTTGGTGAAACACTTGGGTAGAGCCAAGCACCTGAACAAGACGAGCAGAAAAGTCCTAGAAGCACTATTCGTCAATGGCCACTTAAACTTCAACGCTGTTCAACGAAAAACAAGGATCAGCCCTAGGATACTGAGAGACATCTTGGATGAAGCAAAAGCCAATGTTCTTGTTCAAGAAGCTGATGCTGGTCAATGGAAAGCTGGAAAAAAACTAACCTATAGCATAACCAACAAAGGCAAGAGAATACTGCAGCAAGAACTCATCCTTGACAAAACAGCTTGGGCCCCATTGGAACGCACAGAGATCAATGTAAAACAGGCAATCATGGAAACCCTGAATCAAGGAAAAGATTTTGAAGGCTACAAAGACTCTAAATCAATCTATGAACTCTCGCCCTTAGGCAAGGTTCCAGTACAGGTTTTCTTATGGCTACTTTCTGGAAAGAACGAACTGAAAAAAAGAGAGATTCTTGAGTATCTGAAATCCGAGCTCTCACTTGAAGACCTAGCCTTCCGCTTTGTTGAACATTTTAAAAACGCAATCATAGAAACGGCAAAGGCAAGATACAAGTGGGGAGGTTGGCAATCAGACCCTCTTTTAATGAAGGAACTCGTGAAACAGGAAAGGGTCGCCCTCGACTTTAATGGTATGCTTCTGCTTCATTTTGATGGCAGGAAAATAGTTGAACAAATCGACTGGGAAGAGGAACTAGCCCAATACGACGAACATGATAGATTAATGAAAGAAGGTTATGATAGGTTCAAGGAAGCTGTAAGCAAGTCTGGTCCCGAACAACAAAACTGGATAATCGACACAGCAATAGACCACATAAGAAACACAGAAACCAATGAACTCCCAACATTCCTAGCAAAGTCTCTTAGTGCTTCTTTCTCTGAAATAGGGGACATTGTAAAAGACCCCTGGAATGTTCTAAATAGTTCCTCGAAGCTCAAAGAAACCCTCGTACAAAGGCTCACATCACACATTTCCATAACAAAAGGATTCGACCACGTTCAACAATCATTTTCGCCCCCATCTAAAGATGAGAAGAAAGAGGCCGAAGTTGAAGTCAGAAGAACAATTGAGGAAATGCTGAAAGACGGAACGATCTCTATCGAGCCGATTTTCCTGTTCAGGCTGAACAGGGATAAGGCGAACAGAGTCCAATGGAAAGCAAGGGAAGGTTATCCTTCTCCTGTTGCCTCTTTTACAGCTCAAGCTTTCGGGTTGAACAGCGATCACTCAGGAAAGGCCAATGATGGATGACATGAATACTGGCAAGAACCTCATACCTCGGTTCAGACAACCATGCTTCTGTCTTGTTTCGGAATAGCCTTCGGCGTAGCCAAATCCTGCATGAACATAGTCAAGTTGCGGCTCCCTTTTCTGCGAGTCGCCTGAGAATATTCAAGCTCTCCCTAGCAGTATCCAAGTCCGGCCCGCAAGAACCGGTTTCAGACACAGCCTCCTTTGAAGGCAACTGCTTATCCTTCTCCTTGAGCGTTGGGCCGCGTTCAAACGCTTCCAGAATCTCACGGAGAGAATGTTCAGGTCCGGACAAGACTGCTTCTTCTGAAGGCTCCTGTTTTTCTTTCCCCTTGCACGGGCCGCGCTTAAACGCCTCAAGAATCTCGCGGAGGCTAGGTTCACGTTCAGACTGAGACAAGGCTATTCCTTCTTTTCGTTTTCTCTGAACCTCAACAATGCGAGCTCAACCAGGTGACTGCGATTTCGGAACCTTTGAGTTTCTACTTGCCTATCAATCCATTCAACGAGTTCTTTCTCGACTGTGACGCTGATACTCTGCTTCATACTTTGCACCTTACACATCAACTCCTTTTATATTTTACACGGTATTATGTGTTGGATAAGGCTTATATATTTTATCGTATAATCTACATACTGCACCAAAAGGAGATGAAAAGAAAATGAAACAAGCCCTAGAGAATACCCGAACATTAAGCATAGAAGGAAACGTCTACGCGATGCTTGAAGCGGCTGCGAAAGAGAAAGGCTTCAAGGACGCCAACGAATACGCAAATCGACTCTTGGAACAGGCCAAGGAGCAGGCAGAAACAATCGGCCACCATCAAAGTCTAGCGTGTCCGTACTGCAGCAAACCCATAGCCATCATTTTGGGATCTGCAACACTTTTGACCCATGAGCAATTTCTACAGAGAATAAAAAAGTACGTAGCCGAAATGAAGAGAGAAGACAGAGCCGAAAGGAGAAAGAGAACATGGAAACAGTAACTAAGAAGATGTCTTTCAACGAGTACTGGGAAAGCGTGGTCGGCAAGGTCGCGCAGCTTCAAGAGGATATAAAGACAAAGAACGAAGAACTTACAAGCACTCTGTTAGCCCTCATTGAAAAGCATGGAGTCGTCCCAGAGGACTCTCAAGAGAAAGAAACAAGCGAAACTGAAAACACACAGAATCAAGAACCATACTTTACGCTGCCCTTAACCAGCGAACAGTACAAGCTCTTAAGAACCTGGATCGACGCCAAAGACTACATTGAACTCGCAACATACGGTCAGGACAAGGTCATGCTCATCAATAGTCCAAAACTCGACCGTAAAAACCATCCTGGTCTGGCTTCTGCTTTAGGAGGCGAACTCCTAGACTTCAGAATCCGGCTGCTGAGTCCTTTCATTGATTTCATCGAGAAATACCTGGACTTTTTCAACGAGCCCGGCAGCCTAGAAGCTTCGTGTACTTCACTGATAATCCAGACCAAGTTTACTTTGCACCAGCATACATTGGCCTTGCTGAAGATGCTCATTGGGTAGGCATAAACAAGGATGGCCAAAAAGTTGACCCTGACCCCCAGATAGTTGCTAGTCAAGACCTTATTCCCAAGGCTCAGGGCGAAACGGTAGGCATATACTACCAACGCGGAGGCGGAAACGTCATCACCGAAGATGTGCTGTTGAGCTATCAGAACCATAATCTTGACCCTGAAATCTTCAGAAATGACTATTGGATGCGGTTGAACCTGATGAGTTTCAAGCCATTAAGCTGGCAGGAAGGGTTACCACCATTCTATTCGTGGCATAACTGGAAATATCCAAGTGCATACTTGCATTTCACAGTTTACCTGTTCGTTGTTGGACAGTGGACAGTGTACTTCAAGACTGGCGAAATTCCGCCGCTCCAGCCACATACTCCAATTGCTCGCCTTGTCAACCCATTTGACAGCCTGACTTCTTGGTTTTCAAACCCGTTGAATCAACTTTGGACATTCTTCATCATAATGGTGATTGTCATCGTAGGCATTAGTATTCTGAACCCTGGCATGTGGACCGCGATAGCCTTGAGCAAAAAGAAGAACTAGCTAGTTTGAACATGGAAAATGCGAATCAGACGGAGAAATGGTTGAGGTGTGGGGCTCCGTATGAGGGGAAGTTGGCCGTTTGATGGTGGGCAAAATCTTCCGCTGGGCGGGCTAAACAGTCGCCCTCAATAGTTCCTTAGCCATCAGAGGAAGTCTGGCCCAGACAAATCACATCGCTCAGGCCAACCCTTGCGGAAAAGCCCTCGTCCCAACCTCTCTTTCCATCTTTTTTCTGTTCAAACCTTAACTGCAAATCCTTATTGATTCTTCATAAACGATTTATGTTGGCTACATCGGAACACTATCTCAACGTATCAGAAGGAAAATACCCTTGTACGAGTCGTTGCACATCATCGGTGGAGTCATTTATCTTGTTTTCGGCAGTTTGGGAAGCTACTATGCTCTGAAAACACTAACAATACTTCATAAATCCCCTGAATTGTCGAAAACTCAGCGAAGACTCTGGCTTCCAATTCTGATAAGCACATTGTTGTTCGCAGTCGGCGGTGTCGTTCACCTTGCAGATCACCTTCTCTACCCAGATCCGTTAATGGATATGCTGTTTGAAATCGTCGTAATAATGGGAGTCTCATTCTTCACCGTCAGCGTTTTACGCTACTCTCAGTTGCAGATAGAATACTACACTCTGAAAAATGCTGGACTCAAGCAGATTCGAGTCGAAGAACCGCTCCAAGTCGAAACGCAGTAACCTGATTAGATGTTCCTTTTCTTCTGTTTACCCCCGTTCTGACGAGCCCACTGAACCTGTTTGATTAGGCCCTGATTGCTAGGTCTTTCTATTAGGCCTGAAAATAGGGCCTCATAACTCGATGGTCAGGCCTGATTATTCCACGTGGGATATCTCCGATCATGCCAAGCATGTTCACGTCAGCAGCCAGATCGCCTAGCGCGTGCTACAAGATCATGGTCACAAGTGGCATAATGCGAGCCAAAAAGCCTGGCCTAAACTGCGGAACTATACCCTCTCGTTTCCGTCCCAGTTCTGCCTGAACATTACTCAGCTATTTTTCTGTTGAGGTGCCTCAAGAATGTCTTACGGCAGATCGTCCAAAAAAGAGTATGAACAGCCTCCTCCGTCTACTGGATCGAAGGGAAAGCCAGGCATCAAACCGAAAGGCCAGTTTGAAAAAGACATCATTGACAAATCAACCGAGAAGCTTCTCAAAGAGTCGAAGGAAGAGGCAGACTCAGGCTAGCTTTAGAATCATGGGTCAAGCTTGACCAAGTTTCCTCGTTTTTATGTTATTGTTTTTTCTCCCTACTGGTTCATTCTCATTATTGTTATTCTAGTTTTAGAAGCAACTCTTTTGTCTGTAATGGGGAGCCCTAAGGATTTTGCTGCTATTTCCAGCATGTTTTGCAGTATAGTTTGTGCAGCTCGTCCTATCTCTTCCATTGGCAATGGTCCTCCTTCGAGGATACCTTTGCATTTACATTCTGTAGGTAAGTCCATTTCTATCGTGTTTTTTTCATAATCCCAATCTGTAATAGTGAACGGTTGTATTCTGCAACCTGCCGGTCTGATATCGTAAATCCTGCATTCATTGTGTTTCGTTAAGAAGAAGCAGCTTCTGTCCTTCTTCCTGCGGATAAATAGGCCTTCTATTCCATTAGCCTCTACTGAAAAACCCGTAAATCCTTTTGCTTCTATTTGTTGCTGTTCTTTTTCGCTGAGGTCGGCTGGTTGTTCTCGGCAACAAAGACCACATTTTTTGCAGCGGAAACCCATTGAATCGGGGAATGTGACATTTTCAAAGTTCAAGAGAATCAATCCCTATCTGTTCAGAGCTATCAATTCTTCACATGGGCTATGTTCTCTGTTAAGCTTTACTATCTGCTATTTTTCTTCTAGTGAACAGTCATGGAGCTAGGGCATAAGGCTGAGGATTTCCTTGAGGCTCATGGTCGAGAGAGTCAGAACACAGCTAGAACTTACCGGAACGCGCTCAATCGGTTCGCTCAGTTCTACAAGGACCAGGGAACGCTTGAGGACTTTATAGCAAGAGTTAACGCGGATAACAAGCTGGATTACGGCGGCGACAGAGTAGCAGAAAAGACGTTGAGCAGTTTCATTGAGAGTTTGAAGGCCGAGGGTTTAAGCCGGAAGGCGACTAGGCTCTATGCTTCTGCGGTCCAGAGTCTCTTCAAGTATCTGCGAATATCGGTCACGTTGGCACTCACTGGACTGCCTAAGAACAAACCTGAAGTCGAAATGTACGCATGGAAAAACGCCAACAGGGTTGAACAGTTCGTCACTCTAATGGATGACATAATGTATCGAACCACCGCGGTCTTAGCCTTCCAGTCAGGCCTCAGTCTTGGCGATCTGTTAGGTTTGAAGTATGAAGACATCAAGACCGAGTTTGAGGGCCACGTGTTGCCGTTGGCCTTAAGCTTCACAATTGAAGGGCGCGAGAAAACCGAAGTACGCTTCCGTACCTATGCTGGACGCTGGACTGTGGATCTCTTGACGGAATATTTGAAGGGCAAGAACTTAGAGGCTGGAGCGCGCTTGTTTCCAGTGACGCCGGAAGCTGTGGACTCGGCGTTCAGAACCACCGCGAGGAAGTTTCTAGGTGAAGCCTGGCACAGGGGAAGGAATCCCTGTTCGCCTAGCAGTCTACGTCATGGCTTCAGAACCTTGGCCATAAAGAGCGAAGTTCTTGAAACCGTAGAGGTTGAATATTTTATGGGTCACGAATTAGGCTCAAACGTTCAAGCTATCTATACGACTCGTGACGTTGACGATTGGCGAGAGGTTTATGCCAAGGTTGAACCCTATTTGACACCTTCACTATCCGTGAAAGAGGCTTAAACAAGCTTCCTTAATGGGAAATTTCCGCTTTTAAAAAAAATCTGCGTCTAGTAGAAAGGTTACGAGTAGTTCTGATAATATGTATTATCGAAAAGGAAAAGTCCATTGTTCAGGGCAAAGTCCGGCGCTTTTCTGGTAGACACGCGCGAGAGACTCCCAGTTCTCCCTACTACTAAGAATCATTATTATACGTCCATTGGGTATGGCCTCAGACCTAGTATACTAAGTCATGGACTTTTTCTAGTAGAAGTATTTTTTCTAGTAGAAGGGTTTTGATGAGTGAGAAGCCAGACAAAGGATTCTCAACCAGCATCTATGTAACTGACCGGCAAGCCTTTGAGGAATGTAAACGGCTTTTGAAGCTACAAGGTACGAGCTTGTCTGAAGAGATTATGGGTTTCGTCCTGAGAAGGCTTGATGAGCTGCGCGGGACCGTGGGGCTTGGCACATCGGATGAAGAGGCCGGCAGGAAATATGAGGAGTTGAAGGTGAAGCATAAGAAGATGCAGGATGACCTTGACAGGAGAAAGGAAAAGCTCAAGGAGCATGAGGACTATTGGAAGGCCATCGAAATGCTGAGGACTCTTGGTATGCTGGCAAACATGAGCAACACCGAAGAGGTAATTCCCAAATTCACCGCTGCCTGGACCAAAACACATGCTGATCAAGGGTTCATGCACGAGTTCATCAGCTTAGTCGAATTGTCCAGGGACAAGAAACAGGTTGAACATGGGCTTTCAGAACTTCGCAAGCCAGCAATGGCTACTGAGCCTGAAACACCACAGCAGAATAAGGAAAAACCTCTCGCCGAGGAAGAGGAGGCACGTGATGGAAATCTGCAAGAGGACGAACATGAAGAGAACACTAGAGAGGATGACGACGAAGAGGTTACCATGGAAGAGGCCAAGAGACAGGAGGAAGAGGAGGAACGCAGACAGGCTGAGGGGAACGACGACGAAGAAGGCGACTCACAAAAGGAATGGAACGAGGAGTCTGAACCTGACAGTTGAGGGTTGTCAAAGTGCTATTTTTCTATCAGTGATAGAATGTCCTACAAACAGCGAAAGCAACAGGGTTATCAGATAGACATTAAACGGCAGAGTGTTAAGGGCCCTCAGACGAGAGGGGTTCATAAAGGTTATCCTGGAATCCGCGTCGCGCAAGAAGCTTTTGAAAGTCGAAGCCAACGCGCTAAGACAATGGGCCTACTCAAAATGGCTGAAATTGCTCCGTCCGTATCCGCATGGTTGAAATGTCCTAATAGGCTTGATATTCCTGGTTTGGACACGCCGAACGCTGCCTTGGTGTTCTCTCATAGAACCAGGAGGTCACAAGCTCAGGATTTGGCTCGGGCAGCGAAAAAGAAGGTTTCAGTGGAAGTGTGGATAGGCGACCCTTCACGGTTCGACGTCAAAGGTGTCGATACGCCTAGAGGCCAAAAGCCTAGACGGTTCAAACCAGTTCCGAAGGCTGAAGCTGAAAAGATTGAGGCTGAAAAGAAGAAGCAAGGCCGGAAGTTGCCAACGAAAGCGGAAATCCTAGAACGCGCTCAAGAGATTCACAAAGAGAAGGAAGTCAAGCAAGGGCTCCCGGCACTTAGCGCGGAAGAGTCGGAATTGAAGGAAAGCGGTGAGTTTGAGACAGCTAGGATCGACTTGATGAGAGGCGAAAAGTCAAAGGCTGACGCTCAAATTGAAGGCTATGTTCACGATCTCAATTCTGAGTTAGAGCCGATGGGTTACAAAGTCGTTGAAATAGACTAGGTTCAGCTTCTTGGCTTTAGGAGTTGCAACTCCTATTGCTTTAGTTGGGCTCAAAACAGGAAAAAAAGGAATTGCGCTGGAGATAGCTGTTGTTAACTTGTGGAGATGGCACCTAAGGTTTTTGGTACTAGATTCTAGCGGCTAAGTGTCATACTTCCGAACCGTTTAGGCCTCTTGAATAGCATGATACCCTGTTTCTCGGTCACATAGTCGTGTCCTGCTGCAACAATGTTCTTAGCCTCTTCAATCGTTGTCGCTGTGGCAACGTCATACTCGTCGTCTTTGAACTGTGTGAGTTGAGTGTACTTCATCGTGCTTGTTACTCTCTTATGTCCCAGGAGTTTCTGAACCAACAGTAGGCCGCCTCTGTTGTAATAGTAAACCATGGTTGCACCCCAATGCCTGAAAGTTACGAAGCCAATCTTCAGAATCCTTGGATTCTGGAATTTCTAGGCGACTCTTTTTCGCAGTTTGACGAATGTCAATTGCATGCTATGCAAAGGCAGGGTTCTTGGCAACAATGTGGGTCTAAGGGCTCATACCTACATTGTTTTGATGCAGATGAAAAGATTGCGCTTCGCTCAGTGCCCTATCAGAAGAACTCTGCGATTCCGACTTGTTTGAATCTCCCTTGGCGCCAAATCGACCTCTACGATAACGCAACAGATCCGGTAGAAGACCGCGCGGGCCTTCCAATATTCTCATAAATCATTCCTCACGCCCTAATCTCAAAAGACTATGTACGTTCGCTACTGAACAATCCCTTTTTTTCTGTTCCATACCTCTCAATGTTAAATCATCATTGGAACGGAGATACAGGGATCAAGCAGCAGAGCCATCTTGTTATACACTTCCAGATAATCTCGACCAGCCTCTGTCTTCGCGTACGTTACTCTCCCCGCTATCGCGTCTGTATGAACAAGATCAATCGACTCCATAAAATCCAAGTACTGCCCAGATTGTGCGGAGCTCATATTACAATGAGACATGATATTCGCTTTACTAACCGGTTCACGCAACCTCTTCAAGATTTCCGCTATTATCTCAAATCTGCTCCGGTTTCGATCCGGCACGTTTCTAATTCCTAACATGTTGTAGTTACCTCTAAGGCAAAAAACAGGCCAATTCAAAGCAAAAGCAAACCATTTCTAGAGCAAAATACTGCAATACCCTGTCGGCATGCCTAATGCCTTTCTCACAATATAGCTTCTCAGCGTCGCTTATAAGGATGATCTGGCCAGACCTACTTGTCTACCTACGTTTCTACTTCTTTCCCCCACGGCCCCTTCCCGTCTGATGACCCTTCTGCCTGTCGATCATTTTTCCCGCGGGTTTGCCTTTCTTACTCACATCCTATCGCCTCCATCTCAATCATGAATCCAGCGCGCTGGCTTGTCCCTGAACTGGTTAAAAGTGGTTTTAATTCTTCTTTTGTCTTTTCGCGTCTGATTTGGGCTTGTTTGTTGGGTGAATGTCGTCGTGTTGAAAGATGGCAAATCAGAGGGTTTCATCAAATCCTGAAGGAAGTAGAGTTTTCCCATAACATGTTATGGCTGCACCTAGCCGACCTGGAACGCCAAGGCACGCAAGAGAGTCGAAAACAGATGCACACCTCAAAACTGCCCCCAAACCCGAAAACAAGAATTATCACCATCTTACACCAATTTCGGGACAAGGCAGCGCGCTATTACTGTCTTCTCCATTAGATGTGTGGCCGGGAAGAACTACGCTATGGGCCTTGTCCGAAGTGCTGCGCTGTGGCTAAGACATCGTCTATGCGTACTTTCAGGTCATCATTTACGTCGCAGTTGGCATCGTAGTAGAAGCCGTTAGAGTTTGGTGGGCCGCCACAGTTTGTCCCAAACCTTTGGGCCACGGCGAGAATGTCGTCGACTCTGACTTTGCCGTCGCCAGTAACGTCTCCTACAAACGACACCAGAACTTTGCCGTAAGTGAAGCTGTTGTCTGCTGTGTCTGTTTCTCCCTGACGGATCATAGCGTCACCACTCAGAGTGTAGTTGCCCCTGGCAAAGCCTGTGGTATCCCATGTTAAAATTGGCGTCGCAGAGCTTCTTTTTGTCAAGATGATCGTTTGGCCAGCAACCGTCGTGCGCGTGCTGCTCACGTTGACAATGCATTCTACATTGAAGGTCTCATCGAACGTGCCATAGTTCAGGATTCCCAGTCGCATGTGCAACGGTTGACCTTGCCCCACAACGGTCTTAGCGCTGAAACTCACTATTCCTACGTCGTGCTGGTTGAAAGGCTTCACCAGAGGATACCTGTCAACGTTCCCCGCGGCAATTGTGTATGGCGTGTCGCCTATACCATCGCCATTCGCGTCTGTTCCAGCATAGTCGGTCCAGTAGTTTCCGCCAGATGGGGAGCCATTATCCCACACGTTGCTGACCGTGGCTGCGATGTTTGCTTGAACAGGGTTGCCGATGAAGTTGTTGTGAAAGATGATGTTGTTGCTGGCTGTGACATTGATGCCGCATGGGTTCTCTGCTATGCTGTTGGCGTAGATGATGTTGCCCTCAGATTGCACGTTCACGCCTGCCCTGACATTGCCGATGATTATGTTTTTGTAGAAAGCGTTGCCTGTTGATGATGCGGTCAGGTTGATGGCGACGGCGTTGTTTTCGAATATGTTGCTGTAGACTTTGTTGCCTACGGCGCTGCTTCCTTGCAGTGAGATCCCAGCGGAGCTCATGTGGGACATTATCGTATCGTAAACTTTGCAGTTGCTTGCACCGTCAACTAGTATGCCCTGATTGTAGTTTGTTATCACGATTCCTGCAATGGTAGTTCCAGACGCACCTGACAGCAAAGTGACCGCGATTCCAGATCCGCTGCCGTCGAACCCAGGGGAACTCCCCATTCTGCCCAATAGTGTCAAAGGCTTATTGATCACTAGGGTTTCATGGTAAACGCCCGGCGCAATGGAGATCGTGTCTCCTGGGTTGGCCGCGTCGATTGCCCCCTGTACTGTTCGATTATCTTCAGGAACCCTGATAACTCTGCCGAATGCGTGTACAGATCCGTCATATGAACTGACATAAAGGATACCGTCAGCGACAGCGGGAGAAGAAAACACAGCCAAGGATGTTGCGTAGTTGCAGATCAGTGCTCCATTCAAAGCGTCCAAACAATAGACATCGTGGTCACCTGAACCCACGTAGACTCTATCATCAACAACAGCAGGACAAGATTCCAGATCGCCGTTTATGGTGTAGTTCCAGATTCGTGCTCCAGTCATAGAATCCAAACAATAAACGCTCTTATCACCTGATCCCACGTAGACCCTACCATCAACAACAGCAGGAGAAGAATACACACTGTTGTTTGTCACGTAGTTCCAGATTCGTGCTCCAGTCAAAGCGTCCAAACAATAAACGCTCTTGTTATCTGATCCTACGTAGACCCTACCATCAACAACAGCAGGAGAAGAACACAAGAG
>Ga0315280_10007597_pt1 | contig 14496 bp, 7 predicted proteins | sample YL17G06_40_MG_FD_203697 | JGI IMG/M metagenome (GOLD analysis project Ga0315280, IMG submission 203697) | Sediment microbial communities from Yellowstone Lake, YNP, Wyoming, USA - YL17G06_40 | ecosystem: Environmental > Aquatic > Freshwater > Lake > Sediment | place: USA: Wyoming | collected...
CGCTTCTTTCCACTCCACCCTTTGACGGGGGGTAGCAAGCTGTCACCATGCAGACTTTCGTTGTCGCTCCCACCAGCGAGGCATTCCTGTATTGAGATTGTACCGCATATAACCATTTCACAAGACGATTATGCATCTACAGAACCTATTGAAAGATAAATCTATTTGCAAAGCAATTTATCCGCCTTCTTACAACGCCCAATCCGCGATTCAAGAATTACTCATATTGAAAAGGCTTTGGTTCGGCGTATAGCGCGCCGGTAAGCTAACCAGAGCAATCCTAACGTTGAGAGGGCGCCTTTATGCACGCGACAGATAAGAGTACTGTTTTTTATCATAATGCCCAACTTAAGTACTAATGATAACTGAACTCAGGAAGCATAAATGAGAGTCTGTTTCATAGTCGCCGAGTATATGGGCCACGGCACAAACGCCAGAAATGTGTACTTCAGAGGATTAAGAGAACACCTTGATTTTCCATCACTCGTCGTAGATCCATTATACCATGGTAGATCTCCAAAAGACAACACCGAAGTAGGCGGGGCCCTATTTCCCTTGCCCTCCATAGGATACGATTTTTTGTCTCCTTTTCTAGAATGGACGCATAGCTACATGTACAGCAACAGAGTCTATAATGAAAACCGTGTTGATCTCTTTCACCTGTCTAATCCCAAATACATCAACCCTAAGCTACCATACGTAATGAGTTTAGACGGAACCTTTCTTCAAGCGCAAAAAATCGGTTGCCCTCCTTATCATTGGTCAAAACGCAGGATAATCTTCGCTCTAGAAAGAAGAATTTATCAAAATGCGAAAAAAATCATATGCCTTACAGAGTTCGCAAGACAAAGTGTCCTACGAGACTATGGAATAGAGTTGCAGAAGACCTGCGTCATTCCGCCCGGCGTAGACCTCAAAACATTTAGGACGAGACAGCGTGATGGATCTGGAGAGGTCTCTCTGCTCTTTGTCGCTACAAACTTCAAAATAAAAGGAGGCTATTTACTATTAGAAGCTTTTGAGAAATTAAGGAAAGAACATTCTGTCAAGCTACTGATAGTTGGCCCCAAAATAGTCGGCGAACAAAAAGATATAGAGTTCCTTGGGAAAATTGACGATCGAAATAGGCTAGCTGAAATTTACCGTTCTGCAGACATCCTAGTCCACCCAGGCTCAGTGGAAATGTACGGCTTTGCCTTTCTTGAGGCTATGGCCTCAGAATTGCCTATAGTAACGCCTGATGTCCCTCCACGTAGAGAAATCGTCGGGAAAGCAGCTCTCTTCTTTCGTCTCAATGATGTAAACGATCTAGTGTCAAAAATAACCAAACTAATCGAGGATAGGGATTTACGCGAAAAACTGGGTAAAAACGGAAGAAGAATAGCAGAAAGAAAACATGATTGGTCCAGAATTGCCAAAAGAATTCAACAAATCTACAGAGTTGCCATCTTTGATCAGTCGTACAAAGATTTGTAAAAAGAATACGCTGTTCGGCTCTTCTTTATATGTATGCCAAAGAGTAACAGAGCATCTACTCACACAGAGGACTAGAATTTCGCAAAAATTCAATTATTTGAACTGGCTACATTGGCTGCTGAACTATGTGTTTTATAAATCAGACCTGCAAAACCACCGACCGCATGGTCGGATCAATTTCCAATGTCCCTGAGAAAATCATCTTTTTTAACAAAGAAAACGCAGAAAACTAATAGGTTTCGTCTTTAGGACGTTTTCGACGAGCGCACATACAAGTTTAAGTCTCTATGAAGCTCTAACTTTTTATCTACAAAGGCGCAGTAAGTTGGTAGTCCCCCCTGACGGCACCACAGTCTTCCTTTTTACATTAGTATTCTTTACTACCTTCATAGCTATTGGTGAATTCATTCGTGTTCTACTTAACCTTGTTACGAGAGGAAAAATCGGTGGGAATTGCTCATTTTTTGAAGTTTTAAGTATAGATTTAGCGTTGGCAACCGCTACAATTCCTCTATTAGTCATGGCGTTAACTTTTCTAGGAAACTTGCTAAACGCGTACTCTGTTGTCATCTTTACAACAGTTGCAGTCTCATTTTGTGTTTACATGTCAAGAGACAGAATTATTCACTGTTTATCGATGGGTATGAAGACGGTCAAAAGTTCCGTATCTTTTTCTCAATCGATTATCAATGTTAAACCGCTCATGGTATTTACTGGCATTATTTTTCTTGCGTCCATGTTTGTTCGACTATATCCGACCATTGGACTTTATGTTTATCCAGCAGATGATGCTAAAATGCATACATTTCTTGCTAACCTCGTTGTTGAAAGCAATGGTTATCCATGGTCGTTCGGTCGTTATGCGCCTACTTCAAGCTTGAGCCAGGTTGGAATAATTTATCCCCTTGGTTTTCATGCTATTTGCGCATTTTTCTACTTTTTGACTTCGGTTCCCATAGAAGTATGTGTATTGCTTGTAACTCAAATTTACAGCGGACTTATCGCCATGTCATTGTTATGTTTTGCAAGTAGACTTTTCAAGAATAAGTTCGCTGGCCTCCTATCATCCATATTCATCGGCCTTGTCTCTTCTCAACCTATGTTCTTCTTCGGATGGGGCGGAAATGCTGAGCTGGTTGGAGACTTTATACTTCTAATGTTTCTAACCCTATACTTTGAGAAAACGTTCATAGAGAAATTCTCGACTGATATACTAGTTACTTGCACTATTTTGTTTACTGGATTACTGTATATACACGAGTTGAGTGCTTTTTATTGCATTTGTTGTATTCTTCCATTTCTGGTTTATCATTGTATATATCACCGGTCGCCTAAGCTTGCTTTCTATACAGGCCTCATCCTGATTTCGGCCACGATTTTGAATTTTTCATTGATGACTCGTGTCGTAAATCTATATTTCAACACTGCAAAAGTTGAGATGTTAGGTGGCTCTATGAATGAAATATTGAGAGAATGGCGGTATCTAGGTCCTGAGTACATTTTATATAAAGATTGGCCAGACCGATTATGGCATATATTAGAAAGCTGGTTTGGGTTACAGCTTGTGATTTTTTCATGCATAGGGATAATGTTTGTGTTGATTGAGAGCTACAAAAAGAGAGATCAACTAGTTGTATTAATCGGCTGGCTAGTCGCCCTATTGGTAGTTCATGAAAATGGACCGTATGGATTCTTTTTCATAAAAATCCCATTATGGTATCTTCTGCTTCCAAACCGTTTCTTTCTAGCTATGAGTATGCCATTATCTTGCTTGGCGGGTTATTGCTTGTCAAAATTCTCTGCAATAGCGCAAAGAATATCATCCTCTTTAAAAACACTAAGGCGGAAAAAAGCAATCTTCTACCAATTGTTATGGATTATACCTGTCAGTATGCTTTTAGTTAACCAGACTTGTACTAATTTTGCAACGATGATTGAATACAGGGATCGTGCGGCTGTTACAAATCAAGATTATCAAGCTTTCATATGGATTAGGAACCATACAAAAAGTGACGCAGCTTTTTATGGCATTGAATCGGCGCAATGGATCCCGGCCATTGCCCAGAGACGGGTATTACCGACCGTCATCAACGCTTTAGTGGAAAACGACGCAACTAAAGAATACATTGACGACATGGAGACGCTGTCACATTTGATGATGATTGACCCAAACAAAGCCACGGCTCTAGAACTCCTTAGTAAATATAGGATAACACATGTGTTCATTGGAGCCAAGAGTATTTTCGGGCGTCCTCAGTTAAACGCCACTTTTTTTCTAAACTCGACACATTACAGCTTACTATATCACGAGGAAGGAACGCAGGTTTACATATTCGAAATCGTTTACTCTTAATAGCGCGATCCTTATACTGAGAAAGAGTATTGTTTAGACTGCATTCTTGCCAAAATGTGCAATACCATGTATCAGACAAATCTACGATTAAAGCGCAAAGGGTTATCCCTATCGGCAAGCCCTAAATATCATAAGAGGTCGCAAGACCGAGGTTCATGAAATTCTAAAAGAGCAAGTGCAAAACTTACATTGCTCTTCTGATAAAGACCAAAAGTATTGCAAAGAACCAAAGTCGTTTTCAAAACAGAAACAATGTGCACTACAAGTCACGAAAGAAGGCTGGTGGAGAAATTGACAATAAGCGTAATCATTCCGGCCAAAAACGAAGAAGATTCCATTGGAATCGTAGTCTCAGAAACAAGACGCGTCTTGGGCGAGAATGCTGAAATCATTGTAGTTGATGGCCATTCGGTCGATAATACAGTTAAAGCGGCCCTAGAGGCAGATAGGAAGACGATTGTCATTCGTCAAATCGGCAGGGGCAAGGGTGCAGGGTTGAAAACAGCTTTCAAACATTCTACTGGGGCGACCATTGTCATCATAGATGCTGATTTCACGTACGATCCTGTTGAAATGCTAACTTTGGTTAAACCTATAATTAGCGGCGAGGCTGACTTTGTTTTGGGTTCTAGATTTATGGGTGAGATGCAGAAGGGCGCAATGACACCTATTCATAGTCTAGCTAACAAGATGATTAGCTTGCTCGTAAGCCTCTTTTGCAGAAAAAGGATAACCGATGTCTTATCCGGCTTCAGAGCAATGAAGCGAAGCATCATAGACTCGATAAGCTTCGAATCAGACGGTTTTGACATAGAGACTGAGATGACCATGAAAATTGTAAAAAGACGTTTTCGAACACTGGAGGTACCAATTAAGTATCGCAGACGCTTGGGCAAATCAAAATTGAGTAACCTTAGAGATGGAGTAACCATCTTTAAAAGGGTCCTACTCCCGTGAAGGCACTTTGATTTTTCATGACTAATAGGAAAGGCCGAGAATGAACATCGCTTCCTTTTCGTGGAAGATTGAACGGAACCACTTTTACCTTGTGTTGATCATGGTTTTTGGCGCCGTCATACGACTGTCTTTGCTGGAGAACTCGCTAAGATACCCAGACTCTATGCATTATGCCTACGGCGCTGAGTGCCTACTGAAGTACGGCAGATATGTGATTCCAGTGAATGGCTTCTTTACTCCACCCCAATATCCGTTCGGGCTGCCTTTGATAATTAGCGTTTTCTACCTTTTCTTGGGAATGAACGAAGAAGCAGCGAGGCTAACGGTCACCTCTTTCGGCATTTTGAGCATCCTTGTTGTATACTTGTTTACAAAGGAGCTGCTGAAAAGCGAGGCTGTTGGTCTAATCTCTGCACTCTTTCTGTCACTGTCTCCTCTTCACTGGTTTTATAGCACCACAATCATGAGCGACGTAGCAAGTATGTTCTTCGGAACAGTTTCACTTTATCTACTTCTAAAGGGGGCTAAGACTGAAAAGAAGCGCTTCTTTATACTTTCGGGCCTCCTAATGGGATGTTCAGTCTCGGTTCACCTTTCGAATACGCTCTTTTACGTGGTCGCCTTTGCGTTTCTGATATATTATAAGGGCTTTAAGTTTCTTAGAAGCGTAGACTTCTTGCTTTTTGAAATTTCAAGTTTTGTTGCAATGGTTCCTTTTCTAGCCTATACTGGATGGCTGTACAATACTTTTCACGTTTTTTTTGGTTACCAAATGTGGATGGGACCAGAAAGCTTCGCCAGAGCATTCAGCCTAAGCAATGTGTTTCACAACTTCCCCTTTCTCTTGTGGGTTCTTTTTTTGCCTTCAGTCAACGTGCCCAACGAGCATTACCTGTTTTTACCCGCCTCAGCTTCATTCTTTTTTGTAGCTGGCTACATTTTTCTACTACGCGAGAAGCAGCGGGCAGAAGCATTGCTATTGACGGCTTGGCTCATGGCTTTCTTGACCTTCTTCTTGATCTTCTGCGTTCCTGATACTCGTTACCTTTTGCCAGCGCTGCCCGCTTTCACAGCACTGGTTTCATACGGTCTACTCCGCTTATACCACGTTATTCTGGAAAAACTTGACAGAGCTGATCAAAGATTAACAGTATTGCCAAAGGTATTTCTTGTAGCAAGTCTGCTTGTCATCACGTTGCCCTCTGCTGTCGCTGGCTATTCCCTCATTGAACCAAGGCATAGCCAACCCAACCCGGATAAAATGATGGCCGTCTGGATCAGAGACAACGTGCCCAAAGAAGCGATCATCATCAACGGAGCCGGAGAGTACATTATCTATTATTGCCAAAGATACGACATCTATGGCTGGAAATCCATACACGTGATTCATGCTATCGCGGACATACCGTCAATCCTCAACTACATTCTAGAGGGGCATCCGGTGTACGCGGTATTTGACGCTGTTACCCAAGCTTTATACGTGTCCCAATTTGACGAACTGAAGAATAATCTCAACTTCTCATATTTCGCTATAATCCCGGAAACAAATATCGTCGTTTACAGAGTCTATCGAAGATGACTAAGAGATACTAGGTTGGACCTTGCATTAAGCTGACCAAGCCGTCTAGAGACCAAGCTAAGGTCTCGGAGTTTATGTCCCAAGAAGCCCCCCAAGGGTCATTGAATGTCGGCGCGACTGGCGCTAGGCCATATGGCGGAATCGGATGTTTGAAGAAGAATTCGGCGACGCCTTTAGCCATGTCTATGTGACCCCAAGCTACAAGAACTTTTGTTATAATTCCTTGCTTGTTAGTTTGGCCTCCTCCGTCCATCGCGAGGGAACTATCTTGGTAGCCCCAAGCGCCTCGTTCGTCGTCGACATGTATCCAATGCGCTATACATTTCTCAGCGCTCTCAAAGTAGGCTTGGTCACCCAGATCGTCGTAAGCTTGTCTTAAAGCGAGGAGAAAGACAGCGACGACGTCCAAGTGGCAGGATGGCACATATTGGCTATCGGTATACCCGCCGTATCGAACGTCAGCAGTGTCTAAGATTTGCTGGGAAACGATTCTGTCGGCAATCTGCTTCTCCCATATCAAGTAACTCTTGTTCTGTGTTAAGTTATAGGCGTGGCTGCACGCAATGGATAGGAAGCCGATCTCGTAGCCGTTCAGTCCACGGCCTAGAGTGATGGACTTGAGATACGAGTCGAGGCTGACTTTACCGATCTCAAAGCACGCGTTACTACGATAGCTGTAAGGCGTCTTCGTCCAGAAGAGGGCTGATTTTAACAGCGATTCGATTATGGGGGCTTGGTTTCGAACGTCGGACAGCTCGAAGCCTCCTAGCCCTATGCTTCCAGATTCGATGAGGTTCTTAACAATTCTTGAACAGGTCTTCTCAATCATGTCTTTCCACTGCCAGACATCAGCATCGTAGAATGGCACGATGAAGATCCTGCCTGTTGTTCCACCCGATCCCGCTTTCGTCGAGCCTAAAGCGTATTTCAGACCTAGGTGGCTGAACTCCTTGAAGCCATCTCCATCTGCATGAGAAAGGTCGTAGATTGCGTTGGGGTTATCCTTGAAGGCGAGCAGGATCATCCTACCTCGCAGACTGGACGCATTGTCGAAGAGTACTAAGGAGTCAACGCTTCCGTTCGTAATCAGCATAGGGTCTTGATCGCTTCTTTCGATGATACTGCCTTGAACATAGCAGTATCTTGGGCCAACGCCGCTTCCCCCGTTCTTAAGCCAGAAATCTTCGAGCGGCTCGAAGCCGTACCAGAAGATTAGGTCTTCCACTTCGGAGTTCGAAACGTATGTGAACCAGATCTTTGCATTCGGCTCAGACTTCAGAATAGACACGTATATTGATATGGTCGGGAAAACGGGGTCCTCGTATCGCATACAGACGGTTACGTTGTCCTGCGTCTGCGTGACCACGGTCACAGATCTTTGCTTATAGTCATTCAGAAGCTTGCTCTGATAAGACGCTGAACCCACCGGCTTCACCTCCACCTTTGGTGAAAACTGGATCTTCGGCTCCCACCTGAACTCGGCGTCGCATCCGTCCCGTCCGAGCCAAGGAGGCTCGTTAACATAATTGAACTCGATAAGCCAGTTTCTTACACTGGTGAACTTTTCATACTCATGCTCAGTGCTTATGTAAACGGGTCCAACGTATTTTCTGGTCCAGAAGCGGCCTAACTCGTTTTGCGCGGCAAACAGGAACTGATTACATCGCCATATCAGCTCCAAAGCCTTTGGGTCCAAGGTCTTATCGTAGTAATCGATCAGAGCGCTCACGAGTTTTCCTGTGTCGTCAGACCAGAAATTGGGCAGGTTAGGATAAACCTCTATGTAGCCGTTCGGCGTCAGCATCCTAGACCCGATGTTCTCGACTGTGTCTTTGTAGAGGTCAATACTGTTCCACTTCTCATTCAGATATGAGTTAAGGTGGCTGAGGGTCAGATTTATGAAAGCCACAACATCGGCGGATTTTTGCCCCCAGATCGTGACAAAAACCTTGTCCGTATCCCAGAGTCGAACCACTTCGTCGCCGTAGTCTTCGTAGTTAACATCACCGATCTGGAGTTGCCCTTCGATCCATGTGAAACACAGAATCGTCTCTCTGTCAGGCGTAATCGTGAAGTACTTAGTAAGTAGGACCTTTGAGTCAATGCTCGTCCACTTCATCCATCCACCCATCGGAAAATAGTGCCCTATAAAAGGGGTCAAAGACGTAAAGTCGGCACTCGAATAGGAGAAGTATCTGCGCTCGCCCGCAATTCCGGAAGCTATAGTGAGCGCTTTCAAGGGTCTTCGACATAGACTCTGGATCGTCCTCTCCGGTTCGAAGGAGACACCTAGATATACCTGGTAGAATAGGAGCGACGAAGAGACCAGCATGGCGACGAATAGAATTGTCGTCACTCTTTCGAATCTTTTGAATGCCACCTTTTCATCCTCCAAGTAGACGCAACGTAGACGGTTGCAAGGGAGAGAAACGCGAGGGCTGAAATGAGGGACAGATAGCCTACGTAAGGCCTCTCGTATACGAGACTTACCTCGTATACTTCTGAGCCTGTTACGGGGGTGATCCAAATCTCCATGAAGCCGTCTTTATCTTTTACTAACTGTGCTGAACTCGCGTTCGTATGGACAACCCACTCCGGGAAGTATGCCTCCTTAACTAGGATGGACGTACTTCTATTTGTCTCTACAACGATCGTTATTCTGTCCGGACTCCAATCAGGAGGCGCGAGTAGTCTTGCTTCGGTCTGTACGAGCGATTGAGGTGCCTTTGTCCTGTATATCAGTATGCCATCGATCTCTTTATCCATCTGGAAGTCTCGGTTATCGCCCATCAAAAGAGTGCTCAGAGACATGTTCCCTACTTTCAAATCTTCGGGGATCATTACCCACTCAACGCCTAAGATCGAGTGCATAGATATTAAGGCTCTCCAGAGCGCGATCCTAGCGCTATCATTCTTTGCGTCCCCATAGGTCTTCGTCAGCTCGTTTAAGGTGTAGTCGTCGATCTTAACTAGGAGGGGCAGAACTTTGGCTTGTGGATACCAGCCGTCTACAATCGGCTTATTCGCATATAGTGGTAGGACAAAGACCCATTCGGGGCATCTGATCGGCAGGATTCTGGCATAATCCCCTTGAGATCTGAAATATTTGACGACTTCGTTTGAAACCGCACCATTTCCTTGATAGGAGAAATCGTCGGCCACCACAAAATGTCCGATGTAGGCGTTCGCTATGAGTAGAGATATGACGAATAGGATTGAAAGATTCTTCGAAAAACGTGGTTTCAAGGCTGGTTTTTCGACGTTTTTGAGAAGTTTTTCTGACACTAGTGCGGAACTCAGCTTCCCGACCAAGATGGATTCCGGGATGCATGCGTAAAGGGCGAAGCGGAAGGTATCTAGATGTTGCCAGTACGGTACAAGCTTGAAGAGCAAGGCGTGGCTTCCGAATCCCAGCCACGCGAAGACAACGAACCATACAACGGATAGTACGAAGACGGGTCTTTCTTCTGCTCCTACGCTTCTAATTGACAAGCTAAGAAGGACAGGCACTACGACAGAGACAACCACTAACAGTAGCAACTCCACGAAGGAGAAGCAGACGTAAAAAGGCCCGATTAGAAGGGCATATAGGGCTAACAGAGAAGGGGTCGCGCAAATCAGTTTCGACCTCGTGGAAGCTCGGCCTCCGTCGATCCAACAGGCTACGAGGAAGACTAAGGCGTATGTTGCTAAAAGCCATTGGATCAAACCCAGGTTGTGGAATTTGTAGAGCATCTTGTCCCAGTGCTCCGGAGGCAAGAAGCTGTCCCAGACATCACCGTTTGTGAATGGATTATTTGACATGAAACCGCTAAATCCTAAAAAGGGTATGAGCCAGCAGAGCGCCGTTAGAGAAGAGGCCAATCCTGTGAAAGTTGTCATCTTAACGATCCTCTTAAGGACTTCCCAACTTCTTTTCAACACAAAATATGACACGCTAATCAACAGTGCCGCTATGACGGCGCAGTAGGCTGAGAAGTGGTGGATCATTAGGAGGAGGCCGAAGGTCAAAGCAACTAGGACTAGATCTTTGAACTTTTCAGCCTTCAGATAGCGAATCAGGAAGGCTACAAACAAAGCTATTATGGGAATAGCGGCCACCGTCGGATAGCGATCCCAAAACGTTAGGTTCGCCATAACGCCTGGAACTAGGTTGAATGCCAAAGCCCCTATCAATGCCTCACGCTTATTTAGATCCAAGGTTCTCGCCAGAAAATAGACGGCGAAAGGCGCCGCAACGTAGAAGAAGACTTCCACGATCTTGTAGGATAGGATAGGCTGAACGCCAGTCAAAGACAGGGCGAAAGCGAGAAGATAGCTCAACGGCGGATAGAAGAGGAGGAACGGGAAGCCGCAATACCAGTAGCTGCACCACAAGGGCAACTTCCCGGTCATCTTGAAGCTTTCGTAGAGATACATTACTTGGAAAACGTGGCTGGACGAATCTACACCCATAGGTACGCCATCAGAGAGCCTAGGGTAAGCTATGAAGAGGCTGACAGCGACCAGTCCAAGGAATGAGAGCGCCAGCTTCTTTTCCTTCATGACTCTATCCAGCCATTCGAGTTTCAACCAGCTTCACCACGACCCTTGATTCTATCCTCTAAACCTCGAAGTCTTCTAGTCAAGGGAGTTCTGATTCTTCGAGGCATACAAACTACCATTATGGCCGCCATAAGAATCAACGCAACATTGGCTTCCACCTCAGTCACAGGCGCCCCGAAGACAAAGCCAATAATCTCAAGCCTTGCTGTAAGGCTTGTAGCGGCTGTTTCAAGATCAACCGGTGACTCGTAGACAACCCCTTTATGCTCAACACGTATGTTGTAAGATCTCTTCGATAAGTGGCAAAGATGTGCGTATCCGTCTCCGTTCGTGTTCTGGGCCTGAATTATTGTGCCATTTGGCCAACTGATAGTTACAACTGAGCCTGGTAGGGCGTTGCCATAGTGGTCTACCGCCTTTACAATCAGCGAATAACTGAATATGGAAGACACCTTCACGGGGTTTAAGGAGGCTTTGACCTTTATGTATAAACGGGCCTCTGTCGAATTGTACAGCCATCCCGCGTCATGGGAAAGCAGGCCTGTTAGAGAATAGGATCTGGCACAGGGAACGTCGTTGACGTAAACAACCACTGGCTCCTCAGGTGAAGTAACGTGTATAGTTGATTCCAGTAGGTACGGCGCGTTTATCTCCAGATTCAATGTATCGCTTGCATTATCATATGTTGAGTCTTGAATGTTGAGAAGCGGGGAATCTTCAACATACGGTGCACTGAGGGTAGAAGTTGAGTTTACTAGTATCGTGTGTAAGCCACGATCATAGTATCTACTCGGTATTCTGAGGCTTTGAACCTCTTTGCCGTCAACCGTTATCTTGCCAATTTCTCCTTGACCTCTTATTTTGACGGTGAACTTTGTTCCTCTGTATGTGAAAGTCAAATTCATAGAATCCCAATAGGATGGAAGATGAGGACAGATGGTTAAGCCTGATTGGTCAGCGATCTTGATGAAGGTTGAAGCCAACGTGTAGGCGATCCACCCTCCAAAGGTGCCTATCCCATAGTAAGACCTCGTGGCCTTAGCAGAATCCTGATAGAGGTAGTCCCATTGGTACGTTGCTATATGCTCGGCGAAGAAGCCTTGTGCAGTAGCATGGCTCTTACACCACTCTATCCATTTGAAGGCTTCGTCGTTCTCTCCATTAGCCAGTTTATACAAGGCAAACCAGCAGGTGTACGTAAACCAAGGACCGTATCCTCCGTTCCACCGCTCCGGAACCATTGGGTCACCAGCATCTTTTTGGTACCGCCATATGCCTCCAATTGTTGTGTCATTCAGGTTTCTCAGGAGATACTCATATGTCAATTGCAGCTTAGATTCAGAGGCATTCAACAGAGGGGTATAGAATAAGAAGGGAGTGAGCATCTTAATGTCGGCCCAGGTGTACTGCTTTCCGTTATACAGCCTTTGGCAGAAAGAGTTGATGGTTGAATTCCATAGATTGGTGATAGTCTCGGACCTCACCTTCTCCGCTGCATTTTCCCATTCAGAAGCCTTGGAGAGGTGCCCAAGGATTTCTGCTATTCGCGATCCAGTTTCTAAAGCTGCATAACTACAGGTTTGGGTCCACGGTTCATAGCCTTGGCTGACACCTGGCCACTCGTGTATGGAGGCTTGGGTATAGACCAGCCCAGAGTAGTTCTGCATCCTCTGCAGATAGCTGCAAGCTTTGAGAACGGAGTCCCAAGTCTCGTCTAAGAAGGCTGTGTCGCCGGTGGCGCAGTAGTGGAAGTAGACGCCGTAAACATAAAGGGCCGTCTGATCCGTCTCGTTTGGCCAAGTGTTGGAGACGTGCCCATCGACTTCGTAAAAGGTATAGAATGAGCCCTCAGGGTTCTGGACAGATTTTGCGAAGTTTAGGGCGTTCTGCGCCTCGTCCACGTAGCCTAATAGGTCGAAGATCACGCTAAAGAAGACTAGATCACGAACCCAGATGTGCAGATAGTAGGGTCGAAACATCCACCGTGAATCCTGGACCTCTCCTCCCCACCTCATCCATCTAGTGCCGTCCATACACGCCATTACGGCCCCGGAAGGCCTATGGATACCCATCAAGGCAAACATCAGCGATAGCGTGAACATTTGGTTCAGATAGGGGTCAGGCGTCTCGAGAGAAGCTTTTCCCAGCCAGTCTCTCCAAAAGGCCTTCGTCGTATCGTAGTGTTGACTAGGCGATTTTTGCGTGGCATCGTGAATCTTGCTAATAGCTTCCTCTGAAGTATCTCCCAAAGCGATTGTGAGGAAGAAAGCCTTCGATGACTCTTCCGGAGACAAGGTGCCCACGGACCATTTGAAGCCGCAGGATTCAGCATAGACGTTTCCCGTAGTGTTTTCGAGGGCGTCGGCGTAGATCCTATACTTAGTACCTGATCCAGCATAATGCGCGAGAGGGGGTTTCCACGAGGAGACGGCAACGTAGATACCTAGGTTAGGCTTTTCCACAACGTAAGCACTTTCGTTCTGGTGCCAGACGAAGTTGCAGCGTTCATTGTTTATCGGAGCCTCAAAGTTGAAGTAGATCGCTACATCATTTAACGTCTCGCCCGCCAAGTTCGTTACATAGGCTCCCCACACTATGCAGTCGTTTTCCTCAGAGGCGAAGAAGACCCAAGTGAGGCGGACATCGGGTTGGGTTGGAGCACTCATATTTATTTTGACGATCGGCGTGCCAAGCTCGTAGTCGGCATGGTCAATGTTAGGGAAGTCGTTTGACCATTCGAAGTAAGAGACATCGTTCTTTGAATATCGTATCCCAAAGTAGGCTTCGGAGACGCTGTAGGTTAGCCCTTCGTTTCCTTGTCCAAGCTTACTTCTACTGTACGGGCACATCTCTGCCAACTCCCATGTTCCATAAGCGTTGAGTTTGGAACTCCACACCCTATGTAAAACGGCTACAGTTCTTCCATTAGCAGTTATGAAAGCGGGTGTCTGGACGCTCGAAAAGCCTTGTTCGGGGACGTACTGCTCTTTTTTTTGCAAAGCTTCTTGTTCAACTGCTTTCACAGAGCTTATAGGAAAAGTGAGGTGGCCAAGAATCAAGACCAGGGCTACGGACAACGACGTGACTTTAAGTAGCCTTGATCTAGCGGTCTTGCCCCTTAGCATGGTTTGACACCGTTTAGCGTGCCATCTCTTTGTCCATCGAAAATTATAAGATTATGCAAGGCACATCGTCAAATTCCGAGAGCGAGGCGCATAACCCCCACTGCAAACCTCAATATCTCTTTCAGGCCTAGCTTGGACTTACCTAATCGCCTGTCAACAAAGGTTATCGGCGTCTCAGCAATATTCAGCCCTAGTTTACTGAAGCGATGGAGCATCTCGACCTGGAACAGATAGCCGTCAGATCTTATCTCTGACAGATCGATTTTTCTGAGGGCGGCAGATCTGAAGGCCCGGTATCCACTCGTCGCGTCTTTAACCTGTAGCCCTAGGAGGATTTTTGCAAAGAAGTTTGCGCCTTTACTCGTTGCTTTTCTTCGGAGAGACCATCCGGGTACAGATCCCCCAGGCACGTATCTGGAGCCGATCGCAAGGTCGCTACCCCGATCGATTTTCCCTATCAG
>Ga0315280_10007599_pt1 | contig 14493 bp, 13 predicted proteins | sample YL17G06_40_MG_FD_203697 | JGI IMG/M metagenome (GOLD analysis project Ga0315280, IMG submission 203697) | Sediment microbial communities from Yellowstone Lake, YNP, Wyoming, USA - YL17G06_40 | ecosystem: Environmental > Aquatic > Freshwater > Lake > Sediment | place: USA: Wyoming | collected...
CAGTTCGTGCCGGAGACCCTGATGACCGCCCTGGCCGAGCTGGCGGAGGCCTACCACCAGGTCCAGGAGGACGAGCTCTTCCAGCGGGAGCTGGCATCCCTCCTGCGCGACTACGCCGGTCGGCCGACGCCTCTCTACTTCGCCGAGAACCTCAGTCAGCGTGTGGGCGGCGCTCGCATCTACCTGAAGCGGGAGGACCTGGCCCACACCGGCTCCCACAAGATCAACAACGCCCTGGGCCAGGGGCTGCTGGCCAAGCGCATGGGCAAGCCGCGCGTGGTCGCCGAGACGGGGGCCGGCCAGCACGGCGTGGCCGCTGCCACCGTCTGCGCCATCCTCGGCCTGGAGTGCGTGGTCTACATGGGCGAGGAGGACATCGCCCGCCAGGCCCTCAACGTCTTCCGTATGAAGCTGCTGGGAGCTCAGGTCATTCCGGTGGCCAGCGGCAGCCGCACCCTCAAGGACGCCATCAACGAGGCCATCCGCGATTGGGTGACCAACGTCGACAACACTCACTATCTCCTGGGCAGCACCGTGGGCCCGCACCCCTACCCGATGATGGTGCGCGACTGGCAGTCGGTTATCGGCCGGGAGGCGCGCGAGCAGATCCTGGCAGCCGCCGGCCGCCTGCCCGACTACGCCGTGGCCTGCGTGGGCGGCGGCTCCAACGCCATGGGGTTATTCTATCCCTTCTATGCCGATGCTGAGGTGTGCTTCATCGGGGTGGAGGCCGCCGGCGACGGCCTGGAGAGCGGTCGCCACGCTGCCAGTCTGGTGCGAGGGCGCCCGGGCGTTCTCCACGGCTCCCTTTCCTACCTCCTGCAGGACAAGTGGGGCCAGGTGCTGGAAACGCACAGCATCTCGGCGGGGCTGGATTACCCCGGCGTGGGGCCCGAGCACAGCTACTACAAGGAGACGGGCCGTGCCACCTACGTGGCGGTGACGGATAAGGAGGCCCTGGAGGGCTTCTGCCTCCTGTGCCAGACGGAGGGCATCCCGCCCGCCCTGGAGCCGGCCCACGCCATCGCCTATGTCGCCCAGCTTGCCCCCACCTTACCGCCCGACGCCATCATCGTGGTCTGCCTGTCCGGCCGCGGCGACAAGGACATGGAGGTGGTGGCGAATGCGTTGGGGGTGACGCTCTGAGCGCCGGCGCCCTCCGCGATTCCGGTCGGCAGCACCTCCCCCACGCGAAAGTGTCGAGGGGGACCGCTTTGGGCCTGAAGAGTGGACGGGCGTGCAACTAGGCCCGCTTACGCCCTATCAGCCTGGCGACCGCCTTCGGCCCTCGATCCCCTTGGATCACGCCCTCGTGATAGAGGAGCATCTCCAGGCCAGCGAACATCTCCCCCAGCTCGCCGGGGCGCAGCAGGTAGTCGGGGATCTTAGGGCCCCAGCCGAACTGGAGCTGGTCGATGGTGAAGGTCTCGAATACCAGTACGCCGCCCGGCTTGAGGGCGGCGAGGATCTGGGGCGCTAGGCTGCGCTGAAGGTAGTAGAAGTTGACGATCAGGTCGTACTCTTCGCTGGGGAGGGGGTGGTGCTCCAGATCGGCCACCAGGGCTTCGATGGGCAGGTCCAGGCGCTCGGCTTTCTCGCGACACTTCTCCACCGCCACCGCCGACAGGTCGATGCCTGTCACCCGAAAGCCGAGGGAGGCCAGGTAGAGAGCATTGCGGCCTGTGCCCATAGCGATGTCGAGGGCCTTGCCCCCCTTGGGCAGAAGGGACAGGTTCTCCACCAGGAGGGCGGCTGGCTCGTCGGGCATGGTTAGCCCCAGGCGATAGCGCTCGTCCCACTCCTTGGCTGCGTCTTGCATGGCCTCCGCCCTGCCGAGAGCAGTGTACGGCAGGAGGGGGTTCGCGTCCAATCGGTCAATTTGCCAGCAATGGGCGCTCATGCTATTAATAGAGTCAACCTATCGGTTTGGCGAGGGATGAAGGATATGCTGATTCAGCCGCAACAAGCCAGCGAGAGGGCAGGACCGCAGGTGCCGTGGAAGCTACGTGACCTGGGGCTGGCCGGCGCCTGGGTGCTGGCGGCCGGCATCCTCATCGTCATCGTGCTGGGTATCGTCTTCGCTATCGTGGAGGATGTCAGCGATGACGCCAAGATGGCGGTTGTCCTGGGAAGTAGCCTGGCTCTGGAGGTGGCCTTGCTGGGAGCGGCCGCGTGGTTCAGCGTGCGGCGATACTCCTGCGGCTGGCGAGCGCTGGGCTTTCGCCGCGCCGTTCGCGGCCGCTGGTGGGTACCGGTGGTGGTGGTCTTGGCAGCCTACTTCACCCTCGGCGTCTATCTCCTGATCGTAGAGCTGGCCGGATTAGGGGAGATGGTCCCCGAAAGTACCGTGCCCGAGGATTTCTTCGACAGCGCGGTCGCCCTGCCTCTGGTGGCAGTGCTGGCGATAGCGGCAGCACCCATCGCCGAGGAGACCTTCTTTCGTGGCTTTCTTTTCCCCGCCCTGCGAGTGCGCTGGGGCACCTTTTGGGCGGCCTTGGCCAGCGGACTCCTGTTCGCCGCGCTTCACTTCAACCTGGGGAGCCTGGTCCCCTTCACCGTCATCGGCATGCTCCTGGCTTGGGCCTACGTTTTCTCCGGCTCCCTTTGGATCGCCATCGGGGCCCACTTCATTTTCAATTCGGTGAGCTTGGCCGTCGCTCTGGCCCTGGGAGGGGGGTCGTGAGCCGCATCGGCCAGACGATGGCCCGTCTGCGGCAGCAGGGGCGGCTGGGCCTCATTGCCTACCTCACGGTGGGCTACCCAGACATAGAAGCGACGCTGCGGCTGGTGCCCGCCCTGGCGGCCGGCGGCGCCGATATGGTGGAGCTGGGTGTACCCTTCAGCGACCCCCTGGCCGACGGTACTACCATCCAGCGGGCCAGCCACTGCGCTCTCCAGCAGGGGGTGACGCCCGCCCTCTGTCTGGACGTGGTGAAGCAGCTCAGGGCGCGGGGGCTTGCCATACCGCTTTTGCTTATGGGATACTACAACCCCATACTGGCGTACGGGATCGATGAGTTCGCCCGCGATGCTGCTGGCGCGGGGGCTGACGGCCTAATCGAGGTGGACGTGCCGCCCGAAGAGGCCGCCGGCGTGCGAACCGCCTGCGCTGGCCGCGGGCTCGATTTGATTTATCTCCTGGCGCCCACCAGCAGCGATGAGCGCATCGCTCTCGTGGCGGCCCAGGCGAGTGGTTTCATATATTGCGTCAGCTTGGCAGGGGTCACCGGCGCTCGCGGGGAGCTACCTTCGGGGCTGCCGCAGTTTCTGGCACGGGTGCGGCGCCACACCTCGTTGCCCTTGGCTGTGGGCTTCGGCATCTCCAAGCGGGAGCACCTGGAGGCGGTAGCAGGCCTGGGGGCAGAGGCCGCTGTTATTGGTAGTGCCATCATCGATGTTATCGACCACGCACCCGCCGGAGAGCGGGAGGAAAGGGTGAGGGAATATGTGGAGGTGGTTACTGGCCGACGTGAGGCCACGGTCTAGGACGACCGGTGGCCTCCAGGCCGGGGCATTCGCTCCACGCTAGCCCGCCTGCTGGTAGGCGGGCCGGCCTGGCAGGCTCGTTTGCGGGGGAGGGGGAACTCTTCGGCATGCTGTGTCGAGGCATCCGCGGCGCTACCACGGTGGAGGCCAATAGCGGCGAAGCCATCCTGGAGGCCACTGCCGAGCTGCTGGCGGCGATGGTGAAGGCCAACGACATCAAGCCTGAAGATGTGGTCAGCGCCTTCTTCACTACCACCCCCGACCTGAACGCTGAGTTCCCCGCCCTGGCCGCTCGTCGACTGGGGTGGAACGATGCGCCTCTCCTGTGCGGGCACGAGATGGCTGTGCCGGGGAGCCTGCCCATGTGTTTGCGTATTCTCGTGCACGTGAATATGGACAAGAGGGCCAACCAGATCGTGCACGTCTACCTGCGGGGGGCCAGGGTTCTAAGGCCGGACTTTCGGTTCGAGCCTGAAGGCAAGCCCTAGGGAGGCAATCCTATGATAGTGGTGATGAGAGTAGGCTCAACAGAAGGGGAGATCGATGGGGTTCTGAAACGCCTGAAAGAGCTGGGTTTCAAGGGCAGCCTCTCTCGCGGCGTGGAGAGAACGGTCATCGGAGTGGTAGGCCCAACCTATCCCGAGCTGGCCGACGAGCTGGCTGTGCTGGAGGGCGTGGCGGATGTAGTGCCGGTCAGCCGGCCCTACAAACTGGCCAGCCGCGAGTTCAAGCCCGAGGACACGGTCATCACCGTGGGCAACGTGGCCATCGGTGGTGGCAACACGGTGGTCATGGCTGGCCAGTGCTCGGTGGACACCGAGGAGCAAATGATGGCCACCGCCCGGCTGGTGAAGGAGGCTGGTGGTCACATCTTGCGCGGCGGCGCCTTTAAGCCGCGCACCAACCCCTATGCCTTCCGCGGCCTGGGGGAGAAGGGGCTCCAGATCCTGGCGGCGGCCAGGGCGGAAACCGGCCTGCCGATCATCAGCGAGGTGATGGACCCGCGCGATGTGGAACTGGTGGCCCGTTATGCTGACATCCTTCAGGTCGGCAGCCGCAGTATGCAGAATTTCGCCCTTCTGGACGAAGTGGGCCGTTCGGGCAAGCCGGTGTTGCTCAAGCGGGGCATGTGGGCTCCCTTGCAGGAGTGGCTTTTGGCCGCTGAGTACGTCCTGGCCCAGGGGAACGGTGAGGTGATCCTCTGCGAGAGGGGCATTCGCACCTTCGAGACCAGCACCCGCTTCACCATGGACCTGAGCGTCATTCCCGCGGTCAAGCGCCTCAGCCATCTGCCCATCATCGGCGACCCCAGTCACGCCACTGGTCACCGCTACCTGGTGGAGCCCATGGCCATGGCGGCAGTGGCTGCCGGCGCCGACGGCCTCATCGTGGAGGTGCACCCCAACCCCGACCAGGCCCTCTCCGATGGCGCCCAGTCCCTCACCTTCGGCGGCTTCCGGCAGTTGATGGGGCGCGTGGGGGAGGTGGCCAAGGCGGTGGGGAGGCCGCTGGCGGCGACGAGCTAGGCGAAGGCAGGAATCGGGGGGCCCAGGGACGAAAGAGGCAGGCAGAGGTGTTTGAGCTGAAGCTTTCGGTCTTCCAGGGCCCCCTCGACCTTCTCCTCCAGCTTGTCGAGAGGGAAGAGCTGGACATCACCGCCGTATCGCTGGCGCAGGTCACCGACCAGTACTGGGCTCACCTGCGTTCCACTGAGGGGCTGGACGCCGAGGCCTTGGCCGAATTCATAGCGGTGGGTGCCAGGCTTCTCTACATAAAGTCTCGCGCCCTCTTGCCCGAGCTGCGGGCTCGCCAGCCAGAGGAGGAAAAGGCGGACGTGGGCGAGGGCTTGGCCGAGATGTTGGTGGAGTACAAGCGATTCCGGGAGGCGGCGGAGGGCTTTCGCGACCTGGAGGAACAAGGGCGCCGTGCCTACCCACGCCTGGCCGCGCCATCCAAAGATTTCCTCCTGCCGCCTGGCCTGAAGGGTGTGACTCTGGAGGGTCTGCTGAACATCTTCCAGGAGGCCCTCAGCCGTCAGCCCGCCGAGCCCGAGGAGGGCGCTATCGAGCGGGAGGCGGTGACGGTGGAGGATAAGATGGCGGCGGTGATGGCGGCTGTGGCTGACGGCTCCGGCCGGGTCTCCTTCCGCGCCCTGGTCGAGGCCTGCTCCTCCCGCATCGAGGTGGTAGTCGTCTTTCTGGCCGTCCTGGAGTTGATAAAGGCCGGCCAGGTCGTGGCCAGGCAGAGGGGCCGCTTTCGTGACATAATACTGGCGGCGACGGAGGCGGTGACAAGCGTCTCGCCTTGACCCTCCTGGGGGGCTATGATAGTGTCGCCAGGGCGAGTTGGGTTCGGGAAGCGGGAGGGTTTCGGCCCTCCCTTTTTCGCACAGAACAGGCGATGATGGCTTCGCTGGCGGAGGAGGGGCTCCAGGCAGCCCTGGCCCAGGCGAACCTGGCAGGGATGATTGAGATGGCGAGAGGGGGCGCGTTTTCTCTGTGAGTGAGAGCCCCGTGCTGGCGCGAGAGGAGCTTAGGCGGGCGGCCCTCGGGCGCGACACCGCCGTGGCCATCGGCGTGTTCGATGGCGTGCATCGGGGCCATCGTTATCTCATCGGCCGGATGGTGGAGCGAGGGCGCCAGGAGGGCCTGGCCACCATGGTGGTCACCTTTCATCCCCATCCGCGCCTAGTGGTTCAGCCTCAGACCGCCCTCACCTACCTTTGCGGCCTGGAGGAGCGCATCGAGCTTCTGCGAGAGCTGGGGGTGGACAGCGTGGCCATCCTCTCCTTTACCTCCGAGCTGGCTCAGCTCTCCGCCCGCGAGTTCGTGGCGCTGCTGGTGGAGGAGCTGCGGATGAAGCTGCTGGTGGTGGGGAGCGATTTCGCCCTGGGGCGTGGCCGCGAAGGGGATGCGCGGGCCCTTGCGGTCATAGGCCGGGAGATGGGCTTCGCCGTGGAGGAGATACCTCTCCTGGTGGCCGACGGCGAGAAGGTGGGCTCATCCGCCGTACGCCTGGCCCTGGCCCGAGGCGACATGGAGACGGTGGCCAGCCTGCTGGGCCGTCTCTTCTCCTTGCGAGGGCCCATCGTTCGGGGCGCTGAGCGAGGCAAATCGCTGGGATTCCCTACCGCCAACATCGCCCTCGGCCTCGATCGGGCCCTGCCCGCCTTCGGCGTCTACGTCACCCGCGCCTACCTGGGCGAGGGCGCCTACCCCGCCGTGACCAACATCGGCCTGCGCCCCACCTTCGGCGAGGACAAGCGGACCGTCGAGACCTACATCCTGGACTTCGAGGGCGAGCTGCACGGCCGGGAGCTGCGCATCGAGCTCTTGCACCGCCTGCGGGGGGAGATGCGTTTTCCTAACGTGGACGCTCTCAAGGAGCAGATCGAAAGAGACATCGCCGTCGCCAGGGCCTACTTATCATGAGCAGGGCTACTGTCAGGGTTCCCAAAGACGAGGAGCTGCGCTGGATCCTCCGCCGCGCCGTGGCGGAGGTCATCCCTGAGGACGAGTTCGTGGAGGCTCTGCGCTCGGGCCACCGCCTTCGCCTGAAGATGGGCTTTGACCCCAGCGCCCCCGACCTCACCCTGGGGCACGCCGTCGGCCTGCGCAAGCTGCGCCAGCTCCAGGAGCTCGGTCACCAGGTGGTGGTCATCGTCGGCGACTGGACGGCCCGCATCGGCGACCCCAGCGGCCAGTCGCAGACTCGCCCCATGCTCACCGCCGAGGAGGTCAAAGCCAACGCTGAGACCTACCTGCGCCAGTTCTTCATGGTGGTGGGCAGGGAGCGCACCGAGGTCCGCTGGCAGAGCGAGTGGTACGACAAGTTCGACCTGGAGACGGTGGTGCGCCTGACCGCTCGCTTTACGGTGGCCCAGATGCTCCAGCGGGACGAGTACTCCCAGCGGTTCACCGCTCACAAGCCGATCGGCCTCCACGAGTTCCTCTACCCCCTGCTCCAGGCATACGACTCGGTGGCCATCGAGGCCGATGCGGAGTTCGGTGGCACCGATCAGAAGTTCAACCTCTTGGTGGCCCGCGACCTCCAGGGGATGATGGGCCAGCAACCGCAGCAGTGCTTCCTGGTGCCGCTGCTGGTGGGCACCGACGGCAGGGTGAAGATGAGCAAGAGTCTGGGCAACTACATCGCCCTGGAGGACCTGCCCCAGGAGATGTACGGCAAGGTGATGTCGCTGCCCGATGATGTGATGATGGACTACTACGAGCTGGTGACGGACGTCCCCGACAAGGAGCTGGCGGAGATAGGGGAGGCCCTGCGTACGCGCTCGCTGAACCCGATGGAGGTGAAGATGCGCCTGGCGCGGGAGATCGTCGGGCAGTTCCACAGCGCCGAGGCGGCCCAGGCGGCGGAGGCGGAGTTCACGCGTGTCTTCCGGGAGAGGGAGGTGCCGGAGGAGGTGCCACCGCTGCCCGTGTCTATGGATGCCGACGGCACGGCCAATGTGGACATAACGATGATCGCTGTCCGGGGCAAAGTCGCCGCTAGCCGTTCCGAGGCGCGGCGATTGCTTGCTCAGGGTGCCATCGAGGTGGATGGGCAGAGGGTCGCTGATCAGCAAGTCATTGTCCGCGACGGCAGCGTGATCCGCGTGGGCAAGCGGCGCTTCCTGCGCATCGTGGACGCCGACAAGCAATCTCAGTCGTAGCTGCAGGGCTTCTCCGCCGAAGGCGGACGTCCTCTGGCGCAAGCCCTGCCTGCGGGGGCAGACCTAAAGGTCTGCAGCTACTGAGCCGGAGGGATCGACGAAAAACGAAAGGAGCACCATGGCCAAGGCCATCGTTCTCGTCTTCACCGACTGCACAGACCCCGCGCGGGAGAAAGAGTTCAACGAGTGGTACGACAACACCCACGTGCCAGATGTCCTGGAGACGCCAGGCTTCGTGGGCTGCACCCGCTATGAGCTGATGGGTAACCCCGGCCCGGGGCAGGGGAAGTACCTGGCCATCTACGACGTGGAGAGCGATGACCTGCCTTCTGCCATGGCTGCCCTCCAGCAGAGGTCGGTCGAGATGGTCGCCCAGAAGCGGGTGATCGACTGCCTCCGCTTGGTCTCGTTCACGGCCTGCCGCGAGCTTGGCCGGCGCTAGCCCCACGGCATTCCCCCCCCGGCCTCGGAGGGGGAGCTTTTGGCGCTGGCACGTCGGTCAGCAATGGCAGTGCGGCCCCGCCCCTCCTAGCCCTTTTGCCCTTCCTTTTGGGCCTGCTCGATGATGCGCTGGGTGACATGGGCGGGGACCTCTTCGTAGTGGCTGAACTGCATGGAGTAGCTGCCCCGCCCCTGAGTCATCGAGCGTAGGTCGGCGGCATAGTGCTGTACCTCGGCCAGGGGGGCTTGAGCCTCGATCACCGTCCGGGTGCCCTCGGGCGTCATCCCCAGCACCTTGGCCCGCTTGCCGTTGAGGTCGCTGATAACGTCCCCGGTATTGGCTTCGGGCACCATGACCTGCAAGTTCATTATGGGCTCCATGAGCACCGGGTGGGCCTCCTGGGCTCCTTTCTTGAGGGCAGCGGCGGCAGCGATCTTGAAGGCGATGTCCGAAGAGTCCACCGGATGCTCCTTGCCGTCGAACAGGGTCACCTTCATGTCGATCATGGGATAGCGGGCCAGCACGCCCTCCTGCATGGCCTCCACCACGCCCTTCTCCACCGACGATACGTACTGCCTGGGCACAACGCCGCCGATAATACGGTTGGTGAACTCGAAGCCGCTGCCGCGGGGCAATGGCTCCAGCTCGATGGCCACGCGGGCGTACTGGCCGTGGCCGCCGGTCTGCTTCTTGTGGGTGTACTCGGCGGAGGAGTTGGCGGTGATGGTCTCTTTATAGGGCACCTTGGGCGTGGTCAGCTCCAGGTCCACGCCGAACTTGCGGCGTATCTTCTCTACCGCCACCTCGACGTGGGAATCGCCCAGGCCGGACAGGATCGTCTCGCTGGTGTCCTGGTTGCGGCTGACGCGGAGGGTGGGGTCCTCCTCGGCGATGCGGGTGAGGGTGCTGCCCATCTTATCCAGGTCGGCCTTGCTCTTGGGGTGGACGGCGCCGCTGAAGGCTGGCTCGGGGAAGGAGATGCCCGGCAGGATGATGGACTTCTCGCGGGTGGCCAGTGTATCGCCGGTGCTGGTCTCGGCCAGCTTGGCCACGGCGCCGATGTCGCCGGCCAGCACCTGGCTCACCGGCTCCTGGCTCTTACCTCGGATGAGATATAGGGGCCCGATGCGCTCGGCGCTGCCCTTGTTAGCGTTCCAGGCCTGCGAATCGGCTTTGAGGGTGCCGCAGTAGACGCGGAAGTAGGTGAGGCGACCGACGTAGGGGTCGGCCGTAGTCTTGAACACCAGGGCGGCTAGAGGGCCCTTGGCGTCGGCCTGGAAGGAATCACCGTCCGTCACCGCCACCGCCATATCCGCCGGCGACGGCAGGTAGCGGCAGAGGGCGTCCATAAGCAGGGTCGCCGCTATGTTCTTGGTGGCCGAGCCCGTGAGCACCGGAATGAGGGAGCCGCGGATGACCCCCGTCCTCAGGCCCCGTCGCAGCTCCTCCTCGCTGAGATCTTCGCCCTCCAGGTACTTGGTGATGAGGGCGTCGTCGGTCTCGGCGGCCGCTTCCACCAGCTTCTCCCGCAGGCTAGCCGCCTGCTCCAGGAGTTCCTCGGGCACCTCCTGGGTCTCACCCTTCTCGCCCACATAGGCCTTCATGGTGAGGAGGTCGACCACGCCTCTGAAATCGGCCTGGGCGCCCAGCGGTAGCTGGAAGGCCGCACACTTCTGGCCGTACATCCCTTGGAGCTGGGACAGGGTCTGGTGGAAGTCGGCGTTCTCGCGGTCCATGCGGTTGATGAACACCAGACGAGGGAGGTTCTGCTCGTCGGCGTAGGCCCAGGCGTACTCAGCGCCAACCTGCACGCCGGAGGCAGCGCAGACCACGATGACGGCGGCGTCGGCGGCCCGCACGGCACACTTGACCTCGCCCACGAAGTCGGCGTAGCCGGGGGTGTCGAGGATGTTGAGTTTGTTGCCCTGCCACTCGCAGGGCAGGACCGACAGGTTGACGCTGAAGCTGCGGCGAATCTCATCGGGGTCGAAGTCGGAGGTGGTGGTGCCGTCGTCCACACGGCCCAGACGGTTGATGGCCTTGGCGCTGAACAGCATCGCCTCCGAGAGTGATGTCTTGCCGGTGCTGCCGTGGCCGATGAGGGCCACATTGCGAATGTTGGCGGTGGCGTACTCCTTCATTGAGACGTTCTCCCTTCTGGCGTCCAGAGGCGATTGTAGCGCAAGGGGTGCGGGGGCGGCAAGGTCGGGATGATGTCCTAGCCGCTGGGGACGAGGTCCTTGATGCGCAGCTCTAGGGCATCGTCGCCCCGCCGCTCGCTGGCCAGAGAGTAGACGACGTCCACTCGCTGGCCAGCCTCCACCGCCCGTTCGCCCATGTTGAAGGCGATGGCCGGCCAGGTGACAGGGCCATCCTTCAGCTTCAGGCGCAGGTGCTGGCCGTCGTTGCCCAGCAGGCGCGCCTCTACCACGGAGACGCCGCGGCTGAGGAAAGTGGGCTCGGGGTTGCCCTGTCCGTGGGGCTGGAAGCGCTGAAGCCAGCGGATGTCCTCACCCCGCAGGCAGGCGAGGGACAGCTCGGCGTCGATGGCCAGCGCCGGCGAAAGCTCCACCCCCGCAAACTCGCTGGCGGCCTGCTCCAGCAGGCCCTTCTTGAGGGCGGGCAGGTTGGCGTTGGCTACAGTGAAGCCAGCAGCGCGAGCATGGCCGCCGTAGCGCACCAGCAGATGGTACTGGCGGCCCAGGGCGGCCACAATGTCGAATTCGGGGATGCTGCGGCAGCTTCCCCTGCTCTCGCTTTCGCCCTTCTGGTAGACGATGGCGGGTCGGTAGCGCTCGTCCACTAGCTTGCTGGCGACCAGTCCCACAATGCCCTCGGAGATGTCCGGATGGCCAACGAAAATGAGGGGCGCTTGGGCGTCCTCGGCGGTCAGCAGCTCGGCAGCCGTAGCGAGGGCCTCCTCGGTCTGGCGCTGCCGCTCCTGGTTGAGGGCGTTGAGCTGACGGGCGACCTGGGCTGCCTCGCTCTCGTCCTGCGTCAGGAGGAGGCGGAGGCTTAGTTCGGCGTGGGCGAGGCGACCGGCGGCGTTGAGGCGAGGGCCCAGGGCGTAAGCGATGGCCTCGCTGTCCACACCCTCGGGCCGCGGTCCTGCCACTGCGATGAGGGCACGCAGGCCCGGCCGCTGCGCCCTGGCGATGGCTGCCAGGCCCTCCTTCACCAGACAGCGGTTCTCTCCCACCAGGGGGGCCAGGTCAGCCACTGTGCCGATGGCCACTAGGTCGAGGAGGCGCTGGGGCTGCCAGGCGCGCCCCAGGGCCTGGTAGAGGGCGGCCATTGCCTTGTAGGTCACCCCCACCGATGCCAGCTCCCCAAGAGGGCTTTCCTGGCCTGCCTGTGGCAGAAGCTTGGGGTTGACCAGGGCCACGGCCGGCGGCAGCGCTGGTGGGATGGCGTGATGATCCAGGATGATGACATCCATGCCCAGGCGACGGGCGTGCTCCACCTCTTCGACTGAGCTGGTGCCGCAGTCGGCGGCCAGGAGCAGGCTGGCCCCCCGCTGGCGAAGGCTGGTGATGGCGCCCACGTTCAGGCCGTAGCCTTCGCTGAAGCGATTGGGGATGTAAGTAATGACTCTCGCTCCCAGCTCCGCCAGCGCTTGGGCCAGGAGGGCGGCCGCTGTCACGCCGTCCACGTCGAAGTCGCCGAAGACAGCGATGACCTCGCCGCCAGCGATGGCTGCCGAGAGCCGTTCCACCGCTCGCTCCACGCCCGGCAGGAGATGGGGGTCGTGTTCCGGCGAGGGCTCCAGGAAAAGGAAGCGAGCGGCCTCACCCTCGCTGCGCACGCCTCGATAGTAGAGGAGGTGGCGGATCAGGGGAGGGAAAGGGCTGTCGACCAGGGCCTGGGCGGGAGGGCGGACTAGCCAGCGCCTGCGGGGTTCCATCCTAGCGGCCGCTCAGCTCTTTGATCACCTGGGGCAGCGCTGGCAGGAGGTCGCCAGCCAGGAGGCCGGCGTCCCCCAGCTCGCCCCGCACCTTCTCGCCCGCCCGCGCGTGCAGGTAGACGGCCAGGGCGGCGGCATCGAAGGGCTCCAAACCCTGGACGACCAGCCCGGCGATGGCCCCCGCCAGGACATCGCCGGTGCCGCCGGAGGCCAGGGCGGGGTTGGCGAAAGGGCTGACGCGGGCGCGGCCGTCGGGGGCTGCCACCACCGTATGGGCGCCCTTGAGGATGACCGTCGTCCCCCAGGCGCTCGCCTGCCGGACGGCTGTCTGCAAGCGGTCGGCCTGAATGTCTGCGATGGGCAGGCCGGTGAGACGGGACATCTCGCCCGGGTGGGGGGTGAGGATGGCGGGCACGGTCGGCTCCTGCCACCACTGCTCCTTGCCGGCCAGGGCGTTGAGGCCGTCGGCGTCGATGACCACCGCCCGCAGGGTTTCGCCCTTCAGTCGCGGGAGGAGGGACAGTATGAAGGCCTGCACGTAGGCCGTCTGGCCCAGGCCGCAGCCCACCAGGAGGGCGTTGTAACCCTGGTCGAGGGCCTGGAGCACGCTGTGGGCTGCCTCCGTTGTCAAGAAGCCCTCCACGTCGGGCAGGGGGAGAAAAGTGGATTCTACCAGCTTGGTGGCCATGATGGGATAGATGCTGCGGGCGCAGGCTAGGGTCACCAGACCCGCCCCCACGCGGCCGGCGGCGACGGTGGCCAGATAGGCGGCGCCGATGTAGTTGGTGGAGCCGGCCACCACCAGCACCTTGCCGAAGGTGCCCTTATTGGCCGCCGGAGGCCTTGGGGGAAGCGAGGAGCGAGCCCAGGCGGCGGTCATCAGTTCGTAGGGCAGGTTTTCGCTCGGGGCTGCTGGTATGCCGATGTCCGCCACAACGACGCGGCCGCAGTATGGGGCGGCGGGCAGGGTGTGCAGGCCGACCTTGCTGTGGCCGAGCGTCACCGTCACCTCGGCGGGGACGCAGAGGGGGTCGACGGCGCCGGTATCGCAGTCGACGCCGGTGGGCAGGTCCAGGGCCAGGATGCGGGGGGGGAGGGGCCTCTGGCGGGCGGCGGCCAGGCGCTTCATGATCTCGGCTAGCTTGCCGTCGATGGGCCGCATGCGGCCGGTGCCCAGCAGGGCATCGATGACCAGCTCCGCGCGCGCGAGCGTCTCCTCCAGGGCTTGGAAGCCCTTGTCGTCGTCGGCGGTCTTGACGGGGATGTCGCGCTCCACCACCTGGCGGTAGACCTGGTCTTGCTCGGCGTCGCGCGGCTTGAGCAGGTAGACGCTGACCTTGCTGCCCCAGTCGTGCAGGTGGCGAGCGGCCACCAGGCCGTCGCCGCCGTTGTTGCCGGGCCCAGCCAGAATCAGGACGGCGTGCTCGGCCACCTCGCCCAGGAGCAGCCACACCTCCTGAGCGACGGCCAGGCCGGCGTTCTCCATGAGCTGGGGCACCGGCACGCCCGCCTTGCGCTCCAGCTCCATCATCTGCTCGACGGTGACCAGCTTCACAGCAGCCCGCGCTCCTTGAGGATTTCCACAAGCCTTTCTCGCCAGCGGTCGGGGTCGCCCTCGGCGTGGTGGGAGTCGGCGCTGGCGACCACAAAGGCGATGGCATGCTGGCGAGAGTGAGACATGCTCAGGTCCAGCCCATCGAGGCCGATCTCCTTGGCCCGCTCGCGGGCGCGCCCGTGCAGATAGACCAGCGGCTTGCCCCGCCGGTTGAGCAGCACCTCGATCTCCCGCCAGGCGACGCCGCGAGCGCCGGTGCCCAGGGCCTTCATCACTGCCTCCTTGGCGGCGAAGCGAGCGGCAAACTCGCGGGGGCGGCCGCGGCAGATGGCGGTCTCGATGGGGGTGTAGATGCGGTCGATGAAGCGCTGGCCGTGGCGCTCCAGGGCGGCGGCCACCCGCTCCAGCTCGACGATATCGATGCCCACGGCATA
>Ga0315280_10007600_pt1 | contig 14493 bp, 12 predicted proteins | sample YL17G06_40_MG_FD_203697 | JGI IMG/M metagenome (GOLD analysis project Ga0315280, IMG submission 203697) | Sediment microbial communities from Yellowstone Lake, YNP, Wyoming, USA - YL17G06_40 | ecosystem: Environmental > Aquatic > Freshwater > Lake > Sediment | place: USA: Wyoming | collected...
AGCGGGTGGAACGCGTGACCGCCTGCAGGGCCTCCCGCTCTTGAGGCTGCAGGCGCAAAGGTTCTTGCGAAGTGAACATGAGCCCTTATACCATACATCGGCTCATGTTTCACTTATTTATGTAACACAGCACTAGGGCGGGCCTGAGGATCCGGGTGGCGACCGACTGGTCGGTAGGCAGTTCCCTGCCCCAATGCCCCTCCGCCCGCGCCCACTCTCAAGAAGAACGACCTATCACGGAATTCCCCGCCGGAGGACTCGCACCGCGCAGGACAAGACCTGTGAGCACTTCGTTTAGCGCTTCAGCTTCTGCGAGCGCCGCGCGGCTTCGACCGGCGTGGCATCGGAGCCGCAGGAGGCAAACTTGACTTTTCCGGTCATCAATTGACGGTAGATCACGGAATCGCGCAGGACCCACTCGACATACCCGCGCGTGGAGGGAATGGGAATCGTCTCCACAAACTCGGCCGAATCCTGGAAGGTGATTTCGCGGGTCCAGTCTTTCACCCGGAAATCACCGGCGTGATAGGCGGCCAGGGCCTTGGCGGGATCACCGTCGAAACTCCGGAGCAGACTTCGTAGGTAGCGCGTGCCCGTTTGAACGTTGTAGGCAGGATCGTAAAGCCTTCGCGTGGCGCGGGCGCGTCCTCGCCGCGAACGGCTGACGGTCTGGGGGAGGATTTGCATCAGGCCGCGCGCGTTGGCAACCGACAGAGCGCGCGGATTGAACGCTGATTCCTGCCGAATCAAGGCCATCACCAGGTATGGGTCGAGGCCGTTGGCGCGCGCCTGACGCCGCACCAGCGTCCAATAGGCCTGTGGGTAAAGCAGCCGCCAGACCTCTTCGGGAATCTCAGAAAAGTCGTACGAGGAAACATCCGAGACTGCTCTCTTCGCGCTGAAGAGAGCCGCAGCAGGGTGTCCTTGCTCCGACTCCAGACGACTCAAGGCTAACTGCAGGTCCGGCGAGTCCGGCCGGTCGGCAATCGCCCCTTTGATGTAGTCCTCAGCCAGTTTGTTTAGACTCAGATGCTTGAGCGCCAAGAACGGCCGCAAGAGGTCGCTCGGCGCACCCTGCCCGCAAGCCGCGAGCGGTGCCGACTCGCGGGGTGAAATGCGGTTAATCAAGGCCGCCGTCGCCGCAGAAGGCTCGCCGCCCGATGACGCGGTCTTCGGCGCGGCAAGTCGCTCGAGTTGACTCGCCGCCTGCCCGCCGTAGTAGCTCTGGATGAATCGTTGGCGAAGCGCCAGATAGAACGCGCGTGCGTCTGCGATGGCGCCTTCTTGCTCCGCGATCCTACCCAGCCAGTAAAGCGCCGCGGAAATGTGGTCCGAGTCAGGGTAACGCGTGAGGTGACTTGCGAAGGCGGCCTGCGCCCGCGTCATATCCCGCGCCAGGTAGTAGGACCACGCCAGCCGCCAGTCGGCCTCGCGCCCCCGGTCCGTCCGAGGAAAAGACTCTGCCAGCGGCTGACAGTACTTGGCTGCTTCATTCCAGTTGCCCTGGCGGACGTTGAAGTTTCCAAAAGAAGAAAGCGCTTCGGCGTAAGCCGACGTGGCGGGATAGGCCGCGCGGAGCTGCTCCAGCAGAACGCGCGCGGATTCCGCGTCCGACATCTGCAGGTGGGCCTCGATCAAGGTCGCCAGCCGCTGAGCGTCGTAGTCGGGGCTCGCCGGGAAAGCCTCGGCCAGCGAATCGATGGCTTTGCTGGCGTCACGCAGCCGGAGCAGACAGCGCGCGCGCCCGACCTTCCAGCGTGGGGCGAGCGGGCTGTCCGGCCGCTTCGCGAGGAGTGCCTCGTACTCGCGGGTGGCGTCCTGCAGCCGCGACCGGTTGACCAGAATGTCTGCCCGGCCGGTCTGGATCTCCTCGCTTGCCTCCGGGAAAGTTGCGCCGAGCTCCGTCCGCAGGCGCGCGAGCGCACTCTCGGCGGTGGCCGATTCGGACGCGGTCGGAAAGGCGTAGTACACCTCCTGGAAGATTCGCGCCGCATCTTCCGGCCGCCTCGCGTCCCAGTAGGCTTGAGCGAGCAAGGCGGCGAGCGCCGGGCGGCGTCGCGCGAGCGGTTCCGCGATCAAAACCTGGATGGCGCGCTCGGGCTGGCTGGAATCGAGCAGACTCTGTGCCGCAAGCGCCAGCGCGTCGAAACGCAACGGGCTTTGCGGATAACGGGTGGGAAGGCCGTCGAGAATCTCCGCAGCCTGCGCCGGCTCACCGGCCTGGCGGGTGGCAGATGCCTGGTAATACCGCGCAAAGTCGGCGAGGGAGAAGTTCGTTTCAGCCGCGCGCCGCAGGTTTTCAGATGCGACGGCGAATTCTCCCGCCTCGTGTTCTTGATAGCCGAGCACGAGGTACGCCTGTCCGCGTTGCTCGCCGTCTGACGCGGATTCGGCAAAACGGCGGAGCTCCGGCCACGCGCTGCGGTTCTGCGCTCTCGCCGCAAGCTTGTAGAGGTCCGTCGCCCGCGCAACCGGGGGCGCGCCGAGTGCCGCTGTGGCGAGGAGCCAGACGAGTCCTCCCACAGCGCAGGCTCTGATTTTTCCTTGGAGTCTCAAACGGTGGGGCCGGGGTATTCCGACCCTAGGAGCGAAGATTCGTTGCCCGTGAGCGTTCTGATCAACTCGTCGTGGAAATAATCGTGCTGCTTTCCCACCGTCTTCCCGAAACGTTTCTCGTAGGTCTGGCGGCTGCGGTCGATATCCGATTTCAAACGCTTGTAGAGGTCGCTGTTCCTCCGCCCTTCCGCGACCTTCGCCTTGTTGTAGAGCTCGATTTCGGAGACCAGCAACTTGGCGAACCGCTTGGCGTCGCGATGGGCCTTCTGATCTGCCTCGCTGAGCTGTGAGAGATCCACTGCCTCGGCCGGCGGCGGTGGAGGAGGAGCGGCTTCGACGAGCGGCGGCGGAGGAGGTTCTTCGGCCACCGGGACTGTCGCCCCAGGCACCGGAAGCGGCTCCGCCTGCGGGATGACCTCAACAGGTTCGGCCGCTGGGCCCGAGGACGCAACAGCGACCGGCTCGGGTTCAGCCGTCTCCACCACAGGTTCTTCGACGGGCGCTTCCGGCTCCGTCTCCGCAGCCTCGGGCTCCACGGCGGGGGCCTCGGTCGGCGCGGGCATACCGCCGCTGAAGGCCATCAGGCGATCGAGTTGCGCCCCGGCGAACTCGGCCAGAATCTTCAGAGCGTCGGCAGGCAGAGTCCCGTGCGTTCCCCCCGAATCCGCATAAAAAATCGCGGAGACCGACCCGGCGGAACGAATCGGGAGCAGGAGAATCGGATCGTCCGGGTCAGGCCGGAGTTTGTCGAGGATGTTGCGGTTTCTCTTCAGCGAGCCCGCGCTCGTGTCAACATGGCCTCCGGTCTCGTAGCACGCCCGGAAAGGGTTCTCCTGGCTGAGCGGGACCACCAACCCTCGAAACACTCTTTCGGAAAGCCCGGCGAAACCCGCGGAAGACGATCCCCAGGCTGCTTTGCCGCGCACGTCGAAGACTGCGGTGCGCACGCCCAGCTTCTGTCCCTCGACCGTCAGGACTTCCAGAACCTGTTCGGGCAACGTGGCCGTAATCAGCTCGCGCACCGCGGCAAGCAAACCTTCCGGGTGGGCGCCTCCCGACTCGGGGGCCGGAGCGGCTTCGATCCTCACGTTGGCCAGTTCCTCGAGATGTCGCTCGACTGTCTGTTCGAGCTGTCGCTGCCGGTCGCGGAGCGCTTGCAAGCTCTGCTCGAGCTGCTGCAACTGGTCGGCATAGGCGCGCAGTTCCTGCCCGAGACGCTCGCGCGCCTGATTCACGAGCTGTGGGATGGGGTTATTCTGCATGTCGGCCAAGGGGGACACCTCGATGCGAAGCCTCTCGCGCCCTCATTATGGTACAGCCGCGGTGGGGCGTGTCAACTGCCATATTCCGAGGTCGTTGACGGGGTGTGAAACGTGTTGTGGCCGCTCGAGCGCGACCCGCCCTGCCGCACGAGGTCGCCTTGACACTCCCCGCACCGGAGCGTAGTCTGGAAATGAGCGTGGGGGCGTACCGGTTTCGACGGGAGCGCTGGCGCTTAGAAGGCATGCCGGGGGTCCACACCACCCGCAATCGGCGTGGGACAAAGACAACTGCCAACACGCAGTATGCCTACGCTGCCTAATTGATTAGGTAGCCGTCTCCTCTGTCAGGCCCGCAGGGCGGAGAGGGGCGTCGATCAGCGGGCTGGCTTGGGGCCAGGTGCCTCGGGGCCCTGAGCGAGACTTAGAGGCTAGCTGGCGGTTCGTTCTTGCCTGTTCCTGAGGGCCGCCGGCGAAAGCGGTAAGCGAACGGGCTACGCATGTAGGCTTCTAACCGTGGGCCTCTTCGGACGGGGGTTCGACTCCCCCCGCCTCCACCATTCAATGCTTGTGTTTTCAATAGTTTAGACAACTACAAGAACTTGCGTGTGTCGAGCGTGTGAAGCGTGGTAGAATGCGGGCCATGCTCACGATATTCCGCCGCCACTTAAAGTCGTGCAAATTCCGCTCGCGGAGGTTCAAGGGGTGCACGTGCCCGATCTCCGTTGAGGGGAGGTTGCACGGGGAATACATTCGGAAGTCCCTTGAAGTGAGGAATTGGGAATCCGCGCAAAAACTTGTGCGAGACTGGGAAGCAGGGGAAAAGCGCCGTACCCTTCCGCTCCGTGAGGCGTGCGAAAGATTTTGTCGGGACGCCGTAGCGAGGGGATTGGGCGCGGCGCAATTGGGGAAATACAAGCTGCTCACGGAAGAGTTGAAGCGATGGTTTCCCGAACGGGTAGTGGCGGGGATGTCCGTTGAAGATCTGCGGGCATATCGTGAGTCATGGGATGTGGCGCCAGTGACGGCGAGCAAGAAGCTGGAACGGCTGCGGACGTTTTTCCGTTTTTGTATGGAGTCGGGATGGATCGAGAGTAATCCCGCGCGGCTTCTAAAGCCTCCGAAAGTGAAGATGAAGCCCACGCTTCCCTTCACTGATGGCGAGATGGAGAAACTGCTGTGGGCGTGCGAGGTCTACCCTGACCGGCCGAAGGGACGAAGGGCGCAAGTAAAGGCGTTCGTGCTGCTCCTTCGGTATTCGGGGCTGCGCATTCGAGACGCCGTGACGCTCCGGCGCCAGTCAATCCTTGAAGGTAAACTGCTGCTCGATACGGCGAAGACCGGTACCAGTGTTTATATCCCACTCCCAGACGTTGTGCTTGAGGCCCTCCGGAGTATTCAAAAGGTGGATCTCAATCATTTTTTCTGGAGTGGCCACGGCAATGCGAAGAGTGCCGTTGCGGACTGGCAGAGGAGCTTAAAGCGTCTGTGCGGACTGGCGGGTGTGAAGGGTCACGCGCACTGTTTCCGGGATACGTTCAGTGTCGATCTGCTTCAAAAGGGCGTCTCCTTGGAAAATGTTTCGGTCTTGCTCGGGCACCAATCGATCAGGGTGACGCAAAAGCATTATGCGCCGTGGGTCAAGTCGCGGCAAGAGAGCCTTGAGCGCGAAGTTAAGAAGACCTGGGAATAGGATGATTACCGTATGCACGAGGAAGTGGGACTGGATGGTTGGCAATGGCTTCCACCATCAATTGTCCGGTTGCAGCGTCTCCGCGCTGAAAGGCCTTGTCACCGCTCCCCTAACCATGAGCTTTATGTACGCACTGTAATTCGGCAGGCGAATCAGGTCTTCGGCTGAAAATTCGGGCCAAAACTCTTTCGAGAGAATCTCAGCGTCAGCCAAGCCGAGGCGGAAAGAAATAACACTTCCCACGTTCCCCAAGATGGCATCGCGGACCTGAAGGTCTAATTGCGCAAGGTATTGATGGGCGAGAATCAAATTCACGCGGTACTTCCTCAATTCCGAGAGCATGTTCGCCAGGCTCAGCGTCGTGAAGTTTTGGAACTCGTCCAGGTAAAGGTAGAAATCTTTTCGGCTCGCTTCGGGGACATCGCTGCGGCTCAAGCCCGCTAAACCGATTCGCGACACAAGCAGTGCGCCCAGCAAGGCCGCGACATCTTCCCCGATCTTGCCCTTCGCCAGGTTGACGAGCAGAATGCGGCCTTCGTCCATGATGGTCCGGAGATCGAAGGCACTCTTCGGCTGGGTCACGATGGCATTCAACACCGGATCGGCAAGGAACGCGCCCACTTTGTTCTGGATTGGGGCAATCGCTTCGGCACGAAAACGTGCCGGGTAGTTTTCGTACTCTCGAAGCCAGAAGCTGCGCACTTGAGCGTTGCGCACTCGCGATGCGGCGATTCTCCGGAAGACTGAATCATCCATAAGCCGGAGGATACCGGCCAGGGTCGCCTCGGGCTGGTCAAGCAGGGCAAGCAAAGCATTGCGCAGAATGTGCTCCAATCGCGGTCCCCAGGAGTCGGCCCAGATTTTCTTAAAGACCTCCAACATCCCCGCGGCGGCGAGCGGTCTTTTCTCGGGCGGCACACTTTCCAGCGGATTGAAACCGAGCGGGCGCGATGCGTCGGGGACGTTGAAGTATATGATGTCATGCTTTCTCGCCTCAGACAGGGCGGGCAACAACCGCTCGATCAAATCCCCGTGGGGATCAAAGACCGCGAGACCCCGAGCCGCCGCGATGTCCTGCCGGATCATAGTTTCGAGCAAAGAAGACTTGCCCGTGCCTGTCTTTCCGATGACGTACAGGTGGGCGCGGCGGTCCGCCTGCCGGATCCCGAAGGTTTTGTGCTGGTTGCGGAAGTTCGTCCGGCCAATCAGTGTGATGTGGTTCTTGCAGCCGTTCGCCATCACCTCCATCGTGAGGATGGAATTGCCCAGCGGCAAGGCTTCTCTATTCACCCTTCCGGCAGTATTTCACGTCTTGGCGGCCTCTGTGCGTCTCCTAGGCTGAAAGCGGTTCTTTGCGAACCCATTTCAACCGAAGGAGACTGCTGTCATGACCGAGACTCAGCTTGAGGTACGCAAGGAGCGCGCCGAAAACGGGGCGCTCGTGATTTCAAAACTCGAGGACGGCTTCCGCGTTTACTCCGTCCAGAACCCCTCCCGCATCTACCTCGTCCGGCAGGAAGGCGACCGCTGGACCTGCACCTGCCCCGACTTCGACTTCCACAAATCGGACACCACCTGGCGCTGCAAACACATCCTCGCGGTCGCCCCTTATAAGGCGAGTCAAGGCGGCGAAGCGCTTGGCCCGGCAAAGGAACTTGTTGTCGAACCCCCTGCAATCCCAGCGAACGGGAACAAACCGCCCCGCACGATGAAGGCGCAACAAACCCCACCGGCCCCGCCTGTTCCGGTTCAGATGATGATCAAGCGCAGCGTCAGCCCGGACGGCCGGATTGACTCTGTTTCGGTGGAGTTCTCGCTGCCCGTCTCGGGCCATTCCAACGGCGAGATCAAGCAGCGAGCCTTGAGTACGCTCGAACTCCAGAAAGAGATCGTCGGCGCGTTCCTGAAGCTCAACGGGCCGAAGGCATCCCCGGTGTTCAGCCATAACCCGCAGCCGCCGAAGCCGGTGAACAGCGACGGAAAGCCGGTGTTTGCCCGCATGGTGGACATCGGCAAGGTGAACGGCAAATGGGGCGAGCGGCTCTGCATCAACTTCCAGATGAACGGCCGCTCGTTGCGTCTGTTCGGTTCGGCCAGGCAGCTCGCCGAGCACATCCAGTCGGCGGGCTATGACCTCGACGCAGCGAACCTCGAACCCGGCCTCCGGCTCAATCTCGCGTGCCGTGTGGTCACCAAACCGAGCGACGACGGGAAGTACCTGAACGTCGAGCGAGTGCTCCCGCTCGGGAGAAACCAATCCGAGGGAGGCGGCGATGACCGGAACATCCCGTATTAGAGAACCTGAAGAAGCGCTCGAACAGGATCAGGCGCCGCACCTCTCCTATTCCCGCATCAACCGCTACCTGACCTGCCCCGAGCAGTACCGCCTGTACTACCTGGAACGCTTGAGGCCGAAAGTCGAAAGCGCCGCGCTGGTCTTCGGAGTCTTCATCCATGTCGCGCTCGCCGATCTCTTTCGCTCAGGCGTTGACCCGGTTGAGACGTTCCGGCGCGAATGGGAAAACCTCAGGGCGGTCGAGTTGCGGTACAACAAGCGAGAGTCCTGGGAGGATCTGAAGGACAAGGGCGAAAGGCTTCTCGAGAAATTCCTTCGGGAAGAAGCTCCCAAAATCCGGAAGGTCTTTGGCGTCGAGCAGAAGTTCGAGCTCTCCGTCAGCTCCCTCGATCTTCCTTTCATCGGCAGTATGGACCTCGTCGCCGAGGTGGACGGTTCCACGACCATTGTGGATTTCAAGACCGCCGCCAGCGCTTACGAGGACCATGAGGTGGTGCTTTCCGATCAATTGACCGCCTACTGGCTCGCTGGTCCTCAAGCCCAAAACGTAGCCCTCTGCGTTTTGGTCAAGACCAAAGAGCCCCGCATCGAATGGCACCGGGCGAAACGAAACCCGGAAGCCCTCGTCAAGTACCTCGCCAAGGTTCGCCTCATCTCGGAGGACATCGCGGCGGGAAGGTTCTACAAGCGGCCGGGAAGATGGTGTTCGTACTGCGATTTCCTACCCGTGTGTCTCGGGGATAAGCAGAAAGCCCAAGAAACGCTGGTAAAGATCGCTTAGCCATATCAACTTACAGAGCCAAACAATTCGTTTGGCTCTTTTTCTTTGCCGGTTTACACCCCACGAAACAGCCGAAAAAGGCCCATATGGAGCGCTCGCGCAATCTTTTCGATGTTGACGAGGGAGATGTTCCTCTCCCCACGCTCAACCCCTCCCATATACGTACGGTGCAAGCCGCACAAGTCGGCAAACTCCTCCTGGGAAAGGCCGAGCTTCTTGCGCCTGTCTCGAACTGCCCGGCCGAACCTGCGGCGAACATCCTCCATAGCCGGGTGCTATGCTCTTCGGCCTGCACTCTTTATGTCTACAGCCTATGAGTAGCATTTTGATTGACAATCGCGACCGAGAAACCTACCATGACGCAGCGCCAAGTGACACTTCAAGACCGTTCGGAAGGCGTAGCAGGGGCGGACCTCGCGAGGGTGGTAATGGCGGGCGAAATGGGCCGACGCAACGGGGCGAACCCCGAATCCTTTCACTCTATGCTGTCGTGTCAGAGCGGATCTTCTGCCAAGAAGGAACCCTACCGACTGACTTTGGGTTTGACTTTGACCAGGATGTCTCGGGCCGCAATCTTGGCCAAGCCCAGCACCATCCCTGAATTCGTCATCACGGCGTCGGGCCAACGCTTCTCCGCGGCTTTGCGGAGTTTGTCAAAGTCTTCTTGGGTCATCTTTACATTCACCTGGACGACGCGCTTCATGCGCATCTGTATGAAGGATTTTCAGTTGACTGGCAACGATACTTTTGGTACTGTTAGTACCCAATTTGTTTGATGGTCGGACCTGAAAATCAGAAAAGGTACGAGATGCGAGACGAGACGGGCCGCCTGTGGCCACAGGCCGGCATGGCACCGGAAATGGACCGCGATGACGATTACCTCGGGCGCGGAACGTCGGCAGCGAACGCAGTGAGTCGATCTATACAGGACTACCCTGGCTCTCCACACGGCTCCGCACCCCCATTGGCGTGTCTTCTTGTTTCATGATCGATCTTCAGGTGGAGGTATCCCATGGAGGGCGTCGCCAGAAAACTCTCTCCGGCGGCTTTTGTTTTAGCGCTGATCTCCTTTTTTCTCCCCTGCATAACCTTCTCGTGCCAAGGACAAAAAGTCGCCAGCTTGAGCGGCGTTCAGTTGGCCACCGGAACAACGATAGAGCAGCCTCAGATGTTCGGCCCGCCGAAGAGTCAAAAGGTAAACGCCGAACCTCTGGCGGCCCTCGCGCTGCTATCCGTGCTCGCCGGAGCCGGCCTGAGTTTCCTCAAAGGGAAAAAAGGAACCGTTAGCTCGGCAGCCCTGGCCGGCGTGGGGATCATTTTACTGGGTGCCCTGAAGTCGAAGGTCGATGGGGACGTCCTCAGGCAGGGTGGCGGAGCTATCCAGGTCAATTACCAAGTGGGGTTTTACTTGGTCATAGTCTTCCTGCTTGCAGCAATCGGGGCCGGCGTTTATGCCCTGCTTGCGGGTAAGGGTATTCGCCTGCCGGCCCTTCAGGGAAGCGGAAACAGTAAGTTCTGCGCGCAATGCGGAGCCAGGAACGCTTCCGGGGATCTGTTCTGCAAAGAGTGCGGGGAGAAGTTCGCGTAACGAGGCTCGAACGTGGCAGATTTCTTCGACAAGCTGAAGCAGGGTGTAGGGAGGGGCGTCAGCACCGTTAGTGTGAAGTCCAAGGAGATACTTGAGGTCTCCAAGCTCAAATCGCAAATTGCGGACATTCAGAATCGGAAGAAGCAAGGTTTGGAGAAGCTTGGGAACATGGTTTACACCATGCACCTGAGGAACGCATTCGACGAGGAGCGGCTACGAACTAAAAGCGCCGACATGGTCGCCCTAGACGAGCAAATCAAGCAGAAGGAAAACGAGCTAGGGGAAATCCACGCCAAAGCCCAAGAAGCTCTCGGAAAACCCAAGCCCATCGCCATCTGCGGCTGTGGCGCGGAAATTTACGAGAGGACTAGATTCTGTGGCAAATGCGGCAAAAAGGTGGAACCCCTTCGATAGACATTGGACTCACAAGCATGGAGGAACAGTAGATGGAGAAACGATTCGTGTTGGTCGCTACTATTCTTTGTTTGTTGCTCAGTTTCGGAGCTTGCTCCGGCTCAAACCAAATGACAAGGGCGCGGGCCCTGGAGCTGATAAGGCACTCGCAAGAGGTCAAAGAAACCGCTTCGACTAGGATTCTTACAGGCAGATCGACCGATCTTGCTGGCTCTCGAGGGAAGTACAACGCCTTACAGTCCATTGGCCTCCTTATCATTTCGGGGCCGGAGGATCGCCAAGCAGTTCACCTCACCCCTCAAGGCCGGTCGCAGGGGTCGAAAGTTAACGGTCTGGATAATCCCTTATTTGGCATCGAGGCGTGGGATTTTGTCACCGCCTCGGGCCGGGAGGTTGTGGCCGTTACGGGTATCAGGAATGAAAAGCAAGGAAAGCAAATTGCTGACTTTACATGGAAGTGGAAGCTGACTCCCATCGGAGAGGCGCTCGCAAAGGAAGGCCAGTCTTATAACAGTGTTCAAGCTTCAAAGGATGCTAATCCTCTGGAGCAAGGGGAGGCACTTTTCACACTCTACGACGACGGATGGCGGCTCGAAGGAGTGCAATGGGCCAGATAGCGAGCTAACCCAGATTGCCCATCAGAGCGTGGGTACGGTTGCTCCGGTCGAAGCTGAGTGGCACGGCGGGGCATGGAGTTCTGCGGCAAGTGCGGAGCCAGGGCCATCGCTGGCTCGTTGTAGGAGACCGCGCCGTAACGGTGAGGATCTCAAGTCAAGCACACACAAAGTGGCGGACCACCCATAGTGCCAAGGGTCCAGTTGCCGCAGGCCTGTGCGAGATTACGGCCGTATCTGTTCTTCGAAGGAGGTCAGCAGATGAAAAAAGCGAAACAATTAACCTCGACCGTGTTCGTACTATTTGTCCTGCTTTACCTGGGGGCTTGCAGTTCGTCTGTTTCCTCTGTGAAACAACTTAATGAATCAAACGCCGAGCTTCTCATTAGAGATCGCTTGAAGAAGGAACCTTACAAAATCCGAGCAGAAAATATCAGTAAGCTCTTGGCTCGAACGCTCAAAGACTACAAGAGCGCAAATGCTGGGAATGACCAGGAGGCGACCGTCAAGAGGTTACTCGAAAAGGGGTTCGTTTTGCAGGCGGTTGAAACAGTGAACTATCCGAGGATTTCCGGCACGTTCTCCGTGCGATTTGTCAACATGTTGAATCGCTGGGAGACACGCGTATTCCAATTGGAAATGATTCCCAATTCTAACCTCCTAACAGGCACATACACCGGGGGCGCAGGGGTCTATAAGGTCACAGGAAGTGTCCAGCCGGATGGAAAAGTAGAAATGCGGTTTCTTGATGCAAGTACATTCTCGGGTTATACGCAAAGCAATGGAGTTTATCGTGAAGTAGGGCCTGCGGCTTCTCTGGATTTTCGGGACAGTCACAACTTGGAGGGCAAGGCCACCGGACAAAAGGTTGAAGTAAGGTGGTACACGTATTCTTGGAGCTCTGATTTCCAAAAACAACTTCTTCATGAGGGGAACGAAACCTACGTAATAGGTGGTGGTTTAGAAGTCGGCAACGTTTCCGATCTGCGTTTGGTACTGGAGACTGAGGCAACGGCCAAGTTCAACTGGAAAGCGTCTCTAAACAGTGTCGGAGAACTCTTCTTTCCGAGCGGGCCGCCTAGTGGCGCTGGCGAGGTTGCGTTTGGCAAGCGGCCCGATGGGACATGGTTCGTCGACCAACTGCAAGTCAACAGATGAGATTCGGCGCAGTGGCGGACGATGCTTGGGCGGGACTGGGTGCCGCCAACCTTGCTGTCGGGCGCGAGGGCGAACGGGTCCTGACAGTGGGTCCCCGGCACCTCCGTTGATGTGCCACCGACCCACGTCGGGGGAATGGAGGAGCGAGAACGTGTGGCGAAAGATGATCATGCTCGCGGCTGTCGCGTTTTTCGTGCTGAGCGCACCGACCGGCAATGCTGACGCGCAACAGTCGTCGATTGCTGGCAGGTATTTCAGCGAGAGCTATCCAGAGTATTACATCGAACTGAGACCGAACCGGACGTTTGTCATGCCGGGACAGGGACGCCTGCGATCCGTGACAGGGACATATGAGGTTAGCGGCGACCACGTCACATTTAGAACGATGGCGGAGAGTCCAGCCGTGTTTAAGTTGGCGGACAATATCCTAACTGATCCTCACGGGAATCGATGGACGAGGAGATCCCCGGCCTCGGCTGCGGAAGGCCCCCTCCCACCTTCATCCGGGCAACCCTCCGCCCCGCAGCCAGTCCCGGTTGGAGTTACCGCTGGGAGTAAGCGAGCGGAGAGCTCGGCGGGACGGGGACCTGGAGATACAACCGCAAGAAATCCGTTGCTTCAACAGGCTGAGGACCTTGACAGACAGGCGCAGGACGCCGCGACTAAGGCACTAGAATTAGAGCAGAAAGTCCAGAGGTCAGGCGCCCAGGGTATGGGCGGTATTTTACGCTTGAAGTACTCCGTACAAGCTAAGCGTTGGAGGGCCAAGGAAAAGGAGTATCACGACCAGGCGCAACAGCTCCGTCAGGAAGCTTCTAAAGGTCAACAGAATTCAGGCGCTTCTCCCTCCCCAACCCCGCAGTCCGCATCGCCGCCCGCTGTTGCACCCGTCGCTTCTTCCACCTCGCCAACGCAATCCGCATCCTCTGCGCAATCCATGGGAGGCTGTAGTGGAGCTTACGACCTCGGCTACTCGTTAAGAGCAGACAATCATGTCTACCAATTGAAGGCAATTGGTCCGCCAGGACCTAACCAAATTCATTTGTTTTTCGACGAGGCCGGAGCGTTGGTGCAAGATGCGAATCTCCTCCAGGAATTGGCACTTGGCGCATGGACGAAGGAGCGCGTAGTAGACCGGTACAATCCCGGTGTTGGGAGCGGGCAGGTCAAAATGTTCCTCAGCATCTCCAGCAACCTGGAAGGCTGGCAGGACGCAACGGACGTCCTGGCTCGCGCTACGGTTGAATCCATCAAAGCTGTTGTAACTGGCGGAATATCGCTGAACACGGCCGCACAGAATTTGACGCTGGGCATGGTCGAGCGCCAGTTGACTAATCCCAAAGTCGCCTTGGCGCACTGGGCGCGCGCCGGCCTGCTGGAAAGTCTTGCGGATTACACTCAGATGGAGGGCCTCCTGCCGCCAGCGGGGACAACCGTATTCAAATTGTCTGATTTGAATGAAATCGACCGCCTTTATACACAGGCGAACACGCTGGCCTCGGCGCATGAAGCCTTGGTCGCGGCAATCGCGCCCACCACGTGGCAGGATGAGTTCGCGAATTACATTTCGGGCGCGGCCAGCCAGCTCGCGCCATCGCTTCCCGCGAGCACCACGCTCCTCACGCTTAACGACGTGCTTAAGCTAGAGCAGTTTGTGGCCTCAACGGGACAATCCTTCAGCGCTTACAAGCAGAGCCTCGATTTAGCCCTCAAGGTCGCGGCGTCGAACCAGCAGGCGGTATCTTCGTGGGCCACGCAAGCCGCCCAAGCTTGCAGCCTCGCTGTCGCGACCAGTAGTGGGAAAAGCATGGCATTTGGCTATTCAAACGCGGACGGCACTGCCATATTGTCGACGATGGCCGAGGGTGGAACCAGTAACCCCACTGAGAATCCGCGCGAGTTCGACGCAGCGATCTGCTCCGACAGTACTGCGGTGAGAGTTTCGTTCGAACGTTACCAGAACCCAGGCGTAAATGACAACGGTCGTGATTGGGCAAGGAACTTCGACCAGCGCGGAGGCCAGAGACTTCGTGTGGTTGGCGGGAGAGCTCCGGCAGACGCGAGCTGCCTGCTAACCACGCAGGCTTTCCTTGCTGGAAAGCGATTCCTATCCTTCAAACAGGAGAAGAAGGCA
>Ga0315280_10007601_pt1 | contig 14491 bp, 7 predicted proteins | sample YL17G06_40_MG_FD_203697 | JGI IMG/M metagenome (GOLD analysis project Ga0315280, IMG submission 203697) | Sediment microbial communities from Yellowstone Lake, YNP, Wyoming, USA - YL17G06_40 | ecosystem: Environmental > Aquatic > Freshwater > Lake > Sediment | place: USA: Wyoming | collected...
CAAGCAATTTTTTAGATTTTCATAATTTTTTTATGCTTACTGAGATAACTCATAATTGACAATGATTCTATCTCAAAAAAAACAATTTCTTTCATTACTTTACAAAGCAGGCATGATCGCTATAAAGACTAAATCTTTTTTTATAGCTTTTTAACATTTATGGATATCTGCAGCTTCATTTTGAAGCTATTATTTTATATAATGTTTTGTTAGGATGGAGCAAGTAATTGATCCTGTTTTCCAGGTCTGATTGGCTTTTATGAAGAGCAAAAAAGGTGATCCATTTAAAGATACCCAGGGAGGCGAAAATGAAGCATAAAAATATATCCTTATTAATTTTGCTTCTTGTTGTCACGATAACCACCTCGACCTCGCTCTTTTCCCAAGAAGGAACCGGACGCGGAAGAATCAAAGGTGAGGTTAAGGATGAAGCAGGAAATCCGATTGAAGGTGTCAAAATCGTAGCAACATATCCTAACGGGACAACCTTTGAAGCCACAACCGACAGAAAAGGTAAATGGGCGATCGCCGGCATGGGAACTGGTGTTTTTCGAATCGTGGCAACCAAAGATGGATATCAATCCGTCCATTTCGATCAAAACGTCAGCCAGTTCAAAAATGACCCGGTGGATTTCACAATGAAAAAGATTATTCCACTAGCCGAAGGAGTGCCGAGAATTGAGGATAAGGAATCCCTGTCTATTCTTGAGGAAGGCAATCAGCTGTTTACCCAAAAACAATACTCAGAGGCCCTGGCAAAATATGAGGAGTTCTTAGAAAAAAATCCCACTGTGCAACAAGTCAAGGCCAACATTGCGAACTGCTACCGGGAGATGGGAAAATATGATGAGGCCCTCACTGCCTATAGAAATCTTCAGGATGAGATCAAACAAGATAAGGGCTCACTTGCGGGCGATAAAATGGCAGCCAGTCTTTTGGCCAATATCGGTGATGTCTATGTCCGTAAAGGCGAACTGGACCAAGCCAGCCAATATTTTCAGCAATCTATCGAAATAGATCCCGCCGATGAGGTCTTGGCTTTCAATGTCGCAGAGATCTATTTCAAACAAGGTGATAGCGATAAAGCAATCTCATATTATAAACTTGCCATTAAAATAAAAGAGACTTGGCCCCGGCCTTACAAACAATTGGGTTATGCTTACTTGAACAAGGGGGAATATAAACTGGCCATCGATGCCTTTAAGAAATTTCTCGAACTTGATCCCGACAATCCTCAGGCACCGACAGTTCGGAATCTTATTCCCTCCATTGAAAAGCTGATTAAAGAACTTTTCATTTTTTCAACCTCCGAAGCTAGTGACCTGATCCAATTAATCGTACCGTCTGTAATGTTAGATTGCCGATTTTGTGGGAGACAGGTCAACATCAGCGATCTCTGCTGCTACTAACATAGAAAAACTCCACAAACCCAAGCTTCAAGATCTCAACGCTTTCGTCCATGACCGTCATCTGCAAATATTGCTTGTGGTGATCGATCCCGATATAATTCGTTCGTGCACCTCCGAGAGTTTTTTCCCAAGCGTAATCTATTTTACGGTAGGCCCCATTGGGAGGTGCATCACAGTATCATGTTACCCCGAGTATTGAACAGGAGAATACAAGTGAGACTAAAGGTCCTGAAGCCTCTGACCTTCGTTCTGGTCCTCATCGCCTCAGCTTTTGTTGGCAACTCCCAGGAGTCCACAAAGCTCAGGCCGGCCGAGGAGACCATCCGCCGGGCCGAAGAGAACCTGCCGAAGATGATCCAAACCGAAAACCAGCAGTTCACCTCTTTCGTACATGATCTCTACAAAAAATGTCTTTTTGATAAGCTCTGGGAACCGATCCCACCGGGTCTTCCCAACCGCTGGTTCTCCATCACAGGGAAGGATGACACGGGTTATGGAAAGTGTCAGCTTCTCTGGGACACCATGTTTATCCTCAACGCTTATGCTCCTCTGGATGACAATACCCTCATCCGGAGCGTGTTTGAGAACTATTGGTTCACCGTCGATCACAACGAGGAAGCGCCCAAAGGGTCCTTTCGGTATGGCATGGTTCCCTGCGTCCTGAACCCTGATCTTCCGCCAGTCGGATATTCCCAGACGCCGATACTGGCCTGGGGTTGTCTGATGGTCTATCGGCAAACCCACGACCGGAAGCTCCTGGAACAATGCTTGCCCTATCTGCTGGCCTTTGATCATTGGTATTCCACCGAGCGTGACGTCGATGACGACGGCCTGATCGAGCTCGGGGCCTACAAGGCAGCTCAGATCGCCGACCTGGTTCAGTCGGCCCGTTACGAATCTTTCGACTTCCACCCCGCCGTGGATGGCTTGAAGCTTACCCAGCACCCGAAGCGGCAGGCGGGCGGAGAATGGTACGGCAACATCGAAGGGGTGGACTCAACCTGCGCCCTTCTGCTGAGCGAACGCGCAATTGTCGAGATTGCCAGGGAGCTGGGCCAAGAGGAACTGGCGGATCAGACCGAGAAGATCATCGCCCGGCGGATCGCCGCCATTCAGGCCAAGATGTGGGACCCAAAGACAAAATTCTTCTACAGCGTCGACCGCGACACGGATGAGAAGATCTTGGTGAGGACCATTCAGGCTTTCTGGACCCTGACCAGCGGCGCGGCGGCCCCGGATCAGGCCGAAGCTTTGATCAAAGCCCTGAAGGATCCGAAGCAGTGGTGGTCCGAATATCCGATCCCCACCGTAGCCATGGATGATCCCAAGTTCAAAGCCCGGGGATTCTGGCGGGGCGATATGTGGCCACCGACGAATTATCTGGTTTCCCTCGGAGTGATGCGCTACGGCTACTATGATGTCGCCCGTGAACTGACGGAGAAAATGCTGAAGCTACTGGGCGAGAAAGGAATCAACGAACGATATGATGGCACAACGGGAGACCCCTTGGGCGTCAAGAATTATTGCTGGACGGTTTTAGTTTGGAATATGGCCGTGCATTCGCTGTACGGAGTGCAGGAGAATTACAGCACCATCCGCATTCCCCCAAACGTCAAAAACCGTCGCTTGAAGCTGGGAAAGCTCGAAGTAAGCTACCCCGCAGATGACGCGGTTAGTCTGAGGACAGGCTTCGAACGAAAGTTCCACGTCGTTTTCCCCTCAGCCGGTGGAGTCGTAATCGTGACGTGTGACGGCAAGCCGCTGGCAAATCGCGAATTCGCCGTTTCGGATTCCGAGGTCAGCTTTAATGCTCTTCCCGCGAAGACATATCGGGTGTCACGATCGGAAATTCTTAACACAAAGAAAGCCGAAAAGAAACCTGAGGCCAACTGCCAATCTGCAAAAAAAAAGAAGGTGATTATTCATTTCGATAAAGCGGACATCGTATTAAATTTTGCGGTCGAAGAGATCTCGTCCCTACTCGGAGGGGATTATATTGTGAACAGAAGCAGCGAAGACAGCGAGGCGGAATGGAAAATTTATCTCATTGTCGATAAAACGATGAAGAATTTTTCTTTTTGCATCAAATGCCCTGCCGACACCATCCCCAATCGCTCAAGAATTGAGCTGCGCGGTCCTGACCCAACCTGCGTTCTTCATGCCGCTTACACCATGCTAGAAAAGGCAGGTGCAAGCTATGACATCACAGGGCCCGTCCCGCCGCCAAGAATCAAGCTTGAAAACCTTATCGGCTTTTCTCGCCTGATCCAGCCAGCTGTCAACCGACGGGGAATTCGGCTCCACATCAATTTCGCCATGGATATCTCATCTTATTCTCTCGAAGAGGCCAAGGCTTATATTCGTAATCTTGCCCGGCACCGGATGAACTATCTTGCGCTGCACAGTTATCCAGGACAATGGTATCCTTATCCTCTAAATGGGAATGAATACTTGGCCGGGAATTTTTTCTATGGCCAGCGCCACGACATCCCCGATGATCCGGTTGTGAAAAACGCTGTCCGGAACCAGAAGGTCTACTGTATTCCAGAAATCGAGCCTTACTATGATCAACCCGAAGAAAAAAGTCGGCGGGCTATAGAATGGCTTAGAGCCGTCATTGGCGAAGCCAAGCGCGTAGGATTAACAGTCAACTTTTCTATCGAGCTTCGGGAAAAGAATAGAGATCGTTCTTTAGCAATATGCGAATCCGTCTTGAGACACTATCCGATGATCGATGCCCTCGAGGTAATCTCGCAGGAGGACAGTGAAAAGGCAATCGAAGAGATCGAATACAATACAAAGGTCATCCAGATCTTGCGCGAAAAATGGAGAGAGAAGCAAAATCTCGAATACGCCATAGGTATCTACAGCACGACCGTCCAAGACCTAAAACCAGGTTTCGAACTAATGCGCCGCATCGCCCCTCCAGAAATCCATCTGACCGTCCTGCCAGCGCACGGGGCGCGGGTCGCGGTGAAAAATCTTGCAGCCATCCCGATTTCTCCAGAGGATCTGACGCGAACCATGATCTACAGCTGGGTCGAGTTTGATGGGCTTATGTATCTTCAACAAAACCCTGTCGAAGGAATCCGCCAGTTGATCGAAGAAGGAAAACGGTTGTCTAGAGACAAGCCCGTGTTTGGTGTCTGCTGGAATCACTGGCGCACTGCAGAGAACCGGACATCGATCAGGTACTCCGCCTTGGCCTCGATAGAGGGGCCGATCAATCCTGAACATTTTTACCGCCAATATGGCAACACACTCGGGATTGGGAATATCAATGCGTACATTTCGGCGATGAGCGAATTGGACGAAGCCGACAATGATGCGCGGAACAATTTGTTTAACATCGGGTTTTGTTATGGCGGTTACTGGAATCCGAAAGACGGCTTGGCCAATTATGGAAGGTATAATAAAGAAAAGATCGAAGCGTCCATCCGTAAATTCGAATCGGTGCTAGGGAATCTCAGGGATTGCGTCCAAAGAACAACCCTGACTCAGGGGATAAGATATCTCGAATTTCTCTCAAACAGGATCTCCTGTACGCTTTTGCATCTCAGGTCCTTTAACAAAATGACCGAACTCCAGCCATTATTTGCCAATAAAGACCCCTTGTTATTTTCCAACGGGGACCGTAAGCAAATTAGAGAAGTTTGTGATGAAGCTTTAAATTTACAGAATGAATATCTTAAGCTTCACGCTCAGATGATCGAGGACAGAGGCTGCGAAGGCACGTTGATAAGCTACTATTATTCAGCCCTATTTCTTTTAAAACAGATCAAAAAAACCTACGGCGGAGAAGGTAATGAATTGGCTCCCCAACCAAAAGCTCCCGATGCTCCGCCAGCCCGCTTGGAGACAAAGAACAAAAAAATGATTTTTCTATTGTTTTTCCCGCCAATCATCTTGTGCAGGTGAAGTGATTGGAGGTCTGATGCGACGAATATCAATTTGTCATCTATCAATCCTGCTCGCATGCTTGGCTCTAGCGACAGACAACACCCCGATTGCGTCCTGGTCTTTCGATCAGGGGAAAGACACCGATGTCATCCGAGGCTTCCACAGATTCGTTCCCGGCATTTTCGGCAGCGGCTTGCGTTTTGATGGGCAGACCACGACGGTGATCCGCAGCGCGTCGAAGGCGCCCCGGCTTGGCAACGCATTTTCCATCGAGGCTTGGGTAGCCATCCAGACCTATCCCTGGACATGGTGTGCCATCATAAATCAAGAGAAGGATCGCAAGACCGGCTATTTCCTAGGGATCGATCCCGAGGGCCGGTTCGGACTGCACCTGACCGTGGACGGCAAATGGCAGGAGAGCCGCTCAGACATAAAGCTCCCCCTGTACAAATGGAACCATCTTGTTGGTACGTTCGATGCGGCCACCGGTATCAGGCTTTACTGGAACGGGAAGGCCGTCGGCGCGCAGCCTGTCACCGGAAAGCCTGTTTACGCGCAGGACGTTGACCTGTGGGTTGGCCGGAACCAGACACCGCTCGGACTCAGCGAAGAGATCAAGTTGGTCGCGCCGGTGTCGTATTCCTTTGACGGAATCATTGACGAGGTCAGGATCCACGACCGCGTTATGAGCACCTCGTCCTCAGATGAGGCATAATAAAGAACTCCTTCATTTCGGGAGGACCGATGTTATTATCGAATAATTATTTTTTCAGGAGCCGATCATGAAAACGAAAAGGTCATGGATGTTCTCAATTTGTCTGTTTATGCTATTGACGATTTTGAGCGCGTCCGTGCGGGCGCAGGATTCTTCCGCCAAGAACTGGAATGTCCTCATGTGGTACGATCATCCGGCCGCCCAGTGGGTGGAGGCGTTGCCCGTGGGGAACGGCAGGCTGGGCGCGATGGTCTTCGGCAACATCCAAAATGAACGCATACAATTCAACGAGGATACGCTTTGGAGCTCAGGGCCGGTCCAGCCCAGGAGTAAATACGGGCCCGGCGCGCTAGCCGAGATCAGGCGCCTGATCTTCGCCGGTGAATACGACAAGGCCCAGAAGCTATTCACTGAGAAGATGGCCGTCGTGCCAGAGTGGTACGCCAGATATCAGCCGTTCGGGGACCTGTGGATCGATTTCCATGATAAACGGCAGGTTGAAGATTATCGACGGGAGCTCGACCTGGACACGGCCATCGCGCGGGTCAGCTACCGAATCGGCGGGGTTCGCTTTGAACGCGAAATCTTTGCCAGTCCCGTTGACCAGGTGATTGTTGTGCGATTGTCCGCCACTAAGCCGGGGAGCATATCATTTACGGCCCGGCTGACCGGCGTCAAGGGCGATGAACCGTGGTCCCGGGACGGCTATTATATGGAAGAAGGGATCGAGCCCGACAGTCTGGTGCTTCGGGGCCGGAATTGCTCGGCCTATGGCGTGAAGGGGCAGCTAGAATATCAGGCAAGGGTCAAAGCCATAGCCCAAGGCGGCAAGGTCATCGTTTCCGGCAAGGATTTGACCGTGGAGAAAGCCAACACGGTCACTCTGTTGCTCCCAGCGGCGACGAGTTTCGTCAATTATAAAGATGTCAGTGCCGATCCTGAAAAGCGGATCGAGGACTGTCTGGCCAAGCTCGGCAACAAGAGTTATGACAGTATCCGCAAAGACCACATTGCCGAGCATCAGCGTTTGTTCCGCCGGGTCAGTATCGATATCGTTCCCTCGGATGCGTCCTCCCTGCCGACCGACGAACGTATCAAAGCGTTCGCCCGGGGCGGCAGCGACCCGCAGCTGGGCGCCCTGGCGTATCAGTTTGGCCGGTACTCGCTTATTTCCAGTTCCCGCCCCGGTAACGAGCCAGGCAATCTTCAGGGATTGTGGAACCAGGACCCGTATCCTTCCTGGGACTGCAAATATACTACAAATATTAATCTTGAAATGAACTATTGGCCCGCAGATACAGGAAACCTGAGTGAGTGTACCGAACCTTTGACCGAGATGATCCTTGAGCTGGCCGAAGCGGGTAAGTTTACCGCCCGGGACAGTTATGGGGCTGGTGGATGGCTCCTTGGGTTCAATACGGACATATGGCGCAACACGTCGCCAATCGGCGACGGGATGTTCGGGTCCTGGGCGACCGGGGGAGCCTGGCTGAGCACGCACCTTTGGGAGCATTACCTTTTCACGGGCGATACGCAGTATCTGGAGAAGGTTTATCTGGCGATGAAAGGGGCCGCGCAATTCTTCCTGGATGCCTTGCAGGAGCATCCCACGAAGAAATGGCTGGTCACCTGTCCGTCCAACTCGCCGGAAAACGACTACAAGATCTGGAAACCGGCCCGGCCCTGGTCGTTCGACACACCCGTCATATGTGCCGGCCCGACCATGGATATGCAGATCCTGCGTTATCTGTTCGGCAGCGTCGCCGACGCGGCGGATATCCTGGGCGTGGACCAGGGATTTCGGGACAAGGTCCTCCAAACTCGTAAACGGCTGGCTCCCAATCAGATCGGTAAGTACGGTCAGTTGCAAGAATGGCTTGACGACTGGGATGACCCCAAAGACGATCACCGGCATTTCTCACATCTCTGGGGGATGTATCCCGGCAAAGAGATATCGGTCAAGGGAACACCCGAACTGGCCAGGGCGGTGAAACAATCCCTGATATTCCGGGGAGAGCGGGGCACAGGATTCGGCCAGGCCTGGCAGATGTGCATCTGGGCCCGCATGTATGAACCGGAAATCGCTCATCGGCTCTTCAGGAATCTGATGCGAGACAACACGTTCCCCAATTTATTTTCCAATTGTTACGGTGCACTGCAGGTGGACGGCACTTTCGGCTGCGCCGCGGGTATCGCGGAAATGCTCTTACAGTCCCAGGCAGGGGAGATCCACTTGCTGCCGGCATTGCCCAACGAATGGTCAACGGGACACGTCGAAGGACTATGTGCCCGCGGCGGTTTTGAAGTCGATATAAGGTGGGAAAACGGCAAGCTTGTAGAAACGACCATACGCTCGAAACTGGGCAAAAAATGCCGGCTGCGCTATGGCAACAAGCAGACAGAGTTCGACACGCCACCAGGTAAAGAATACCGGTTTGACCGGAGTTTGAATATCTTGTAATTCTCAGTGACTGCCGGACAACACGAATCAACAGCAAATGCTTATTTTGTAATGGGCCATCAACTGACTGAATTTTAAAGATGCAATAAGAAAAAAGAGTGCATTGCGACGCTGGGCGATCAGATTTCTTCTTTTAGATTAGAAGAAAAGGCGATTCGTTCGCCTGGAATGTTTTTGACAAAGCAGCGGAGTACTTGGGATTAGGAATTGCTGCATTGATCAATCTTTTTAGCCCTGAGGCTGTGGTCATCGGCGGCGGTGCGGCTCAGGCTGGAGACATTCTCTTTGATAAGGTTAGAAAGACAGTGAACGCCAGGGCATTGAATAAAATGGCGAAAGATGTCGTCATCAGGCCCGCTACTTTCGGGATGAAAGCTGCCGTCATGGGAGCTGTATCATTGATTTTGAGCGAGGTCCTTAACCTTAATCATAGGAATGTCAATGTCCTCAGCTACCGCTAAGAGCCAAGAGGGGCCTTGCCTCTTTTGCCGGTGATCGTTTATTTCGGGGATTGCAGAAAATTTTAAAAGCTTGAAAAAAATTCCTTGACTTTTGGCTTTCAAACCATTAACTTTATAATGTAAAGAAACAAAGTTTAAATATTTCATTAAAGAAGGTGGTGCATCGAGATCAAGATTTTTCAAGACTTTTTAAGGCAGCTGTTGATATGGGGTTTCATAAGAAGGAGGAAAATATGAAAATTATTAAAATCTTGTCAATTATTCTATTGGGCCTGTCTCTGTCATCCTTCCTTAGTTCTCAGGAAATGCAGACAGGTTCGATTCGAGGTAAGGTTGTTGATGAGAATGGCCAGCCCCTCCCGGGTGTCGCCATCACAATCTCAGGACCTCGTCTCATGGGAACTGTCAATGTGACGACCACAGCCGAGGGATTGTTCCGAGCCCCGTTTCTTACACCAGGTTCTGACTATGATATAAAGGCTGAACTCTCCGGATTTGAGACGGTCATCAGAAAAGGCCTCATCATAAACGTCGGGAAGACGATCTCTATCGAGATCCAGATGAACCCGTCGCCGATCGCCAAGGAGGTCACTGTCGTGGCCACGGCGCCGGTGGTCGATGTTGTCAAGTCGAACACTTCAAAGACTATAACAGGCGATGTTCTGGCCACACTGCCTATGGGCCGAGCCATTGATTATGTTTTTGACATTGCTCCAGGTGCAACCGCGGCTGGGAGTATATATGGCGATGGAAACGGCGAACAGGGATTCATTATGGACGGAGTTCAGATGGTGGAGCCAGATGTTGGTGGAGCGTACCTAGGATCGGATACGCCGATGGCTTGGGATATGGTTGAGGAGGTCCAGCTAGTAACGGCCGGGGCTTCCGCCGAAGTTTATGACAGTGCCAGCGGACTGGTCAACGTCGTTACGAAATCGGGCGGGAACAAGTTTTCCGGTGAGTCGTCCGTTTATTACACTGACAAGAACTTGGTCCAGGTTCGAATTCCTGAAGAGGACCTCAAAGCTCTGGGACTCGCAAAGCCTTCTGTTCCCGTCTGGTCAGTTGATTCGTCGTTCTCTTTAGGGGGCCCAATCATCAAGGACAAAATCTGGTTCCTGGGTGAGTTCAGATATCTCAACAGCAAGGAGACCGGCGATTTCAAGCCAACGGTTATCAACGGAAAGCAGTATAATTCCTACGACAGGACCTATCCATCGTATATTGGTTTCCTAAAAGTCTCGGCCCAATTGGCCAAAAACCTCCGGTTTTTTGCGATGGGCCATTTTTCGATGCAGGATGTTCCTTATTACTATGGCGGCTGGAATCTGACGGCCGAGGCCAACTATAACAACAAGCCCGTTCGCCTTAATTATAGTGGAACTCTTTCCTGGACCATTGATCCTAACACGATCCTTGATGCGAGGGGTGGTGGCTTGCATTTCAAATGGCAAGGTCTTTACACCAAGGAAGCCGACCCCAATGGACCTAACTTCTACGACGAATACACGCAATACACCTGGAACAACCCAGGAGGCTCTCAGTATACCTGGAAGCCGAAGGTCTTCGGCTCGATTACGCTGACCCGGTTCCAGGACAATTTCCTGGGAGGCAACCATGAGTTCAAAGCCGGCCTGGAGGTCGAGCGGAACCGGGGCGATTGGGGCTTTTACATGAAGAACCCCTTATTCTGGACTTACTATAATGGGAATCCTTATTACTTCCGAGGCCTCTATGGGATCGACCATCCGGATCCAGTCGATGGTGATGGACTCTTGACGTTCGCAGCTATTGGATCAACATACGGCTCTAGCTATGAATGCGGGATAACCTTTCGCTTCGGTGGATTTGTTCAGGATTCTTTTACGCTTAAGAGACTGACAATGAACCTGGGTTTGAGATTCGATACGATAAAGTCCTGGAGTCCCGGACGGACCAAAGGCGCAGCGGGATCACCTCTCGCTGTAGCTATCGGAGAAGCCTATTTCGTTCCGGAATTTGACATTAATCCTTATGGGGAAATCAAGTATGATACCTGGGACAATGCTTTTCCTTATGGTTTGTTCCTTTCGCCCAGGGTCGGACTCACTTACGACCTTTTAGGGGACGGCAAGACGGCCATAAAGGCGACATTTTCTAGACAGCAGGAAGGGTTTTTGACAGGAAGTTTCTCCAGCATGTACCCCCTGACCTGGCGCTCTTTCAGCTTTAAGTGGTGGGACCTCAACAACAACGGCCAGCCCGATCTTCCCGGCATCGACCGGTATGAGACCTTCGGCGAGAGCCCCCTAGCGATGGTGTCCAAAGCCTATCTCAATGCCATCGATCCCAATGTGAAAGTCCCCTATGTCAACGAAATTACCCTGGGCATCGAGCATGAACTGCTTAAGGATTTCAAAATCTCGGCGCGCTACATAAATAAGGACCGCAAAAGGGTGCTAGCCAGCGTCCTTTATGATCAGGAATCACAACGCTATTGGTATACCTATGAGAAAGCGACTGATTGGTGGATTCCTTTCACGACCACGATCCCTGCTTACGGGGATTATCCAGCCCAAACAGTAACTATGTACTTTCAGTCCAATAACGCGCCGGACGAGTACCGCCGCCTGACCAACATTCCTGAAGGAAAGATGAAATACCATTCCATCGAGTTCAGCTTCGATAAGAGAATGTCTAACGGCTGGCAGCTGGGCGGCTCCGTCAACTTTTCCAAGAGCAGAGGCAACTATCGGGTCAGCTACGCTTCCTGGGCCTCGTCCTGGGTTTTTTCGAATCCAAACGCTTTTGTCAATGCGGACGGTGAACTTCCTTACAGCCGACCTGTCATGATCAAACTCTATGGCACATTCAACTTTCCCTACGATATCTTAGTTTCATTATTCTACCAGCACGTCGACGGTTCGCCCTGGGGACGAACAGTCGAAGTTCGCCCCCCGACAACCTGGGCGGAGGCTCATAACGCCCGGACTTGGTCCTACGATATACAGGTCGAAACACGCGGAACGCGGCGGAACCAGTCTAGGGATAGCCTTGACTTAAGGCTGGAGAAGGACTTCCGGCTCGGCCCAGGAAAATTGGGGCTTTACGTTGATATCTTCAATCTCTTGGGTATGTACTCGGTCTCCACGGAAAAAAATCCTGGAGGGACATGGCTTCCAACAGACGCGAATACGACCGAGGGAGTTTTCACGCCGGGTTGGGCAGGGTTGACCGACATTTATGGCTCCCGCCTTTTCAAGATCTCCGTCCTCTACAGGTTCTAAAGGAATCACCCCAAACGTTCGCCGGGGAGGGTGGGCTTGGCCCGCCCTCCTTTTTTGAATATAAAAAGAGAGAAATCATACGCAGAGAAATGATGTCCTCCCGTGAGCGCTAGCTGGCCGCCTTCATGCGGGAGAAGTCCGACAGGGTACTCATCTGTTTCGTTTAAAATGAATTCGGACAACTCAAGATATTTCCTAAAGCACGGTTCAGGCTTTGCTGACGTCCCAGAAGACGCCGACGCCGGCATTCCCAAGGTCGAGGATGCCAGGAAGAGGCTGGCTGGGCTGCAGGACAGATAACTTGCTGGGTGCTCAGTTTGGCTAGTGGGTTATGTTGCACTCGGGACATCAGCCCATAACATTCGATAGCCAAAAGGAGAAAGACGACGAGAAGAATGACGATGATAATGTTGGGAGTATGGATGGCCTTTGTATATTGCACCATTATAACATGGGCTGAAGAACCTTCCCCAAAGGTTCATGCCTTGGACGACGGCCTGGTACTCATTCCCCCTATGGGTTGGTATCCATGGAATAATTTCGGTCAGGAACCGCAGAACGAGCAGCTAATCAAAGAGATTGTCGATGCGCTTGTCAGCAGTGGTATGCGAGAAGTCGGCTACTCGTTTGTAGGCCCTGATGAGGGAATCTGTTTCTACCGCGACAGCAACGGTAAGCTTACAACGAATCTCGAACGCTATCCCAGTGGATTGCGGGGACTTGGCGACTATATCCACAAGAAGGGACTGAAATACGCTTTATATACGGATGCCGGAACTCACACCTGCAGCAAGGCAATGCCGGGCACCAAGGACCACGAGTTTGAAGACATGCGTCAATTTGCTGACTGGCGTTGCGATTACGTCAAAATCGACTGGTGTAATACGGAAGATCTGGATATCGTAAAGACATGCACAAAGTTGCATGATGCGCAGCACGCCGCCGGGCGTCCCATCGTCCATAGCCTCTGCTCGTGGGGCGAGGGATCCCCGTGGAAGTGGGCTGCTGCCGTTGGGCATCTTTGGAGAACGAGCGGTGATATCTGCGAGCCGGGTCGTGCGGACTGGGGAAACGCGATAGAAATAGCATTCGCGAATGAGCAATTGTTCGAGTGGGCTGGTCCCGGTCACTGGAACGATCCAGATATGATGATCGTCGGGATGCCCGGGCTGAGCGAGGCCCAGAACCGCAGTTTCTTCAGTCTATGGTGCATGATGGCCGCACCACTCATTGCCGGGAACGATCTACGGGAAATGTCGAAATCGACCATCCCAATACTGACCAATCTGGAAGCCATTGGCGTAAACCAGGATCCTTTGGGAATCCAGGGGCATATTGTGCGAGTCGATTGGTCAGATATCGGAATCGATGAGACGGCAGGATTGTACGTGCGCAATTTGTGGACGCATGAAACAACCGGTCCCCACGCCAACGGCATTTCCGTCACGGTTGCTCCGGATGACGTGGCCCTGCTTCGCATCTCCAAGATCAATGCCTTCCCGTTGCCGCCCATCATCGTTGCAGATTCGTACCTTGTATCGCTGCGTGTGACCGACTCGATTGCCCAGACGCTCTCCGCAGCAATAACGATCAAGAACAAAGGGAGCGATGATTTGCCACTTTGGAAAGTGCAGAAGAGCCTTCCAGGCTGGCTTTCCGTGACTGTGACCAAGAACGGCAAGAATCAAACACTGACCAACAAGATTTCTACGGCTGGTTTGAAAAAAGGCCTTTATCACGCAATCGTGAGGGCCGACAATACTGAACCGGTTTCAGGCAAACCGATGTCGACTATCTATTACGATGTTGACTTGGAGGTCCTGAACGATGTGGGAGGTGTCTCAAAGTAGCTGCTGAACTTAACCCGTCCCCTAAAATTGGTCCTTCATGATAAGCAGATTTTAGATAGAGCCTGAATTAATGCTTATGGTAGCTAAATGGGAATATCGCGATAATTCTATATTATCTACAAATTCAACAAGATAGAATTTTTCTTGAATTTGAGCTAGATTAAAATCAAAGCATTTAGTATCTCCCAAGCCCTCCATTTCTGATCAGGCCGTCCCCTTGGCGGCCAAGGCATCGGCGGAATGTCATTCATAGAAAAGGAAACTCCTATCTCTAAGAGCTGGATAATCTCTATGGGGCAGATTGAGTCCTGAGGGCGGATTCAACCCTTGAGCTCAGGATAACGGCGAAAGATCCGCTCCCGGTCTTCTTCTGGAAGCATATTTATCGGGACAGGTTTGTCCTGAGGCCGGGTCTGTTTCTGGTTGATC
>Ga0315280_10007602_pt1 | contig 14489 bp, 13 predicted proteins | sample YL17G06_40_MG_FD_203697 | JGI IMG/M metagenome (GOLD analysis project Ga0315280, IMG submission 203697) | Sediment microbial communities from Yellowstone Lake, YNP, Wyoming, USA - YL17G06_40 | ecosystem: Environmental > Aquatic > Freshwater > Lake > Sediment | place: USA: Wyoming | collected...
CAGGCGCGGCTTTCGTGAAGACATCGACTGGTTTCGGCTCGGGCGGCGCCACGGTGACCGATGTCATGTTGATGCGGAGGACCGTTGGAGAACGGTTCGGGGTCAAGGCTGCAGGAGGGATCCGAACTTACAAGGACTGTGTTGCGATGATCGAGGCTGGCGCGAATAGAATTGGAACCAGCAACGCAATTCAGATTCTCAAGGAATGCCCGGTCTAGGTCTTCTTGATCTCGCGACAGATAATGAGAGTTTTCGACTTCAGGGCAATTCCGTTCGCTTCTTCCAGAAAATGTAGGCGACCACCAACGAGATCAAGGCCAAGGCTACCCCAAATTCCCCCGTAATGTACCTTGTGAGTCCGGTATCAGTCGTCAGCGGGTCGAAGACGCGTTGGATGAAAAGGTTGTGACTAGCATGCAGAAACACTCCAGTCCACAAGCTGCCTGATTTGAGTCGCATCCATGTAAACGCAAAACTCACCCCAATCACCAACACGGTGAAACATGTTGCCCCATACCAAGCGGGAGTCCCTGCATTATAGTCCGAGAAGAAGAGAAGCGGATAGTGCCAAACCGACCAAATCACTCCACTAATGAGCGCCACTTTCGTGTAGGTTGTGACTTTCGCGAGATTTGGCACCAAGAATCCTCTCCAGCCAATCTCTTCGCCCAGTGCTGTAATGCAGCTCACAGCAGTTCCGAGAGTGACTGTGACGACGAGATATCCTAAGGCTATGATCCAAGCCGGCACATGCTGCAAGCCAGACTGAGCGCCAAGTCCCTTCACGAGCTCCACACCGGAGAATCCGCCAAGGCCCGTTATCCAGACAAGGCCGTAGGCAACGGATGCGTAGAGAAGTGGAATCAGGTAGCTCCAGACCTGGTATCGAGTCTTTCCCCAGCCCCATCCCAAATCGCGCAGACTCTCGTGGTGTACGATCTGCGTCGCAAGAGCTGCGATTCCAGGGCACCACATGAGCCCCGTCGCATAGATCCCACCCGTTGCAGTCAGACTGCCAGAAGAGATGATGAGATAATAGAAGATGGAACTCAGCGCGAAGGTGATCACGATGTACGTGATCATCTTCTCTACGGTTCTTCGCGAGCTTTCGATCATTCCGACTCGCTCATCTCTTATGTTTGCCAGTCTGCACGTAGCTCAGGTAATCCTGTTCTGACGTGAATATCTTCCACTTCAAGAAGGATGTCCTCCTGACAAAACATCTCTTGCCTGTCCGCATCTCTGCTGACTTTAGGAAATGGATTGCCTCTTCCTCAGTCTTCATAGGATAAGGCCAATGGAGTAGACACTGTTTCCTCCCGCAAGTCGGACAGACGTACTTCTCATGTCTGCAAGTTGACTCGATGTCTAGCCATCCGTAGCATGTCGGGCAGGGGTGATTCTTCGTGAGCTTCCGATGCTGGCTTCTCATTACGATCGTCCGATGCCTTCTCTCGGACTAGCAAACATCCTCGTTCATATGATTAGCTTTGCCGACAATACGCTGATTGATATTCTTCGTGGGAATGCGAAAACGCTGCCGGGATGCAGGGTCTCTGCATTGTGCTGAATGATCGCATTGAGCAATCCCACTGGGCCGCTGAGACTGACAACGTTCAATTAACACACAAACATAATGAGTGGCTATGTTAGAGGTCACGATGCCACGATTGGATGAGTCTATGGACACAGGGAAACTCATCGAGTGGCTGAGAAAGGAAGGCGATCATGTTAGAGAAGGTGAACCGATCGCCGTAGTTGAGGGAGAAAAAACAACGTTCGAGATTGAGGCTCCTGCGTCCGGCCTCATTCACAAGACACTTCATCCAGCAGGCTCAGAGGTTCCAGTTGACGAGCCCATCGCGTTAATCGACACTGGCACGAATGACCAACACGAATCCGCGAAGGGCCATGCGTAGTATTCAAGGTCGAACCATGTCATGTCTGTAAACATGTCGGACGACTTGAATCTGGCCAAGAGAACACTCCGTGAAGAAGAATTGTCTCTCGTTGTCGCAAAGAATGGTAGGATTCTCTTCAGGAGCAAGTCGCAAGGCGTCAGCGATCTGCTCGCAATGATTAGTGATATCGGTGGGCTAACTGAGGGCGCTTCACTTGCCGACAGCATCGTAGGCAGAGCTGCGGCGCTGCTCTGCGTCTACTCCAAGATAATCGCCGTCTACGGTGTGAACATGAGCGAAGGCGCGCTGTCCGTCTTCAAAGCGAATGACATTCAGTGCGAGTATGGAACCCTGGTTGCAAGGATACTGAATCGCGAGAAGAATGACGTTTGTCCTTTCGACAAGGCTGTCCTGGGAATAGTCGACCCAAGCATCGCATTGGATAGATTGAAATCTCTCAGGTTCTGATCCTCTAGCGGTTAGGATGGAGTGAAGAATGATGAATACGACTAATCGTCTCGTAGTATCGATCCTTGGCGGAGAAATCATAACCCTGTTGACGGGACTATTCTCGAACACGCCAGAAATGCTGGTGGGTGCGGAACACTATGGCTTTCCGCTCGCTTGGCTCATTCGGATGATAGTGGCCCCGGAATACAACCCCTGGAGAATCGAATTCGTCAACTTCCTAGCTGACGTGGTCGTCTGGTCTGTGATTCTCCTCGTGATCGTCTTCATCGTGGAGAAGGTAAGGAAACCAGCTAGCAAGTGACAACATCGGGGCTTCGAGCATAGACTGCTGAAGGACCTTTCCGGACCCGTTTGTGCAACCTCACCGTACTGGGAAGTGGGTTACGTCGCGTTCTGTGGAAAGCGATATCCGAGCGAGGCGCGATTATCAGGGTGGACAGGTGGGCAGCACGAGTAGCTCAGAAGCGAATCCAAGGGCGGTGAAGTGGTGGGGTTGGGGTCTTGAGTCGAAAACTTATCCGCTCGATGACAAGCCACAATTCTGGCCTTATCTTCTCGAAACTCTGAAGCTCGCGAAACTGAACGAATGTTCACGCGTTACGATCGAAGAAGTCAGACTTCCACCATGTCGACTTAATGACGGGACTCTGGCGAGGCTGAAACGGACCGTTGGCGCAGACGTTTCATCAGAGAAGTATGACCGGCTTACGCACAGCCTCGGGAAATCGTACCTCGACCTCCTCAATCTACGTCGGGGTCTAATCCGAAATCCGCCCGACGCTGTAGTCTATCCAGAAGACGAACGCGATGTAGCGAAGCTGCTTAGCTTTGCTCGTGCAAACCGAATCTCAATCGTCCCATTTGCAGGCGGAAGCAGTGTCGTCGGCGGAGTCGAACCGATTAAGCTGAGAGGAAGGAAGGGTGCAGTCACCGTTGATTTACGACGGATGAAGAGTGTGCTTGACGTGGACGCGTTTTCGCTCACCGCGACCGTCGAAGTGGGCATATCCGGGCCTGAGTTGGAGGACGAACTGAACAAGAGGGGCTTCACGCTAGGTCATTTTCCTCAATCATTTCAGTTCTCTGTGCTAGGTGGATGGATAGCGACCCGATCCGCGGGGCAAGTGTCAACGAAATACGGCAAGATCGAGGACATGGTTGAGAGCCTCACGCTTGTCTCGCCCACTGGTAAGTTGGGCACCAAAGCTGTCCCCGCGTCCGCATCTGGTCCACAACTCAAGCAAGTCCTGATCGGGTCAGAAGGGACTCTGGGCGTCATTACGAAAGCAAAGCTGCGCATTCACCGTGTTCCTGCGGTTAGGCGATATGAGGGCCTGATGTTCAAATCATTCCGAGACGGCATCAACGCAATTCGAGAGACGATACAGAGCGGCTTGATTCCTGCAATGATGCGTCTCTCAGATCCTGACGAGACGACAGTCTCACTCATGCTCTCATCCCAAAGCGCCACGACGAAGCTGGGATTATGGATGCTCGAACGGCTGGGGTATGTTCCGTCGCGGGAATGTGTAATGATTCTCGGAGTTGAGGGAGACCCGACAGCCGTCAAGGCTGAGCGACAAGTTGCGGTTAGGGCGTGCAAGCGGAACGGAGCTTTCGCAATTGGCAAAGGTGTTGGCGCCACTTGGCTGAATGAGAGGTTCGAGTTGCCATATTTGCGGGACGTTCTCTTGGACCACTGCATCTTGGTCGACACCCTTGAAACTGCCACGACTTGGGATAAACTCGAAGCACTGCATGGAGCCATGAAGAAATCGATCGAGGAGGCCATTGCGGAAATGGGCGTAGCCGGGCTCGCATTTGCTCACGTTTCACATGCGTATCCGGACGGTGCCTCGATATACTACACGCTCGTGGCACCGCAGGTCAACGGGAAGGAGGTGCAGCAATGGTTGAGAATCAAGAAGGCGGCAACAGACTGCATCATGCAGAACGGAGGCACGCTCAGCCACCACCATGGTATCGGAAAGGATCACACTCCTTGGATCAAACAGGAGCTCGGCGAGAATGGGCTCGCTCTCCTAAGAGCCATGAAGAAGCAGCTTGACCCCGAAGGAATAATGAACCCGGGCAAGCTACTAGTATCCTCCTGAAAGAGTGTAGGTGTCAAGTCATGTCGGATTATCCAGCTCGGAAGAGCGTGCTGATCGTGAACCCCAGATCAGCTAGCGGGACAACAGGAAGGAACTGGGCGAGAATCGATCAGGAGATCAGGCGCGGACTCAAGACCGATCTTGATGTCAGATTCACCGAACGACAAGGTCACGGGACCACGCTAGCGAGTGAAGCGATCAAGGAAGGTTACGATCGCGTGGTGGCGGTCGGAGGAGACGGAACAATCAACGAAGTCATGAATGGCTTCTTCGAGAAAGGGAAACTCATCAACCCGAACGCCGCACTGGCAGTGATGTCGATCGGAACCGGCAGCGACTTCGTGAAGACACTCGAATTTCCGACAACGCCGTTTGAGGCCGCGGAAAGGATACGACTAGGGAAAGCTTGGACAATCGACTTGGGAAAATGCACCTTCACGAGTCTCGACGGCGAGCAACAATCAAGACTCTTCATCAATATTGCAGACTTCGGTTCAGGCGGAGCGATCGTCGACAAAGTCAACCGGACATCCAAGGTCTTCGGAGGGCAGATCTCGTTCCTGTGGGGAATACTAACCACACTACCCACATACAAGAACAAGTTGACGAAGTATCGAGTCGACGATGGTCCAGAAGAGGAGAAAGTCCTCAACACGTTCGTAGTCGCGAATGGCCGATACTACGGTGGGGGTCTCAAACCTGCCCCCAACGCGCAGCTCGATGACGGACTCCTTGACATCGTGTCGATTGGAGACGTAGGCTTCCTTGAAGCGATCTCCAGCCTAGGAAAGTTCAGGAAGGGGACCTACTTGGAAATCCCGAAAGTCACGTTCTCCAAGGGGAAGACCGTTGTTGCAAGCTCAGAGGAAACTCAGCTTGTCGAGATGGAGGGCGAAGTTGTCGGTCGCCTTCCTGCACGGTTCGAGGTGCTCCCGAAGGCGATGAAGATCATCGTCTAGCGCTAGGCTCGACGACGATCTTGGCCAATGCGCTCAGTTTAGGCCGAGCTTTCTACACGATTGGCGGGCCGACTATGAAGTGCTCCGCCTTCTTCAGGAGTTCCTGTGGAACGTTGTACGATCCGATGTAGTGTGCGAATTTCTTCTTGATGAAATTGTCCCATAGGTCCCGGTCTAGGTAGAAGACTCTGGCTCCGCCAAGTTCAGTCTGGAATTCAGGATAGGCTTTCGATTTGTGAGCCCACTGTAGGCCGATGACTCTGAGCCCATTGTAGCTTTCGAAGCAGGCTTCCCACACGTCTGCGCCGAGATAGTCGAAGGCATACTCAGCCTTCGCATAGTACAGGGCTGGTCCTGCGTCGACGCCTCTCATGAAGCTCATTGTGTGGAGGCTGTATGCAACCTTCTCGTTGAACATCCGTGCGTTGGCTAAACCTGCCAGCTGTCCGTCGATTATGCCAACGAGCGTGTAGGCGTCCTTGATTCTGTGGACTTTCTGCGCAAGAACTTCGCCGTACGTCCGAACACCCACTATATCGTAGAAGTCCTTCGCGATGAACATGTATGGTTTGATCGCTTCAAGTAGCTGATCGAACTCATCATCTCTGAGGGATCTGACCACCATCTGCTGGCCGCCTCTCAGAGCGACAACTTTCGGCTTCCACGGCTTCTCTTTCATGATCTTCATTTCAGGGACGCCGCATCTGAGAATCGGCTCCATATCCTCGACCTTGAGCTTGTGCTCCGGATAGGCAACCGTTTCAGGTGGCGGATAGTAGGTTGAACTCATCTTCAGTACCTCGCGTCTGCTATTCGGGCCATCTTGGTGTTGATATTGATAAGCGATTCTCCTAAGCCGTACCTGTTTTCGAAATCACGAACTCTGAGCTGTCGCTGAGTAAGTTCTCTCTCTAGATACTATGCCAGGCTACCCAGGCCGAGTGTACGGGCGATGATCTCGGTCTCTTCCTTCTTGAGCGCGACATCTCGTATCAGACTCAGGCCAAGAATTGCTCCTACTGCGATGTCGATCCCGGATGTGTGCCCTCTCGGAAGAAGTGTCTCCAAAGCGATTACTAGGGCATCTTGATCTCCGCTGTTGGCTGACTCGATCAGACGTTGCAGTTGCTCATCGAGGATCAGATGTTGCATGTAGTCGAGCAACTTTGCGCTGATCCAAGTCGTCCTCTCCTCGAGCAGTCTTGCGTTTAAGATAATGGGTGCGCGGTCGATAGTTCTCGCAAACAAGTTGTATGTGGCGAGGAATCCGCCCAACATGTCGTCACCAGATGGAGTGAATCCCAATCCCAAACCCACTATCTTCAAGGCGGCATCAAGAAACCGTCCCTCTGTTCCCGGAGATCGGAGAGGCATGACCCCATCAGATACGAACCCCACAATCCTCGAATGGGTGAGAGCATGGGGATCGAGCACGCTCTGGCTTGTCTCTATGATTCCGAGCATCCACGAGGCGACGTGTAACGACGCGCCAATTCTCGTGAATCCGGGACCGTGTTCACTTGTAGGTTCTATCCGATCTTGGTAAAGAGATGCGGCACCGAGTTCGACAATGACATCCGCTCCGATGTGTATCTCCTTTCCTCGTACCCTGAGATTTTCCAGCGGTTTGACCAGGCGCTCTAGGTCATTCGTCGCATCAAGGTTGACCGTTATCGGAGATCTTAGGGCACGATTTGTGAAGAATACAAGTTCGTCTTTGCCAGTTTTCGTGTAAAACGAATTCGAGAAGGTGCTGACTACTTGTCCGCTTACGGCGGAATCTTGAGCCGCGAGTGCTTTGAGTGCGAGTGAGCCTATGCACTTGGCACGCAGGGTAACCGGCAAGCTTCCTCCTAGATACCGTACTTCTGTGCGTACGATTTGAGTGCTTGCTTGAATATGTCAAGTGGGAACGAGATCATGCCCGCACCAACTTGCCCGATTCCGGCTTCTTTGTGAGCTATTCCTGTGTTGATCGTTGGCGTGATGCCGGTCCTGACTACTTTGCGGAGATCGATTCCGGTTGGTGTGCCTTGAAAGTCAAGGAACGGGATAATGAAGTACTTGTGTTTCGTGCAGGTGATCTCGTACATTTTCTGAGTGTTCTCAATCGCGTAGGCAACGGACCCGCCCACCCATGAGACGATTCCCGGTGCCGCCGCCATCGCAAAACCACCGTAGCCTGCAGTCTCAGTAATCGAGCTGTCTCCCAAGTCTGGGTTCGCATCTTTCTCGCCATAACCCGGGAACCAGACACCTTTGGGCACCGGAGCTGGGCCGATAAACCATTCATTGTCGAGGCCGCTGACCCAGACTCCGGCGTCTGTTCCGTTCCTCGTAAGCACGGTCACGACTGTGCTGTACTTGATCTTGTGTGCGGCGAGAGTCATCGCTTTGCCGCTCGCCATTCCCAGATTGAGCGATGTGAAGTTGTTCTGGGCCATGAAGTTGAACGAGTCGATCATTATCTTCCTGTCGAGTCCTGCCTGCATCATGTAGGGAGTAATCTCTTTCAGGAAGAGTGAAGTTGCGGCGTTGTAGCGATTGTGGCAGTCATCACCCATCGTCAGCGCTTGGATGATGATTGGTTTCATGGCGACGCCGTTTTTCTCTTTCTTGATCTCCTTGATCGTTGCTTCGAGTGTGGTGGCGAGCGTGTCGCGCATCCAAGTCAGCCTTTGAATGACTTCGCTTGAGTAGGCTCCGTATCTGAGAACTTTTCCGATCCCCTCGTTGAGGTTCGAATATGTGTCGTTGCCGTACTTTCGATCGTGAACAACATAGACAGGCATGTTGGGTGAGACGATCCCCGCCATTGGTCCGGCTGCGTTGTGATGATGATTCGGAACGAAAGTGATCTTGCCGGATTTCGCAAGCTTCTCTGCCTCGGCTCCGTCGCGCGCCCATCCCTCATAGATTGCCGCTCCCATTACAGCCCCTTTCATCGGGCCGGCCATGCGATCCCATTCGATGGGCGGTCCCGCATGTAGAAGCATCTTCTCTTTCATGCCAGGAATGACTTTCCGAGCGAGCCCGATGTCCACCCAGACAGGGTCTGACTCCATCATTCTTTCAACTGCCTGCTGGTTTGCCTTCTCAATCTCGTCCTTGATCTGACTGGGATTCCGCGAAGTCACGAAGTTTCGCCTGCTGGTTGAACCATAACAAGAGTATAAGAGAATTTTGACAAGACTTAACTTGCTCACGCCGTTAGTGAGCACCGGCGTACAGGATTGAGCAAAGTAAGCAACGTCGTAAAGAAGAATTTCCACCGAGACTCAGTCCGGCTTCTTCACCTCTCGGAAGAGGCGAAGAAGATCGATGGCATCAAGGACGCAGCGGTCGTCATGGGTACCACGACCAACAAGGAGATCCTAGAGAAACTCAGCCTTCTCACGGACGAGGGCAGAGCGGCTTTAGAAAGCGACATGATACTCGCCGTGATGGCCGACTCCCAATCTGCAATAGACGGTGGCATGAGACAGATCGAAGAGATGGTTCTCAGGCCGCCCGCGGCGAAGGGGCGCTCCTTCTACAGCATCGACGCGGCCCTGCAAGCGGTTCCCGACGCGAATCTTGCCATAGTTTCGATTCCGGGAGAACATGCAAGGGAAATCGTCCTGAAGCTGCTAGACAAGGGGTTGAGCGTGCATCTGTTCAGTGATCATGTGCCGCCGGAGCATGAGCTTGAGTTGAAGCAGTATGCGCGAGACCGAGGCCTGCTCGTTATGGGCCCTGGAGCCGGGACCTCAATCATCGGCGGCAAGGCAATCGCGTTTGCAAATGTCGTGAAGAAAGGAAAGATAGGTGTCGTGGCGGCTGCCGGGACTGGGCTGCAAGAGGTCACGGTCCTCTTGAGTGAGGCAGGGCTGGGAGTTTCCGAAGCACTGGGCACCGGCGGGGGAGATGTCAAGGCAAAGATCGGAGGCATAACAACACTCCAATCAATAGACGCGCTTGAGCAGGATCCTGCAACAAGCACAGTACTTGTCGTTTCGAAACCTCCTGACGCTGATGTGAAGAAGAGGATACTCGATCATCTGGCTAGCAATACCAAGAAGCAGTATGTGACGTGCTTCGTAGGTCCCGAAAGCTACGTCGTCCCGGCAAACGCTCGTGCACGTATCAGAGCTACGAAGACGTTGCACGCGGCTGTTATGGAAGCTATCCGGGCGACTGAGCCTAGTCGTCATACCGAGATCAGCAAACAGTTCTCGATGTCTCAAAACGAGCTTCTGGCTCTCGCCAGCAAGATCTCCAAAGGGCTGCGTGAGAAACAGAAGTACGTCAGAGGACTCTACACGGGTGGCACGTTTGCCTATGAGGCCCTTGTGATACTTGGACGTATGATCGGCGATGTATATTCCAACGCCCCGTTGGATCCCAAGCTGAAGCTCGCCGACTCCTACCGTAGCACGAAGGACTCGATCGTCGACTTGGGCGAGGAGGAATTCACGGTGGGCAGAGCGCACCCCATGATAGACCCGACGATCCGCAAGATGAGACTAGTCGACGAAGCAAAGGATCCAGAAGTCGCGGTAATCATCATGGACTTCATGCTCGGCTACGGTTCCCACTCTGACCCTGCTGGAGCCATGCTCAGCGCAGTCTCAGAAGCAAAGAAGATCGCAGAGAAGGACGGCAGAGCGCTGCCAATACTCGCGCACGTCTGCGGCACCGAGCAGGATCCGCAGCCTCTCTCAGAACAGGTCGCAAAACTGTGCAATGCTGGAATCGAGGTGTTCCCAACGAACGCACTCATGGCGATTGCGAGTGCACTGATCTCAAGAAAAGGAAAGATTAGTGATTCAACAATGGAAGATGTCTACGGAACTTACCTCACAGGTTTCTAGTTGGAGGGAATGGACTTGGTCGACAATATTCTCAGGCTCTTCTCTTCGGAGCTCAAAGTCATCAACATTGGGCTTGAACTATTCAATGACGCTTTGAAGGCTCAAGGCGTCAACTCTGTTCAGGTCTCATGGCAGCCGGCTCCGAAGCTCGAGAAAGAGTATGAGGACATACTCTCTAAGATACTCTAGATCCCACACGAGCGTTTCGTCTAGCAGGGGGCCTTGAGGTCAACTAGTATTTTGTATGCTCTCCAGTGTCAGAAAAGCGTCATCGTTTGAGTGTAAAACTCCTATATACGGACAAGCAGGCACCCATGGACTGATTCGCCATGTCCGATGAGAAACCGCAAATCAAGGTGAACGTGATCAATCCAACTCACGCGATGTTGGTTCGTTCCGAATCAGGCTTGTCTCGCAGACTCAAGAATCTCCTTCGCAGAGACACGGCTGTTTGAGCCGCGGACATTGCACAGCGAGTTACAATTCGCGAAGCCCTAGCCTCAGGGCTTCACTAGTCGCCGCCTTTTCGCCTAGGAGCTGGCGGTTCTCACCGTCTTGTCTTCTGGGTCGTAGCCTGCTTTGCTTGGTTCTGTTCTTTCGCGCACTCAAGTATAGCTTCGATCATCTGCTTGTATGTTCCGCAGCGGCAAATGTGCCCACTCAGGTAATCTCTGATCTCGCTCTCCGTAGGATTCGGATTCACCGAAAGTAGATAGTGAGCGGTCAGCACGAATGATGGCGTACAGAACCCGCATTGCAGTGCAGCCTTCTCAACGAAGTGTTTCTGTATCGGGGATAGTTGTCCCTCAGGAGCAAGTCCTTCGGCCGTGGTGACTTCTCTTCCATCAGCTTCGATTGCGAGCACAAAACAGGACTTGACAGGCTTGCCATCAAGAAGGACGGTGCACAGGCCGCATTCTCCTCTCCAGCAGCCTGCCTTGACGCTCTTCACGCCGGCCCTGTCGCGTATGACGTCAAGGAGCAGCTCGTTGTCTTTGATCTCAAGCTTTCGATCTACGCCGTTGATCTTAATGCTGATTGAGTGTCTCATCTTCATCAGCTCCCGAGCAGTCTCCGAAGGGCTTTGATCGTCATCACTTCCAGCATGTGCGATCGATATTCCGCTCTTGCAAGAACATCAGTCATAGGTTCAGTCGATTTCCTGATCACGTCGACTGCTTCATCAATCAGCTGCGAGACGGGGGTTTTGCGTTTGAACAGTTCCTCCACTTCGTGGACTCTTGCTGGTGTCGGAGCGATTGCCCCGTAAGCGAACCTCACCGTTCTGCTTTCGGGCTTAGTAGGATTCGCGCACAACGCTGCCAAGTTTACGACGCTGAACTCGCTGCTCGATGTGTGCTTCAGGAATAGGCTCTTTGAGTGTTCAGGTGGGGACTTGAGATGGGTTGCGACTGCGATTTCGTTCGGCTCGAGCGCAGTCTCTGCCACGCCCTTGATGAATTCCGACATGGGAATGCGTCTTCTTCCCTTTACGCTGGCGGCTTCGATTTCTGCGTCAAAGAGTAGGAGTGGTGTTGGGCCGTCGACGTATGGAAGTGCTTCGCAGACATCTCCAAGGAGTGTCGAGCGGTTTCTGAGGACGGGGTCGCTGAGAAGAGAGATGCAGTCTCGAAGTGCCTTGTATTTCTCTTTCAGTGGTTCATAAGCCAGAAGCTGGTTCATAGTTGACGTGGCGCCAATCGTCAAGCCTTCGGCGCCTTCATCGCGAAGTGTGTGAAGTTCATCGATCGCCTTGATGTCCACGACCCAGCGCGGGTCAACGAGTCGTTCCTTCATGAATGCAAGCAGTCCAATCCCACCAGCCAAGATTTTGGCTTCGTCTTTATGCTCGTCTAGGAGCTGCAGGGCCTCTTGCAGTGTCTTCGGCTTCATGTACTGAAACTCTGGAAGGGTGAGGTATGATGATCCGAACGACATCTTACTCGCCTCCGCTCTCCTTCAGCTTGCGTTTCGCTTCCTCGATCAGCTCGGGTCTTTGCTCCTGTATTGCTCTCCAGACGTTTTCAGGCGTCATTGGGACATTTGTGATCTGCACGCCGATTGCGCGGTAGACGGCGTTCGCAATTGCCGGTGCAACGCCGATCATTACGACCTCGCCGAGTCCACGTGCACCATGTGGGGCATCACTTTGGGGTGTCTCGACGATTATCTCTTCCATCTCTCGAGCCATCTCTTTGGCTCTGAGTATTCTGTAGTTGGATAGGTTAGGGTTCAAGACCCAGCCTTGCTCGTCGAAGATGATCTGTTCGTAGAGTGCTGCGCTCTGGCCCATGATGAAGCCGCCGTCGATCTGGCATTTCACGAGTAGCGGGTTGATGGCTTTGCCAATGTCAAAGGCTTGAGATCCCTTCAGAACCTCGATCTCTCCAGTCAGGACATCGACTTCGATCTCGACTCCTGTTGCTCCGAATGTGTGGAAGATTGTTGGAACGCCTTGGCCTGTGTCAGGGTCGAGGTATGTGGTGAGTGGTGACATGAACTTACCGCGGCCTATTATTGGGCCGCCGATCGAGCTTCCATTTGGGTACGTGTAACCGAACACGACTTCGGATAGTGGTAGTCCATGCCATGGGTAACCTTTCACGAAGACCTGCTCGTTGGCGATCTCTAGGTCCTGAGGTTTGACTTTCAAGACTTGAGAGGCGACCTCTTTGATCTGGGCTTTGGCGTCACGGAGGGCGTCCATCACAGCCACTCCGTCGGTGAAGAGTCCTCGACTGCCCACTGTTTGCCAAGTGTAAGCTGACATGTCGGTGCTTCTCACGAGCCCGACGCGGACTTTCTCGACCGGTATCCCAAGCTCGTCAGCCACGATCTGGCTGAGGCTCGTCGGCGTTCCCTGCCCAAAAGAAGCAGTACCAATGATCAGGTCCACAGACACGTCTTCGTTGAACTTCACGATCGCTGAGGCAGCAGCGTTGGGCGGTTGCGCCGGGCCTTTCACGCAGGCGGCCATGCCCTTCCCCCTGAACCTGCCAGGTCGACTGGGTTTCTCAGAAGGTTGTCCCCAGCGAATCGACTCGGTTACTGACTTGAGACACTTGACTGGGTCTCCAGCATCCTCTCGGAGTCGCTCGCCGGTGCCCGTCTCCGACTTCCCCGGTATGAGCAGGTTCTTCAATCTGAGTTCGACTGGATCCATTTTCAGCTTCTCGGCTGCCATGTCCATGGTTCTCTCAAGCGCCCAGTGACTTTCCGGGTAGCCGAAGCCTCGCATGGAGCCGGTTGCGCCTTTCGTTGTGTACACGGCAAGTGACTCGCAGAATATGTTAGGAACTTCGTAGCATCCTTCAGACGAGTATCCTGCGGCTCGGCACACATTCACAGTATAATCAGCGTAGCCGCCTGCATCCATGACGAAACGCGCTTTGTAAGCAGCCATTTTTCCATCTTTCTTGAATCCAGCTTTGACTGACGCATGGAACCCTTCTCTGACTGTTGATGAGCAGAATTGCTCTCTCCTAGAGAGGACGAGTTTAACCGGTCTGTAGCCGGCTCTCTTTGATAGTAGTGCGACGAGTGGTTCCCAACCGATTCCAACTTTGCCGCCGAATCCTCCGCCACACAGAGGCGCCTTGATTACGATCTTGTCGATCGGGATCCCGAGTGACAGGGCCATCAGATAACGTGTGGAGAATGGTGACTGGGTGCTCGTCCAGATCTCAATGGTTCCATCCTTCTTGTAGTGAGCAACAAGGCATTGGGTCTCCATGTATGCGTGACTGATGTGTGGCATGTAAAACTCTCCCTCGACAGTTATGTCGGACTCTTTGAGGCCTTTCTCAACGTCGCCTCTCACCAGCTTGAACTGGTTCGCAATGTTTGTACCAGGAATGGGTTTGAATGCTGGCGAGACTCTGTACTCAGCCATCTTCTCATGGACAATTGGTGCGCCGGGCTTGAGCGCCTCCATTGGGTCAAAGACCGTCGGCAGTGGCTCGTACTCAACCTCAACTTGGTCGATCCCTCGTTCTGCGGCTTCGAGTGTCTCAGCGATCACAGCCGCGACGGGGTGACCAACCCATCTTACCTTGTCGATGGCCAGTACGTCTCTATCACCGACATAGATACCCAACCTGTATGGAAATTCCCGCCCAGTCGCTACAGCAACAACTCCAGGAACCTTCTCAGCCTTGCTCGTGTCTATCTTGACTATCTTCGCATGGGCTT
>Ga0315280_10007603_pt1 | contig 14489 bp, 11 predicted proteins | sample YL17G06_40_MG_FD_203697 | JGI IMG/M metagenome (GOLD analysis project Ga0315280, IMG submission 203697) | Sediment microbial communities from Yellowstone Lake, YNP, Wyoming, USA - YL17G06_40 | ecosystem: Environmental > Aquatic > Freshwater > Lake > Sediment | place: USA: Wyoming | collected...
CTCGTCAATGGCATCCAGTATGAGCGGCTCAATGAGTGGTATGAGATGACGAGGCTCGACGAGTCCTTCGAGGATTGGGCTGAGTATCTTCAGCCTGCCGGGAAGTCCTACTACGAAGAGGTGAAGTGCGAATCAGGCGTCGAGCGGGAGTTCGTCCGAGGGCTTGAAGAGCGGGAGGATGTCCTGCTCTACATCAAGCTCCCGTGGTGGTTCACCGTGCCGACGCCTGTTGGTGAGTACAACCCCGATTGGGCGGTCGTCATGGGCGCCCCCGAGGGCGGCGACGAGACCCACGTCTACCTCGTCCGAGAGACGAAGAGCACAACCAACCTCGACGACCTCCACCCCGACGAAGCACGACGCATTCGTTGTGGGCGCAGGCACTTTACCGACGCTCTGGGCGTGGACTACCGAGTGGTCGCCAAGGCGAGCGACCTGCCGTGACCCGACCCCGGGTTCGCTCGCGGCGCGGCCGACCGCCTCGCCGCCTCCAGCATCCCCCAGGAGAAGCTCGGGCCTGGGAAGTGGAACAACCTCGTGCTGTTCCTCCGCGAAGCCCTTCTCAGAGACGGCAAGGGCAACCCCATCCCACTCGAGCAGTTCGGGCCGGTCGTCAGGATCGCCTGGACCCCCGCGGCCGCGAACGCGGACCAGCCCGTGACCTGGTACATCGACAGCCTCAGCCTGCTGAGCGAGGAGGAAGCGCCATGATGCCACGTCAGCGAGGGTTCACACTCATTGAGCTGCTCGTGGTAATCGCGATCATCGCGATCCTGGCGGCCATCCTCTTTCCGGTGTTCTCCCGGGCTCGCGAGTCGGCCCGCCGAACGCGCTGCGCCGCGAACCTCAAGCAGCTCGGCCTAGCCTTACAGATGTACGCCTCGGACTACGATGGGCTCATCCCGACCACCTTTGGCGCGCCTCACCACATGATCTGGCGCGATGACCTCGGCCCGGTGGCTCACGGCCGCCTCATGCCCTACATGCGCAACCTCTCTCTGTTCTTCTGCCCGACGGCGGACCGCGTCAAGGAAGACAGTAACCCTGGGGGCAAGGGATGGGGAGGCGGCCTCGGCGGCGCGTGGGCCAACTACCTCTACCGCAATGGAAAGGCCAACAGCTCCGAGGTGCTCGACGAGAACGAAGGCTTGGCCTTGATGATGGACTACAACAACCCCGGCGACAGCGGCACGCAGTCCAAGAGCCACCACGAGGACTTCGTCAACATCCTCTGGGCCGATGGCCACGTGAAGGGCTACGACAACCGCGACCGCGCCCTCTCGATCGAGAAGCACCAGGTCAACGACTGGGGCACGGCCTTCGCCGCCGTCTTCCTCCGCGCCGACCAGAAGGGCTAGCGCGCCTCTCACTCCAGGCACATCCCGAGCAGGAGAACATCCCTCGACAGGGGAACCCCTCACCAGTCGGCAGCCTGGCTGCGTGACTGGCCTGTGTCCGACACGGGGGGTGTGTGCCATGTCTGCAACGGGGGAGTCGCCTCAGAGGGTCACCGCCGGCGTTCACCTGACGCACGCTAAGACGCACATGGCGAGGGGGAAGGTCGACCGCGCGCTGGAGGAAGCTCACCTCGCCATCGAGGCCGACCCGAGCTTCGAGGACGCCCGGCGCTTCGTCGCCGAAGCGTATGAGCGTCTGGGCGAAACGCGAAAGGCCGTTCACCAGTACGAGGAACTCCTGTTCAAGCACCCGAACGACGAGGAGCTTATCGCCAGGATCGAGCGCCTTGACCCGCAGACTGCCGCCAAGCACCGACGGCTGGCCGGGGTCGCCCCCGACCCGTTCGTCTCCGGTGGCCGGCTCGCCGCCACCAGCGGCGACGACCTCTCCGATATGGACGAGATCGACCTGCCTGCCGGTCGCGGCCAACCCGCGCTGGCAGTCTCGCCCGAAGGGCCGACCGAGCTCGAGGACATGGAGGACTTCTCGCCAGTCGAGGAGACGATGTCGACCCGAGTAGAGCTGCACGTCGAGGCCGGCGTCTTCGAAGAAGAGGAGATCGGCAGGGCCACCCAGCCGGTGCTTCAACCCGAGCAGTATGAGTACGAGGATGAGCGCAAGATCCGGGAGAGCATCGCGGCCCTGGCGCCCGTGAAGGAGCTGCTCGGCAAGCAGCGCAGCCTGTGGGCCCTCGGCGAAGTCCTGGACGAGCTGCTGGCCCAGACTCGCCCGCTCACCTACACCGAGAACGAGGAGGCGGCGAACGCCTTCTTCTACGCGGGCTCCATTCTCGGCGCGAACACGACGGTGCCCTGCGTGATCACCGACCCATCGCTCTGGCCGCTTATCTGCGGGCCCCTGGCCGCGTATGTCATCATCCCGACGGGGGCGCTGGAGGCCCTCAACGCCACCGAGCTGTACTTCCTCGCCGGGCGCACGCTCTCGCGGGTCGTGTGCAGCCAAGTGGCGCTCAGCGACGCCATCGCCGCCATGCTGCCGCCGCCCAAGCCAAGCTCGAAGCTGGTCGACCTCCAACGCCAGGCGGCCGCCAAGGGGATAGGCGGCCCCGAGGCGCTCAGCGACCCCGGCCAGCGGGCGAAGCTCCAGGGCCACCTCCACACCTGGCGGCTGCGCGCCGAGCTGACGGCCGACCGGGCGGGCCTCGTCTGTTGCCAGAGCCCCGATGACGCGGCCTCCGCCATCGCGAAGCTGACGGCGCCCAACGCCGCCGCGGCCCGCGCGCTGTCGCCCGAGGCGCTCGAGCAGCGCTTCGCCGGGCAGGACCTCGGCCAGATCGCCGCCATCGGCCTCGACCGGGATCCGGCGACGAGTGAGCCGTACGCCTACTACCGCATCCGCATGCTCAAGTGGTGGAGCACCCAGGCGGGGTACGCGCAGCTGATCGCGCCGCCGACGTAGAGCCTGGCCTGAAGCCCGTGGCGCGGCCCTCCAGCGCTGCAGAAGTTCCGCATCAACCGCTGAGGTGAACGCTTTGAACGCACAGACGCTGTCCCTGCTGCAGGAACTCACCGACGCCAACGGCCCGCCCGGCTACGAAGGCGCCATCGCCGACATCGTGGCGAAGCACCTGCAGGACTTCTGTGACGTCGACCGGGACAACCTGGGCAGTGTCATCGCCCGCAAGGACGGCGGCGCGGGCGGCCCGAAGGTGATCCTGGCCGGCCACATGGATGAGATCGGCTTCATCGTCAAGCACGTCACCGACAAGGGCTTCATCAGGTTCCACGGCCTGGGCGGGTGGCTGGACCAGGTGGTCTTGGCCCAGCGCGTCATCGTCCAGACCTCGAAGGGGCCGGTCGAAGGCGTGGTCGGCGCCAGGCCGCCACACCTGACTCCCGCTGACGAGCGGGGGAAGATGGTGACCGTCGAGAAGATGTTCATCGACGTGGGCGCCAGGAACGGCAAGCAGGCCCAGGATACCCTCGGCATCCGCCCGGGCGACGCCATCGTGCCGGCGAGCAAGTTCACGCCTCTGGCCAACAGGAAGATGCTGCTCGCCAAGGCGTGGGACGATCGCGTTGGGGTGGCGCTGATGGTCGATGCGCTCCGCGCGCTGCGCGGCAAGAAGCACCCCAACGTGCTCTACGGTGCGGGAACGACGCAAGAGGAGGTCGGTCTGCGCGGCGCGCAGACCACCGTGCAGGCGGTATCACCCGATGTCGGCCTGGTCCTCGAGACCGCCATCGCCGGCGACGTGCCGGGAATCGAGGAGGACGGCAACCCCAAGCTCGGCCTCGGTGTCGCCATCTACGTCTTCGAGGGCTCGGCGATCCCGAATCTAAAACTGCGCGACCTCGCGCTCGACATCTGCCGCAAGCAGAAGATCAAGCACCAGGTCGCCTTCCTCGCCCAGGGGGGCACCGACGCCGGCCGCATCCATGTCCACGCCCGCGGCGTGCCGTCGCTCGTCATCTCGGTGCCGACCCGCCACATCCACACCCCGGCCGGGGTGCTGCAGACCGATGACTACGACGCCGCGCTCAAGCTCACGCTCGAGATGATCCGGGCCCTCGACGCCAAGACCGTCGCCTCGCTCACGCGCTGATCGCGGAAAAAGGGACGGAGCCTTCTTCCAGGAAAGCCCGAATCTCCGGGCTTTCCTGGAAGAAGGCTCCGTCCCTTTTCCCGTTCTTGGCTCACGCCTTCGGTACGGGCGGAAGTGGCGTGTTGTCCTCCACCATCTCCTCGAACGTCACCCTCCGCTTCTCGTAGAGCGACTTGCGGATCATCAGGCCGATGTACGAGGCGGCCACTCCGTTCTCGATGCCCACGTAGGCCGCCTCGGGCTTCTTGGCCTTCGCCGCGTCGAGGAAGTTGGCCAGGTTCTCCGCGGTGTCGCCGCCGGGCCCTTCGCCGTTCCGTCTCTCGCTCTGCCCCTGAAGCTGGATGAACTGCCCGAGCACATCCACGCCGCCCTTGGTGCCGATGAACTGCGTGTTCATCCCCGAGAACCCCGGCGGGCTGATCCAGCCGTGCGAGTAGTGGACCACCAGGCCCTTGGGGTACTCCAGGAGGGTGGCGTAGTAGTCGGTCACGTTGCGCTGGGTGTCCTGCGGCTCCACGACGTTCGTCCGCCCTAGCGTGTAGGCCGAGAGCGGGTGCTCCCCGATGGTCCACCACATGAGGTTGAACTCGTGGACAGCCTGCTCCAGCATCCAGTCGCCCGAGAGCGCCCGGTCGTTGAACCAGCGGCCCAGGCTGGCCCAACCGTTCCACCGGTAGAACCGCCCCTCGAGCAGATCCCCGATCTCGCCGGCCTTCACCCGCCGCACGATATCGGCTCGTGCTTGGCTCGCCCCCCACTGGAACCCGATCACGACGACCACGTTCGGGTGGGCCTTCCTCGCCGCCTGGATCAGCTTGAGCTCCTTCGCGGTGATGGCGAGCGGCTTCTCGCCGTAGAAGGGTTTCTCAGCCTCCAGGGCGTCGATGTACATCCGCCCGTGCCAGTAGCACGGGGTCGCCATCACGACGCAGTCGAGCTGGCCCGACTGGAGCAGCTTGCGGTACTCGTACGGCCCCGCGCCGAACGCCTCCGGCCGCTTTCCCTGCGCCTCCTGGACCATGTTGCAGCCCCTATCGAGGTTGCCCGCGTCGATGTCGCAGATGGCCACCACGTCGGCCTTGTTCAGGTCGAGGACGGCCTTCAGCAGCCCGGTCCCGCGGCCGCCGACACCGATGAACCCGCACCGCAACCGCTCGCCCGACTCCTGGCCCTCAGCCCGCAGGGCCGATCCGGCCAGGCCCAGGGCCAGACCCGCCGACCCAGTGAGCAGGAACTCCCGTCTCGTCAGACCGTTCGCCATCACGAAACCCTCCCTAAGCCTTGAGTCTTCGCGTAGGCCGGTCGGTCTTCCGACCGGCAACACCGTCCGGATTCCACGCAGGAATGCCGGCCACCTCACTCGACCACCAACAACCATCCCTTCGCCCGCTCGATCGGTATCTCCTCGTCCGGGCGGAACTCCGCCGGCCCCTGGAAGAACCCGATCGCCGGCGCTTTCAGCCTCGCCTTCCCCGGGTCGAGCCCCAGCGCCCTCCAGTCGATCCTCAGCCGCACCTTCACCACCTCCGCGGCGCCGCCGGGCGCCTGCGGGTCCTGGCGCGTCACCGGCCGCGTCGAGGAGAGCACAAGCCGCCCGAACCCAGCCGGGTCGTGGAACGAGCCCGACACCGGCGACCAGCAGGAGAGCTGCTTCACCGGCGTCTGCTGGTCCCGGCACACGTTGAACCCGATGGCCTGTCCCTCTGCCGGCGGCTTCATTCCGAGCGACGCAAAGGGGATGCTGATCTCCCCCTCCCAGTACCCCTCGTGTACCGACGCCCGGTAGGTCCAGTCGCCGTTCCACTTCATGTCCATGCTCCGGCCGTCGGCGAGGACGCCACGGCTGTTGCCGATGAACTGGTAGTACGCGGCCTGGCCGGGATCGGGCTGGATGAAGAACTCGATTGCATCGTCCTCCCACACCATGCCATCGCGCGCAGTCGTTGCGGCCCGAAGCCCCCCGCCGGCGTGCGCGCAGCGGAAGGCAAGGTACAGCCGCTCGCCGTCGCGGGCAGCAAACGCCTCCGTCTGCGGGTCCGCGAACTGGTCCGTCCCGAGCACCATGAGGCTCGCGAGCCGGGCCGCCTGGTCCCACTCCCCCGGCTGGAGTACACCGTCGACGCTGGGGGCGGCGGTCACGGAGCCGGTGATCGCCTCCGGTCGCGGGCGCTGCCCCGGCCAGTGTCCCAGGGCGATGAGCGCCTTCCCTGGCCTGCGGTACACGGTGGCAAGCACGTCCTCCCGGTTAGTCCTCACCGGGCACTTCGGCGACCAGTACCCGAGCATCTCCGCGTCCTGGATGCCGAACTCATCCCAGAAGCGCCACATGCCCGGCGCCGACGGATGCTGTCGGCTGGTCATGCCGTACACCATCCCCCGGTAAGGGTTGCCGCCCGTCTCGTAGTTCAGCATCTCCCCCGTCAGCCCAAACGGTATCCCGGAGATCTCCACCAGCCAGTAGTCCGGCGGCAGGTTGTAGTCGTACAGCTCACCGAACCAGAGGTTGCTGAGGTACGGGAAGTGCTCCAGGTCGTGGTTCGCCGGGCTGACGCGCCGGTCCGGGTCCCAGGGCGGAGACCAACAGTCGCCGGAGTGGAAGTTGATGCGGTAGTCCGGGCTGTTCCGCGACATCACCTTCGCCACGCGCTTCATGATCTCCCGGTCATACCCGATCCCATCCAGGTAGAGGCCATCGATCCCCGTATTTCGCATCAGCCACTGCAGGCCCTCGACGTAGTAGTTGTGCCACCGGGACAGTGGCTGCTGGGAGATCGCCGCGTCGTGATCGCCCTCCCAGAGCGGCTGCCGCCAGGCGGGCAGGTAGCCGGAGACCAGGTGCTCCTTCAGCCAGGGATAGCCCCCGCCCTCAAGCCCGAACAGCGTGTCCCCGACCTTGGTCACAGTGGTGGAGCGCGTGACGAAGACCTCATCTCCCAGGCTCCTTAGTGGCCACATCTCCACCACGTGGTTGCTGATCTGGCCCACGGTGTAGTAGACGTTGACCCCCTTCGGTGGGGTCTCCACCCGCCGGGAAGAGAACGTGATCGCCTGGCCGCTCTCGTCCGGGGTGGTCTCGATGACCCCCTCCAGCTTCCCCGCCGCTCCCTTCTCCGGCCGCGTCTCGCTCTGGCCCACCGCCGAGAACGTGTCGCAGAGCAGTGTGTGCTCATCGACTGCGGGAGCCGCGGCCGCGCCCTCCTCGTACGGCTCATCGGTGATCTTCACCGCCCCGAGGACGAATCCCCCGGAGAAGTGCAGCGTCGCCCCGCCCAAGCTGTCCGGCAGAATGCCCCGGTAGGGCGCCGCGCCTAGGAGCTTGCCGTCCACGAAGACCGCGAGCCGCTCACCCCATGACAGGCTCAGCAGGTGCCTGTCGCCCTGGTTCCAGTCCGGCGAGTGCGTGCCGAAGAGGATCGGGTACTGGTTCTGCGACGGCGCTCCTTTGCGCACGTACACCCTCAGGCCCCGGTCGTCGATGTTCCAGTAGAACCCGAGCTCGTCTTCGTTGGGGAAGCCCAGGTGGAAGAGCCCCTGGTTGTACTGCGCCTGTCCCGCCCCTCCCGCGTGCGGGTCGAAGTTCACCGTCGCCCACACGTGGAGCGTGCCCCGCTCCGGGTTGATCTGCCCCGGTGCGGGGTACGTCAACCCGCCGAAGTCCACCGTCCTGTACTTGAGGGCCTTCACAGCCTGCACGGTCGCCTTCAGCCGGTCGACCGTGAGGAACGGGTAGTTGATGTACGGATGGTCGGGGCACCCGTGGTGGATGTGCAGGATGTTCCCCTCACCGTTGGGGTCGCCGTAGCGCCAGTTCCAGTGGCGCTGGTCGATGGGCTTGAACGGCGTGATGAGCAGCCGGAAGCGGAACGCGATCTCCTCACCCGCCTTCAGCCGCCGCTCTCCGCTGAAGGCCCGCACCAGCACCCGGTCGCCCGCCTCATAGATCGTGCAGCCACCCCGCCCGCCGTTGCTCCACGAGTCCGGGAGACCGACATCGCGGAGGGTGACCCCCTCCCACACATCCTTGGGCCCCATCAGCTTGAGTTGCAGGCCGGCGTCGGCATCGCCGAGCCACACCATCTCGTTCGCCCGCTCGATGTCCCACTTCCAGTCCCACTCCGCCGGCCGGTAGCCCCCGCGCTTGCCCATCCCCATCATGTAGGGCGCCACGTCCCGGCGCAGCGGCAGCTCGAGCCGGATGTCCCGGACAGTCATCTCTCTCTGCGCCTTCGCCGTCGCTCGGAACGTGACGCACCCATCGAACTCCATCCTCGATTGCACGGTGAGCGCGAGGCCGTCGGCCTGGCTGCTCGTCTGCCGCTCGACCTTCCCCGGTGTCAGCTTGGTGGTCCGTGTCTGGCTTGCGGCCCACCGCGCTCGCCCGGCCGCCGACTCGATCACCAGCTCCATCGGCGCCGCGAGGATACTCCGCCCATTGCTCGTGATGCTCTCCAGGAGCCCGGTGCTGCCGAACCGCACCTCGCGCCCCAGGCACCTGATCACGTCGCCCTTCACCTCAAGCCGCGTGAAGGGCGGGATGACCTCGTCATCGATCCCCAACGTTGAGTTGAGCCACCGGAGCCTGGCCATCCGCCACAGCTCACTGTCTCCGCGATCCGCCAGCGCTGGCCCCGCGACCTTCAGCTCCACCTTCACGACGCTCTCCTCGTCCCCCTCCGGTCGCACCCTCACCTCGCCCCGGTACGTGCCCGACGCGTCGCTGGGCAGATCCACTCCCATCCACAGCGCCCTGACCTGCCCCTCGGCGACGTCGAAGGTTCGCTTCATCGGCCGCCTGAGCCAGTCCGTGCCACCCAGGTTGAAGCACGTCAGGGCCGACCCCGGGATCGCCTTGCCCCCTTCGCCGGCGAGATCGGTGAAGCGGATCGCGAGGTCCTTGATCGGCTTCCGCGCGGCGCATACGCCGATCTGGAAGGCGTAGTACTCGCCCGGCTGCGCCTCGCCGCGGAAGACGTCGCTCGGCCCCTGCTTGGTCCACTTCAGGGGGAGGTCATCGGACATGCGAATGGGGTACTTGCGGTCCTCGGGGAAGGGGAGGTAAGCCCGGTTGGGATAGCGTCCGAGAAGCTCCGCCGTCTCCGCCTCGGTGGCGATGACCTCCATCGGGTCCATCCGGTGGAACTCGCCCCGCGCCTGGATCTCCACTAGCTGCGCCCTCGGCAGCGCCCGCCACGCGCCCGCTACCAGCTTCTCCGCCGTCAGCCCGTTCCTTGTCCGCCACGGCGCGTCAGCCGTGTCCTCCCGCGCGAAGTACGTGCCGGCATCGTCGAAGTTCCCGGTACCGGGGTTGTACGGCAGGTAGTACACCTCGTAGTTCCCCGGCACGGTTGCCGGCTGGAAGACGATGTCCCCTGCCTCTCGGGTCACGGTGGCGGGCACCACGTTCGTGACCCGCTGTCCCGTGGCCGCATCGTAGACGCGGATGTCCTTCTTCTCGGGCTCGCGATCCCGCCGGCGCCATTCGATGTGCGCCCACACGGCTTCCGCCGGCTGCTCGACCCGCACGAGCGCGCGGTGATTCCCTCGCCCCGCCTCAGGCCACGATCCGACGCCGTACCTCACTTCCTCCGCCCATCCCAGACCGCCGCCCACCGCCGCCAGCACCAGAGCAATGGCTCGCATCGGTCTCCTCCTGCACTCGGCATGCGATCCCATCCCTTCCTCGCGCCGTCGCGGCAGACCTCGCCTCCGCGATCGACAAGGAATCCGCGGCTCCCCGCAGGAACAGGAGCGCTGCCAGTGCCACAGTCGCAGGTAGGAGGTCCCCCATGGACGCTATGCAGGCCATTCTCACTCGACGGAGCATCCGCCGCTACACCTCCGACCCGGTGCCTCCCGGGCAAGTGGACCGCCTCCTCGCCGCTGCGATGGCCGCCCCGTCCGCCGGCAACCAGCAGCCCTGGCACTTCGTCGTCATCCGCGACCGGTCACTCCTGGACGCGGTCCCGAAGTTCCATCCGTACGCAGGCATGCTGAAGGAGGCGCCTGTGGCCATCCTCGTGTGCGGGGATGTGAACCTGGAGAAGCACGAGGGCTACTGGGTCCAGGACTGCGCCGCAGCGACCCAGAACCTGCTCCTCGCCGCCCATGCGGAGGGTCTGGGCGCGGTGTGGCTGGGCCTCTACCCCCGGCCCCACCTTGTCGCGGGTATTCGCGAGCTCCTCGGCCTGCCCGACCACGTCCTGCCCCTCGCCCTCATCGCCCTCGGCCAGCCGGGAGAGGAGAAGGGGCCGGCGGAACGGTTTGACCCCTCGCGGGTCCACCACGATCGGTGGTAGACGCAGCAGGCGAGAGGTGCCTGGTCGCCTGCGACGAAACAGTGCGCCCGTTGCGTAGGAGTGTCGTACCGTAGGTCGGGTCTCGGAAGCCGACATCGCCGTTGGAGGAGCGGTTTCAACCGCGATCGCGTTCGCTCACAACCAGGTGATCCCATGCCAAACCCAATCCGCGTAACCGTCTGGAACGAAGGCCGTCACGAGAAGACGAACGAAGCCATCGGCAAGCTATACCCCGAAGGCATGCACGGCCAGATCGCCAAGCACCTTCGGGCGCAACCCGGCCTCGAGGTCCGCACCGCGACCCTCGATGAGCCCGAGCACGGACTGACCGACGATGTCCTCGCGAGCACGGATGTCCTGACCTGGTGGGGGCACATGGCCCACCACGAGGTGCAGGACGCCATCGTCGGCAAGGTCCACGAGCGCGTGCTCGACGGCATGGGGCTGATCGTGCTCCACTCGGGCCACTACTCCAAGATCTTCCGGCAGTTGATGGGCACAACGTGCGCGCTCAAGTGGCGGGAGATAGGGGAGAAGGAGCGCATCTGGGTGGTGGAGCCCGGGCACCCGATCGCCGAGGGCCTCAACGAGTACTTCGAGATTCCTGCGGTGGAGATGTACGGCGAGCGGTTCGACATCCCGGCGCCCGACACACTCGTGTTCATCTCCTGGTTCCAGGGCGGCGAGGTGTTCCGCAGCGGCTGCTGCTACAACCGCGGGAAGGGGAAGGTCTTCTACTTCCGCCCCGGCCACGAGACCTATCCGATCTACTACCACAAGGACGTTCTCCGCGTCATCGTCAACGCCGTGCGCTGGGCTGCGCCCACCGACGGCCCGCAGATGAACTTCGGCAACGTCCAGCCGCTGGAGAACGTGCCTTCGTAGGCCGTTCCGCCCTTGGCGTTCCGGGTCTCGCGTCCTCGACTCCCGCCTTCAGGAGCCCTCTGTGGCCCTCGAGTACCGCAGCGACGACTGGGACACGTACCGGATGGACTTCCGCGACCCGCACCAGCGCATAGAACCGCTGGAGCAGGAGATCGCCGTCGTTGACGAAGCCCTCCGCACCCTCCAGCAAGCCGGTGTCCTCCCCCACACCATCTACGACCAAGAGAGGATGCTCGCCCACCGCCAGGCGGTCGCGGAGCACTTCGACATTCCCTGGACCGCGATCACCCACCGCATGCAGCGGCTGCTCTATGCCATCAGCGCGATCAAGCAGCCACGCAACCTGATCGCGGCCGGCGTCTTCTGCGGGAACACGTTCATCTCCAACGCCGGCGCGGCGGTGGGTCCCGGCGCCTCCTACGAGGCGAGCAGGCTGATCGGCGTCGAGATCGTTCCGGCGGAGGCCGAACGCGCCGAGCGCAACGTTCGCAGGATCGACCCGACCGGCGCGGCGTACGTCCTCGCTGCCGACGCCGTCGACGTGGTGGCCGAGTTCGACGAGCCGATCGATCTCCTCTACCTCGACGCCGATGGCGATCGTGGCCGAGGCAAGGCGATCTACCTCGAGATCCTCGAAGCCGGCTATGACAAGATGCCGCCCGGCAGCGTCGTCCTGGCGCACAACAGCGCGAACAGCGGCGAGCAGTTGCAGCCGTATCTCAAGTTCGTGCGCGACTCGGCGAGTATGGCCGCCAGCGTCAACGTGGTCTTCGACCCGGAGGGCCTCGAGGTGTCGGTCAAGTAGGGGCGCGATTCATCGCGCCCGATCGCGTAGCGGCGCCATTCATGGCGCCAGTGCCGTTCACCACCAAACGCCTGGACAGAGGGGACCTCACATGGCAGACCTGAAGCTGTCCGCCTGCATCGAGATGATCTTCAACAACGTGCCCGAGTTCGTGGACCGCATCGACCGCGTCGCGCAATGCGGCTTGCCGGCCTTCGAGTTCTGGGGCTGGCACGGGAAGAACCTCACGGCCATCCGCGAGCGGGCCGACAAGCTCGGCCTCACCATCGCCGCCATGGGCTGCGACTCCTCGGGCGCCCTGGTGGACCCCGACAACACCGACGCCTGGGTCGCGGGCGCCAGGGAGTCCATCGCCCAGGCCAAAGAGTTCCGCGTGCCCACCGTGATCGTGACCACGGGCAACGAGATGGCGATCCCCCGCGAGAAGCAGCACGCGGCCATCGTCGCCGGCCTGAAGGGCGCGGCGCCCGGGGCTGAGGCCCAGGGCATCAACCTCGTCCTCGAGCCGCTCAACATCCTCGTCGATCACCGCGGCTACTACCTGTCCACCTCGACCGAGGGCTTCGAGATTCTGCGCGAGGTCGGCAGCCCCCGCGTGAAGCTGCTCTACGACATCTACCACCAGCAGATCACCGAGGGCAACCTGATCCAGACCATTACGCGGAACATCGACCTCATCGGCCACTTCCACCTGGCCGATGTGCCGGGCCGGCACGAGCCGGGCACGGGCGAGATCAACTACGTGAGCATCTTCCGCGCCATCGCCAGTACCAGCTATGGCGGGTTCGTCGGCCTGGAGTTCGCACCCACCGGCGACCACGCCGCCGCCCTGGCCTCGACCAGGAAGATCGCCGGCCTCTGATACTGCCGTCCGCGTAGGCGAGTCGCTCCGCGACTCGCACTGCCGTGCGCCGGAGACTCCGTATGACTGCATTCGGTCGACTGCTCGGGTTGCTGCTAGTGGCTGGCCTGGCCGCGCCGGGCCTGGCGCAGACTCGCGTCCATTCCATCACCGACATCTCGCACGAGTTCACCTTCTACTTCGACGGCCGCTTCGCCGCCAACTACCTCCCCGGCGGCGCCGATGCCCGCAACTGGGGCACCCTCTACAAGTGCGACCTCACGAACGCCAACCTTCTCGTCCTCCAATCGGGCGCCTCGCCCTGCCCGTACCTGATGGAGGACAGAGAGGCCGTCCGGCGATTCCTCGAAGAGGGAGGAGGCGTACTCGTCCTCGGCGACTACGCGGAGTTCCGCGACGAGGAGGACTACCGCCTCAACGGTCTCACGCGGCCCTTCGGCGCGCAGTTCGTCGGCGCTGTAGCGAAGGAGCCCCTGCAGCCGGCCCCGGAGCTGAAGGCGGAGGCGGTCAAGTACTACGGAGGCCGCGCGATCTACGTCGAGGATCCGACCCAGTGGCAGATCCTCATGCGCGACGCGAACGGCGCTCTCGTGATGGTACGGAAGTCGGTGGGCAAGGGGAGCCTCCTCCTGGCCTCGCGCGGCCTGGTCGGCCGCCAGCCCGACGCCAAGGACCCCATCAACGCCGAGTGGTGGACGCCCCTCCTCCAGGACCTCGCGGAGGGCAAGCCCGTCTCCGCCGACCGCCCTCCACAGGGCCAGGGGTCGGAGACTCACCTCACCCGCGACGGGCTCAACATCGACACCAGCGAGTACCTGAAGCCCTACGCCGATGCCACGGCGGACGTCTACTCTCGCGTCCGGCCCACCCTCGAGCGCATCCTCGGTGTGCCACCCTCTCCCGGCATGTTGACCAACCTCATCCTTCTCGCCACCGGTGGGGGCGGGTTCTCTAGTGGTGTCGCCATCGGCATCGGCATCTGGTGGGGCGACTTCCCGAACAAGCAGTACGGCATGGTCGAGCTGCTCTCCCACGAATCCACGCACTCGTGGGTGCTGCCCTTCCCCGAGCCCCTCTGGAACGAGGGTATCGCCACCTACGTCGGCATCCTGGCCGGTCGTGAGCTGGGCCTGAACGCCGACGCCGACGCCACGCTCAAGGGCTGGATCGACGGGGCCAGGCAGCACGACCCCGACCTGACGAAGTGCGATCTCACGGGCCAGAGCGGGCCGGTGCCGCACGTCGTCGCGATGGCCAAACCGATGTGGATCTTCGAGGAGCTGCGGAAGGAGAAGCCCGACATCCTCGCCCGCTACTTCCAGACGAAGCGCAAGCTCATCGACCCGCAGAAGGTGAAGCAGTACACGGCGGACGACTCGGTCGCGGTGCTCAGCATCGCCCTGGGGCGCGATCTCTTCCCCTGGTTCCAGTCCCTCGGCATCAAGGTCGATCGCGCGAAGACGGCCATCGCAGCGAACTGATCGGCAGGGACGCAACTGGGACACACGAGACGGCCCAACCAGGGACGGGCACCCATTCCCCGAAAGCGCGGAACTCCGGGCTTTCCGGGGGTGAGTGCTTGTCCCTGGTTCTGCCTGGTGGTGACGATGATGACGA
>Ga0315280_10007604_pt1 | contig 14486 bp, 8 predicted proteins | sample YL17G06_40_MG_FD_203697 | JGI IMG/M metagenome (GOLD analysis project Ga0315280, IMG submission 203697) | Sediment microbial communities from Yellowstone Lake, YNP, Wyoming, USA - YL17G06_40 | ecosystem: Environmental > Aquatic > Freshwater > Lake > Sediment | place: USA: Wyoming | collected...
AATCTGCTCAAGGAGAAAAACATCCCCAACATCATTACAAAATAATTGGTTACGGTTCAATGGGCAGCAAAAAACTTGCGATACAGCAAAAAGGAGCGATCTGATGTCCCGAAAAATTAAGCGAATGGTAAAAGCTTCTCTAACAGCTCTCTGGTTATGCGTTCTTACTTCGATGGCCGGTCTTTTTGGGGTTGTCACCCCGCCCGAGAAATTTCTTGGTTTTAAAGTCGGCGCTGACTATCATCTGGCAACCTACGATCAAGCCCACCAGTACTTCAGGTTGCTGGAAAAGGAATCGCCGAAGCTAAGGGTGCAGGAAATGGGTAAAACTGGCATGGGAAAGCCCATGATCTATGCGCTAATCACCTCTGAAGACAACATGAAAAATCTGGACAGATATCGGGAAATCTCGCAAAAGCTCGCCCTTGTTGAAGGGCTATCCGAAGAACAAGCCCAGCAGTTGGCTGCTGAGGGGAAGGCAGTAGTCTGGATCAGCGTCGGAATTCACGCGACGGAATGCGCTCCTACGCAGCATGCCTTGGAGCTTGCATACGATCTTATCGCCTCGGAAGACCCGGACACCAAATTTATTCTGGATAACACGATCTTGATTCTGGTCTTTGCCAATCCAGACGGGATGGAGCTGGTTGCCGACTGGTATCATCAGAATATCGGCACACCCTACGAGACGAGTTTTATGCCGTGGGTCTACAACCTCTATGCTGGACATGACAACAACCGCGATTCCTACATGAACAACCTCGTCGAGACTCAGAATATCACCGGGCTCATCAACCGAGTCTGGTATCCGGTTGTGCTTTATGACCATCATCAAGCAGCGCCCTTCCCGGCTCGGATCTGGATCCCGCCGGCCGCAGAGCCGACAAATCCTAACCTCCATCCCCTGTTTATCCGGGGAAAGAATCTGATCGGAAGCGCAATCGGATATGACCTGGACCGGGAGGGGAAGGCCGGAGCGATTTCCAGGTTTTTGTTTGATTTTATTTATCCAGGATACGAGGATTCGTTCGGCGATTATTTTCATATCATCTCGATCATGACCGAGACCGCGCTCTACGCCTATGCTACGCCCCGTTTCTACACTCTCAGAGATTTCCCCGAAGAATACCGTGATCTCACCCCGTCTGCTTTTTATCCCAGCCCCTGGAAGGGAGGCTGGTGGAGGTTGAGGGATGCTGTGGAATACTGCCTGACCGCCTCGAAATCTGTGCTCAGGACTGCAGCACTCTACAGGGAAAGATTCCTGTATGGAAAATACCAAATGGGGAAAGATGTCATAGCGCGGTTTACAAAGGAACCGCCCTATGCCTGGATCATTCCCCAGGAACAATGGGATGGCCCGACGGCGGCCCTGCTGGTCAACCGGCTGCTCCTTCAGGGTATCAAGATCTACAAGGCTGAAAAAAGCTTTGTTTGCGATGGAGTGTCTTATCCGGCCGGAACATGGGTAATCCCCATGAACCAGCCTTTTGCCCTGTTCATTAAAGCAGTCTTTGAAGAGCAGGATTATCCGGATATGACGAAGTATCCTTCCCTTTGGCAGGGGGTTGTCAGGCCGCAAAAATTCCCGGACGCTTATCTGCCTCCTTATGACCTGTCCGGATGGTCCCTTCCTTATCAAATGGGCGTTAAAGCTGTCAGGGCCAATTCGCCGCTCGAAGCCTCTCTAGTCCGGATCCAAAAAGCCGAGCTTCAGAGAAAGCTCGAAGTCAGAGGATCCTGCGCGGCCTATTTGATTTCGCCGCAGGCCAACAACAGCTTTATCGCTGTAAACAGGATATTGAAAAAGGCCGGAGACGTGATGCGGGCAAAAGACACATTCTCAGCAGCAAGCAAAACCTATCCGCCCGGCACGTTCATCGTTAGTTCTAAGAGTATCTCCCCGAGCTATATGGAAAGCCTGGCCGCTGAGCTTTCCCTTGAAATTAAAAGCACGGATCGGATTGATATTACAAAAGGGATTAAGCTCAAAATGCCGAGAGTTGCCGTATATAAATCATGGCGGGCCAGCATGGACGAGGGGTGGACACGGTGGGTTCTTGAGCAGTATGAATTTCCCTTTGCCAATGTCCATAATGCCGAGATTATAGCCGGATCGCTCCGCGAAAAATTTGACGCGATCATCATCCCCTCGATGTCAACCGAAGCGATCGTCGAGGGAAATAAGCCCGGGACGATGCCCCCCAACTATGTGGGTGGAATATCAGACGCAGGCATCGCGAACATCGCAAAGTTTGTAAAAGAAGGGGGAACCTTAATTGCTTTGAATTGGGGCTGTCTTTTTGCCATAGAGAAGCTTAGAATTCCGGCGATCGATGCCTTGAGCAAGGCCAGGGAGGCAGAAGAAGATTACGATGATTCGACCAAAAAGACGAGCCCTCCTGAATTTGCTTGCCCAGGCTCCATCCTCCGGATGAATTTCAACTCGCGCCATCCCGTTGCCTACGGCATGCCGGAGCAAGGTTCGGCCGTATTTTTCTACAGCCCGGCTTTTCAGCTTCTTCCAACAGAAACTTCGGGGAGAAAGGGAGAAGTCATCGCATATTATCCGGATGAAAGCCTGCTCATAAGTGGATACCTCAAGGGTGAGAAATACCTACGCAACAAGGTCGCCGCTGCGGAATTCCCTATAGATGGGGGAAGAGTCATCCTCCTGGGGTTTGGCGTCCAGAACAGGGCTCAACCCTACGGCACGTTTAAGCTTTTATTCAATGCCCTTTATTACTAATACAAACGCATTAAATCGTGTAGCATGGCAGCCGCAACCTTCAAGGTTGTGCTTGGCGCAAGCTAAAGCCTGCGACTACCAAGATGTAAAGAATATTATTTCGTTTGCTTCAAGAATAAGGAGGTATACCTATGAAATTGACCATTGAGAGCTCAGGAAGCCGCCATCATGCTTTGTTGATGATGACAAGCGCGACTATCCTAGGACTATCGTTGACAATTGGCGTTTTAGCACAGGATGATGGCCAAAAAGAGTTGATCCGAACGCAGCTCGAATACACGCGGGCGCACTACACCAAGTATGAATATCGCATTCCGATGCGGGACGGAGTCAAGCTTTTCACAACGGTCTACATCCCGAAGGACTCGAGCCAAACTTACCCCATACTCATGCAGCGGACGCCCTATTCCGTCGCTCCTTACGGTATCGACAACTACAGGCCTGTGCTTGGCCCCTCCGAGGATTTCGAAAAAGAGGGCTTCATCTTCGTCTTTCAAGACGTGCGCGGACGCTATCTCTCAGAAGGGGAGTTTATCGATATCCCCGTTCACAAGACCCATTTCTCCGGACCGACAGACACCGATGAGAGTACGGATACGTCTGATACTATCGATTGGCTGGTAAAACATGTTCCCAAAAACAACGGGAAAGTCGGCATTTGGGGCATTTCCTATCCCGGATTTTTCGCTGCGTTCGGCATGATCAATGCCCATCCCGCTCTCAAGGCGGCCTCTCCCCAGGCGCCTGTGGGCGATGTGGCCAACGGCGATGACGCCTTCCACAATGGCGCCTTCTTCCTGGCCGCAAACTTCAGTTTCTATACGGTTTTCAAGCCGCGCAAGGGCGGGCCTTCACGCCCGGAGAGATTCTTCCGGTTCAACGTCGGCGAGCCCGACGCTTACGATTTTTATTTGCGGATGGGGCCGCTCGCGAACAGCAACGAGAAGTATCTCAAGAATGAGAATGCCTATTGGAACTACAACTTGGATCATCCTACCTACGATGAGTTCTGGCAATCCCGCGCCCTGGTACCGCATATGAAGAACATCAAGCCAGCGGTTCTGTTTGTCGGAGGCTGGTTCGACGCGGAGGACCTTGCCGGCCCGCTGAAATTGTTCCAGGCGCTGGAAAAGAACGGGCCATCCGCGCCAAACACACTCGTCATGGGGCCGTGGTCGCATGGGGGCTGGTCTGAGATGGACGGCGACACTCTCGGCAACCTGAGCTTCGGATCCAAGACCGGAGAATTCTTCCGCCAGAACATTGAACTTCCCTTTTTTGTTTTGAACCTGAAAGGCAAGGGCGATGGCCTGAAGACATCGAAAGAAGGAACGATACCCAAAGCTTGGCTGTTCGAGACGGGAACGAACGAGTGGCGGCGTTTCGACGCCTGGCCTCCTAAGGAAGCCCGCGAAAGGGCTCTCTATCTCGGCGCGCAGGGCAAACTTTCTTTCGAGCCTGAGCCGGAAAGAGACCCCGGCTTCGATGAGTATGTTAGCGACCCAGACAGGCCCGTGCCCGTGATCGGTCACATTGGAGAAGGCATGCCTTTTGATTATATGACCGAGGATCAGCGATTCGCTTCACAACGACCCGATGTTCTAGTCTATGAGACAGAGCCGCTCGACCAGGACATTACAGTTGTCGGGCCGATTACACCGGTGCTAAAAGTCTCCACCTCGGGCACGGACTCGGACTTCGTTGTGAAACTGATCGATGTCTATCCGAACGATTACCCGGACCCGGATCCGAACCCGGCGGAGGTTCATATGGGTGGCTACCAACAATTGGTGCGCGGGGAACCGTTCCGCGGCAAGTTTCGTAAAAGCCTCGAAAAACCGGAACCCTTCGTCCCCGGAAATCCGGAGAAAATCGAGTTCGTAATGCCGGACGTCTGCCACACTTTCCGTCCGGGCCACAGGATCATGATCCAAATCCAGAGTTCCTGGTTTCCTCTCACAGACCGGAATCCCCAGAAATTCGTTGATATTCCGAAGGCTAAGGCTTCTGATTTTCAAAAAGCCGTCGAGCGGGTTTACCTTGGAGGAAATGAGGGAACCCGGATTCGGGTGTTCGTGCTTGAGCAATGAAGAGAGGTACTAGACTTCGATTTCCCTGTATCTTCTTTCGGCAAATTCGAGGAGAAAACGAAAGCTAAAGAGTGAAAGAAAAGCCAGCACCGCGATCAAGGCGATCAGCAGCGTAGTCGAAGGAATCCCGGCCTTGGCAAGAAAAAAAAGCAGAAATCCCAAGACCGTCAAAAAGCCGACGTTAGCCAGCAAAGCGAAGAGGACATTCAGGTTCTGCTTGATTGCTTTTTGGGGGTTGGTCCAGTCGAGGAGCGGCCGTGCCAGGTCGATGATCATCCCGGCCGCCGTAAGGACGATCCCGGCGAGGAGGGCCAGGACGATTGCTACTGCACAAGCCACCGCTTTCAAGTGGAAGATGGCGACGAGCGCCACGCAGGCTGTGATGATTCCCAAAAGGGAAATGATATAAGAATGCAAGAACTTGGCGATCACTTGTTCCCGCGGCGAGACGGGGATGACCTTCGACATCCAGAACTGGCTCCCCTCTCGCGAAAATGTAGAAGAGGCCGTGCCGTTCAAGCTGCCGCAGATAGTCATAAAACACGCCGCCGCCAGAATGACATAGACCGGCTTTGCTGATGCCAGAGCGTACAAAAGAAAAGCGCCACTCCCTTTTCCCGATCCTGTTTTAACCATCAGGACAAAAATGAGAGGGACGAGAATTACAGCCAGCACTCCGTTCAGCAAAAAGATGGGAGTGCGGTTCATGATCCGCCATTCGCGCTGGAAGATCGCCTTAACGGGCCGACGTCCTGACGAGACCATACGCGACATCTCTGTCTGCGATAGCGCCTTTTTTCGGGCGGAGATCTCACCGATTCCGATCAGTCCCCGGTAGAACAATTTCTCTGCCATGACCAGAATTCCGCAAAAGAGAACGAGAGAAGCGCCGATAAAGATAAGGAGGTTTAAGAGTCCGGAGCCGGTTAAACCGCCGCTGAGCGCTTTGGTTGCCCAGATGCTAGGCGGAAATTTAGCTCCCACTTGCTTGAGCAGGCTGTCTGAGGAGGTGAAAAACTTGACCATCGCCTCGGAATCCGGCTTCGAATTGGACGATTTGCCTCCAACGAATTGAAGCCCCAAGGCAACGACTATCAGGAGAAGACTGCCGACGATGATCAACGCGTCCTTCTTCCGGCTGAGGTTAACGACGCGCATCATTCCGACGACCAAAAGCGAAACGATGGCCAGCGGAATGACGGGGAGAAGCAGATAAACGATGAGCGCCTTAATCCAGTAGGAAAAGCCCTCTTTTGCCAGGATCCCAAAATAGATGATGACCGGGATGACAAAAACCATAATCGTCAGATATTCGTTAACAAGAATGATTGTGAACTTAGAGAGCATGACCTGGAACGGCTTAAGCGGCAGCGGGATGAGGATCTCCAGGTCTTTGGAGAAATAGAATGCCGAGATCACGTAGTAGAGGCCGAAAAGAAGCACAAGAAATTGCCCCGCCAGGATGCTGAATGTCAGCATAGCTTGCTGCTGGTTCAGGGGCTTGAGAATGCCATAAATGCTCTTGATAAGCTTGAGATAGCCGTAGAGAGTGGGGAAAAGGCTGATCACGCCCAGACCGATGAGCGGGACAAGCCAAATGTCCTTTTTTTCCTTGAACAGCCTGTGATGAAGGACGGATAGCCCGAAGTTAGCTTTGAGCCCCACCCGGATAAGTGAGAAGAGCTTTTTCATTTCTCAGTGAGCTCCAGGAAAATATTCTCGAGCGATTCGTCGGACTCATCGATTTTTATGAGTTCCTCCATGGTTCCGGAGGCGATGAGCCTTCCTTTGCTGATGATCCCGATACGGTCGCAGAGCTTTTCCGCCACCTCCATGATGTGGGTCGAGAAGAAGAGAGTCTTTCCCTGGTCGCAATGTTCCCGCATGAGTTCTTTCATGTGATGCGAAGCGCGGGGGTCGAGCCCGACTATGGGTTCGTCCAGGACCGTGACCTGGGGCGCAGGCAGCAGCGCCGCCATCAGGACAATCTTCTGTTTCATGCCGTGAGAGTAGCTCTGGATGGGGCTTCCGATAGCCTGAGTCAGCTCAAAGACCTCAAGCCATTTTTCGATCTTTTGCAGACGTTCGGTTTTTGGAACGCCATAGACGTCTCCGATGAAATTCAGATATTCCATGCCGCTCAGCCTCTCGTAAACGGCGGGATAGTCCGGCACATAGGTCGTCATCTCTTTGCATTTCAGGGAATCTTTTTGCGTGTCGAGGCCGTTGACCGCGATGGTTCCCGTATCCGGCTTGAGAAGCCCGACGATCATTTTGATCGTTGTGGTTTTGCCCGCGCCGTTAGGGCCCAGAAACCCGAAAATCTCGCCTGGATTGACGGTCAGGTTAAGGCTGTCTACTGCTTTGACCTTACCTTTATTGTAGCTTTTGGATACATGATTGAGTTCGACCATGGGCCGCTCCTCGTCGGCGAATAATATTTCGGCTATACTTATAAAAATCTTTATAACATATATGGGCGAAAATTTCTAAGGTTTCTGGGGAGTGCAAGCAATCCAATATTCCGAGACGATTAAAAGGGGGGTTGAAAAGAACCTGGCTTCCTGCTCCGGTCGCAGGCCTGAGGATGCAGAGCTTGAATGAATTTGACAAACAAAGACTGATTGAATATACAGAACATCTATACCTAGAAGAAAGGAGTTATAAAATGAAGATCTTACGCCCGGCATTTATTCTTCTGGTTTCATTTGTCTTCATGATGGCGTCTTTATCTCTGGCTGAAGACAAAAAAGAAGAGCCGGCCGTGGCCCTTATCGGCGGCACCCTGATCGACGGCAACGGCGGCGCGCCTGTTCCCAACACGACGGTGCTCATTCAGGATCAGAAAATACTGGAAGTCGGACCGGCTGGCAAAGTCAAAATTCCCGAGAAAGCTCAGAAAATTGATGTCACTGGTAAGTTTATTCTTCCAGGTTTCATCGACTGCCATATCCACACCACCTATCCTTACGATGATATCCAGTATTACACCGACACCGACAGTCTGGCGACGCTCCGAGCTCTCCACATCCTGGATATGTATCTCAAAAGCGGGATTACATCAGTCAGGGATGTTGGCTCGCCCGTCCAGCCCATGCAGGCGCTTATGGCCGCTGCGAACCTCGGCTATATTGACTCCATAAGGCTTTTTGCCTGCGGAGACTTGATCACCGTCACCGGTGGTCATGGCGATGGGCTCAAGGGGGCAATGGCTGTTGACGGTCCCTGGGCCTGGCGCAAGGCTGTCCGGGAAATGTATAAGGATGGATTCGGCCACATTAAAATCTCGCCCACCTTCACCCTGGAAGAAGCTCAGGCAGCCGTCGACGAAGCCAAGACTCTCGGCATCCGGATCACTGCCCACGGCGGCGGATTTTCAGACACGATTCCGACCACGATGACCCGCATCGCTGTCCAGGCCGGAGTCCAGTGCGTCGAGCACCTCAACGAGATGGAAGATGATGTGCTGGATTTAATGGCCCAAAAAGGCGTTTACAATGTTCCTACCTTGGCTGTCTACCGCGAACTCTACAAGGCTAAAGGAGTTCCTGCCTTCCTCCTCGAGAAACGCCATTGGAGCCAGTCGATGCACGAGACGCTTTTCAAGAAAGCCAGACAGCGGAAAATCACGATGGGCATCGGCACGGATGCGGTTGGGGGCTTCATGAAACTCTACCCGGGAATCTACTTCACCGAGATAAAATATTTTGTAGAACTGGGAGCAAGCCCGATGGAAACCATCATCGCCGCGACCAAGAACGGAGCACTCATCCTGGGAAAAGCCGATGAACTGGGGACGATCGAAGCGGGGAAACTTGCCGATATCCAGGTTCTTAAAGGCGATCCGCTCAAGTCTCTTGATGTCCTCGGCAAGCCTGAAATCGTCATCGTCGCCGGGAAAATCCATCGATTCTAATACACACGCGATAATTAAGGTATCATCGCGAGAAGCTAAGCGACGCGGGAAATCCGACGAAGTCGTTGCGAGGCGCTTTGCGCCGTGGCAATCTCATCATGTTCTCAAGGAGATTGCTTCGTCGCCAGGCTCCTCGCAATTTTACGGTATTTGTTGCATTTGGATTAGTAAGAGATCAAACAACATCCGTTTCGTGTCAAGAACGATAAAAAGTGAACTTCTTTCGGTTAAAATCGCCAGCCGAGAAGATTCCAATAATTGAGAAACCAGAGAAAAGCCAGAGCCGCGATAATGATGAGTGTGTAATGAAGGCGCTTGCATCCTGTCCAGTACTTCTTTCCCCAGGCTAAAATCACGTAGATCAGGGCGAAAATTCCTAGCAAAGCAGCCGCTAAGGGGAAGATCAGGCTTACCTTTAAAAGTGTAGGCACGCCAAACATCAGATCATCGATGTTGCTCATAGCCGCGACCATTCCCAGGATGAAGACGAGGAAGAGTCCGCTCATTCCCCCGGCCAGCCACTTCGCTGCTCTGGGAGCAGGAGCTCCTTCTCTTTTGCGCCTGCATACGACTCTGGCCAAGGCTCCGATTGGCCAGCCCAGTGCCGCGGATAAGAAGAAAATAACGCAGATGGCTAATAGGAAATAATGAAACGCGGGTATTTGATTCCACTTTAATTTCACAAGGGCCATATGCGGCAGCTGGCTCGTGAAGCCGTAAACAATTCGGCCCTGGCTATCTGCCTTGAAGACAAGCGTATCTTGTCCGTTGATCTGACGAAAAACGAGAGGCTCGACTTCGGCATACTGTCTCATCCCCATTCCAGCGGGAAGAGCGACTAAAAGGGTTCCTTCTTTGGTCGCGCTGACTTTTATCACCATCAACAGGGCTCCCAGCTTTTCATACGTCGTATAGCCCCTCCGCGTTACCCCATAAGCTCCACAAAACCGGCCGAGATTCTTGCTCGATTCGGGAGAGAGTTTGACTTCAGCCAGCGGCGGCATGGGGGGGTAGTAACGGTTGAGAAAAGCCTCAAGGAGCTGCTCCCTGGCGCCGCCGTTAGGGCTGTTGTAGGAGACGAACCAGCCCAGGTTCTTTTCAGGGACAAGGACAAGCTCAGAATGGAAGAAGGTCGTATCCCCGCCGTGCTCGATGATATGGAGACGATTAAAACTGGCCTCCCAGAACCCGTGGGCATTCCCGCTCACTCTGAGGTCATGAGAGAAAAGTCGAGAGTGCATCAGCTTGGCCGTTTCTTCTTTTAGAATTCGCGCGTCTCCATATTGTCCATTCTGAAGATGAGCGATCATAAATTTAGCCATGTCCGTGGCGCAGGAGCTCAATGAACCGGCCGGAGCCATGCCGTTGATAAGCTCAAACTTCTCCTCTTTAAACAGGCCATTCTTAAAGGTATAACCGATCGACATGTCTCCTTCGAGATTAGCCGGCAGGGGCTCACGGAAGGTGCTGTGCTGCATCCCCAGGGGCTTGAAAATATTTTGTTCCATGTAGTCTTCAAAAGGCATTCCCGAAATCACCTCAACGATGTAGCCTGCCAGAGCTGTCCCATAATTCGAATAGGAAGTGAGCTCTCCGGGAGGGCGAACCCTGGCCGGCATATGCGTGGCCAGGAACTTACCCAAAGGCATGAGATCTTTAGCTGTCCTGGCCGCCATCCCCGTCGCTAGATCTTCAAAGCCCGGAGTGTGGGAGAGAAGGTGCTTGATCTTGATCGGCTCAGGATAGGTGGCCGGAATTTTAAAATCCTTGAGATAGGTGTTGACATCGGCTTCGAGGTCGATCTTCCCCTGTTCGACAAGCTGCATCACAGCCGTCCAGGTCAAAAGCTTGGTCACAGATCCGGGACGGAAGAGAGTCCGATCGGCAAGAACCGGCTTTTTCTTTTTGAAATCAGCATAGCCGTAGCCTTTCGCAAAGAAAAGTCTTCCGTCTTTTACTACGGCTATCGTCGCTCCGGCCACATGAAATGTCTCCAGGTGCGCGGCCATGATTCCATCCAGGAAGGCTTCGAGCTCAGTCGGATCGCTGGGACCTTGCGGACTGGGAGGTGCCTCTGTTTGCGTTTCCTGAGCTAAGAAAGACGCAGGAAATAAAACGAGGATAAAAAACAAAAGAACGCCGAGAATAACTTTTTTCATTTGTACACTCCTTTCTTTTGAATATTCCGCTTAATCAATTTGGCAAAGAGCAAAAAAACTGCCTTAATCTTAGAGCCCGGGAAATTTGAAGTCAAGCTCAAGCCGGCTCTGGGATGCATCTCCATTTATGTGATATAAAGCGACAATCAGGGCAGGGTGGCACGGCGGAGGGGCTCCCCACCCGCCCGGAGCCTCACGGCGCTTGGGTTATTTGCTTTGCAGCATCTGGCGGGAGCGGAGGTGAGGACGGATGGGGAGGAGCCGTGACAGGACCCTATTCCTTATCAAAATCATCACATAAATGGAGATGCATCCTCGGCTCTGCTGAAAAAAGCGGGGGCAAAGCGAAAAAGGAAAAAAAGGTTCTTCCTTAAGTCAAGCTCAAGTTGACTCTCCCCATTCCCTATGTTATAAGAAGTTGCCTAAGGTTTCTCTTGATGATAAGCCTTATTTCTTTAGTTTTCACTTTTAAAGACTGAAAGGAGAGACTATGAAATTTTCGAGAAAGCAATTCTTAAAAATGCTGGGGTTTGGCGTTCTCGGCACGAGCCTTTCCGACAAGTGGAGCTTTACCTCGGAAAAACTTGAGGAGGCCAAGGCCTTAGCAAAAACTCTAAAGATCAGGGACGTAGAGATTTATTATTTTGATATCTCTCTCGTCGAGCCTTTCACGATTTCCCTCGGAACTGTCTACAGCACCAACGGAGTTTTAGTCCGGATTTTAACCGACGCGGGAATCTTAGGGATCGGCGAATCCTGCCCTTTCCAGCCGATTACCGGTGAGACTCAGGAAACAAATGTGGATGTAGCTAAGAATCTCAGAGACATGCTCAAAGGAAAGGACCCGCTCGCCATCGAGAGCGCCAATAAATTATTCGGCGCTTTCCTTCATTCCAACCCGAGCATTGTGGCCGCCTTTGACATGGCGCTCTATGATATCCTGGGAAAGGCGGCAGGACTTCCGGTCTTCCGGCTATTGGGCGGGGACAAAAATACTTTTGAAACGGACGTCACCACCGGTATCGATACTCCGGAGAATATGATCAAAAACGCCAAAGCCCATATTGCTGCCGGGTTCAAGACTTTGAAGATCAAAGTTGGCCAAGACCCTGATCTGGATGTCGCCCGGCTTCAGGCGATTAGAGACGCCATTGGCTATGACTATTCCCTCCGGATCGATGCCAACCAGGGATACACAGTTCCCCAAGCAATTTATGCGCTGAAGAAGATGGAAAAATTCAAAATCCAGTACTGTGAACAACCCACAGTCTTTTCTGATATCGCCGGCTTAAAGCAGGTGAGAAATGAAAGCCCGATCCCGGTCATGGCTGATGAGTCCCTCTTTTTTCCAAGCGACGCCATCAAGCTCATCAAAGCCGATGCCTGCGACTATTTCAACATCAAGCTGATGAAAGCCGGCGGCATGACGAACTCCATCAAAATTTCCCAAATTGCCGAGGCCGCCAACATCCGCTGTATGCTGGGATGCATGAACGAAACCCGGATCGCTCTCACCGCAGCCGCTCATGTCCACGGGGCGCAGAAAAACATTCTTTTCGCTGACCTGGATGGATACTTTTCTCACACCGTTGACCCAGTAATCGATGGAATGAAAGTCCAGGGAGGGATGATCACCTTGCCCGAAAAACCGGGCCTCGGCGTGGACATCGACCCCGCTTATCTGAAGAAGCTGAAGAAAGTTTAACTATTTTTTCTTCGCGGTGAAAGTCGCGCCGCCCTGTTTGATCTTCGCTTCTTGAACAACACCTGAGGGATCAAGGATAAACTCGATGCTTGCTCCGGGCACATTCTTCAGGTTGAATTCCGTACCTTTGTAGGGGACCAATTCCATTTCCGGCTGTCCGGGGGCGGTGATAACCAGCGTATTCTCTCCTTTGAACTGCACGGTCAAGACTGTTCCCTGGAATTCATACTGTCCGAGGAATTTTTCGAGGAAACTCCGTTCGCTCATCTTCTTTTCAGGCATCCTCGTAAAGACAATCTCTTTCACTGCCTGTTCAAGCTGGATAGCCAGGGAGGCGATATTGCCTTTGAGGTCGGTGCCGAAAGCAACCTTCATCGGTGTATCCGACAAATCACTTTTCGCATCGAAAACATCATAGTGGTAATGGTTCAGGACGAAGCTAAGGGAATTATAAGAACCCTTGAGATTTTCCCCGTCTTTTTGAATCGAGAAGACGCCGTAGGCTGGATGAGAATAGTCTCCGGCATATTCATCGAGCGGATGGGAAAGTTTGGTGTTGAGTTTTCGATCTTTATCGGCTTCTTTTTTAGCTTTTTCGGCTTCGGCTTTCATCTTGTCGATGATTTCTTTGAAGCGCACGCTCCAGGGAACCTGATTCAGACCGAGCAGCCGGTCGTAAACATTGAGAGCAACGATCTCTGGCAGCATGCTTCCGTTCATGTTGGTGAGGATGACCATGCCCATGTTGTCGCGAGGCATGAACGTGACAAACGCGGAAAAGCCGTCGATATTGCCGCCGTGGTGGATCCACGTATGACCTCGATAAGACGTGATGATCCAGCCCATCCCATAACTTGAGAAGAACATTTCGTCATATTTTTCTGTAAGCCTGAAAGGCCCTTCCAGGATGATCATTTGGGGTGTGTGGAGCTGGCTGAGGTTGGCTTCCGAGATGACTTGCTTGTCGCCGAATTTCCCTTTGTTAAGGTTGAGCAATACCCAGTTGGCCATGTCGATGACGTTTGAGTTGATCGAGCCGGCAGGGCCTATCGCATCAATATTGCGGAAAGGAATTTCGTTGACTTTGTCGTCCTTTTCCAGATAAGGAAGAGCAAAATCGGACGATTTCTCGGAATCTTCGACTGAGAAATTGCTGTTCTTCATGCCCAAAGGGTCGAAGATGTGCTTTTTCACAAAATCTTCCCAGGTCGTCCCGCTGAGCTCGCCGACGAGATAGCCGGCCGTCATGAACATCAAGTTTTGATACTGAAATGTCGCCCGGAAATCTTTGTTTGGCTCAAGGTACTGCAAACGATCAAAGAGTTCTTTCCTGGAAAAAGAAGAGCCGTACCACATCAGGTCGTGACGGGGCAATCCGGACCGGTGGGTAATGAGGTCCTTTGGAGTCATTCGTTCTGTGGCAAAGTTGTCCCAGAGTTTAAAGGTGGGCAGATATTCCCGGACTGGCTTGTCCCAGTCGAGCTTTCCTTGATCCATCAGGATGCCTATGGCAGTCGCGGTAAACGCTTTGGAAGATGAGCCAATGGCAAAGAGAGTTTGCGGGGTCACTTTGAGCTTGTTCTTGACATCCTTGTAGCCAAAGCCTTCGCTGAGGATGACTTTCCCGTCCTTAACGATGGCGATGGCCATGCCCGGGACTTTCCATTCGGCCATCGTTTTGTTGACGAATTCAGGAAAGCCTTTGAGCTGGGCCTTAGGATCAGGTTTTGTGGCCGCAAAAAATGGAAGAGTAAAAAGAAAAAGAGCAAGGAGCAGAGAAGAGACGAGAGATAACCGTTTTATCAAAGTTATTCCTCCTTATTGAATTTTTTTATTTTCCAATTTGTTTTTTGAGCTCCTCGATCAT
>Ga0315280_10007606_pt1 | contig 14486 bp, 11 predicted proteins | sample YL17G06_40_MG_FD_203697 | JGI IMG/M metagenome (GOLD analysis project Ga0315280, IMG submission 203697) | Sediment microbial communities from Yellowstone Lake, YNP, Wyoming, USA - YL17G06_40 | ecosystem: Environmental > Aquatic > Freshwater > Lake > Sediment | place: USA: Wyoming | collected...
TGGCCGGCGAGGATCGGCTGGGCGCGCTGAAGGTGCGTGTAGGCGGGCATGACGACCTGGCCCTGGCGTTCGGCAAGGCCCACAAAGGCCTGCTGAAGGGCGGCGATGAGCCCGGTGAGAAGGTCCACCTCGGCGCGAGCCCACAGGCGAAGGTCGAGGGCCACCTGGTCGTTTCGGCTTCGGCCTGTGTGGAGCTTGGCCCCGGCGGCGCCGGTGCGGTCGATAAGGGCCTTCTCGATGACCATGTGGATGTCCTCGAGCTCAGGCGGCATGTTGAGCTTGTAGGCCTTGATGTCGGCGGCGATGGACTTCAGGCCGCGGCGGATGGTCGCCAACTCGCGCTGGGTCAGTATGCCAACCTCGCTGAGCATCCGGGCGTGGGCGAGTGAGCCGTCGATGTCGTACCGCCACAGGATGCGGTCGACGTCCAGTGACGCGACGAACCGGGCGGTCGTCGGATCGGTGTCGGCTGTCAGCCGGCCCTGCCAGGACTTCTTCGACCCGGACGGCGACCCGCCGCGGGCGGGCTTGGCTTTCTTGGCGGCCATGGGATTCTCCTTCGCGTGCCGATGGTATGGCGGGCGGGATGGCGTGTCAACGTCGGCAAAACGGGCGAGCGTTGGCAAAGAGAAAAGGAAAAAGCGGTTCAACGCGGAGCACTTGGCGCGGGCTTCGCCCGCAACCCAAAGAAGACTCAACGCAGAGCACGCAGAGCACGCAGAGAAAAGACTTCTCTTAGTTATTTCCTCTGCGAGCTTTGCGCTCTCTGCGTTAAGATGCTTCTTCTTCGCCGCTTCAATCACATTCCGGCGGCTTGGGCGCGATGGATCCCTTGTCCAGGCCCAGCGTCGCCTTGCGGCGGAGGATGTGGTGGTAGTGTTGGACGAAGCGGTGTGCCTCGTCGCGGACCGCCTGGAGGATGCGAAGGCCCGCGTCGCGCCTTGGCAGGCGAATCGCCCCCGGCCGACCGTGGATGTAGAGTTCCTCGTTCTTCTTGGCAAGGCCGATCAGCACCGGCGGGCGGAACTCGAGGTCGTCGAAGGCGCTCCACGCGGATGAGAGCTGGCCACTGCCCCCGTCGATGAGGATCACGTCGGGGAACAGTTCCTGGTCCATGCCCGCGTGCCTGTAGCGCCGCCAGACGACCTCGCGGATCGACGCGAAGTCGTCGTTGCCGGCGACGGTGCGGATCTTGTACCGCCTGTAGCCGTTCTTGAACGCCTTGCCGTCGATGAAGCACACCAGCGCCCCGCACAGTTCCCCGCCGGCGAGGTGGGCGATGTCGATGCCCTCGATGGTCCGCGGCGGGCTTGGAAGCTCAAGTATTTCCGCAAGTCGCGTGAGCCCCTCGGCGGGGTCGACGTGGAACACCTCCGGCTGGAGGTGGTCGTGCACCAGCCCGCGCCTCTGGAGGCCCTCAAGTGCGCGGAGCTCGTCGCGCAGACGCGCCGCCCGCTCGAACTCCAGTTTCTCCGCCGCGGCCCGCATCTGCTCGGTCAGCTCCTTGCGGATCTGCGAGCCCTTGGAGTCGAGGAACTGGCGGAAGTGGCGGATCTGCTCGGCGTAATCGGCCTTGGAGGTCTTCGCGGCGCACGGCGCGGTGCACTGCTTGATGTTGTAGAGGATGCAGGGCCGGTAGTACTGCCGGGTCCGGGTGTCGTCGGTGATGTCCAGGTTGCACGTGCGGAACTTGAAGACTCGCTGCATCAGCGGCATTGCGGCCCGCAGGTCGGCCGCGGAGATGAACGGCCCGTAGAGCTTGGCGCCCGTCGGCTTGGGCTCGCGCGTGACGGACGCGCGGGGAAAGTCCTCGTCGGCGGTGATCTGGAGGTAGGGGAAGCTCTTGTCGTCCTTCTGGCGTGCGTTGAACGGCGGCTGAATGTCCTTTATCAGCCGGTTCTCGCGGAGCAGGGCGTCGACCTCGCTTTCGCATTCGAGCACGTCGAGGTCGGCGACGAGGTCGCGGATCATCCGCTCGATCTCCGGCCCGCGCGTCGCCAGCAGCTCGGCGCCTTGCTGGAAGTAACTGGCGACGCGGCCGCGAAGGCTCTTGGCCTTGCCGACGTACAACACCCGCCCGGCCGAGTCCTTGAAGAGGTACAGGCCCGGCGTCATCGGCAACCGCGAGATCTTCTGACGGATTTCATCCAGGATTGCGGCTCGTTTCGCAGACATTGCCGATATTATACCCGATCACGCCTGGGCGAAGCGGACGCCGACGGCGATGTGGCCTTCGGCCAGCAGGGCGCGGCGGTCGACGCGGACGATAGTGCCCTCCATGGGCGCACCCGCAAGGCCCGCCAGTTCCGGCAGGCCGATGGCGCCCAGCGTCAGGCGGATGGCATGGCCCGGCTGGACGGGCGCGGCCGCGGGAACGTACATCAGCAGTCCGCCGCTGGAGATGTCCACGCACCTGCCCGGCAGGTCGCGCCCCGACGGCCCGTGGTAGAATTGCACTCCCGCCGCGAGCTTGCAGCGGGGGCTGACCCTGCGTTCCTTGACCGGCCTGTCGATCACTTGCGGACTCCTTTGGCCGGGCGGCATTGTATCGAATTGCCTGTCGATTCGCCATGACCGATGGAGTATTCTACGGGCCGGTTCAATCACACGCCGAGTTCAGGAGCGACGCGGATGACCAAGCTGAAGCGAGTAGGGATTCTGACCGGCGGGGGCGACTGCCCGGGCCTCAACGCGGTTATCCGCGCGGTGGCCAAGTCGGCCCTGCTGGGCGGGCTGGAGGTCCTGGGAATCGAGGACGGCTTTCTCGGGCTCATCGAGAACCGGATACGCCCGCTGAGCTACGAGGACGTAAGCGGCATCCTGACTCGCGGCGGGACGATCCTCGGCTCGTGCAACAAGGCCAACCCTTCGTCGCACCTGGTGCTGGACGACGGCAAGTGGGTGAAGAAGGACGTCCGCGATCGCGCGATGGAGACGTTCATACGCCAGGAACTCGACGCCGTCGTGGTGATCGGCGGCGACGGCACCATGAACGGCGCGGCCGGGCTGATACACAAGGGCATGCCCATAGTCGGCGTGCCGAAGACCATCGACAACGACCTGTGGTCGACGGAAGTCACGTTCGGGCACGACACCGCCGTCAACACCGCGGCCGAGGCGCTGGACAAGGTTCATACGACCGCGTCGAGCCACCACCGGGCGATGGTGGTCGAACTCATGGGCCGTTACGCCGGGTGGCTGGCCCTGCACGCTGGCGTGGCGGCCGGGGCGGACGTGATACTTATGCCGGAGATCCCCTTCGACATCGACAAGGTGGCCGCCCAGTGCCACCAGAGGCAGCGGCGCGGCAGAGGATTCACCATAATCGCCGCCGGAGAGGGGGCCGTACCCGTGGGCGGCCGGCAGTTCGTCGACCGCGTCGATGAGACCTCGCCGGACCCGATCCGCCTCGGCGGCGTGGCCAAGTACGTCTCGGACAAGATCCACGAGTTGACGGGCCTGGACAGCCGGCACATCGTGCTCGGCCACATCCAGCGGGGCGGCACGCCCACCCCGTACGACCGCGTCCTGGCAACGGAGTTCGGCTATCATGCGTTCGAGTTGTTGACCGGCGGGCGAATGAACCGATTGGTTGTTATGACCGGCGGCCGGATCGACTCCGTGCCGATCGAGAGCGTCGCCGACAAGGTGCGAACCGTCCCGCCGGACAGCCCGCTCATCGCCGCGGCAAGGGCGGTCGGCACCAGCTTTGGCGATTGAGTGGTAATAAAGTGCTTTCCCTAAACACTCTCACAACGTGCATGAAGACAGAAAGGGGTCTGACCACTTTTCTTGTTCTGCTCGTGACAAGCTGCTGCCTGCCGGGCGGCGCGCCCGCGGCGGCCAAACCCGCGCCCGGGCCCGCGACAGCGGCTGCGCCGTCGATGCAGGCCCGCGCAGCCGATCTTGCGGCCAGGTTCGAGCGCGAAGGCCGCGGCCGGGCTGGAATCGCCGCGGTGGACCTTCTCACGAACCAGCAGGTCCTTGCCGTCCGCGCCGATGAGCTCTTCATGCCCGCCAGCAACGAGAAACTGCTGACGAGCATCTTCGCGCTGGAGCGCCTGGGGGCCGACTTCCACTTCACCACGGGCGTTTACGTGCTCGACGCCAACGTGGTGGTCTCCGGCGAGTTCGACCCGACGCTCGGCGACCCGCTCATTGCGGCCGAGGCCGGACGCGACATCTACGCCGAACTGGACCGCTGGGCCGCCGCCGTGCGAACCGCCGTCGCCGACAAACCGGTGCGAAACGTGCTGGTGGTCAGCCCCCACGGCCTGCCGGCGCGGCACCCGGACTGGCCCGCCGCCCAACGCAGCGAGTGGTTCGCCGCGCCCGTCGGCACGCTGAACTTCAACGACAACTGCATGGACGTGTCTTTCGCCGGCTCCGGCGGAAAGCTGACGCCCGTGCTCAGCCCGGCTGGGCGGTTCTTCAAGATCGACAACCGCCTGAAAATCGATCCATCCAAGAAGAACCTCTGGTCGCTTCGCGGCGTCGGCGACGAGCAGAGGTTCATCCTGTCCGGCGTTGTAGGCCGGGCCGCCGGCGAGCCAATAAGCGTCGCCGTCGACAACCCCGACCTGATGCTCGGCCGAACGCTGGCCGACAGGCTGGAGCGGGCCGGGGTCAGGGTGCAAGGACCCATCCGCCGCGTGGGGCCCGACCAGGTCGACTGGGCCCGCGCCCGCCTCGTCGCCTCCACGCGGACGCCGCTGTCCGTCGCCCTGAACCGCGCCAACAAACGCAGCCTCAACATGATCGCCGAATGCATCCTGCTTCGCGCGGGCGACGGCACCTGGCCGGGCTCGGCGCAAATGCTCACCCGCACGCTCACCGAGAAGTTCCGCCTGCCGCCCGGCAGCATCTCGCCCGCCGACGGCAGCGGCCTGAGCCGCAAGAACCTCGTGGCCCCGTCCGCAATGGCGAGCATGCTGGCCGTCGCGGCCCGTCGCGGCGACGCGATGCTCCTGCTGCGCAGCCTGCCCGTAGCCGGCGTCGACGGCACGCTGAGCAAGCGCTTCCTCAAGTCCCCGTGCCGCGGGCGCGTCCTGGGCAAGACCGGCTACATCGCCGGCGTGTCCGCCCTGAGCGGCTACGTGCTCGACGATCAGATGCGAATCCGCTACGCCTTCTCCGTCCTGGGCAACCGCCTCCGCAGCGGCAGCGACCCCGCCAAGGACCTCCAGGAAACCATCTGCGAAATGCTCTGCGAAAGCGCCAACGCGGGGAAGGATTCATCGCAGGGCACGCAGAGTACGCAGAGTAGAAAGTAAGAGAAGCTCTTTGTCGTTCCTCTGCACTGCTAACCGTCAGTTTCTTCGCGTGCGGAGAAGATTTTTCAACGCAGAGAGCGCAAAGCTCGCAGAGGAAATAACTAAGAGAAGTCTTTTCTCTGCGTGCTCTGCGTGCTCTGCGTTGAGTTCTTCTTTGGGTTGCGGCCGAAGCCCGCGCTGGGTTCTCCGCGATGAAATCCGCCTTCAATCCCAGACGATGTCCGCGGCGTCGAACACGGGCCCGTCGGCGCAGACCAGTTTGTATGCCCAGCCGCGGTCGTTGTCGGCCCGCATTTTGAACACGCACGACTGGCACGTGCCCATGCCGCAGCCCATGTGGCGCTCGAGGGCGAGCTGGCACTCGACGCCCCGCTCGACGCACATCCGCCCAACCGCCCGCATCATCGCCTCCGGGCCGCACGAGTACACCACCAGCCTGCCGGCAGGGTCGTCCTGGGCGTCGAGCCACTTGGCCAGCGCCTGCGGGGCAAAGCCCTTCCAGCCGAGCGAGCCGTCGTCGGTGGCGATGGCCGTCTCGACGCCGTGAGCGGCGAACTCCATCGCGCACAGGGCCGGCTCGCCCAGCGGCGAGACCTCCGCCCGCCCGGTGAGCCTCAGAGGCAGCAGGTGCTCGCTTCGAACGCCGCAGAATGCCTTGACCGCCTTGCCCGCCGCCGTGAGCGCCTCGGCCAGGTAAATCATCGGCGGAATGCCCACCCCGCCGGCAACCAGCGCCGCGGCGGGCTTGGAATCCCGCACGGCAAACGAGTTGCCCAGCGGGCCAAGCACGCTGATTGAGTCCCCTTCAGCGGCCTGCGCCAACCAGGCCGTCCCGCCGCCGACAACGCGGTAGATCAACTCCAGCACCGCTTCGTCCTGGGGCGTCGAGCGTCGTCCGGCCAGGCTCAAGGGCCGTCGCAGCAGGGCCTCCGGACGCGCAAGGTCCTCCCGCGTGAGCCTCGGCCAGCCGCCCGCGGGCCAGTCCACCTCGCCGGCCGGCTCGTGCGGCTCCGGGCGGCGGCATTGGACCTGCACGAACTGCCCCGGCCTGGTCGGAGGAAAACGCTCAAAGCCAAGCCGAAGCAGATAGTGCTCGGCGCACAGCCGGGCGTTGCCCAGCACCGTCGCCAGGAACACCCCGCGCCTGACATTCATTGTCGCCGCATCCATATATCCGCCGTTCGCCCGCCAATTATAAGCCCCCAAAGACAAATAAGCTCCAAATGACAAGCACCAAATAGCAAACAAGGACCAAATGGCAAAACAGCAAATTCCAAACGGAGAGGGGCGCCGTTTGGCCCACGAATGGTCGTTTCGAGCCTGTTTGTTATAGGGTGCTTGGCCCTCGGTCCTTGTTTGTGTTTGTGTTTTGGTTCTTGGAGCTTGTTTGTTCCTTGGTGCTTGGCCCTTGTTTCCACGCTGGGCGCAATGGCCGGCCGGCGGTATAGTAAGCGAGTTATGAGCGAACAGGGAAACAACCCGGCCGGCGAAGACAACGCCTCGCCTCACCAGGAGCCAAAGGGAGAGGCGTTGCAGTTCGACCCCGTCGGCGCGAGGCTGACCGACCGCGTTGCCGAGGGGACCTTGAGCACGGGCGTCATCATTCTCGACGGCCCGGACGAGTTCATTCTCGATTTTATCCAGGGCGTCGCCCAGCCCTCGCGCGTGGCGGCAAGGGTCGTCATGTCACCGCGCGTGGCTGGCCAGTTCCTGGCGGCACTGAAGACCAACCTCCAGAGGTACGAAGAGGTGTTCGGCAAGCCGCCTGAACTGCCCAGGCCGGACCCCCAGCGGCGTCCGAACATCAAGGACGTCTATGACAGCCTGAAGTTGTCCGACGACAAGCTCAGCGGCTCGTACGCCAACGCCGTCCGGATCGGCCATTCGCCGTCGGAGTTCTGCTTCGACTTCATCACCCGCTTCTTTCCGACGGCGGCGGTCTCGGCCCGCATCTACATGACGGCCCCGCAGGTCCCGCGGCTGCTGGAGTCGCTCACCGCGTCCTACAACCACTACCTCAGCAAGACCAGGCAGCCTCCGCGCCCCCCGGACGACCTGATGATGTGACCCGGCCCGGCCGGATGTCCATGCCGACTTCGCGCAAAGCCCGCACGCCGCCGAACGACTTGCTCACGCCACGAATGTCCACGCGCGGATCCACGCGCGGATCCACGCGCGGATCCACGCGCGGCCGCCGGCGGCAAGCCCGCGCCGCCCGATGACGCGGAATGACACGATGACGCGGAATGACTTGCCATTTGCCCGGGCGGGGGGTTATACTGAACGTGAGAATATGCCGATGGCGCTTATGGCATCGCGCTTGTTCGGGGGCGAATTGGATTCGACCGGACGAGTTGAGGTGTCGGTGGCGTGCCCAGGTTTCCAGGAGGCCTGGTAAAACACCTGGAACAATGTTACATGCCAATAGCAACATGGCAATGGCTGCCTAATTAGACAGCCCGCCGGTTGGGCCTTGCCCGCGAGGTTCATCCGGCGAAAAACAGCGGGCTTGCCGGCGGCGAGTGGGATGGTTACGTCGTCGGGACTCAAGGTCGTCCTGGCCGAGATGGACCGCGTCGCTTCGGGCCTGATCGGCGAGAACCAAAGAAGCGACTATGCACGTAGAGGCCGGCATTGAAACGTCACGGGACCCGGGTTCGATCCCCGGCGCCTCCAGTGAGCGTATCCTTTCGGAACGCTCTCTATCGAAAAACGGCCCGCTGGATGACTCCGGCGGGCCGTTTCGTTAAACCGCATCGGCACAAGGCTTTCGGCGTTTTCCGGCGGGCCACCAACGCCGACCGCAACGCAACCTGATTGGCCCGAAAATGCCCAGATAGGCCGTTTTCCTCTCTCTTTGTCCGATTCCTATCTGACTCTACGACACCTGCCCGAAAAGGTGCCGTAGATCGTAACGGGCTTTCCGGCAACGGCTTACAAAACGTCGCTTACGCAACCTGAATTCGTTTCGTTCCGGAACACCGCCATAGTTGCAGCGACTGCAAAACATCCAAGGTCGGCCCGGAAACCCGCCGCCCGATTCTGCCTGCCTGGGATACGCCTGCCGCGAGCAAATGGGCGACCAGGTGCTGCTCTGGGAGCCCTGAACCGGCCCAGAAATTATTGACATCTCGGCACTTGACTCCGCCGGACCCAGGGGTACAATCGTTCCGAGTCTCTGACTCTGGGCTTTCCGCAAGGGCCGCGACGGGTGGGTCGCCCCGCAACCCGCCTTCACGAGCCCTCCCGGGCACCTTGTGAGCAGAAATGGCGACGAAACCACCGACACCACGCAACCAGGAGACCTTGCGATGGTCCCCCTCCCCCCAAACCGCCCGCCCCCCGGGCTCCGGCTGCACGACCACGCCCGATCAAGTTTCCTATCAGTCGGGCACGGCCCTGCGAGCCACCAGCAGAACATGAAAATGCATAGGTTACGCTGCAGCAATCGGTTAACCTCAGGAACGGCCCTCTTCCGGGCAGGCATTTTCAGAGCAGTTAACGGAAAGGCACTCCAATGGGCACCTCGCTAGCGCAACAGATCGCGAAGACGGTGTTGTTGGCTGCGCTTGGCGCTGCGTTATGCGCGGGATGCACTCTTGACCAGGCCCAATTCATGCAATCGCACATGAAGGCGATGCAGGGCGACGCCACAGCGATGGCACAGGTCGGCCACTTCTACTATGCCGGCAAGGGCGTTTTCCGGGACCCCGCCGAGGCCGCAAAGTGGTTCCGCAAGAGCGCGGATGCCGGCAACGCCGACGGCATGGCCGGCCTCGGCGTCTGCTACGGCTTGGGCCAGGGGGTTCCGAAAGACGACGCCGAGTCGGCTCGATGGTTCCTCAAGGCGGCCGAACGCGGCCAGCCCGGGGCGATGGATCTTGTGGGGCTGTATTACCAGGCCGGCACCGGCGGCCTGCCGAAAGATGAGGCGGAGGCCGTCAAGTGGTATCGAAAGGCGGATGAACTCGGCTACTATCACAGACTTGTCACTGGCGGAAAGGCCAGTTGGGTGAAGCAACGTCACCGAGCGGTTCTGAGCTACGAAGCAGACGGGGGCCAGCAGAAGCAGGCGCGGGACACTGCCCGATTCAAGGGATTGCAGGAGAAGGCGGATAAGGGTGATCCGCAGGCCTTGGCCGAACTGGGCGACTGCTATCGTTTGAGCGCCGGCGCACCACAAGATCTCGCAGCCGCATTGCAGTGTTACCGGAGGGCCGCCGAGCTTGGCAACGCCAAGGGCATGCTGGGTCTTGGACTTATCTATGCCAACGGCGAGGGAGTTCCACCGGACCAGGGGGCAGCCCTTCAATGGTTGCGGGCGGCGGCGGACAAGGGGGACGCCATGGCGATGGTGTTGCTGGGAACGTGGAGCCTCGTCGGCACCCATGTCCCCAAAGACCCCGCAGAGGCGTTCAACCGCTTCGCCGCGGCTGCGGCCCTGGGGAACGATCACGCGATGTTATCGCTCGGCTACTGTTACCACGCCGGGCTCGGCGTAGCCAAGAACATGGAAACGGGCACGCAGTGGTTTCGCAAGGGCGCCGATCGCGGCAGCGCGGGCGCCATGCGCTGCCTGGGGGTGTGTTATCAACGGGGCGAAGGCGTTCCCAAGGACAATGCCGAGGCCGCAAAGTGGTTCCGCAAGGCGGCGGATCTCGGCGAAGAAAGCGCCATGGGCGACCTCGGCCGATGCTATGCGCTCGGGGTCGGCGTGACCAGAAACATGGCGGAGTCGGTCAAGTGGTTTACCAAGGGCGCGTATCTGTGCAACGGCGATGCCGCGTTCTGTCTCGGAGTCTGCTATTCGAAGGGCCTGGGATTGACCCGGAACGACGCCGAGGCCGTCAAGTGGTATCAGGAGGGCGCCGCCCTCGGCAATGCGATGGCCGTAAAAGCGCTCAAGGACATGCAGCCGGCGACGGCCTCGTCTTCAGCGATTGTCATCGCATCGAGCCCGTTTGTCGGCGCCCCGTACGTGCCGTCGTATCAGCCGATTCCGAGCTTCCAGCCGTCTCCCGCGCCGCAGATTCATTGGGTCGGCGGCGGCGGCCGCGGGTCGAACTTCTACGCCGGGGTGCTGAACAGCATGGGCAAGCACCGCTAGCCCCGCGGCCGGGCTGCGAAGGAGCGGGACGTTCCGCGAGGCAACGCGGGTGGGCCGAATGGCCGGACAACTCGGTCTATCGAGCCGCCGCCCGCTCCGTCGGGCGTCCGAGGAAGGGCGAAAACCGGTCGTGCCCCCCGTACATGACCGGCACAGGGAAATTCATAACCCCCCACCCCCACCGCCGTCCAGGACGCCCTGACGCCCCATGCCCACCCGGCACCCGAAATCAAATTTCCTATCAGTCCGTCACGGCCCTTCGGCCCACCCGAAGAGCATGAAGATGATGGACTTGCAGCCGATCAAGGCCGATGATGCCCAGGGCATTTTCAAAGCAGTAACGCTTGTTCTTGATGAGGGTGTTATTCACAATGAACCGGAATGCCCTGGAGGTTGGTTTTGTAACCAGCGGTCAGGACGGCATCGGCAAGCTCGGAAATCCCCATGGATTTCTTGCCCTTGAGGGCCGTGGCCAGGGCATCGACAAGGTTCACGGCGTTCTTGGCCCTGCGGCCCCTCTTCACCCTCCTGACGACGACCGGTGCCCCGGACGAACCCTGAAGCTCTGAGATCTGCCGATCCCGAGCGTCCCGCTCGGCGATAAGCCTGGGCAGCATCTCCTTGGCTTGCCCAAGGGCGGCAACGATGGCGTCCGTGCAGCCTCCGTTCGGCGAGAAGTAGACCTCGACATTGTCGTCGGAGACTTTGGCCGTCGCCGATGTGCCGCCAGGCCCGCATATACGAAGCCGGGGGAGCCGCTCCGCAGGTGTATTGGCACAACCGGAACGATGCCGCAATGAGCTTGCAGACAAATCGGCCCTGGCGATAATTGCCTCCAGGCGGCCAAGGACCCCGGCGCGGGCTGAAGCCATGCGGATATTCGGGCCGATGGCTGACGACAGCTCTGCAGCAGGCGGGACATGAAGCCGCCACGGGAAAGGAAGACGCATGTACACTCGCGGGAAGCAGGGCACATCATGGTTGCTGTCTGCGGTTCTGGCGATTCTGGGCCTTGTGAGCGGTTCGGGCTGCTACCGTATGGAGTTTCCGCAGTTCGGCTCGATCCCTCAAGGGAAGCAGACGCAGCCCAGAGACCCGGACATGCTGTCGCCGGGGCTGATCGTAGTCATTACGGCGGCCATGATGGACGCACAACTGCGGATTACATACTCGGTAACCCTCAAGGACGATGCCGGAAGGCCGTGTGTGGAGTATACGCAATACAACAAACACGACGCTGTCACCGGCACCTGCCGACTGCCGATGCCGACCGGAGCGACCGACATCGGCTTTACCCTGGACGGCAAGGGAAGGGCGCTCCTGGTCTACCGGGTTCCGACGGGCAACCGGTTCGCCGAGGCATGGGATGTCACATGGGACGGACAAGTGGGGTCCCTGCCTTTCATTCTGATGAAGAGATGGGAGTACGACAGGTCAACATCCTTGTGGACAAGGAGGGAGAATCGGCCGTTTGCCTGGGGTCGGCAAGATCCGCCAGTTGACCTGCCCAAAGTCTAGAGCGAATAGCTTGGGCGGTAGGATAATTGAGACCGCCGTCGGAGGTCGTCAGCAAGCAGGCATACAGGAAATGTCAGATCGAGACAAGCGGCGCACAGCGGTTGCAGGCGAGAGGCTACTCTGTAGATCCCGGCTCAAACAGAAAGGCAGTTCATCATGAAGTGGCCTTTCAAGCGAAGTCGCAGGCGAAAGAAATACAATGAGCTCCTTAGCCTTGTGCATAGGCTGAACGACAGCAGGTGCGATCGCTGTCATGGGTTCGGGTACCTCCACAAAGAGAATGGGACCCCGTATGTCCACTACTTGTACATGCTTCCGACACACAATCCTGACAGATTCCGCCCTGAGGAAGGCCTGAGAATGGCAGTCTGCGATACCGCCTACGGCAAAGGGTACTCGGCTAGCGACTATGAGAAATGTCCGAAGTGCCGAGGGAGGGGCTTTGCGATTCGGCCGCCCGAGGGAATTCGAGTAGTAGCTGACCGCGCGATCCTTAAGCCCGGTGATTAGGATATCTGTAAACCCCCCGCCCCCGGGCCCCGGCTGCACGACCACGCCCGATCAGATGCCTGTTCGGTCTTCCCGTCAGTTCATCCCCGTGACCACAACCGCCTCTGGTCATCCCACGCGACCGGCACGTCATCGCGCAGCTTCGCCAGGCTCATTCCGCTTGGTTCGGTTCCGGCAAGGACGGCCTGGGCCAGTTCCGGGGCCAGCGACGTGAGTTGAAGGATTCTCGCGACGTACGTTCGGCTCACGCCGTGGCGTTCCGCGAAGGCTTCCATGCCCGGCACCTCGCCCGTCTCGATCATCCGCTGCCAGCGATGTGCCCGTGCCAGCGCCAGCACCAGCGCCCGGTTCGGCCGGGCCTTCGGCTCGGTCTCCGCGCCCGCCGGCAGGATGATCTCCTTCCGCCCGCCACGGACCTTGAACTCCATCGGCGCGCGGACGTCCACCGTCTGGCCGTCCTTGCCCGGCTCCACCAGACCGTTCGCGGCAGGACCGTCGCCCTGGATCTCCGCCACCAGCGAGTTCAGCCCGTGCAGCCGTAGGCGGATGAGCAGGCCGTCCTTGTTTACGACGACCTCTTCGACCAGCAGTCTGACGATCCGCTCCTTCTCGGCCGGGAAGAGCTCATCCCAAAGCGGGTCGAGCTTCTGAAGGGCCTCCCGCACTTCGTCCTCGGTCGAGCCGCCCGCACCCAGCGCCTCCATCGCATGCCCGACCTCCTCCACCTGGTTCTGCGTCTGGCCGTACTCCTCGTTCAGCTTGGTCAGTTCCGCCACCAAGCCGTCGTTGCCGTCTGACCGAGCCAGCCGGCCGATGGCCCGCTTCAATTCCGCCAGCCGGCCCTCCAGCCGCTCCTTCTGCCCGGCCAGGTCTGCGCGCTGGCTTTCCGCCTGGGCCTGCACCTCGCGGAACGTCCGGGCGACCAGGTCCGGGCTGCGGAGGATGACCCGAATGCGTTCCTTGACCGCCCCCTCAATCTGCCCGGCCGCGACGGACTTCACCGGGCAGGCGTCGTATCCGTTCTTTTCGGCGTGGTTGCAGACGTAATACCGGTATCGCCTGCCGCGGCGTTTGGTATGGCTGGCGCCCATGGCCTTTCCGCAGTGCCCACATCGGACGATGCCCGTCAGAAGCGCTTGCACCTTCTGGCGGGTCTTGTCGGCCCGGGCGTGGTAATTGTCCGCCATGATGCGCTGGGCTTCATCCCACTGCCGCCGGTCCAGGATGGCTTCGTGCTCGCCCGGATAGCTCTGGCCCTTGTGGACGACCTCGCCGAGGTACTTGCGGTTGGTCACCACCCGGTAGACGTAGACCTTGTTCCACCGCTTCCCGCCGACGACCTTGCCGTTCTTGATGGCCTTGTACTGCTTCGTGCGGTAGCCCTTGGCGTTCAGTTCGCGGGCGACAGCCAAGGTGGACCGGGTCCGAATGAACGACTCGAATATCTCCCGCACGGTTTCCGCCTCGGCCGGGTTGACGATCAGCCGCTTCCTCTCCCGGTCGATGTCGTAGCCCAGGAACGGCTGGCCGCCGACGTACTTGCCCTGCTTGGCAGTGGCCAACTTCTTGTCGCGGATGCGTTCGCCGATAATCTCCCGCTCGAACTGGGCGAAGGACAGCAGGACGTTCAGGATGAGCCTGCCCATTGATGTGCTGGTGTCGAAGTGCTGGGTGACCGAGACGAACGCCACGTCGTGCTGATCGAACAGCGAGATCATCTGGGCGAAGTCCATCAGCGAACGGCTCAAGCGGTCCACCTTGTAGACCACCACGCAGTCGATCCGCCCGCGCTGGATGTCGGCCAGGAGCTTCTCCAGGCCCGGCCGCTCCATGTTGCCGCCGGTGAAACCGCCGTCGCTGTAGTCGGTCGGCAGGGCAACCCAACCGGCGTGGCGCTGGCTGGCGATGTACGCCTCGCCAGACTCGCGCTGGGCGTGCAGGCTGTTGAACTCCTGCTCCAGGCCCTCCTCGTGGCTCTTGCGGGTGTAGATGGCGCAGCGGACGGTCTTCGTTTCTATCGCTGCCTGAATCATTTGCCTGCCTCCTTCGACGTGCGGAGCCCAAAGAACTGCGGGCCG